>Ga0224535_1000002_pt1 | contig 152381 bp, 129 predicted proteins | sample 714E13034metaG_FD_179898 | JGI IMG/M metagenome (GOLD analysis project Ga0224535, IMG submission 179898) | Peat soil microbial communities from Stordalen Mire, Sweden - 717 E1 30-34 | ecosystem: Environmental > Terrestrial > Soil > Wetlands > Peat | place: Sweden: Norrbotten County, Stordalen... | reverse complement strand
CCCGTTGCTCCAAAGACACGTAGCTGAACATCCCACCTTGAATCCGCTCATCTCCACGCATGTCTATTAGACGAGTCAGCCTGAATATATGGCGCGAAATCAGAGGGCTTTTTCAACAAGTTCTTAGAGCAGAACCAGAGTAAACGTGCCCTTGTTAAGAGCCACTTGAAGACATAGCTTCTGGGTACAGCTACTCTGGTTTTGCTATAAACGTAGCGCTGCTACTTTACTGCCAGGATCGTGGTGCTGCCGCCGAGGTGCACGGAGGTGGTTGGGCTCTGCAATGCATGCACGATGGCAGAGGGCAGGCCTTCGACTCCAAATCGTGCGCTGTAATAGGCGAATTCCGCGAAATCTCTGGGCTTGAAGCCGCCAGCCTGCGGGTCGACTGTGTAAGGCCGGATGAGGCTGGGGTCGTCGACGGCGTCGCCGAAGAAGAGAATAGCGTCGCGGATGGTGCGTTTGTGGGTCTGGTAACTGAATAGGTCGATGCCTTGGCGTGAAGCAAACTGCGCAATCAGAATCAGAGGCTGTAGGGCGAAGCCTTGGTAACGGATTGCGTTCTCATGACGCGCCATCTCTTTGGGGAGGGCGCCACGGCGGTCGATCTCAGCAATCGCTTCCTTGTAAGCGTTGACACCGAAGCGGAAGAGCTTGTCGTCAGCAGCAGTAACCCCGATGGCGGTTGCGGCCAGTCCACGCCAGTAGTGATGGTTGTTGTCAGAATCCGTGGGCCTTTCACAGGAAATGTCCTGGTGGGCCGCTTCGCGGAGCCAGGCCGTGACTCTTCGTATCTGGGCCGGGTCCAGGGTCGAATCATTGACCAGGACGGAGTCGGTGATGCCGGCTACGCTCAATGTCCACTCGACCTGGTACCAGGCCTGCGGGGAATCCTGGCGATCGTAGTCGAGCAAAGCATGTGCCTGCGCCCAGATATCGAGCTGTTGGAGCGCGCAGGAGGATTCGCTGTGACTGCCGGTGGCCAGGTACTGGTTCATGCCGGCAGTGATGCGGGCTTCGAAGGCGCTATATACGCGGGTGGCAACTGCCTCGGCGGGATTAGCCGGACCATTTGAGCCGGAGAGATAGTGCTTGGGAATGATCATGCGGCCGGCAGGCGCGGCGATTTGCGGCGTTGCCACACAGGAGCGCAGCCCCTTGATTGCTGCCATCAGAACCGGGTCGGTGGCGGCCTTCAGAGCTGCCTGCCGGGATTGAACGTCAACGACCGAGGCGTGGGGGTCGGTGACGTGTTGGCTCACGGCTGGCAGTGACAGGGCGAGAATAAAGAATGCCGCAACCTTCATCTCCTCTGATTTCACTCCGCTTACTGCAACATCTCAAATCTGTTTCGTCCGTTACTACTTAAGCAATAGACTGCCATGGACTTTGAAACCAACGGACAGGCGTCGGATAGAATATCTCCCTCGCGATGCCCCAAAAAGGTAACTTCCGAATATCCGACAATCCGCGCAGAGCCAGGAACGCACTGTTACAAATAGATTCTTCATGCCAATCGCAGCACGAATGAGAACGATGAAGAAGTTTGTTCTGCTCGCTCTTGACGGCACTCGATGCATCGCATCTGGTATCAGCCGTGCCCGCTGAGGGGAATAGGTTACGGCCATATAGATTGAGGCCGGCTCCTGTTTTGCCGGGCCTGCGGTCTGTTGACCTCAAGCCCGGCACTAGCCAGCCTGCTTGCACTCACAAAAAGAACCATTCCAGAGTCGATCTACGTGTCTCCGTTCTGCTTGTTAGTTGACGGCGAGGGTAATGTTGGTGGAGTGCGATAACGCCCCCGAAGTAATGGTTGCCGTAATCGTGTAAGACTGCGGCTGTGGACTGGATTTCTTGGCCGCTCCGCAACCACTCAATCCGGCCATAGCCGTTACTGCAACTACCAGCAGAACCAAGACTGAAAGCATCCCACCCAACCGCTTGCCAACGCGGCGCAACCGGCTCGCAAAAGGCAACAACAGGAGACCCAGGATCGCATACGGAAGCTTCCCATTGGGCAGCTCGTTATGCTCCAGGCGCGCTGTTTGCGATGGCATCTGAATGCTCACAGTAACCGGGGTCAACACGACATTGGCAGGCAAGGACCATGAGTTCCCGGTGAGCTGAGTCCACGTCGATGGCGTGACTACAGCGACCGCTCCAGCCGGCAGTCCAGTCAGAGTCAAAGTGGCAGGTGTTGGGAAGCTCGTGCCGCTGCTGGGAGCGATATCCAGAGAATACGTCGCAGTGCCACCGGAACTGATGGTTTGCGATGCACCGTCACCGCTTCCACTGGTTGGAGTGCTCACGGCAAAGTCCAATACCAACTCTGTCAGAGCACTGCTTGTTGACGCAGCGAAGTTTGTATCACCGCTGTAGGTCGCGGTAATCGAATGCGAGCCCACAGACAGAGAGGATGTGGTCAGTGTAGCTACGTCACCGATCAATGTTCCTTGGCCAATAAGTGTTGTGCCGTCCAGGAAGCTCACACTTCCCGTTGGCGCACCTGCTGTGATGGAAACAGTAGCTGTCAAAGTGATGGAATTGGTGATTAGAACTGGGCTCACGCTGCTGGTCAAACTCACGGCGGAAGCGATACGACTGATGATAAGTGTTCCGGTCGCCGTGCCGGTGTAGTTGGCATCGCTGATGGCGCCGACGACAGAGTAGCTGCCAGCCGCTGTTGGAGCGGTCGAAGAGCCGTTGTAGGTGAGGTTAACTGTCAGTCCGGCGGGGCTGGTTGTGGCTGTGGCAGAAAGCGGAGAACCGCTGTAGCTCTGCGCAAGGCTGCCAAGCGTTACCGTAGCGGCGATCTTCGAAATCACCAAGGTTCCCGTGGCTGTGCCGGTGTAGTTGGCATCGCTGATGGCGCCGACGACAGAGTAGCTGCCAGCCGCTGTTGGAGCGGTCGAAGAACCGTTGTAGGTGAAGTTGACCGTCAGTCCGGCGGGGCTGGTTGTGGCTGTGGCAGAAAGCGGAGAGCCGCTGTAGCTCTGCGCAAGGCTGCCAAGCGTGATCGTAGCCGCAGTCTTTGAGATCACCAGTGTGCCGGTGGCTGTGCCAGTGTAGTTGGCATCGCTGATGGCGCCGACGACAGAGTAGCTGCCAGCCGCTGTTGGCGCGGTCGAAGAACCGTTGTAGGTGAAGTTAACTGTCAGTCCGGCGGGGCTGGTTGTGGCTGTGGCAGAAAGCGGAGAGCCGCTGTAGCTCTGCGCTAGATTACCCAGCGTGACCTTAGCCGCAATCTTCGAGATCACCAGCGTTCCCGTGGCTGTTCCAGTGTAGTTGGGATCGCTGATGGTGCCGACCACGGGATAGCTTCCAGCCGCCGTTGGCGCGGTTGAAGAACCGTTGTAGGTGAAGTTAACTGTCAGTCCGGCGGGGCTGGTTGTAGCTGTGGCAGAAAGCGGAGAACCGCTGTAGTTCTGCGCCAGACTGCCCAGCGTGACCGTAGCCGTGGCCTGCCCCACCGTCAGCGAATGGGTAGTGTCACTGCTTGTGGCAAAAGGTGCGCTGGCGTTGTAGACGGCCTGAATGGAATACGCGCCTGCCCCCGATCCACTCGGCAGAGTGTACGTTGCGCTGGCAGAGCCGCTGCTTACCGTGCCGCTCGTCACGGCCGCGCCAACCGGGGTGCCTCCATTGAATACGGTGAAGGCCACCGTGCCTGTATTCACCGTTCCCGAAGTACTCGTCACGGTTGCAGACAAGGACGTATTTTGCGCGCTCGTGCTGTAGGTCAAGTTGGCATTGGCGGCGGTTGTGCTCGTCGTCGCCGTGACCGTCTGGGTCGCCGAAGCAGGGGCTGCCACCGTAAAGTTGCTGTCGCCAGAATAGGTGGCAGTGATTGGATCAGTACCGGCAGCCAGCGAGGAGGCCGTGCAGGTGGCCTTCCCGGCGGCATTCACCGGCACTGCGCCACAACCGGCGATCGTGCTTCCGCTCGCCGAGAAGTTTACCTTCCCCGCAGGAACATTGGGGGTGAAGCTGGCACCGGCGAGTTGCGCCGTAAACGTTACCGAATCGTTGACCATCGTGTTACTCGATGGAGACGCAGTCACGCCCAGCGTTGCCGCCAGCGCCGAGACGGTCTGCGCCGCCGATCCCGCGGCAGCCACCGTATAGTTGCTGTCACCCGCGTAAGAAGCATTAATCGTAGCCGAGCCCGCAACCAAAGAAGACGTGATACAGGTGGCCTTCCCGGCGGCATTCACTGGCACCGCGGGGCAATCGGGGCTGGCTTTGCCATTGATTGTAAATGTGACCATTCCCGCGGGAAGAACCGGCGTCAGGGCAACGCCAACGAGTTGCGCGGCAAAGGTCACCGTCGTGTTGACAGTCGTGGAACTCGATGGGGACGCAGACACGCTGATCGTGGCTGGCAGGGCCGAGACGGCTTGCGGCAAAGTAGAGGAGACGCTGGTGTTGTAGCTGCCGTCTCCATTGTAGGTTGCGACGAGGTCATCGTTGCCCGCCGGGAGCAGCGACGTTAAACACTGCGCGACTCCAGCTCCGTTTAAGGTGATGGGAGAGGAGCATCCGGGAACGCTGCCGCCATTGAGGGTTAAGGTGACGGTTCCTGTCGGCGTCGCGGCAGAACCGGTTACGGTCGCCGTCAATGTGACCGAGTCGTTCACATTGGAGTTCGGCGACGGAGATCCTCCCAGCGTGACCGTTGACGTGCCCTGAGTGGCCGAACCACCGCTCAATTGAATGTTCTGCGCCACGCTTCCGTTGAGGCTGTTGTCGTTTAGCGTCACTGACTCGCTCTTGGCGCCTATGGTTGCTGGCGTGAAGTCGATGGGCAGCGTGCAGCGTGCTCCCGTCGCCAGTGAGGTGGATGAAGTGCAAATACCCGCTCCAGCGCTGTCGAGAGGAAAATCTGTTGCGACGCTTAATCCGGAGAAGCTCAGCGGCTCGTTACCGGCATTCTCCACCGTCACCGTCTGCGGACTATCGCTGCTTTTTACGCCGATAGCCGTCGAGGAATAGTTAAGTACCGGAGCCAGCGAGCGCTGGATCTCCACCACGCGGCTGTTGCCGTGATCCGAAACGAACAGATCGCCCGCGCCGTCCAACAGGATGCCGTTGGGATGTAGCAAAGCGACGCCATTGACGGTTGGAGCAAAGGCTGTCGCCGCGCTGCCGTCGGCCGGAACTTCTACCACGCGATTGTTCAAGGTATCCGCGATAAATAGATTGCCCGCGCCGTCCACTACGATGCCGGATGGACGATTCAGGATGAGGTTATTCACTGTCGGAGCGAGGACCGTTGCTGCGCCGCCGCCCGCCGGAACTTCCACGACGCGATTGTTCAGGGTATCCGAGATAAACAGATTGCCCACGCTGTCCACGGCTAATCCTGACGGATAACTCAGAGAGAGGCCATTCACAGCGACGGCCATCGCCGGGCCTCCGTTCGCCAGAATCTCCACTACGCGGTTGTTCCACGTGTCTGAAATGAACAGATTGCCCGCGCCGTCCACGGCAATGCCAGTGGGGTTGTTCAGTGGCGCGCCATTCACCGTTGGGAGGATCTCCGTGACACCTTTCCCGTTAGCCGGAACCTCCAGCACGCGCCAATTGTAGACATCCGCAATGTACAGATTGCCTGCGCCATCCAAGGCCAAGCCCGCAGGATTATTCAAAGCTCTGCCATTTGCGTCATCTGCCGTCGGGGCAATGCTTGTTACTGTGCTTCCATCGGCCGAAATCTGCACAGCACGGTTGTTATCGATATCTGCAATGTACAGACCGCCCGCGCCGTCCATGGCAATGCCTGTGGGTCCCTTCAAAGCAACGCCATTCGCTGTCGGAGCGATGGCCGTGGCCGTCGCCGTGCCGGCCCCGAACGCGATCTGCGGCGCCGTACCCACGGCGCTGATATAAGTGGTTGCCAGCATGTTGCCATCGCTGTCCAGAACGACCACCGCACCATAGCGCGGACCCGCAAACTGCGGCGTGAAGGTCACGTTGACCGTGCAGGTATCGCCGATGTTGTAAGAGCCAGTGCAGGTATCTCCGGTTGTCGCATCGATGAAGTCCAGATTCGGCGCGCCCTGTGTGAGCACGTTGACCGTCGCCGGCGTGCCCGGCGATGTGAAGGTCAGCGTAACCGGGTACGAAGAAGGAGTCATTGCTCCAACGTTCGATGTGAGATTCTCCGTCACGCTGGCGAAACCGTAGCTCTCCGCAACTCCAGACACCCCGGAGTAGATGGCTGCGATGGAGTGTGTGCCCGTTCCGCTCAAGGTCACGTTCGGCAAGGTGGCCACGCCGGAAACCAGATCGACCGGCGTGCCGCCATTCAATTGCGTTATCGTTGATCCCACCAGATCTACGAAGTTCACCGAACCGCTCGATGCCATGCTGTTCAGCGTTGTATCCGTCACCGTAGCTGTGATGGCTACTGCCTGGCCTATGGTCGGCAAGCTGGGAGTGATCACCACCGTTGTTGTGGTCGAGTCGGGTAGAGGAGCGCCGGACGTACCGATCAGTGGAATATTTTGGATCCCAGGGGTCGCGTTATCCGTCAACTGCAATGCCTCAGTGTACGGGCCCGCTGTTTGCGGCGTGAAGTCGATGGGCAACATGCAGGAACTACCTGCCGCCAGCGGTGTGCTTGCCGCGCAAACGGCCGGCCCGGTGGAGTCCTGTTTGAAGTCGGCTGGATAGCTCAGCGCAGAGAAGGTCAAAGACGCAGTACCGATATTCGAAACAGCCAAAGTCAGTGGGCTGTCTGCGCTTTCTGAGCCAATAGCCGTTGCGGCAAAGGTGAATGCCGGCGGAGCTGAGAAATTCAGCTTAGTGACAACGGCAGGATAGCCTGCATCGGCGACGAATACGTTTCCGCTTCCATCCACCGCCACGCCATTGGGGCTATAGAATCCTGTGCCGAGCGTGTTGACCGTGTTGTAACCGTCCGCGACTGCAATCTCGTATACCGCTGAATTGTCGCTGTCAGCCACGTAGACGTTTCCGCCCCCGTCGACAGCAACGCTCGTGGGATAACTAAAGCCGTTGTTGTTGCTCCAATCCATGGCCAACTGGGTGACCGCTGTGTAGCCGCCCGCAACCGGGATCTCGTACACAGCAGGATAGCCAGCGTCAGCAACGAAGACGTTTCCGCTTCCGTCCACCGCCACGCCTTGCGGATTGTAAAAGCCCGAGTTGTTGCTCCAGTCGATGGCCAACTGGTTGACGGTCGTGTAACCGCCTGCGGCTACAATCTCGTCAACCGCAGAGTATCCGTCATCGGTAACGAAGACGTTTCCGCTTCCGTCCACCGCCACGCCCCAGGGAGTACCGAAGTCCCCGTTGCTGGTGAAGTCGACTGCCAACTGGACAACGTTGGTGTAACCGCCCGCGGCGAGAATCTCGAATACTCCTGGATAGCTATAGTCGGCATTGGTAACGAAAATGTTGCCCGCTCCGTCTACAGCCACACTCTGCGGTTCACTAAAGGGGAAGCCGCCGCCCAATTGACTGACGCTTCTGTCTGCTGCCGCAATCTTATATATCGCCTGGTTGCTGGAGTCGGCGACGAAGATGTTTCCGGCCCCGTCCACTGCCGTGCCTCCGGGATAGCTGAAAGATCCGCTACCTAGGCTGGTCTGGGCGCTCGGGAGAAAGACGCCTGGTGCGGAAGTATTGGCAAAGGTCACCTGTGGGCCAGTGCCCGTGCCTTGGATGTAGGTGTTTGCGAGCACATTCCCGGACCCATCCGTCAACACCACCGCGCCATAGCGCGAACCCGCAAAGAGGGGTGTAAAGGTCACGTTGACAATGCAGGTATCGCCGATGTTGTGGGGGCCAGAGCAGGTATCTCCGGCTACCGCTTCTGCGAAGTCCAGGCCTGTTGCGCCCTGAGTGAGGACATTGATACTACCCACAGTTCCAGCCGCGGTGAAGGTCACGGTAACAGGGGAAGAAGAGGTCGAGGTCTCCACATTCGAGGAGAGGCCTACTGTCACCGTGCCTGTGTTGCTGCTGCCTGCAAATCCCGTCGCGCCCGAATAAGTGGCCGTGATAGCGTGTGTTCCCACATCGCTCAAGGCGATAGACAAGTTCGCTTGTCCCGAACTCAGGGTTACCGGGCTGCCGCTCAGAGCGACCGCGCTGCCGCCGTTCACCGAATCGGTAAAGGCAACCGTGCCCCCGGCCGGCGTAACACCGGTATCGTTTGTATCGGTGACCGTCGCGGTGATGTTCGCGGTCTGTCCGGAGATCAACGAACCGGAATTGATCGAGACTGTGGTCCCGGTCGAGTCGACCGGCGGGGCGGTCGCCATGCCAGTCAGGGAGACGTTTTGGGTGGTGTAAGTCGTTGCGGAGGCGGTCAAACTGTTGTCGGTCAAATTCAGCGAGCCCGTATACGGTTCAGTCACCGTTGGCGCGAAGTCCACGACATAGGTGCAAGTTGCTCCCGCGGCCAGAGTGCCCGCCGAGCCGCCTTGATCGACGAGCGGGCAGGTGCTGGATGAATCATAGGTAAAGATGTTGGCCGTTGTGCTGTTAATCGAAGGATTGGTCCCGGAGGATGGCACAGAGAGGGTGAGAGGCGCGTTGCCGACGTTCTGGACCGTGATACTCGCCGCAGAACTGCTGCCGGCAAGAACAGCGGGGAAGTCGAGCGACCCTACGGTCGCATCGCTCAGCTTGACGATGTAGCTATTGCCTTGATCGGCAATGTAGACGTTCCCGCGGGCATCCACCGAAACGCCGGTGGTCATGCTCAGCCCATTTGTGGCCGCGTTTGCCACGGTCAATTGCGCGCCGTAACCGCTGCCCGTCCACCGCTCTTCCACAACGCGGGAGTTGCCGCTGTCGGCGATGTAGACATTCCCATTAGCGTCCACGGCAACATTAAAGGGGCCGGACAAATCGCTGCCAAGCGAAATTGCCGCACCATATGTGCTGCCATTCCAAGGCAGCTTATCCACAGTATCCTCATAATAGTGGGCAACGTAGACATTGCCGCTCCCATCAACGGCAACGCCGGTAGGCATGTAGCTCCCATTACTGTCGCTGATGGTGGTTTGCGTACCAAATCCGCCGCCCGTCCACGGGACCTTGACGACCCGACTATTGCTTTCGTCGGCGATATACACGTTGCCGCTTCCATCCACCGCCACGCTATTGGGGTTCTTCAAACCGTTGCCGACATTTACCGGCGTGCCATAGGCGCTGCCATTCCACGGCGCCATCAAGACGCGGTTGTTCCAGTAGTCGGCAACGTAGACGTTTCCAGCGCCATCGACAGCCACGCCGCCGGGAGATCTCAAATTGCTGATAATCGTCTCCGGGGCTCCATAGCTGCTGCCCGTCCATGGCACCTTGAGCACATTTCCGCCGTTGGTATTGGCGACAAAGACATTGCCGTTTCCATCCACCGTCACGCCCTGCGGCTGGCTCATGCCAGAACCGACAGTGCTTTGCGATCCTGGCAGAAACGCCACTTCCGGACCGAATCCCGTGCCAAAGAGATACGCCTTTCCCAGCACGTTGTTCGAGCCATTCTCGAGCAACACCGCCCCCAGACGGGTTCCGGGGGATTGCGGAGTGAAGAGCACATTCACCGTACAGGTGTCGCCGGCGTTGTGGCTTCCCAGGCAGGTGTCTCCATCCGCATCGGTGAAGTCCAGCCCCGTCGCTCCCTGGGTAACAACGCTGATACTGCTAACATTGCCGCCCGTGGACAAGGTCACCGTCACCGGGTAAGCAGCCGCCGCGGTCCCCACATTGGAACTGGGATTGACTGTCGCTATACCGCTTCCAATGCTGCTTTGAAAGGTTGCGCCGCCTGTGCCATCCGAATAGGTGGCCGTGATGGTGTGCATTCCCGTTCCGCTCAACGTGACGTTCGGCAATGTAGCTAGGCTCAACGCGAGGCTGACTGGCGCGCCGCCATTCAGATTTGTTGTTGTCGATCCAACTGTATCGGTAAAGGTCACGTTTCCGGTTGGCGTTGTGCCGGAATTGAGTGTGTCGGTGACCGTGGCGGTGATTGTCACCGTCTGCCCTGACGTAAGCGAAGCTGAGCTGAAGGTTACCGACGTTGCTGTTGTGTCAGCGGGCAGAGGGGCCGTCGATGTGCCATGCACCCCAATCACTTGCTGCGCTGAAACGACATTGAGATTGTTGTCTTCAAGGGAAATCCCTTCGTTGAGCGCCGTTGGTTGGCCATGAGCATTTTGCACCGGCTCGAACTCGATGCTCAGGTTGCAACTAGCGCCAGCGTCTACCGTGCCCGTGCCCACACAATCGACGAGAGATCCGGTGCCAGAGGTCTGCGCAAAGTCGACGGTCGCAAACGTTCCGGAAGAAAAGATCAGCGGCGCATTGCCGATGTTCTGGACCGTCACCGACAGCGAACCGTCTGTATCGATTGTGTTCACAAGGGTGGGCGTCGGAAAATTAAGGTTCGGCGCATCGGCGTAGTCCAACTTGTATACCGAATCCATCGAAGTGGCGTTCACGAATACATTGCCGGCTCCGTCTACCGCTACACCGAAGGGACCAATGAAGCTGCCGAGATCCGAGACGTTGTTATATCCGCCAGCAGCTGCAATTTCATATACCTTGCTGCCGTAGTATTCGGTAATATAGACGTTTCCGTTCCCATCCAGAGCCAAGCCCATCAGAGTACCGAAGGGACCGTGAGATTGCGCAAGCGTATTGATCGATGTGTAACCGCTGGCGGAAGTGATCTCTTTCACATCGCCATTGCTTGCCTCAGCAACGAAGACGTTTCTGTCTGCATCCACCGCGATGCCATAGACATGCATCGTACTGCTATTGAGCGTGGTTACGCTGCTGTATCCGCTCGCCGCGGTGATCTCCTTCACTGTGCCAGAGTTGTATTCGGCAACGTACAGATTTCCGGCGCCGTCCACTGCCACGCCAGAGGGCCACCAGAAACTGCCGGACGCCAAGGGAATCACTGTCTTGTAGCCGCCCGCGGCCACAATCTCCTTCACCTCATTATTGTTGGAATCGGCAACAAAGACGTTGCCGGCTGCGTCGACCGCCACGCCAATGGGGTTATTGAAGCCACTGCCCAATGAAATGACTTCTCCACTCTGCTTGACAATCTCTTTTACGGCATTGTTGCTGGTGTCAGCGACAAAGATGTTTCCCGCCCCGTCCACCGCCGCGCCAGTGGGGTAGTTGAGGCTGCCTGCGGCATACGAGTTCTGTGTGGCGGGACTAAACGCTATCTGGGGCCCGATACCTGCGCCGGAGATGTACGAGGTCGCCAGCACGTTGCCAGACGCATCCAGCAGTTCGACCGCGCCATTGCGGGTTCCCGCATACTTCGGCGTGAAGGTCACGTCCACGATGCAAGTGTCGCCAGGGTTGTAGGTGTGGCCGGTTCCATTGGTGGTGCATGTTCCGTTGCCTGTGTCTTTGAAATCCAGATTCGCTGCGCCTTGGGTTAGCACTGCGGGCGCTTCTATCGTGCCAGCCGTGTCGAAGGTGAATGTGAACAGGACGGTGACCGGAGTGCTGGAGGCAATGGCCGCCGAGCCGACGTTCACCGCCGACGTCATGATCTCGTCCACCTTGTTGCCCCCTTCTTCGGCGACGAAGACGTTCCCGCTTCCGTCCACCGCCACGCCTCCGGGGCCGTTGAAGCCGCTGCCCAGCGAGTTGATGGTGGTATAACCGCCCGTCGCCACAATCTCCTTCACCGCATTGTGAAGGTAATCGGCGACGAAGACGTTCCCGCTCCCGTCCACCGCCATGCCAAGGGGGTAGCTGAAGTTGCCGTTGGCAACGGCCAGCGTGTTGACGGCGGTGTAGCCGCTCGCCGCCGTAATCTCCTTCACCAAATTGTTGCCAGAGTCGGCGACGAAGACGTTCCCGCTCCCGTCCACCGCCACGCCAGTGGGTTGATTGAAGCTGGAACCGGCGGCCAAGGTTGTGACGGTGGTGTAGCCGCTCGCCGCCGTAATCTCCTGCACCAAATTGTTATTGTTGCCAGGGACGGAGACGAAGACATTTCCGCTCCCGTCCACCGCCACGCCGGTGGGGGAGGCGAAGAGGCCGTGGGCAACGGCCAGCGTGTTGACGGCGGTGTAGCCGCTCGCCGCCGTAATCTCCTTTACCAAACCGTTGTCATCGTCGGCGACGAAGACGTTTCCGCTCCCGTCCACCGCCACGCCAGTGGGGGAACTGAAACCGCTGCCCAGCGTTTTGATCGTCGGGCTGACCGGGATCACCCCGTTCACCGCCAGAATCTCCTTCACCGCATTGTTGCCTTGGTCCGCGACGAAGACGTTCCCGTTCTTGTCCACCGCCGCGCCACAGATCTCATTGAAGCCGCTGGCCAGCGCGATCTGCGCCCCGCTGAAATGAGCGGTTTGCGCGTCTGCATGGGTTCCGAACGCCATCCCTAGAACCAGGAGAAGGCTCGCAATTGAACCGACTGAAAGGCGGGTGGGTAGGCAAATGGAGGCAAATAAGGAGCGGACAAGACGGAGGAGCATGGCTATGGTGGTCATTTCTCTCTTCTGCACACAACTATTCCTATCGGCGAGACGTGTACGCCACGCCGGTGAATTGTTCAGGATTCACATCTGCTGATCGGAGACGATAAGGCTGGTTCGGCCATAACGACTATCCGTCGACAGAGAGACCTGAGTGTGCTGCTCCACTATCGGCATTTTGCCGCCCGAATTCGAGGTGATTTTCAATAGAGACGATTATGTGCAGATCCAGCCGAAATCCCGGATTGAACAGCGCTGGAAGTGGCGCGGAAGGTAAAGATGGAGGGATCAGCGCCGACTGTTGACGCAGGTCAGGGCTTCGTTCTCACGGAAGACAAAGCGTGCGCGCGTCGCATTCTGCACAGCAGGCTTGGCCTTGAGAGCGGCAATGCGTTCGAGTACAGGAGAGTCTGCCGGATCCAAGCCTATTGGCGGCAACTGAAATTGCATTCATTTGCGATGCTTCGCGCGGACTTTCACGAAAGAGTGAAGAGTGCTGAGTGCGACATGCAGCCCTAGCTGCTCCTGGAAGAGGCGGCCGCGTCGCGATACGTGCGCCCTTTGCGGCGCAGTTCGCGGATCAGTTCGCGGCGGGGCTCGAGTTTGGAGCGCGGAGGCTTTTGGGGAAAAAGTTCAAGAGTGGGAGTGGAAATCCTCCGGACGATGGGACCCTTAAAATGTGAAGACCGGTCCAAATTCCACTCGCTGGTCCTGCCAGATACGGGACGGCACTCCAGCAATCATCCAGAAATTTCCCAGCTCCGGAATAGCGCGCGAACTGTAGTGTGTCGGTTCGACCCCAAACGTGGCCCAATGGTTGATCTTGTAGTACAAGGTCGCCCCAACAAACTCGCTTCCGATCATGGGAATGCCCAGCCCCTGACCAAGCTGGTTGGGGCCGGCTCCGTCGAGTAACCCAAGCTGCATGGCGGCATCCCTGTGCACAAGCTGGTCCTTGCCTGCGTGCAGGTAGAGTTGCCAGCCGGCGTTGTAGCCCTTCGGATTGGCGTTAAACCAGCGCGAAAGAGGCAGTCCCAGTTCGGCGAATGCGCCATAGGCACGCACACCATGCTCCGGAGCCACCACAATATCGCTGGAGGGGCAAGTGCCCGCGCCTGGATTTATCTTGCAACCCAGAAGCGCAAAGCCCGAGAGCGTGCCCGCGACGTTATCGACACCCGTACCCAGGAAGAAGGGCGCCGGAGTTCCACCGTTCACATTCACAAGAGGAATGGGGAAGAGGCCGGTTGTATTGGTGTAGTTGGTCGTAAGCTGGCCGCTCAGTTCCTGCCGCAGGTCAGCGCCTCGATAGCCGCTCAAGACGAAGGTAAACCAGCGTGTAGGCAACTGCACCGCTACATTGTTGCCATACATGACGCTGCTGGCGGTATAGCCCTTGGCCAAGGGAGTGCCGGCGACCAGAGCGGCGGGGTATGCGTCACCGATCAGATCCTCAGCCGTAATGGGAACGATGGACGTACGGTGTCCATAGAATCCGGACCAGAAGATCTGCGCGGGAGCAACCCCAGGTGCCTTGTCGAGCTGGAACTGCAAAGTCAATCCGGCCTCAAGTTCGGGACGGTCGGAGGCGGCGCCCTGGCGCTCTGCCTCGCCGACCTGGCTTAGGAAGCCGGAGGTGGGCGACACCCCAGGTTGACAATAGACAGCCGCGAGCGTGCAGAAGGTGAGTCTCTCCACCTGCCCCGAACTCGGCATCATGATCGCGAACTCAGGCAAGAGCTTGAATTTGCGCGCAGAGGAACCCAGCTTCTGAACGATCCCGAAACGGAACTGCGGCGTGCGGTTGTAGGTGGCGCCGTAGGAGGCAGCGTTCCACGTGGTATCGAGCATGTTGGGCAGAGCCTTGGAACCGAAGAGAGTCCAGTCCTGTCCTCCGACAAAGAACAAACTCGTCTTTTCCGCGGCGTGGTAATCCACGCGCACCCAAGCCAGACGCAAGCGCAGGTTGGGGTTGCCAATCGAGTTAACGTCGGCATTATCGGATTCATTGAAGTTCCCTTCGAAATCCGCCTCGAATCGGCCGGTTAGGGTCATCTTTTCGGAAATGCTCGGCCACTCGAGATTGACGCCGATGCGGCTTTGACGCGCTTTCATGTGGAACTCGGGGGCGGCATTGGGGCCCGTGTTACTGCCGGGCAGCAACATGAGACCGCCGGGAATGGGAAAGTCGTCGCCATTGGGTGAACTGCTGTCGCGTTCCCCGGTTGCTTTGATGAAACCGTAAGGCGTAAACGTCACTGGGCCGATCTTGAGGCCGGCCAATGCGCCGGATTGAGGCGAGTCGAAGGCGACCGTGCGCTGAGGAACGATCGCCGCAACCGGGGGCAAAGCGGTAGATTGCGCAACTTCAGGCTGCGACGCGGGAGTAGCCTGCGGATGCAGCGCGGGTGTGGGAGTGGCGACCGGGACCGCGGCCGCGGACAGGTCCGCCGCAGTCAATAAGCCTTTGCGCGTGAGGACTTCAACCAGAAGTTGCAGCTGAGATCCGGGGGCTGCGACGCGCAGAGCATCGACCTCGGAAGGCGTGAGCACACCTTTCTTCACGAGCGCATTGACCAATGCAGTGAGATTCACAGCGCCTTGATCCGCGGCTGGCGCAGCAGTTCCGGCAACCGCGCCGGCGCTCTCTTTAATGGCGCCCTGCATACTTCCGCGGGAAGTCTGGGCGCTGGATATACCGACGAAGACAAAGGCGAAAAACAGATACAGTAAAGTGATCGAGCGGCTTCTCATAAGACCAACCTCCCAGGACTTCTGGTCCGGAATTGCAAGAATTTACCAAGCAGACGGGTTCTGTGAACTTTCTCGAAAAAGAACGATCCATATCGTGCCCGGCACACAGAGGAAAGCCACGGTCATAAATGCAATGACCGTGGCACCCTGCTATTGGAGCCGCGTGATGACCAGATGTGCAGAGACGGGGCTGGCTCCGCCCGCTGATGGCGTAATGGTTAGCGCAGAAGGACTGCCTGTGGGATTACGAACCGTAAGGATTGAATCTGGCGCTGTGGTTTGCACCAGGGCCATTTCGACGATCTGGCTGGTGCCAGTCGCTCGTCCAACGACCGTGTAGGCGAGTTCACTTCCATTGAGGGTCAATTCAAGTTGTCCCGCTTCGTACACACTCACCTGAAACATGACCTGATACGTACCAATGGCGACGAGACTAAACTGCGTGGTGTCGATACGAGTGATATTGGAGCTTGCCAACGCTGGTCCATTTTCCGGGAAGGATATATCCGCACCGGGCGCAATAGTCGCGGCGTTATCGGTCGGCATTAATGCATAGAAGTCGGCGAAGTCCAGGAGGCCGCCGGACGGACCTGTAGGGCCGGCGGGACCTGTAGAGCCGGCGGGACCTATGGCGCCAGTAGCGCCTGCGACACCTGTCTGGCCTGTTGGACCGGCGAGACCCGTAGCGCCTGCGACACCTGTCTGGCCTGTTGGACCGGCGAGACCCGTAGCACCTGCGACACCTGTTAGACCTGTTGGACCGACGGGACCCGTAGCACCTGCGACACCTGTCTGGCCTGTTGGACCAGCGGGACCCGTAGCGCCTGCGACACCTGTCTGGCCTGTTGGACCGGCGGGACCCGTAGCGCCTGCAACACCTGTCAAACCTGTTGGACCGGCGGGACCCGTAGCGCCTGCGACACCTGTCAGACCTACTGGACCAGCGTTACCTATGGCGCCAGTGGCACCTGCGGCACCAGTCGCACCTTTGGCGCCTGTCAGACCTATTGTGCCTACGGCACCTGTGGCGCCTGCCGGACCGATTGGGCCAATTGGACCGGCGGAACCTTGCGGCCCAACAGCACCCAGCGTGATGTCAAACGTTGCAGTGGTGATGGATTGATCTACAGTGAGCGACAAGTAGTAGGTCCCTGGCACCGTATAAACCGGCGCCGGTATTTGCACCACCACCTGAGCTTCGGTAAAGGTAACTATGGGCGCCGATAGGCCGTTTATCGTAATCCCCGGTGTGACGGTTCCGAAGTTGGCTCCCGTGATGATCAACTGAGGCGGGTTGGTTGTATAGTTGGGCGCGGCTGAAATGATAACAGGAGGGTGAATGGGGTCAGCGGAGACAGTCGGCAGAGCACTGCAACCCAGCAGAAAAAAGCTAGCCATTGAGGCGAGTGCGCCTAAGCCCTTCAAACGTATGGGTGCGAATGGGTGATTCATCAATATGCCCTCCGATGTGGACTCGTCTCGGGTCGCCGGTTCATGCATTGAAAAGCATCGTTGGGGAAGGAAGCCTTTCCCCGTGACGCACATTTGAACGAATACCCTGAACCTCGACTGATGCGCTTTGCCTAAGTGGCTGATCCTGCAATCGACTTCGCGATCTCTGCAGTTGAGCTTACGCAAAGCACGCCCAAGACGGGATGTTCACTCTAGTAAGTGAACCCAGGAAGTAGATCAGGCTTGAACTGCTTTTGTCTGAGCAAAAGTGCACAGTAAGTATCCACCGTCAGAAGGACTGAAGCTGCATATATTGGAAGAACTTCAGGTGCCGAAGGTGCCCCCTTCAGAGCAGGAACACTTCGCCGAACTTGTGACCGAGAATGAATACTTCTATGCAATGCAGCTCGAGTCCTTGCGTCAGGCGAAGCATTGTTTTCAGACTCTCTTGCACCAAGGGTTTCCCGATGGCGCGTAACTGGGCACCGATAATCTGCGCCGCCAAGAACGCAACGGCTCATTTTTATTCGAAGTGCGCGCTGATATAGACGGACGCTTGTCGTGGTTGTTTTCAATCAACCGGGGACTCCGTCGCGGCCAGACCCGCTGGCGGCAGCTCAAATTCACTTCGCTTGCGGTGTTTGTCGCGGACCTTCACGAATGAGTGAAGGGTGCTGAGTGTGACATGCAGTCCCAGGCGCTCGTGGAAGAGGCGGGCAACTTCGCGATACAGCGCCTGTGGCGGCGAAGTTCGCGAATCAGTTCACGGTGGGGCTCCAGTTTGGAGCGCGGAGGCTTTTGGAGATAATTTCTGAGAATGGTTCGAAGTTGTGGTTCGTCGTTTTCGGCGCTTTGGTTGCTTTTATACAGTTTTCCTTCAAGTCGGGAGTAGTATTTAGTGCGGAAGCAGTGCGCCGTTTCAAGCGCTATAGCAGTGTTTTCAATGCGCTTAAACCAGTTGCCGAAGCCGAATTCTGAAGATTTCTTTCCGCCAGCCGCTCTTCTTCCCCAGAGGTGGCCCATGAACGCCTTGTTGATCTATCCGGAATTCCCCGATACCTTTTGGAGCTTCAAACATGCCCTGCAGTTTCTGGGCAAACGCGCGGCGCAGCCTCCGCTGGGGCTGATGACGGTGGCCGCGCTGTTGCCAAAGGCCTGGAAAAAGCGGCTGGTGGACACGAACGTCGAACGGCTGCGCGATCGCGACCTGGACTGGGCGGACGTGGTGATGCTGAGCGCGATGCACATTCAGCGCGAGTCGCTTGCGGCCATCGTTGAGCGGTGCCAGGCGCATGGGGTGCGAACCGTGGTGGGCGGCCCGATCGCCAGCAGCCTGACTCCGGAGGAACTGAAGGCGGACCACGTGGTGATCGGCGAAGCCGAGAGCCTGATCGCCAACCTCGCAGGCGACCTGGACAACGGAATCGCGCAGCCGGTTTATCAGGCAGCGGAAAGGCCGGAGATGGAGACCAGCCCGCTGCCCGATCTGAGCCTCATCAAAATGAAGCGCTACTCCACCATGGCCGTGCAATATTCGCGCGGATGCCCCTTCAACTGCGAGTTCTGCGACATCATAGAAATTTATGGCCGGCGGCCGCGCACGAAAACTGTCAAGCAGGTGCTGGCCGAACTGGACCAGTTGTACGCTGCCGGATGGCGCGAGTCGGTATTTATCGTGGACGATAACTTTATCGGCAACAAGGCGCGGGCCAAGGAGTTATGCAAAGCGCTGGCCGGGTGGCGCAGGCAATACAAAACCAGCTTCGACTTCAACACGGAGGCTTCACTGAACCTGGCCGACGATCCGGAGTTGATGCAACTGATGAAGGACGCGGGCTTCAACTCAGTATTCCTGGGCATTGAGACTCCCGATGAAGCAGACCTAATCGCCTGCAACAAGCTGCAGAACACGCATCGCAGCCTGCTGGACAGCGTGGCCGCCATCCAGAGTTATGGCATGCAAGTGATGGGCGGCTTCATCCTGGGATTCGACACCGATCGCGACGACATCTTCGACCGCATGGTGGAGTTTATCCAGAAGAGCGGCATTCCCATCGCCATGGTCGGGCTGTTGCAAGCCATGCCCGGAACCCAGTTATTCCGGCGCTTGTGGAAGGAAGGCCGGATTCTGGATGAGGGCCAGGGCGACAATACCAGCGACAATCTGAATTTTCTTCCTAACATGGACGCGACGCAACTGGTCGAAGGCTATCGCTCGGTGCTGAAGAGGATCTACTCCTGCGAGGCCTACTATGACCGCGTCAAGCTTTACCTGAGCCGCATTCAGCCGCAGCCGGGCGAGCGAAAACATGGCGAGCGAAAGAACGGGCAGCGGTGGCTGACGGTGGGCAATGCGCGCGCCTTTGTCAACTCGATTGTCCGCCAGGGCGTCTTCGGCCGGCAGCGCTGGAGTTACTGGAAGTTTCTGCTGACCGTAGCCACGCGCTATCGCCACTGCGTCGGCACGGCCATGACTCTGGCGGTCATGGGCTATCACTTCCAGGTGATGACCCAAAGACTCTCTGGCAGCACGGACTCGCCGGTCGCGATGGGGAAGTGCCTGCCTACCGAGACAGGCGTGCAGACGCGATAAACCCGAAAATGCCGATTCGGCCCAATTGAATTGAGACGAAGAGAAGCGCAGGCCCTTTTCCACTCTGATAGCGTGCCCCATTCCGCTTCGCAAGGAAACTTGTCTTTTCAGTTTGCGCGGAAGCGCCTTGCAGGCTGCGCCCAGGAAAAGCCCTGCACGATAAACTGCAAATGAGGGCGCTATTTTGAGCGGTTCGGAGCCAGCAGAGAACGTGGAAATGGTCGCGGCAGGCGGCGAGGCGGAGATGGGCGAGCCGGCTGGCGTCTCTCATGCCTGGCGCGCGCTGCGCCACCGCAACTTCCGGCTCTTCTTTGGCGGGCAGAGCATCTCGCTGATCGGCACGTGGATGACGCGCGTGGCGACCGGCTGGCTGGTTTACCGGCTGACAGGCTCGGCTCTGCTGCTGGGCACGATCAGCTTTGCCGGGCAGATTCCCACGTGCTTGCTGGCTCTGTTTGCCGGCGTATGGGTAGACCGGCTCGACCGGCGGCAGGTTCTGCTCTGGACCCAGGCTCTGTCGATGGTCCAGTCGCTGGTGCTGGCCGCCATGACGCTCTCGGGCCGGATTACGATTCCCTGGCTGCTCGGGCTGAGCGTCATGCAGGGCTGCATCAATGCCTTCGACATGCCAGGCCGCCAGGCCTTCATGGTCAAGATGGTGGACGACAAGCGCGACCTGCAAAACGCCATCGCCATCAACTCGTCAATGGTGAATATGGCGAGGCTCGTGGGTCCAGCGCTGGCCGGAATGCTGATCGCGGTCAGCAGCGAGGGCTGGTGCTTCCTGATTGACGGCATCAGTTACAGCGCGGTGATCTGGTCGCTCGTGGCGATGCGCCTTCATGCGCCCGTGGTCGAGCGCAAGACCACTTCAACGCTCACCGAATTGAAAGCTGGCTGGACCTATGTTTCGGGGTTCCTGCCCGTCCGCACGATTCTGCTGCTTTTCGCCGTGGTCAGCCTGATGGGCATGCCCTTCGTGGTGCTGATGCCGATCTTCGCGAAGTCTGTGCTGCACGGCGGGCCGCATACGCTGGGATTCCTGATGGCCTCGATGGGGCTGGGCGCGCTGATCTCGGCCTTGTCGCTGGTGGCGCGCAAGAACGTGCGGGGTCTGGTGAAGATGATCCCCATCGCCGGAACCGTTTTCGGGCTGGGGCTGATCGGCTTTGGGCTGTCGCGGAACTTCTGGCTCTCGATGATCATGCTGCTCATCGCGGGCATGGGCATGTTGCAGGGCATGGCCGTCAGCAATACCGTCATTCAGACCATCGTGAGCGAAGACAAGCGCGGGCGGGTGATGAGCTACTACACATTGGCCTTCATGGGCATGGCGCCCTTCGGCAGCCTGCTGGCCGGCACGATGGCGCACGCGATGGGAGCGCCCTGGACGGTGGTGGTCAACGGCTGCCTCGTTTTGCTGGCCGCGGCATGGTTCGCCACCCGGATGCCGGCGGTGCGGCGCGAAATCCGGTCCATCTACCAGGAGATGGGCATTCTGCCGCCGAAGGAAGAACTCCCGCAATGAGCGGCGGAAGGGGAAAATGATACGCAACCACATGCGGTGGGGCCAGCGGCTCGCTTGTCGCTCGCATGGACATTTGTGGTTTCCCACCCATTTCACAAAGAACGTGAAATGGATGGGGCACCCGGCAAGGCAGGGAACAGGGGTCAGAGATCAGGGGTCAGGGGGCGGGTGGAGATTCGTGGTTTCCCACATCTGCCGCACAGGACGCGGCAGATATGGGGCACCCGGCGAGTTGAGGTTCATCGTCTCCCACATCTCAAAATCGAGATCCGGGGCACACGCCTGTCGCGCCCTGACACTTCGTGCCGCTCGGTGTGACTTTCTCCGCAGCTTGTAAAGCCGGCTGATCCCCTTCATTCAAATCAAAGCTGTTAGACAGGTTCTGAAGCCTGCGCGAACCACCCCTCCAATAAATAAATCCGCTGGCTGCGCTTCGCTGTTGCATACTGGCAAAGACCGCTATAGGATGCGGCAATTGGCAGATGCCTTCTTCCGGCTCCAGTTCGTCGTATACCGCGCCCCCGGCGTTTGTTCCCCGGCTGCGCGTGGGCAAGCTGTGCGTGGCCATTCAGGGCGCAACGCCGGCGGAACTGATTGAGCGGGCGCAGGCCGCGCTGGCCGATTCCAGGTTTCTTGAATTCCGGCTGGATTCGTGCCCCAAGCCATTGGCCGCGCTGCCCAAAGTGAAGGATTTCCTTGCAGGCCATCGCGACGCAACGGCTATCGCGACCTGCCGGCGCAAGCAGTTTGGCGGCGGCTTCACGGGGTCTTTGAAGGCGGAGCTGGATGTGCTGCAGAAGGCTGCCCAGGCCGGCTGCCAGCTCGTCGATCTGGAGGTCGAGTCGGCCGAGGAGGCCAGGCCTGCGCAGTTGGCCGCCTTCCGCGACGAACTGCGGGCCGCGGGCGCGGCGCTGCTGGTCAGCTTTCACGACTTCACCCGCACTAAAAACCTGGAGCATGCGGCGCAACGCATCGAGGCCTTCCGGCCGGATTTCGTCAAAGTGGTTTCAACGGCCCAGTCGCTGGCCGACAACCTGGCCATCCTCAAACTGATCGAGGAACATTCGCTTTCCTGCCATTTCGTCGGCATCGCCATGGGCGAGGAGGGGCTGGTGAGCCGCGTCCTCGGTCTGAGGGCAGGCGCGGAGTTCACGTTTGCCTCGGTCTCTGGCGGCGCCGAGACTGCACCCGGCCAGGTCACGGCCCGTACCCTTCGCGACCTCTACCGCATTGAGCAGCTTGACCGGGCAACGCGCATCTTCGGCGTGGCCGGCAATCCCATTGCCCACTCGCTTTCGCCGCTGATGCAGAACGCAGCCTTCCGCCGCGAGAACGTGAACGCGGTGCTGCTGCCGATGAAGACACGCTCCGTCGGCGACCTGCTTACCCTGGTGCGCGAACTGCCGCTGGCCGGCGTGGCCGTGACCATGCCCCTCAAGCAGGAAGTGCTGCCCCACCTGGCCAGCATGGACCCGCTTACCGCCCGCATCGGCGCCTGCAATACCCTGCGGGCCATCGGAGAGGGCAAGCTTGTCGGCTTCAATACCGACGTGGCCGGGATTGTCCGCCCGCTGGAAAAGCGGCTGCAACTGAAGGGCGCGCGCGTCGCAGTCCTGGGCGCGGGAGGCGCGGCGCGGGCCGCCGTCTTCGGCCTGGTCGACCAGGGCGCAGAGGTCTTCATCGTCAACCGCACCCACGAGCACGCCGTGAAACTGGCCAGGGAGTCCAAGGCCAAGGCACTCAAGCACGAGCAGTTCGCCAAGGGCCGCTTCGACGTGCTCATCAACTCCACCCCCTGCGGAATGACGGGCTCGAAGCAGGCGCTGCCCATCAAAGAGAATGAACTCAATGCGGGGCTGGTCTTCGACATGGTCTATAACCCGCTGCAAACGCCACTGCTCAAGCTGGCCGCGGAGCGGGGCATTCCGGTCGTGACGGGGATGGAAATGTTCGTGCAGCAGGGCGCGCGCCAGTTCGAGATCTGGACCGGCAAGCCCGCCCCCGAGGCGGAGATGCTGCGGGTGGTGGAGCTGGAGCTAAGAAGGCGGGGGTAAAGGCGGGGTGATCGATTCGCTGGCCTCAGAATCGAGATCCAGGACACCAAATTCCGCTTACTGAGAGCCTTTCGTCAGCTCCGGATGATTCTCTCGCAACCAAATTGTCACGCTTTGCTGGAGTTCGTCCGCAACTTTGATTGCTTCTTCAAGATCCTGGTCCGAAACATTTCCGGCAGAGTCGTAACTGGTCGCGTTTCTCTTTTTCGAGAAGACCTTCATCTTCTGAATCAACCTGGGATCGGCTTGAATGGTGTGTTCAAGGGATTCAACGGTTTTCAGATGATGCCCCAACTGCGTGGCAGTGCGATAACCGCACGCGCGCAAGGCGGCATTCGCGGCTGTTCGCGCCGCGTTGAACGCCGCTTCGAAGCGACGGTCTTCGGAGATCGCTTCAACTCTGGCATCATGGAGGTCGCGGCGGACGATTCCAAGCAAATCCGCAATTTCTTCGGGACTGGTCGGCTCGGCTTTGAGCCAGCCATACTCAGCCCACTTTTCCAAGCTCATTCGTGTCTCCTATGAGAAGCACCTTTTCGCCACTCAGAACCGATCGCAGGAAGTGATTGCCGCTTTGCAGCCTGGACTTGAACTCGTTCACAGAATAGAGTGTCGGATTGATTGGACGCCCGAGCACACGCTCGACGGGCGCCAATTGCATCAGTATCTCATCGAGTGCCACATCTCCAACGATCATCAGGTCTACATCGCTTCCAGCGTTTTCGTCTTGTCGCGCCATCGATCCATAAACAAATGCCAAGGATACTCGTTTTGCGAACGGTGCGAGAGCTGAGCCAAGCAATTGAAAGACACCGACGGTTTTTGCGATCAGGGAATGTATTTCCGCGAACACTGGATGGTTGCGATTTGCCTTGTAATAGACCTGTCTGCCCGAGACTGATCGGACGATCAATCCAATATGGGAAAGGGTCCCCAACTCCCGCTGTACGGTTCCAATACTCGTATCGATCTCTCTCGAAATCTGGCGAATAAAGAACGTCTGATCAGGATGGCCGTAAAGAAGCGTCAGAATACGCCCTCGTGTTTGCCCAAAAATCAAATCGCCTACAGCGCCAACCATCGTTCTCATAATGAGGTCAATTGTACTCATTACGAGAACGATGGTCAACCTTATACGCGACATGCTCAGATTTCTGCCCCCTGCTTTTCCGCCCCATCCTCGCGGAAGACCGGATGAGAAATCAACAGCCGGCAGTCTTCCTGGCGGGCGCTGCCAGACTTGGCAGTCTGCAATGTTACTGGATGGGGAACTGCTTCCGGACCAGGGCGAGCGCTTCTTCAGCCGACATGATCGCCCCCTCAAGTTGCGCGTCCTCGACCGCGCGCAGCATTTGCTGAAAGCGCGGGCCCGGCGTGTACCCAGCCGCAATGAGCTCGTGGCCGGTAAGGAGCGGACGGGGCCGGACAGCTTCCTCGGGGATTGCTTCATAGCGCTCGCGCACAAACTCCCAGTTGTCCAGATTGCCGCTGCTGGCGAGGCAATCCATGCGGTGCAGCGCCAGGTGCTCGGGGAAGTTCTCCAGGCGGAAAAACCGCTTCAGTGTGGAGTCCTTCATTCGCTGCGCATCCATGAAGCGCATGTGGTTCTCAACCAGCGCCAGCGTCTGCCGCGTCTCGTCGTTGGAGAAGCGGAAGCGCCGGCAAATCTCCGCGGCCATGGCCACGCCCACCTCGACGTGCCCGTCAAAGCGGATGCGCTCAGCCCGCCGGAAGGTTGGCGGCTTGCCCACATCGTGCAGCAGCGCGCCCCAAGCCAGAGTCAGCGAACAGCCCTCCTGCAGTTGGCCGAGCACGAGGAGCGTGTGGGTCCAAACATCGCCTTCGGGGTGGAACTGCGGCGGCTGTTCGACGCCTTTCATGCGTACAATTTCAGGAAGCACCTCGGCGAGCAGGCCGGTCGCGTCCAGCAGCTCAAAGGCACGGCGGGCATGACCCTCGGTAAGCATTTTGGTCAGCTCGTCACGCACGCGCTCGCGGCTGACGGCGGCGATTTTCGAGGCCAGCGAGCGAATGGCGCGTTTTGTGCCGGCCTCCAGCTCAAAGCCAAAGCGCGCCGCAAAGCGCACCCCGCGCAGCATCCGCAGGTGGTCTTCCTCAAAGCGCAACTCTGGCCGTCCGATGGCCCGCACGATGCCGGCTTCCAGGTCCGCCAGCCCGCCAACGTGGTCGATCACCGACGTGCGCAGATTCTGGAGTGAAGCGCCCGGGGAGCATTCCTCAGGGGCTAAAGCCCGCGTTGATTTTGCACCACTGATGTACGGGCTAAAGCCCGTACCCTTCAATGGATCCAGCAGCATCCCATTGATGGTGAAATCGCGGCGGCGCACATCCTCCTTGGCGCTGGATGTGTACTGCACGCCATCCGGATGGCGGCCATCCGTGTACGCGCCATCGGAACGGAAGGTGGCGACTTCGGTGACCACCTGCGGTGGGGCCAACTTCGCTTCGGACGCGTCGGCGGAATCTGCCTCATTCCGGGTGGCCACCAGCACTACGCCAAAGCGCGCTCCCACGGCAAAGGTGCGCGGAAACATTTTCAGCACCACATCCGGAGTGGCCGAGGTTGCCACGTCGTAGTCTTTGGGCTCGCGGCCCAGCAGCAGGTCGCGCACGCAGCCGCCCGCAAGATAAGACTCATGCCCGGCCGCGCGCAGTTGGGCCACAATCCGCAAAGCTGCTTCGAATTGGCGCGAGGTGGGCAACATGGCTGCATTCATTGTCACGCGCGCGGCTGCCCGATGGGAAACCCTGACTCAGCCGCTAAACTGGAGAAGTGAGCACGCGCGGCCTCATCCTCGGCATTGAATCCTCCTGCGACGAAACGGCTGCGGCCGTGGTCGAGCGCGGGGGGCACACGCTTTCCTCGGCCATCGCTTCGCAGATCGCTATCCACGCCCTCTACGGCGGCGTGGTGCCGGAACTGGCCAGCCGCGAGCATCTGCGCGCCATCGTTCCGGTGGTGCGCGAAGCCCTGGCCCAGGCAGGCATCACACTGGCCGACCTGGACGCCATCGCCGTGACCTCAGGGCCGGGACTTGCAGGGGCGCTGCTGGTGGGCATCACCTTCGCCAAGGCCCTCGCCTTCGCGCAAGGTTTGCCGCTCATCGCCATCAACCACCTGGAAGGACACATCCACGCCGTCCTGCTGAACGAGCGCGAGTCCCTGGTGGAAGGGCAACGCGCCCTGGCCGACGAGCCGGCTCTGGCCCTGGTTGTTTCCGGCGGGCACACCAACCTCTATCTCGCCCGGCCTACCCGTGGCACATGGACGTACCTGCTGGTTGGCCGCACTGTGGATGACGCCGCCGGCGAAGCCTACGACAAGGTGGCGAAGCTGCTTGGCTTTCCTTATCCCGGAGGCCCCTGGATCGACGCGCTGGCAGGCTTCGGCAACCCCAAAGCCGTGCCATTTGCTTTTTCACAGATCAAGCGGAAGATACACCTGGAAGGCAAGCCGCCACGCACCAAGGACGCCCGCACAGCGCCCATCGCCGGCCTCGACCCGCGCTTTCTTTTTTCTTTTTCAGGGATCAAGACCGCCGTGCTGCGCTACGTGGAACTGCACGAGCTTCGCGAAGAAGCACAGGCGCGAGCGGCACGGTTTTTTGCGCCTGCTACCATGGTTCGTCCCCCGCAAACCAAGGAGGAAGCACTCGCCCTGTGCCCGCAGCAGATTCTCGACCTCATCGCCAGCTTTCAGCACGCGGTGGTGGGCGACCTGATGAAGAAGACCTTCGCCGCACAGGAAACGCTGGGCGCGCGGCGGATTCTGATTACCGGAGGAGTGGCCGCCAACCGCGAACTCCGCGCACGCTTCAGCAACGAGGCCGCCCGCCGCGGCCTGCACATCGCCTTCCCGACGCTGTCTCTCTCCACCGACAACGCCGCCATGATTGCGGCCGCCGCGTGGCCCCGCTTTCTATCGGGCGAATTCGCCGACCTGACCCTTTCCGGCGATCCTTCACTGGCGCTGGGACGAGGAAATCCCGTGGCCTAACCTTTTCCATTTTCTTTGCGTCGCGATTCCCGTCCGAATAGGCGATGAAATGGAAGAGGTTGTGCTGTTTCGATATCCACAGCAAATACAAATCTGAATGTCATTCTCAAACCACTGAAAAAATAGATGTTACCAAATTGGCTGCCTTGCAGTATACTGGCCGCATTCATCTAGTCCATGATTTCTGACACAATTCAAAAGGCGCATACTGCCGTGGCACAAATGAGCTACGAAACTTGGGTGTCGATAATACTGTCATCCTTGGCAGTGCTTTTGGCGATGGTCACCTTGGTTGTGGCTATTGCTGGGATTGCAATTGCTCTTGTAGGTATCTGGGGCATTAAAGCATTGAGAAAGGCTGCTGAACAGAAGGCTCATGAAGCGGTGAAACAGACAATCGCAAAATATCCCGACGCCACTCGTTTTATTCAAGCTGAACAGGCGATGCAAGAACTTTACCGACGAATGCAGCAGCAAATGTCTGCATTCAAACAGGAATACGAGGTATTTCACCAGCGCTCTGAGGATGCAAATTCAATTTTGGAACGTCTTAATTCCAAACGACATTCTAGTGCATCAAATGTTACAGAGGTATCCGATAGAATAGCCGATAGAAGAGTTGAACCCATTGTTGCGATATATCCAGGAGAGGAGGCAGATCTCGATGACGGCAATATTGGAAAATCCACCAAGGACGAAGGCACCGCTTCCACCGACACCCGGTGAGATCATTGCCAAATACCAGACGGTCGCTCCTGTTGATGTTGTTTCCATCACGGAGGACATTGGAATTCGCGTTTGGGAGATGAATCGTCTACCTGAGGGCGTGTCTGGCCAGATTTGGCAAGACCCGGTCAATGGGGGAACTAGCGGCTTCAGCATCGGGGTAAAAGCAACAGATGCTCCTGTGAGAAAGAGGTTTACTGTGGCCCATGAACTGGCACACTACATCTTGCATCGCAACCGATTGGACGGTGGTCTTTTCGAGGATGTCATGTATCGTGGCGGCTTGAGCAGCCGTGAGGAGACCCAGGCAAACCAAATGGCCGCCGATATCCTTATGCCTTTTAGACTGCTCAGCAAGCTCCTGGACGAGGGAGAAAGCACTGTGGATGGACTGGCCAAGCGTTTGCAGGTTTCACCGACCGCGCTCAAGATTCGTCTCGGCCTGCCCGTCTAGCACCTATCAAGGAACGCCAAGGACGGTCTCTCTGCAAGTGGAGCACTACTGCCGAAAGCCCGAGCGCGGTGAGGACTGAAGCCATGGCGAAGTTTCTTTTGTTCTGCATTCTTTTTGTGCTGTGCTGGCCGGTGGCGCTGGCGGCGCTGGTGCTGTATCCGCTGGTGTGGCTGATTCTGCTGCCGTTTCGCCTGGTGGGCATCGCGGTGGGCGGCGTGCTGGAGTTGGTCAGAGCGGTCATCTTCCTCCCCGCGCGGGTTGTGCGCGGCATTTGAGGCAACTCGCTCGACATCTCCAGTGAAAATACTTGATTACTACAGTTGTGCTTGCTTCAGATCGCCCCGATCCGGGCCTAAAGGCCGCGATAATTGGCCCATTCTTCAGGGGGCTGAAGGCCCCTGCTCCCTCCGTATCGCGTTTTTCCGCAGCCTGTGAAGCCCCCCTACTCCCTCCGGAATCGCCGATCTAAAACTGTAGTATTAGGGTGAGCCAAGGGTCGAGCCGTTGGCGTCTCAATCGTTACAGGAGAAGACCGATGCGCGGAAGGCTGCCGGTTCTGCTGGCCATCGCGATGCTTGGCGCGCCGCTTGCCGTGCGAGCGCAAGCCGCCCCCGACGCCGGGCAAGAGAACGGCCGTCAGGCGCGCGCGGCGCTGGACGCAATGGTGCAGGCGCTGGGCGGGCAGGCCTGGCTCAACATGAAGAACCAGATGCGGCAGGGATTCGTGGCCTCCTTCTACCAGGGCAAACCCAGTGTGGGCACCACCAAGTATTGGGAGTACCACGCCTGGCCCGATCACGACCGGATCGAGTTCACCCCGCACCGCGACGTGGTGCAGTTCTACATTGGGCGCGCGGGCAATGAGGTGACCTACAAAGGCAAAGCGCCGCTGCCCCAGGAGCAGGTGGACGATTCCCTGCGCCGCCGCGACCACTCGATTGAAACCGCCGTCAAGAGCTGGCTCAACGATCCCAAAACCATTTTGATTTATGAGGGACAGCACATGGCCGAGCGGCACCTGGCGGACCAAGTGACGCTCATCTCCGCACAGAACGAGGCCGTCACCATCCAGATGGACACGCAGAGCCACCTGCCCCTGCGCCGCACCTTCCAGTGGCGCGACCCGGTCTACAAGGACAAGAACCTCGACGCCGAGGAGTACGACGACTACCACACGATCGATGGCTTCCCCACGCCCTTCACCATCACGCGCTTCAAGAACGACGATATGACCAGGCAGTACTTTCTGGTGCATGTGAGCTACAACCAGGAGCTGCCGGCGGATTTCTGGGACATGGACGCGGCCGCGCGACGCATCAAGAAGTAGCCACCTGCGGTGGGGCCAATCGCTCGCTATTCGCTCGCATGAGGTTCGTGGGCTTCCCACCCTTGCGCCAGAAAAAAGCGCAAGGATGGGGCATCCGGCGGGTGGGGGCGAGTCAGCAGGTCAGCAGGCCAGCGAAAGAGCAGAACACAGGGTTCGCGCTCTACCATCCTTCCGCGATGAGACTGCGGAAGGATGGGCACCCTGCCGAATGGGTTTGCCAGATTGTAGCCGTTTTGGCTACACTTAATTATGGAGGTTTCTTATGCGCCAAGTATCGCTGCGGGAGTTCAGAACGCGCGGGGCAAAGGCCCTGGCGGATGTGCCGCCGGGAGAAACCACTCTTCTGGTGGGGCAGAAAGGGCCGGCCTTCTTTCTGGTTCCGGTCTTTGGCGATCTCGTGAAGGAAGATCGAGAACTGCGGCGGGCGATGGCGCTGGCCAGCCTGCGCGAGGGGTGGCGTCTGGCCGAAGCGGCGGGAACCAATCTGGCAAGCGAAGAAGAAATTGAAGCGGAAATCGACCGTATTCGCAGACACCCCGAAGACGAGGCTGAAGAGTGCGCATAGCCGTTCTCGATACCAACGTGATCGTCTCGGCCAGCATCAATTCGGTTGGGCCGCCGGCGAAGATCATTACGGATTGGGTATTGGGCGGGGGGTCCATGTGGCGACCTGTCCGCAAATCATGGCGGAGTATCGCGAAGTTGTGCGCCGCGCCAAGTTCTACCGCTACAATTTTCCTCCGCAATGGCTGGAGTCCTTGATTGAAGGAAGCCTGCGTTTTCCCGACTCCGATTCCTGGCCTTGTCGTTGCCCCGACCCAAAAGACAAACCCTTCCTCGCTGTGGCCCATGCCTCGGGCGCATGGCTGGTCACCGGGAACCTGAAACACTTCCCCGCGCCACTGCGCCATGGCGTCACCGTGCTTTCGCCTGCCGAGTATCTGACGCATTTGACGGAGCAGTGAGTTGTTCACCGTTCCGGCCAGGCCAGCGAGGGCCGATTTATAATCCAAAGGAGCGCGGAGTGGCCACGCCAAGCGCTTTTTGGAGCCAGAGAATGACGTTAGACATCCAGGACATCCTGGGTATATTACCCCACCGCTACCCGTTTCTGCTGATTGACCGAGTTGTCGAGTTTGAGCGCGGCAAGCACCTGGTCGCCATCAAAAACGTAACCGTGAACGAGCCTTTCTTTCAGGGGCACTTTCCCAGCTATCCGATCATGCCGGGCGTACTGGTGATTGAGGCCATGGCGCAGGCCGGCGCGATCATCATGATGACCGAAATCCCCGACCGCGACAAGAAGCTGGCGGTCTTTACCGGCATCGACAAGGCCAAGTTCCGGCGCCAGGTAGTGCCGGGCGATCAGTTGCGCATCGAGGTCGAGGTGCTGGCCTTCAAGACCCGCATCGGACGCATGGAAGCCAAGGCTTTTGTCGGAGACAAGCTGGCCTGCCAGGCCGTGCTGACCTGCTCGATTGTTTCCCGGACGCCGGCCGATGCCGAGCCTCAGAAGACAGACGCAGAGGCCGCTCCAGCGCAGGAAGCGGTGACGGCAGAGTGAGCGTCCATTCCAGCAGCGTCGTTGCTCCCGGAGCCGTCGTCCCGGCCTCCTGCACTGTGGGCCCGTTCTGCACGATCGGGCCGGAGGTGGTACTGGGAGAAGGTTGCACGCTTGTTTCGCACGTGGTGCTGGACGGGCGGACGCGCATGGGCGCGCGCAACATCATTCACCCCTTCGCCGCGCTGGGCGTATCGCCTCAGGATCTGAAGTACAAAGGCGAGCCGACCGAGCTTGAGATTGGCGACGAGAACGACATCCGCGAGTGCGTGACGATCAGCCGCGGCACCACCGAGGGCTGCGGCGTGACGCGCTTGGGCAGCAACAACCTGCTGATGGCCTACGCGCATGTCGGCCACGACTGCCTGGTGGGCAGCCACTGCATTCTGGCCAACAGCGCGACGCTGGCCGGGCACGTCACAATCGAGGACTTCGCCACGGTGGGCGCGTTCTGCCCGGTGCATCAGTTCTGCACGGTGGGCAAGTACGCTTTCATCGGCGGCGGCACCATCGTCACGCAGGACGTACTGCCCTTTTCGCTGACTTCGTCGAAGCGCGAGAACAAAGCCTTCGGCATGAATAGAGTCGGACTCAGGCGGCGCGGCTTTTCGCCGGAGCGGCTGCAAACCCTGCAGAAGGCCTTCCGCTACCTGCTGGCGGCCAAGCTGAATACGACGCAGGCGGTCGAGAAGATCAAGGAACTGGAAGGCGAGGACGCGGCGCTGATTGCCGCCTTCGTCGAGAACAGCAAGCGCGGAGTGATCAAGTAGATCGCTGGTTTGGAGGCTTCATGCACGGTCGAAGGTTCCTGCTTTTCGTCTTCGCGCTTCTTGCGATCTCCCCTTTTGGCTTGGCGCAGGAGACTCTTTCCGTGGATCAACAAGCGCTCGACCAGCATGTTGATCATCGAGTGGCTCCTGTGTACCCTCCGATTGCCAAGGCCGCGCGAATACAAGGCGCTGTTGTTTTCGATGTCCGAATCGGGATCACAGGCAAGATCGAGTCGATGAGGTTCGTAAGCGGTCCGCTAATGTTGCAACAGGCCGCGACCGATTGCCTCAAGCAATGGACCTACCACCCGTTTGAGAAGGATGGCAAACCTATCGTCGCTAGCGGACCCGTGTCCATCGAGTTCAGCTTGGGAAAGGATGGGCCGACCCCACAAGAAGAAGAGATTTCACAGCGGTATTTTCCCCTTTTCGGCCAATGTAATAAAGCCATATCGGCAGGTACAGATAATGCAGCAGCGGAGACGGTTTGCAACAAGGCAGCAGAAACAGCCATGGAGTTCGCGCCGAACGTGCGGTTCATCGAAAGGCGATCAGCATTCGTTTATGCCGCTACGGCCTCTGCAAACAATCGGGATTTGACAAGCGCATTGGCCTGGGCGGTAAAAGCGGTGGAAATAGCCAAGCTAGGCCACGACGATGACTCTGGGAACAACGCCGTTTACTCGACCAAGGGGACGATTGAAGGAATGATAGGCGATTTGGCGGCCTCTGATCAGGATTTGACCATGGCTGAGGATTATGAGCGAAAGGGAATCGCCCATATGGAGTTAGATTCGCCTGGAATCGCTGAGTATTACAGGGGTGTTCTCGCTCGTGATCTGCTTCTTCACGCGCAAGTATTACAACATCTAAACCGCTCCGACGAAGCGCAGAAAAAGCTCGACGAGGCGGATCAATTGACGAAATGAACCCAGCGAATCAAATTTCGATCCGGTGTACTCTATGACCCTTGGCCTCATCGCCGGCAATGGGCGGTTTCCGTTTCTGCTGCTGGATGCGGCGCGGGCGCAGGGACTCAGCGTCGTGGTCGCGGCCATCCGCGAGGAGACCGACGTGGAGATTGACCAGCGCGCCGAGGCCGACAGCGGCATCACTGTGCATTGGCTTTCGCTGGGCGAGTTGTCGCGGCTGATCGAGACCTTTCGCAAGGAAGGCGTCAAGAAGGCCGTGATGGCCGGACAGGTAAAGCACAAGCAGATTTTTTCCAGCATCAGGCCCGACTGGCGGCTGGCAAAACTGCTCTTGAGTCTGCGCACGCGCTCGACCGATATGCTGCTGGGCGCGTTGGCCAAGGTGCTCGTGGATGAGGGTATTGAGCTGATGAGTTCCACGGCTTTCCTGGAGCCGCTGCTGGCCAGGGAGGGCGTGCTCACCGAGCGCGCGCCGGACGAGCAGGAGCGCAGGAACATTGAGTATGGGCTGAGCGTGGCGCGCGCCGTGGCAGGCTTCGACATTGGCCAGACGGTGGTGGTGGCCGCGCAGGCGTGCGTCGCCGTAGAGGCCATGGAAGGCACGGACGCGGCCATCGAGCGCGCCGGGCGGCTGATGGGTTCGCTTGAGGACGAAGCATCCACGCTCGAGCGACGCCTGACTGTCGTGAAGGTGGCGAAGCCGAATCAGGACATGCGCTTCGATGTGCCGGTGATCGGCATTGGAACGGTGGAGACGATGATTCGAGCCGGAGCGAGTTGCCTTTCGCTGGAGGCGGGGCGGACGCTGCTCTTCGATCGCGAGACGCTGCTCAAGCGCGCGGATGAAGCGGGGATTGCGATTGTGGCTACGCCGCGGTGAAGCTCGATCATGAGCCTTAAGGAACTATAAATAGAGCCACTTGCAAAATTGCTTTTCGGAATTGCGAATCACAAGAGACAATCACCGCAGGGGCTAAAGCCCCGCTCATTTCAAAGCGCTTACGGCACGACTAAAGTCGTGCCCTGACGCTTCTTGCATTCCTCTTTGAATTTTGCAAGTCGCTCAATAGCTGGAGATATCCCACCCTAGCGGCAAAAACAAAGACGCCGCGAGGGTGGGGCACCCAGACTCTGCTATTGACGGTATTTTTTGCCGATGAGATGAGCGGCGATCAAGCCGGACTGGTAGATGGTGGGCAGGCCGCTGCCGGGGTGGGTTCCGCCGCCAACGAGGTAGCAGCGATCCAGTTCTTCAAATTTGTTGTGGGGGCGAAAGTAGAGCATCTGGTTCATGCTGTGGGCCATGTTGAAGGTTGCGCCCAGATACACGCCTCTCTCTCCCCATTCGGCCGGTGTGATGACGCGCTCGACTTCAATGTGGGGGCGCAGGTCGCCTAATGTGGTGCGGGAGGCGATGGCATCGAGTACCAGGTCGCGGAAGCGGGGCGTTTCCTTTTCCCAGTCGATACCGCTGGAGTTGTTGGGCACCGGCACGAGAATGTAGATTCCCGATTTGCCTTCCGGCGCCACGAGGGGGTCAGTGACGCTGGAGTTGCGGATGTAGAAGGAGATGTCGTCGGAGAGCTTCAGGTTCCGGAAGATATCGTCTGTGTTCTTGTGATAGTCGCGGGCAAAGACGATGTTGTGATGGGGCAGGTCGGCAAAGATCTTGTCGAGGCCCAGGTAAAGCATGAATGTGGAGCAGGAGAACTGTTTTTTCTTGAGCTTTTCCGGCGCGTACTTTTTGAGAATCCGCGGAGGAACGAGCGAGTGCATGGCATGTGCAAAATCGGCATTGACGATTGTTTCATCGGCAAGAATTTTCCTGCCGTCTTCAAGGACTACGCCTTTCACCGCGCCCTTTTCGATCAACAACTGTTTCACCGGCGCATTCAGATGAATCCGCGCGCCATATTTTTCGGCGACTTTGGCCATGGCGTTTGAGATATCAGAGAGTCCGCCCTGCACATGAAAGACGCCGAATGCGTGTTCGATGTAGGGCAGGATGACGAAAAAAGCGGGGCACTCCCAGGGCGACATACCGAGGTATTTGGATTGGAAGGTAAAGGAAAGACGCAGCCGCTCGGAGCGGAAGTAGTTGCCCAGATACTGATAGATGGAGCGCCCGAAGGGAATGTACGGAATGGCGCGCAGGAAGTTCGGCTTGAAGAAATCGGTGAGCGAAGAGTAGTCCTTCTCAAGGCAGGCGTAGATGTGGCGGAAGCGCTCGCTCTCGCGCTCGAAGAACTTATCGAGCCCGGCCTCTTCGCCGGGAAAGCAGCAGGCGATCTGGGCCTTCATCTTTGCACGATCGCCGGTTACGTCCATTGAAAAGTCTGGAAAGATGAGGCGGTACATGGGGTCGAGGCGTACGAAGTCGAGATAGTCTTCGCTCTTTTCACCGGCTTCCTCAAAGGCTTTGTCGAGGACGAACTTCATCATGAGGAAGGTTGGGCCAAGGTCGAAGCGGAAGTCGCCGACGGTCAGCTCTGCGTTGCGGCCACCGACTACGCCGGCCTTCTCAAAGACCTCGACGTCGAAGCCGCGGCGGGCGAGGACCATGGCGGCCGTCAGACCTCCCGGCCCGGCGCCGACGATCACGATCTTTTTCTTGCCGTTGTTCGTTGCCTGTTCCATTGTTTTTTCCATTTCTGCTTAACCGATCAAACCTTTGAATTCGTCAATGAAGCTGCGCATGTCATGCAGCAGCACAGCATCCGGGTTGGCGCGGATCACCATGCCGTCGAGATACATGAGGCTCTTGATGATGTCGAACATGCCTTCGTCAAAGTGCATGCCAGAGAGCACGCCGAGCCTGATGGTCTGCATCATTTTTTTGGTGAGGCTGACCTGGCTGACGGTTTTGCCCGCGAAATTCGCATAGAGGACGAGAAACTTCTTTTCGAAATCAGAGAATGACTTCCCGCTGATGGAGCGGTCGGCCATGGCGTTGAGGCAGCGCGCGGATGCGGGGTAGTCGTAGGCGCTCAGTGCATCGAAAAAATAAAAGAGATTTTTGCGCATGCGCTCGGAAACGTGGCCGATGTAGCCGGTGTCGAGAAAGTAGAAGCTGCCATCCTTGAGCACGAGATTGCCGGGATGGATATCGCCGTGAAATGTTCCGATGCAGAACATGAAGAATCCGTGGATGTGGAAGAGCTCGAGCAATGATGCGTATTTCAGCTCGCCACGGCTCAACAACTGGTCGAGAGTAGGGCCATCGGCGTATTCGGTGACGAGGATGTTCTCGCTCGAAAGCTCCTCGTAGACATGGCGGAATTTGAGACGGGAAAGATCGAAGCGATCCTTGCTGGCTTCGTAGATGGCTTTCAGTTCGCGTGCTCCGGCAGCTTCGTTGCGCAGGTCGAGTTCGCTGAGAGTCATCTTCTCAATTTCCCTGAGCAGGCTGACGGGATTGGCCACGCCGCGCAGTTTGGGATAAAAGAAGATGGCGAACTTGAAAAGCCTGCGCACATTGGCGGCATCGCGGCGGAAGGTTCTGGTGTAGTCCTTTTTTACGATTTTGACGGCAACCTGCTCGCCTGTCTTGAGGACGGCTCGATGGACCTGGCCGATGGATGCCGAGGCAAAGGGCTGAGGATTGAAGGAGGAGAAGTTGTCGAGGAAATGACTGCCGGCATAGGATGAGATGAGCGCAAGGGAGTCTTCCGGCGGAAGGCTCGTGGTGTTGCTGTAGAGGCGGGCGAGGACGCGGCAGCGCTGGTCGTCAAGAAAATCGGGACGCAGCGCATAGACCTGGCCGATCTTTACGGCGAGCAGACCAAGACTCTGAATGTACTCGATGTCCGGTTCGCTGCCTGCATAGATTGTATGCAGGAGCCTGAAGAAACTGAAGATGTTCATCTCGCCGGAAGACTCCAATTCTGATCGCGAACTGGTGCGAATGGGTTCGTGGTCGAGCGCATTCAGGGTTAAATAGTAATGGTGAAAGTCCTGTAATGCAGTGCTGTTTTGCTCATACGTATCCGAAGAGCGGAAGAATTCTGAGTGTCCCAATAGAATGGCAAAAGATTTAAAAGGGAAATGCGGGTTGGAAGCTATAAACGGGTGGAGCTATCCCACCTTAGCGGCAAAAACAAAGACGCCGCGAAGGTGGGGCACCCAGCCATTGTGGCTACGCCGCGCGGCATCGGATTGCAGAAGAATTCTCTGCGCCGCTGAGATTCTTTTCCCCATCCAATGATTTGGAGGTTACGGATGAGAAGCTCATTTCTCTTTGCCCTAGTCGCGCTTTTTGCGGTTGCGGTTGTGTTGGTCACCGTTCACGCCAGCAGTCAGGCGCTGCCCGCCGTGGGACAGCTTGCGCCTGACTTTACGCTTCCCTCGCAGGACGGCTCGCAGATTTCGCTCAGGAGCTTTCGCGGCAAGTGGGTGGTGCTCTACTTCTATCCCAAGGACATGACCTCGGGCTGCACCATAGAGGCTCACAACTTTCAGCGCGACCTGCCGCTCTATGAGAAGCAGAATGCCGTGATTCTGGGCGTCAGCGTGGACACCCCCGACAGCCACAGGAAATTCTGCACCAAGGAGGGGTTGACCTTCCGGCTGCTCGCCGACCCGGAGCACAAAGCCGTGGATGCTTATGGCTCGCTGGGCAACTTTGTTGGCTTCAAGATTGCCAACCGCAACACGTTCCTCATCGATCCGGCGGGCAGGATCGCGAAGGTCTGGACCAAGGTCGAGGTGCATCACCACTCTGAGGAAGTGCTGGCGGCGATTGCGGAGCTGAAGAAATAGAAGGCCTCCAGGTCTCTGACAGTATTAATTTGTACCTCGGGTTCGTGCTTTCCCAGGTCCCAAAATCGGGACCTGGGGCACCCATTGTTGTTACAACTTCAAACTGTCAGAGACCTATCGCATTTTTCCTGATGGTATATAGGACGAAGCTTTCCCTCAGGGGCTAAAGCCCCGCTAATTTTGCGGCCTTAGCGGCACGGCTGAAGCCGTGCCCTTTCAAAACCACTCTACAGCAACAGACACACTGCTCAAGAGCTGTTTCTGTAGGTTCGATTTCGTGGTTTCCCATCCATTTCACAAAGAACGTGAAATGGATGGGGCACGGAGCTTCCTTACAACTTCCGTGAAAATACTATTGAAGGTCACATCAGACCGGCGATGCGGCTGATTTTGGGCGCAAAAAAGCCCGGCATACGCCGGGCTCTTTTGCTTGCCTTGTACTTCAGGTTTCCGCTGCTACTTGGTTGCCTTTTTCGCAGGGGCCTTCTTGGCTACTGCCTTTTTCGCAGGAGCCTTCTTGGCAACTACCTTCTTCGCAACTGCCTTCTTGGCAACTGCCTTCTTCGCCGGAGCCTTCTTGGCAACTACTTTCTTTGCAACTGCCTTCTTGGCTGGCGCCTTCTTTGCTGCTTTCTTAACGACCAATGGTTTACCTCGTTTGGTGATTTTGCTGGCGCGCTTGCCGGCCGCGGCTTTCTTGACCGTGACCTTTCCGCCCTTGACGCCAGTAGTGCTCTTCTTCTTGGCGGAACTCTTTGCGGCCTTTTTGGCCACAACTTTTTTCGCGGCTGCCTTCTTTGCTACGGCTTTCTTAGCTTTTTTTGCCGGAGCTTTTTTGACTGCGGCTTTCTTGGCTACAGCCTTCTTGGCGGCCTTCTTTGCGAGAGACTTTTTCTTGGCGGCCTTTTTGACGGCCGGTTTCGATACGGGTTCTTCTACGATAACGATCACCGCTTCTTCAGCCATTCCCTCGTCATCGTCCGAGGAGGTGAGCACGCTGGAAATCTCAACCTCTTCGTCCTCTTCAAAGTCGTCGTGATTGGAATCAAGTTCTGCCAGCTCGGCATCCGCCTCACTGTCGCTCATCGCGTCCATCCTGAACACTTCTTCCATCCCATCGCCTCCAGCGGCTTGCCGCTGCACTCTTTGCATTTTCAGCCTCACGCGGCGGAAGAACATTTTCCGCCCACGCAAGTCATTAGCAATAGCTTGCACGCAAACACCTGCAAATGACAAGTGCGTAATGCATTTCAAATGAATTTTATTTTGCCGCGTGAGTTTTGGATTTTGCGGCGCGCCTCCGCGCGGAGGATTTTCCTGCGCCTGTTGTCCCTCTATTTTTGGCACCGGCAGCGGCGCCAGAGCCCTGCGCGGGCGCCTTCACGGCAGCCGATGCGCTGCTCTTTCTGTGCCTTCCGGAAGCAGCGGACCTAGCCGTCGCGCCCTTTGCTGGCGCGGCTTCCGGCGTATCTGCATCAACCGCGACGCGGCCGCGGCGATGACCACGCGATGTTGCGCGCGGCGCAGTTGCGGGATCGGCCAAATGCAACCGCTGACCGGGCTGCACCTTGATACCGGCGAGATGATTCCAGCGTCGCAACTGTGTGAGCGACACGCCGAAGCGATCTGAGATGGTTACCAGGGTCTCGCCCTTGCGGACGGTGTAGAGCAGCGCGCGCACCGATGGCGCGGCCGCAGGAGCAGCCGGCACCACAAGCGCTTCAACTCCCTGAACGCTGTCGCTCTCTTTGAGTTGATTGGCCGCGGCCAGCTCCGCTGCCGTCACGCGATACTCGCGCGCCACGGAGGCCAGCGTATCCTCGGAGGCAACGCGATGGTAGCGCCATGCGGTGCGCTTGCTCTCTGGAATGGCGGCGATGCGCTGCTGAAAGAGCGCCGCCGTGCCGGCCGGCAGATGCAAATCGAAGGATGTATCCGGCGGCGTAACCATCCGCAGCAGGCTGGGGTTCAGCGCCATCAGCTCATCCATCGGCGCGCCCACCATATCCGAGACCAGCCTGAGATCCACCGGATAGGTGATGGTCACCGTATCGGTCAGCACGGGCGGGTCGAGCGTGACATCGTCGAAGCCATACTGCGTGGGATGATTGGCAATGATGATCGCCGCCAGGATTTCCGGCACGTAGTTTTTGGTTTCGGCGGGAAGATTGTTGCGCTTGTAGAGTTCCCAGAAATCCGCATAGCCGGTCTTCTCGACGGCGCGCTGCACATTGCCCGTGCCCCAGTCGTAGCCAGCCATGGACAGGTACCAGTCGCCCGTCTGGTCGTAGATGAACTTCATGTAGCGGGCGTAAGCGCGCGTGGATTTTTCCGGATCGAAGCGCTCGTCCACATAGGCGTTGCGGGCCAGGCCGTAGTTGCCGTGGGGCATGAACTGCCACATGCCGCCGGCGTGAGAGTGCCCATTCATTGCGCGCGGATTGAAGCCCGACTCGGCCACCGCCAGATAAATCAAATCCTGCGGCACACCTTCTTCGGCCATGACGCGCTGAATCATCAACTTGTAGCGGCCCGCACGCTGGAAGCTGTGGAGGAGCGTATTGTGGCCGCGCTGTGTGTTGGCGAAGAAGTTAATAAAGGCGGCCACGTAATCGTTCACCACCAGCGGCAAATCGGACTTTGTGGTGGCCAGGTTGGCCCTGGCCTTGGCCACGAAGTTGGGGTCCACGTTGAAGGTCACATCGCTGGCCACTTCGGCTGGCGAGGGCTCTTCCTTGGGCACAAAGCCGTTGCCCTGCTTCAGGGCTTCCGTCTCCAGCGCGTTCACTCCATCGACGATGCGGTCGAACTCCTCCTGCAAGTCGGCATTGCTCTTGATGTCGATGCCGCTGGTCAGCATCAGATCCACGGCGTGATCGAAGGCATCCTTGGCCTCGAGCAATCTTCCCTTGTGATAATCGGCCTCGCCCAGGTTGTAGGCCTTCTGCACCTGCTGGATCAGCAAGCGCACCTGCTGCTGCTCCGGCGTAAGCAGAGGCGATGCGGGAGCGGCCGCCTGCGCAGCTTGCGATGTGGCCGGCGCGAGCGCGGGAGCGGTGGCCTGCGGCCTTCCGCCCTCTGGAGCGCCCGCAGGCGCAGTGGGATTACAGCCGGCCAGCGATAGGGCCAGTACGGCGCAGCCAGAAAATCGATATGGAATTCTGCTTATATGCATGAGAGATGCTGTTGTCCGGCTGCCAAAGGGGCGCGAAAGAAGCTATGCCCTAATAAGAAGCTAGGTAAATGATAAGCTATGCCTTGGAGGCACGCGCGCCGCACGGCGCAAAATGTCTCTTTCGCCAGGCCAAAATGGACGCTCGCTTTCTTCGCAATTTCGCAATCATTGCCCACATCGACCACGGAAAGTCGACGTTGAGCGACCGTCTGCTCGAACTGACCGGCTCGGTGACGGGCCGCGAGATGCAGGCTCAGATTCTGGACGACATGGATCTGGAGCGGGAGCGCGGCATCACGATCAAGTCGCACGCCGTGCGCATGATGTACAAGGCTAAGGACGGCAACACGTATCAACTCAACCTCATCGACACACCAGGCCATGTGGACTTCAGCTATGAGGTTTCGCGCTCGCTGGCCTCGTGCGAGGGCGCGCTGCTGGTGGTGGACGCCACGCAGGGCGTGGAGGCGCAGACGCTGGCCAACGCTTATCTGGCCATCAATGACGGCCTGGAAATTATTCCCGTCATCAACAAGATCGATCTGCCCTCGTCCGACATCGTGCGCACGCAAGAGGCTATCGAGAAGGCTGTGGGTCTGGACGCAACCGACGCCATTTGCGTAAGCGCCAAGACCGGCCAGGGCGTGGCGGAGGTGCTGGAGGCAATCGTCCACCGCCTGCCGCCGCCCACGGGCGACCCCGAAGCGCCGCTGCAAGCGCTCATCTTCGACTCCTGGTTCGATGCTTATCGCGGCGTCATCGTTCTGGTGCGCGTGATGCAGGGCACGCTGCGCAAGGGGCAGCGCATCCGCCTGATGTCGAATGGAAAGTCGTTTGAAGTCGAGTCGATGGGCGTGATGCTGCCCAAGCCGGTGGAGATTGCCGAGCTGCTGGCCGGCGAGGTGGGCTTTTTTGCGGCCACCATCAAGACCGTCAGCGACACCAAGATCGGCGACACGGTCACCGACGATGAAAGACCCGCCGCCACGCAACTGCCCGGCTTTTTGGAAATCAAGCCCATGGTCTTTGCCGGGCTTTACACCGTGGACACGCACGAGCACACGCTGCTGCGCGACGCACTGGAGAAGCTGCGCCTCAACGACGCTTCGTTCTTTTTTGAGCCGGAGAGCTCGGCGGCATTGGGCTTCGGCTTCCGCTGCGGCTTTCTGGGCCTGCTGCACATGGAGATCATCCAGGAGCGGCTGGAGCGCGAGTACGAGCTGGATCTGATCACCACCGCGCCAGGCGTGCGCTATCACATCACGCTGACCGACGGCAGCGAGGTCGCGGTGGACAATCCCTCGCGGTGGCCCGATCCGACCAACATCGCCTCCATCCGCGAACCGGTCATCAAGGCCCAGATTCTCACCAATGAGGAATTTGTGGGCGGCATCTTCAAGCTGGTCGAGGAGAAGCGCGGCAAGCAGCTCAACTTCGAGTACATAACGCCGACGCGCGTCCTGCTCACCTACGAGCTGCCGCTGAACGAGATTGTTCTGGACTTCTACGACCGCCTCAAGACGGTTTCGCGCGGCTACGCTTCGCTCGACTACCAACTCACCGGCGAGTGGGAGTCGCCCATGGTCAAGCTCGACATCCTGGTCAGCGGCGAGCCGGTGGATGCGCTTTCCATCATCGTCCACCGCGACCTGGCATACGAGCGCGGACGGGCGCTGGTCTCGAAGATGCGCGAACTGATTCCGCGCCAGCAGTTCGAGGTCGCCATCCAGGCAGCCATCGGGGCCAAGATCATCTCCCGCGAGACGATCACCCCGCTGCGCAAGAATGTGCTGGCCAAGTGCTACGGCGGCGACATCAGCCGCAAGCGCAAGCTATTGGAAAAACAGAAGGAAGGCAAGAAGCGCATGAAGCGCATTGGCAAGGTGGATATTCCCCAGGAGGCCTTTCTGGCGTTGCTGCGAATAGGCGAAGATTCGCAGAAGTAGCTGCCAAAATGTGATTCAATTCACAATCTGTTCATCCGCATCTGTGGATAACCGCGGCGCGCCCTGCATCCGCGGCTGTTGCCGACAATGAGAGCGCGAATGATAGCGTTTACCTGATAGGGATTGATAAATAAGGGGTTGTTTCATTTATCAGAAAGAGATGGGCTTGACAAAGGGAGAATTCTGAGATTCGTTGCGGGATTCACGGAAATAATCCACAATTTTTTCCACAGCAGAACCTGCGCGGTCCGGAGGAATTGCATATAGTCCGGCGAGGTGGCGTTCCCGCGCTCAGAAGGTCAGAAGGGCGGCCAATACAACTGCAAAGGCCCCGCGATGCGAGGCCTTTGCGAGTTTCTGGAATATCCGTGTCCCTAGTGCGCTGCGGGAGCTTTCATGATCGGCTTGGCTGCTGCCGGCGCCGCCGGCTGGGCCGGAGGAGCGGGCACGCCCGACTTCACGTTGTAGGCGTCGATCACCGACTTGGTGATGTTGCTGGATTCGCTGGCGTAGAGCACCGGATTCTGCTGCTGGGCAACGTCCAGAACCAGCGTAAATCCCTGCTGCTGCGCGTAGCTGGACAAAACGTCATAGACCTTGGAGGCCAGGCCGTTGTACATCTCCTGCATCTCCCCGTTCATGTCGTTCTGCGCATCTTCGAGCTCGCGCTGAGCCTTCTTCTTCTTCTCGTCGAGAGTCTTGGCGCGGCTGGCGCGCTCGGTCTCGCTCAGCTTGTCGCCCTGGGTCTGCAACTGCTTGGTCAGGGTATCGATCTCATCGGCAAGGGTCTTGAGATGAGCTTCCCTGGGCGCATATTTCTTCTGAAGGTCGGCGAAATTGCGCTGGCCCTCGTTGGTTTGGGCCACGGCCACCTGGAAGGCAATCACGGCAACCTTGGCGGGCCCGGCAGGCGCTGTGGCAGCGGGAGCAGGCAGAGTTTGGGCGGCGGCGCTCAGGGCAAAACCCGAGGCCAGTGTGACGATAAGTGCAAGAGAGCGCTTCATGCGAGTGTAAAGCTCCTTCGGAATTCCTGTGAGTCTGTCCGCGCCTGGGCGTGGAAACGAACATGTGCCTCCTGAGCAACCTACGGTCTATTCACCACCTCAGCGACGTAAACCCATCAAAGAGCAGAGGCCGGAACAGATGCGGACGGAAACGTCAGCAGGAACTAGTTGGATTATAGGGGGCATGGGTGGGAGCGTCAAACCGTCAAACCGTGAATTCAACGTATTCCTGGCAGGCCCTGGAGGTGTTTTGCCAGCAAAAGGGCCGCTCACGGCGAGCGGCCCCAGGAGTTGCTTGTCAAGCTCTCTGCCTAGAAGGTTGTCGACACCGTAAACCGGAAGGTCTTGCGCGGTTCGCGGAAGAGATCGCGGGCTCCATATGCCTCGATCGATTCCTGGTAGGTGTAGTCGCCCGCGCCGCCCGGCGGGAACATGTCGCGCGTAATCAGCTCGGCCGAGCAGCTCTGCCTGTTCACTCCAATTCCGAGATTGCAGTAGGGCTTCTCATAGAGCCGCAGCGGGTTGTAGGCATAGTAGATGCGGAAGGGCGCGTTGATGATCGGCATGATGACCGAAAGCTCTGCGCCGGTGGACATGCGCGGAACAAAGTTGGTGCCGGAGATGACATGAATATCGCGCTTGAAGCCGACATCCGAACCGGAAATGCCACCCTGGCATGATCCGTTGTTGTAGACCGGGCAGCCATAGAGCGGCGCGGCCAGCGAGGCAAAACCTTCAGGACTCTGCTTCAACTGCCCCTTGTTCAGGGCTGCGTCGATGCCGAAGTCGTCGAAGAACGAGAAGGTCACCGAACTGGCGATGGGAATGCGGTACTCGGCATTCGTGACAAAATTGGTGTCGCCGCCGATCGATACGATGCCGTAAGTCGGCAAGGGCACCTGAATGCACTGATTCAACTCCGGCTGGGTGGGGTCGCGCGGAACGCAACTGCCGTCCGGATTGGTCAACTGCACGACGGCACGATTGGGAACGTAGCCGTAGGGCGTGCCGCTACGCACATCGAAGCCGCGCATCTCGCCCTCGCCGCCGGAATAGAAGCGGTTGTTGGGCGGAGCCACGTCGCCGCCGTAGCCCTGCACATAGCTCAACTGAGTGCGCAGGCCCAGGACATTGCGGCCACCGGCCGACGGCATCAGGTAGTGCATCGGCATGAACTGCTTGAATGCCATCATCGGCGCGACGTAGCGCACGTTGCCCCAGATGCCGGAAGTCTGCACGACGGCCGAGAATTCCCTGCCGGTGCGCGGGCGTATGGGGTTGTTGATGGTGTTGTAGGTATAGCTTAACGAGACCATGCTGTTGATGATGCCGGCCAGCGCGTTGGAGCCCTGGATGCCGGACCGGAAGCTGATGGTCTGGAACAAGGTCTGCGAGGCGGTCGAGAACGCGCTAATCGAAGACTTGCTCAGCGAATAGGTGAAACCAACGCGCTGGAAGGCGTGACGCCTGAGCGGATAGTTGGCGGAGAGATTGAAACCGATGGAGCCCTGGTTGTAGTTCTGCGTCATCGATTGCTGCGCCGCGGTCATGTTGGCCGACTGGCCGGTGATCGAAGAGCTTTTGGCCGCGTTGAAGTCCTGCTTGTTGTTGAAGACCTGAAAGCCGAGGTTGAGCGGCCGGTTGCGGATGTAAGGCTGCGAGAAACCGAAGGTGAACGTGCGGTTGACGCTGCCCAGGTTGGCCTGCAGACTGAGAGTTTCGCCCAGGCCCAGGAAGTTGTTGGTCTGGTAATTCACTCCCAGGAAGGCGCCATTCATGCCGCTCATGCCGCCGTTCATGCCGATCGAGTTCTTGCCCTTTTCCTTCACTTTCAGCAGCAGGTCAACCGTGCCCGCCTCGGCATCCTGATGGGCTTCGGAGTCCTGATCCACCTTGAGCGGTTCGAAGTATTCGAGCTGGTTCAAGCGCAACAGGCTGTACTCCCACAGTTGCGAGTTATAGACCTGCCCTTCCTCGAGCATCAGTTCGCGGCGAATGACCTTGTCGCGGGTGGTGGTGTTGCCCTGGAACTCGATGCGCGAGACATAAAACGGCTTGCCCTCGTCGATGTCGATATTGAGCGAAACCGTCTTCTTCTCTTCGTCGAATTCAGGCTTGGGGATGGCGCCGAAGTTGATATAGCCCAGCCGTCCATAGGCCTTCTTGAGATTCTCGAGGCCCTTGCCGATCATGGTGGCGTTGAACCAGTCGCCGTCCTTGACAGCAAAGGTGGAACGCAGCGCCTTCTCATTGCGCACGGCCTTGTTGCCGGTGAAAGTGATCGTGCCCAGCCGGTAGCGCGCGCCCTCTTCCATAGGCATCAGGATGTCGATGCGCTTGCCCTTGTTTGGGCGGAAGGTAAACCAGTTGAGGCCGCCCTGATCGCGAATCTGGGTCTTGGGCTCTTCAACCGCGGCGTTGTAATAGCCCTTGTCGCGGTAGGCCTGGCGCACGCGTTCGGTATCCTCTTCCAGCTTGGAGGCATCGAAGGTGCGCGGAAAAATATCCTCGAAGAAGACCGAATAGGGAATGCCGACGGGCCTGAGGTTCTTCATCGAGCGGCGCAGCAGCAGGCTGTTCAGGTGCGGGTTGCCGGTGAACTTGATCTGGCCGACCTTTACGGTGGGGCCTTCCTTGATGTTGAAGTTGACCTGCACCGAGGCCGGGGGGATGGTCTTCACCTCGGTCTTGATGGTGGCAAACTGGTGGCCGTGCTCAGAGAGGATGTCCTTGAGCACTGTCTCGGCCCGCTTGATCCTGGCCGGGTCGTACTGGCTCTCGACCGACAGGCCGACCTTCTCTTTTTTGAAGCGGTCGAGCACGTCCGACTGCGAGACGGCGTTCAGGCCCTTGTAGTTGATCTCGCGGATGGTGGGCTTCTCCCGGACAAAGATGTTCAGGATGATGCCCTTCTCTGTGTCTTCGCGCTCGATGCGCAGATCGTCAAAGTACGCCGTGTTCCACAGGGAATTGAAGTCGCGCTCGATGGAAATCGGGTCGTAGGCGTCGCCGGGGTGCGTAAAGAGCCGCGCCAGCACGGTTTCCTTGGGAATGCGCCGGTTGCCGATGACCCGAATTGAATCGATGGTCTGCGGCTGCTGGGCCAGGGCTGCGCCGAACGAGAGCGTCAACGCCAGCAAGAGCATTGTGCGCGCCAGACGGCTTGTGGTCCGCAAGGCGCGGGTAACGGAATTGTGCTGGATTTTCACCGGGCGGGAGCCCTGCGCCGAGCACAAGCACTGGTGCGGTCCATAGTTCGCCTTCAAGTTAAGCTTCACGGCAAGAATATCGGCACCCTCACTGCTGAAAATCTGATCCTGCATCTAGGAAAGATTGATTATATTGGACCGCGGCCACCCGGCCCAAACCGCAGGACGGCCAATCGGCTCGGAAACCATGTCTCTCCGTGATTCTCCCTGCCGCGCGTGCCGCCTTCGGACTCGGGCTGGTCCCCAATACCACCCCAATGACGAAAACCCGTCACTGCGGAGTACGGGATATCAGGAACCCAAACCACAGTCTAACGGACTCAGGCGGGTTGGGGCACTTTTCCATCCAGCCGGAGAGCGCAACTTCCCTTTTGGACGCAGGCCGGGCGCGGAGGACAGCCTCTCTGCGCAGAGGTTTTCCGGGAAATGGGAGCATTGCGAGATGGTTGAGGATTTTTCAGCTCTTCTGCCGAAAGGGAGCGCAGGCGGGCGCAGGGCGAGCTGAAATCGAGCTACATGACCCAAGCCTGCCGCTTCAACGCGCACTTCTGACCCGATTGAATAAGGCAAACCGCTTTTTAGGAGCGCATTCGCAAATCTTTCTGTTTTTCGACTTTCTGGATGGTTCCTGCGCTATGCTTTTGCATGAATAGCTTGCAATCGGGGCTTTTCCTGCAAGCCTTCTCGGAAGAACCGGCGCATGGAGGCAGCGGTGAGGCGAAATCTTCCCATGATCCTGATCCGGGTGATTGTGGGCCTGATGTTCCTCTTCGAGGGGGTTCTCAAGTTTGTGCGGCCCGGGGAACTTGGAGCGGAGCGCTTTGCCGCGCTCGGGCTGCCCTTTCCTCATCAGTTCGCGGAGCTGATGGGCGGCATTGAGATCGCCGGAGGCGCCGCCATCTTGCTGAACCTCTATGCCGGCGATGCCGCGCTGGCGCTACTGGTGATTTTTGCCAGCGCCATGGTTGCCACCAAGGTTCCCATCCTGCTAGGCAGGCCCCTGGGCCCATTCGCGCCCGCCAGGCTCGACAATTACGGCTGGCTGAGTTTTCTGCACGAGGCGCGCACCGACCTTTGCCTGCTCTTCAGCCTGCTGGCCATCCTCATAGACTCTGGCGTGAGAGTGGGCCGCAGAAGGCATTGGTATCAGAGCGGGAAATAGATTTTTACCGGCTCCAGCGAATCCAGCGTTTTTTCCACTGAATCTTTATTGAATCTTTGCCGATAGTCGGCTGTAACGGCACAAAAGGGCTTCTGCTGCCGGCAGGGCCGCAAAGGCACTGACTGACAGGGAATTGACTGGCCGCGGGAGGGAAGTCTCCATGGCATCAATCTCGCCTATCAACTTGACAAGCAACCTGTACAACGTGATCCAGCCCGGCGCAGCCAACGCCGCACAGGCGTCAATAACGACTGCTCCGGCCGCAACGACCGAGACGGTTACAACCGGACAGGTAGATTCGGTTCAGCTTTCAGTGGCGGCGCAAGCGAAACTGCTGCATAAGGAGGGCCAGAACGTGGCCACCATTGCCGCGTCGCTGGGCACAAACGCGAATACCGTTGACGGCTACCTTGGCATTACGGTCACCAAGGCAATCGACCAGGCATTGCAGGCAGCTGAAGCCGCGGCGACCGCCAAAGCATAACGGCTTTGCCTCAATCGAACAGCAGGCGATGACAAGCGCGGGCGGGGACGCCCGCGCTACTGCCGGCCGGGAGGCCGGCGCTACATTTCGGCCATGCCATCATCATGCGGTCACGGTTCTATATCCCAAAGATGATTTTGCAAGAGGCTCTTTTGGTCAGCAAAAAGCGTTGATGCGATTGCCTTCGGACGACGAGGAAAGAGCGCGGACGACGCTTTCACCGCGTTATACTTGACGTATCCCCTGCGCGGCGCTTCCTGTTCCATTTTCGTGAATGCTTGCCTGCGCGGGGAAATTGTCTGCGGCCGCCTCGTCGAGATGCGCGGTACTCGTGGGGAAACAGCCTTTGACGATCTCGCACAAGCGTTGGCTTTACACCCTCTGGCTGGTTCTGGTCTGCGGCTTTGCCCTGTTGCACGCCTTTCATCTCGGCGCCGACTTTCCCAACCACACCCCATGGTTCATGGACTGGGCCAAGTACACCGATGAGGGCTGGTACGGTGACGCGGCTGTTCGCGCCCACCTTTTCGGCGCCTGGTATCTGCAGGGTGACTTCAACCCCGCGCCTGCGGTGCCGGTGTGGCCATTCATGGAATGGGTGCTGTTCTTTTTTACCGGGGTCACTCTCGAGGCGGCGCGCGGGCTGGCCGTGGGCTTCTTCTTCTGCAATCTTCTGTTGAGCTACCTGCTGCTGAGGACGCGCGGGCAGCGCTGGGTGGCGATGCTGGCGCTGACGCTGATTGTCACCAGCCCCTTCCTTTACTGCTTCAGCCGGCTGGCGATTCTGGAGCCCATGCTGATTGCGTTCACGCTGGCAGCGCTGAACCTGGCCGTCCGCCTGCCCAGGTTTCGCAGGCCGGTGGTGGCTTCGATCGCTATCGGGCTGCTCTTCACGCTGATGATGCTGACCAAGACCACAGCGGTTTTTCTGTTGCCGGCGCTGGGCTGGGCGATGCTGCTGCCGCTCTGGCAGAAGCGCAGGCTGGCGGGGTCGAGTTTTCGTCCCTGGTGTGACAAGCTGGCCAAATGTTGCGTTGTGGCCGCAGCCGCGGCCTTTGCCGCATCCTTTGGGCTGTGGATGGCGCTGGTGATTCACTTTGGTTTCATGGCCGACTTCAAGTACCTCTTTTTCATCAATAAATATAAAAAACCGACGGAGTTTTACTGGCCGGTGCTCAGCTTCTGGTGGTCGTTCCACGGCGGACTGTGGGTGGACCATTTTCTGATTCCTCTGGCCAGCCTGATCATTCTGTGCGCGATTGTGGCAGGCATGGCGCTGGCGCGGCGGAAAGCTGGGGGGCCATCGGACGGCTCTTCGCCCACGGGATGGAATGCCTGGGCCGGCAAGCTGCTGCTGGACCCGGTCTTCGGCTCGTCCATCCTGGCCATCGCCGGATACATCCTCTTCATGACCTGCCAGAACCATCCACAGCCCCGCTACTTCGCAGTGGTGGCCTTCTTCAGCTTCTTTATCGTGGCGCAGGGGGCTGGAGCGCTGTTCAGCCAAACAAGGCCGGGCAGGGAAAGCTGGCCGCACCGCCTGGGCTGGGCCGTGGTTGGGCTGGTTTCCCTGGCCGCAGTTTCGAATGGCTTTCAGATTCTGAACTACGCCACCCATCCCGAATACACCTTTGTCGAGGCGGCCGAGCGGCTGACTCAATATATTGATGCCCACCCCAACGGCAATCGGCTCCTGGTTTCGATCAGCGGGGACCAGATCACGCTGGCCACCCATCTGCCCACGCTGTGCGATGACTTTGGCACCCCAAGTTCTACCTATCCTGACCTGCCCTCGAAGCTGGCCCATTACCAGCCCGGCTGGTGGGCCACCTGGAACGACATTGACCCCGGCACGCTGGAGGACCTGCACACGCGCTTTTCGCTGGAGCAGGTGGCCATCTTCCGCGCCTTCGACGACCCGGAGCGCAACGTCCTGGTGCTCTTCAAGCTGCACCCGCTGCCTGGCGGCCGCGTGCGCAGCTCGGGCGACAAGAGCCTGCAGATTCCGTTGCCCGGCGACAAGATCGACATACCGGTCGAGTAGGCGGGCACAAAGCCCATCTCGGGACTGTACCGGATGGCCGTTCCCGCTGCCGGTAGCCTCTGGAGATTGCTGTGACTACAATCACTCTAGAGGGCTCATTGCGGGTGATAGCCTTCAATTGACTATCCCCCCGGTCAATCAGGCGTTGCTTTTTTCCGGGGCGGTTCGCGGCAAGCCATCAATATATCTGTTTGGAGGATTTGTGACTGCACAGTATTGGATGTTTTTCTTTATGGCCGTGAGCGCACTATCGCTCATTGCGGCCTTCTGCTTTGCCCGCCAGGTCATCGGTTCGGACAAGGGAATCGGGGCGATGCAGCAGATTGCAGGCGCCATCAAGGAAGGCTCTGGGGTCTTCCGGAAGCACCAGTACAAGACCATCGCGGCCATTCTGGGACTGCTGCTTCCCACACTTGCCAGCGCGCAGGAGCAGGCAGGCGGAGGCGAGGCCAGCCTGGTGCTGCCTGATCTGAGAAGCGTGACGTTTGCGAACTTCTTCGGATTGAACGGGCATCAGCTTCTGTCGATTGGATTGCTGTTCTGCGCCGCCGGCCTGTTGTTCGGCCTGGTTATCTATAACCAGTTGAAGAACCTGCCGGTTCATAAATCGATGCGCGAAATGTCGGAGTTGATCTACGAGACCTGCAAAACCTATCTGGTGACGCAGGGCAAGTTCATCATGCTGCTCTGGGCTTTCATCGCGGTCATTATCGCTCTGTACTTTGGCTGGCTGGCGCCAGTGCCGAACAAGCCGATTATGGTTACGCTGCCGATCATCCTGTTGTTCTCGCTTATCGGCATCGCGGGCAGCTACGGAGTGGCATGGTTCGGAATTCGCGTGAACACCTTTGCGAACTCACGGACGGCCTTCGCTGGATTGCGCGGCAAGCCATTTCCCTGCTTTGAGATTCCGCTGAAGTCCGGCATGAGCGTCGGCATGATGCTGATCTCGGTCGAGCTGCTCATCATGCTCTTCATTCTTCTCTTCATCCCCAGCGATTTTGCCGGCCCCTGCTTCATCGGCTTCGCCATTGGCGAATCGTTGGGCGCCGCGGCGCTGCGTATTGCCGGCGGCATCTTCACCAAGATCGCCGACATCGGCTCCGATCTGATGAAGATCGTATTCAAGATCAAGGAAGACGATGCGCGCAACCCTGGCGTGATCGCCGACTGCACGGGCGACAACGCGGGCGACTCGGTTGGACCCTCGGCCGACGGCTTTGAAACCTACGGCGTCACCGGCGTAGCCCTGATCACCTTCATCCTGCTGGCAGTTCCGGACCACAAGACGCAAGCGACGCTGCTGGTATGGATCTTCGTGATGCGCGTGGCCATGCTGATCTCCAGCTCGGCCGCCTACTTCCTGAATGGCGCAATCGCCAAGGCGAAATACGGCAACTCCGACGAGATGGACTTCGAGGCGCCTTTGACCTCGCTGGTCTGGATCACCTCCATTGTTTCGATCGCCCTGACCTACGTCGTCTCCTACCTGATGATCCCGAACCTTGGCGACGGATCGCTCTGGTGGAAGCTGGCTTCGATCATCTCCTGCGGAACTCTGGCAGGCGCACTGATTCCCGAACTGGTCAAGGTCTTCACTTCAACCAACTCGGCCCACGTGCAGGAAGTGGTCACCTCCGCGAAGGAAGGCGGAGCTTCGCTGGGTATTCTATCCGGCCTGGTCGCCGGCAACATGTCGGCCTACTGGCTGGGACTGAGCATGGTCGCGCTGATGGGCCTGGGCTATTTCTTCAGTGGCGGCATACCGGATGCCTTTAATAATCCAGCCGGAATGATGCTGGCTCCGGCTGTCTTCGCCTTTGGCCTGGTGGCCTTCGGCTTCCTCGGCATGGGCCCGGTGACGATTGCCGTGGATTCCTACGGTCCGGTTACCGACAATGCTCAGTCCGTTTATGAGCTGTCGCTGATCGAAACAATTCCCGGAATCGAAGCCGAGTTGAAGAAGGACTACGGCATCGAGGCGAAGTTCGAGCGCGCGAAGTACCTGCTGGAAGCCAACGATGGAGCCGGCAATACCTTCAAGGCTACGGCCAAGCCGGTGCTGATCGGCACAGCCGTGGTGGGCGCGACGACGATGACCTTCTCGATCATCATGGCCCTGACCAACGGACTGAAAGATAACGTAGATAAACTCTCTCTGCTGCACGCGCCCTTCATGCTGGGGCTGATCTGCGGCGGCGCGGTGATCTTCTGGTTCGCCGGCGCTTCCATGCAGGCGGTCACCACGGGCGCTTACCGCGCGGTCGAGTTCATCAAGGCCAACATCAAGCTGGAAGGCGCGGAGAAGGCTTCGGTCACGGATAGCAAGAAGGTCGTCGAGATCTGCACGAAGTACGCGCAGAAGGGGATGTTCAACATCTTCCTCGCCGTCTTCTTCGCTACGCTCTCGTTCGCCTTCATGGAGCCGTTCCTGTTTGTCGGCTACCTGTTCTCGATTGCGATCTTCGGACTGTACGAGGCGATCTTCATGGCCAATGCCGGCGGCGCCTGGGACAATGCGAAGAAGGTTGTTGAGGTCGACTTGAACATGAAGGGAACACCTCTGCATGATGCAACCGTAATCGGAGACACCGTTGGCGATCCGTTCAAGGACACCTCGTCGGTGGCCATGAACCCGATTATCAAGTTCACGACCTTGTTCGGCCTGCTTGCGGTCGAGCTTGCCGTGACCCTCACTAAGAGCAATCCGATGCTCACACACGTGCTGACCGTCGCATTCTTCCTGGTGTCGGCGTTCTTCGTGCGGAAGTCTTTCTATGGCATGAGGATTGAAACCAAGGAAAGCAACTAGTTCCTGCCTGGTTAATTGAAAGAGAACGCCGCCTGGAAACGGGCGGCGTTTTTTTGCGCGGTAGCGTGACGATTGGCTTCGGTTCCATGAGGGAAGCCCCTGCGAGCGAACAGCGAACAATTGGCCGCACCGCAGGCGCTTTGGCAAAGTTGGCCAAAACTCCTATACTCAAGCTGAGGTGCGCCATGCCAACTCGCAATGTGAGCCTGACGAAGGAACTGGACCAGTTCGTCGCAGCCAAGGTTGAGGAAGGGCTTTACGCCAATGCCAGTGAAGTGATGCGGACCGCCCTGCGCCTGCTGGAGAGGGATGAGCGGGAGTACGAGGAGAAGATGACCGCGCTGCGGGCGGCGATTGCAGAAGGAGATGCCAGCCCCGATGCCGAGGATGGCGTCTTTGAACGGATTCGGGAGAAATACAATCTGCCTGAGAGTGCGGTCTGAACCTGCTTAATGATCCGGCACGATTGGATTGCGGTACGAGAGAAGAGAAAACAACCGCAGGTCCTTCGACTCCCTGCCACTTCGACTCCGCTACGCTTCGCTCAGTGTCCGGTCGCTCAGGATGACAGATCTTTGGAGCCACTTGCAAAATCTCCTTCCGGAATTGCGAATCACAAGAGAAAATCACCGCAGGGGCTAAAGCCCCGCTCATTTTGCGGGTTATCGGCAGTCAGGGCTGAAGCCCTGACCTACCAGTCGTGCCCTGACGCTTCTTGCCTCTCCCGATGAGTTTTTCCGCAGCCTGTACAGTCGGCCGGGAGGCCGGCGCTACATTTTCATCTTCAAGTTGTCATGGACCTGGTTCAACTGTCCGGAAATCCGTCCCTGAATCTCCACATCTCCACAGATTTGCCAGGCAATCTGCACTGTTTCTGCGCCTTGTTCCAGACCCCGGCGAGGACTAGGCTTGAGGTTGGGACGAGCGCCGGCAGAGTCCCAGAAGGCTGCACTGAAGCTGGGGCAATTTGGCAGGCGGAAACCCGCAGCCCGCAAGGGCGTTTTGAGCTTTGCACAGGCATTTGCCTTTGTTTCGAAAGTGGATGCCGGAAATGTTAAGAAAATACAAGATATTGTGGTTTCTTGTTGACATGCACCACAGACAGCGCTATTTTTTCATCTGCGGCCGTAAATGGGCTGTACCGAACTCCAGTGTGAATGTGCCCACGGGAGGCCGTTGAGAAACAAGAACTCGCGGCGGTTTTCACTCCCCCGTTCCCCGTTCTTTGCCAAGGATTTTCACCTGACCACTTCCAGGCCGCAACGCGCCGGATGGGGCCAGCGATTCACCGATTTTGCCGATTGAAAGGATTTCATGAACGAGGTCAAATTCCAAGATTCCGCCGACACCTTCCAGACTCCTCACTCCCAGCGGGGACTGATTTTTACCCGCCGCTTCACGACCGAGGGTGTCTCCCCCTATGACGAGGTGGAGTGGGAGCAGCGCACTGCGTCGATTACAGACAGCAAGGGCAACATCATCTTCGAGCAGCAGAACGTGGAGGTGCCGGTCAACTGGTCGATGACCGCGACCAACATTGTGGCCTCGAAGTACCTGCACGGCAAGCTGGGCACGCCGGAGCGCGAAACCGGGGCGCGGCAACTGGTGCGCCGCGTGGCGGAGACGATCAGCGAATGGGGCCAGACCGAAGGCTACTTTGCCACTGCCGAGGATGCGTCCATCTTCCACGACGAGCTGACGCACATGCTGCTGACCCAGAAGGTGGCCTTCAACTCCCCGGTCTGGTTCAACGTGGGCTGCGACCGGCTGGAGCCGGACGCCAAGGGCGAGAACTGGCACTGGGACCCGGCCACGGGCGGAGTGACCAGCGGCGCCACCGGCTACAAGAATCCGCAGTGCTCGGCCTGCTTCATCAATGCAGTTGACGATTCGATGGCCGGCATCATGGACCTGGCCAGGACCGAAGCCCTGCTTTTCAAATTTGGTTCGGGCACGGGCACGAATTTCAGCTCCTTGCGTTCCAGCCACGAGTCCGTGTCGGGAGGCGGCACGGCCAGCGGCCCACTCAGCTTCATGCGCGGCTTCGACGCCTTTGCCGGGGTCATCAAGTCTGGCGGCAAGACCCGCCGCGCGGCCAAGATGGCGATTCTGAACGTGGAGCACCCGGACATTCTGGACTTTATCGACTGCAAGGCCAAGGAAGAGGCCAAGGCCTACGCGCTGGTCCGCGAGGGCTACGACGGCTCGGGACCTGACTCGGAGGCCTACTCGTCGATCTTCTTCCAGAACGCCAACAACTCCGTCCGCGTCAGCGACGAGTTCATGCAGGCGAACCAGGACGACGGCGACTTCACGACCTTTACGGTCAAGGACCACAAGCCGGTAAAGACGTACAAGGCCCGCGAGATCATGCACAAGATCGCCGACGCAGCCTGGCAATGCGGCGATCCGGGGATGCAGTTTGACGACACCATCAACAAGTGGCACACCTGCAAGAACTCCGCCCGCATCAATGCGTCGAATCCCTGCTCGGAATACATGTTCCTGGACAACTCGGCCTGCAACCTGGCCAGCCTGAACCTGATGAAGTACGTCACGCCATCGGGGGGATTCGACATTCCCTCGTACCGGCACTCCATCTCGTTGATTATCACCGCCATGGAGATCCTGGTGGACAACTCGGGCTATCCCACGGAGCCGATCGCCCGCAACTCGCACGACTATCGTCCGCTGGGCCTCGGCTTCGCCAACCTGGGCGCGCTGCTGATGGCCTTCGGCCTGCCGTACGACTCGGCCGCCGGACGCGATCTGGCTGGCTCGCTGACCGCGATTCTGACCGGCCAGGCCTACCTGCAGTCGGCCATTGTGGCCGCCAACTGCCCCTCGATCACTTCGGTCACGCCGTTGACCGCCAATGCCGATTGCCAGGGCGGCGCCTGCCCCGGCTTCTACGTCAACCGCGAGCCTTTCCTCGACGTGATCCGCATGCACCGCGCCGAAGTCAACAACATCGGCGCATCGCGCCAGAGCGGCGAACCCTTTGCCGTGCCTCAACTGGACGCCCTGCTCGACGCCAGCCGCGAAGCCTGGGATATGGCGCTGCTCTACGGCGAGCGCCACGGCTACCGCAACTCCCAGGTCTCGGTTCTGGCGCCCACAGGCACTATCGGCTTCATGATGGACTGCGACACGACCGGCATTGAGCCCGACCTGGCTCTGGTCAAGTTCAAGAAGCTGGTCGGCGGCGGCATGATCAAGATCGTCAACAACACCGTTCCCGCGGCCCTCTTCAAGCTCGGCTACTCGGACGACGATGTGAACGCCATCGTCAGCTACATCGACGCCACGGGCACCATCGAGGGCGCGCCCGGCATCAAGCCCGAGCACCTGTCCGTCTTCGATTGCAGCTTCAAGCCCGCCAAGGGCACGCGCTCCATCCACTACATGGGCCACGTGAAGATGATGGCCGCCGCGCAGCCGTTCCTCTCCGGCGCCATTTCAAAGACCGTCAACCTGCCCCACGAGGCCACGGTGGAGGATGTGGCCGAGGTCTACGCCGAAAGCTGGCGCGAGGGCATCAAGGCAGTGGCGATTTACCGCGACGGCTCGAAGGGAACGCAGCCGCTGAATGTCAGCATGGACGCCAAACGCGAGCCCTCGGCCCTGGAAGCTGTGGGCAACCGCGTGCTGGGCCAGTTGGACGCCGGGCAGCCCGCCGCCGAAGCTGATGTGAAGGCCCTGGAGGCCAAGCCCAGCGAAAAGCTGGAAGTTACCGCCAAGTCGGTTGCCCTGGCTGCCTCCTCTTTCCAGTGCGCGCTGGCGGAGATCGCGAAGCTGGCCGCCGCGCCTGCCGCCGCGGCGCTGCAAGACGTTGCCAGCCCCGAAACACAGAACCTGAATGGCCCGCCGCGCGCCGTGCGCCACAGGCTGCCGGACGAGCGCGCCTCGGTCACCCACAAGTTCTCCATCGCCGGCCACGAAGGCTACATCACCGTCGGCCTCTACCCCACCGGGCAGCCAGGCGAAATCTTCATCAAGATGGCCAAGGAGGGCTCAACCATCTCTGGGTTGATGGACTCCTTTGCCACCTCCATCTCGATTGCGCTGCAACACGGCGTGCCCCTGAAGGTTCTCTGCGAGAAGTTTGCACACACCCGCTTCGAGCCTTCCGGCTGGACCGGCAATCAGCAGATCGGCTACGCGAAGAGCCTGATGGACTACATCTTCCGCTGGCTCGACCTGCGCTTCCTTTCCGGCACGCAGTTGGCGCTGTTCGCCGGTCTGGCTCCGCAGGGCGCGGCGCTGCCGGAGTCGCCGAGCCTGGACCCGGAGGCCGAGGGAGACTCGCTCTCGCAGAACCACCTGGCCCAACTGGCCGAGGAGGTTGCCAGGCGGCTGCACCAGGTAAGCGGCTCGACAAGCGGCGGAATCGCCCTTGAGGCGCAGGCCGCGGCGCCAACGGAAGCCAGCGCGGAAAATCGCAGCATTTACCACGCCACCGACGCCATGAGCGATATGTTCGAGATGGGCGACGCTCCCAGTTGCTCGGTTTGCGGCGCCATCATGACCCGCAACGGCAGTTGCTACCGCTGCATGGAATGCGGATCGACGAGCGGATGCAGTTAGGGCTTTGACCGCATCATTTTGTTCCTGAAGGTTCGTGGTCTCCCAGGTCCCAAAATCGGGACCTGGGGCACCCATCGTTGGTACAACTTCGAGCTGTCAGAGACGTAGAGCCAGAGCATTTCTTCCAATTCAGCAGGACGTCAAAAGGGAGGCCCAGGCCTCCCTTTTGCTGTGTGTATGCCGATATAGGTTCGCCATACCTCGCTGCGCGGAAGATTGCCGCCGTTAGTTCTATACCTGCTGCGCGTTATCGAGAGAAATGCGCAGAGCATACATCTAATTCATTCCTTCCGCCTGCGGCCGCGCTGGCCGGTCAGTGTCTATCCGCAGTAAAAGGCTCTTATAATGAGGGATTGCGCTGGCTCCATTGAACGCATTGCGGCCCCGCAAGCGAAAGGAGCAACATGAAAAGCTGTTCGCGCCGGAGCTTTCTTCAGGCGGCAGGAACGATTGCCGCGGCATGCGCCGCACGCCCGCTCATGGGTTTGCCGGAGGCATCGAAGTCCCCTTTCAGAATTGCCGTCATCAACGATGAGATCTCGCAGGATTTTGACCACGTTTGCCATGTGGTTTCGCACGATTTTGGATTGAGTTGGATTGAACTGCGCTCCATGTGGGGCAAGAGCGCCGTCGATCTGAGCGCGGCGCAAATCGACGAGGCGCGCAAGACGCTTGCGAGGTACAGCCTGCGCGTCACCGACATTGCCAGCCCACTCTTCAAGACGGACTGGCCGGGCGCGCCCCTGTCGCCTTATGGGCCAAAGGGCGACATGCACGGAGCGGCAGAGGCCACCTTCAAGCAGCAGGATGAGATTCTGGAGCGGGCGACCGCTCTGTCCAGGCAGTTCGAGACCGACAGGGTCCGCTGCTTCGACTTCTGGCGCCTGGACGATGTTGCCCCCTACCGCGCGGCGATCGATGAGAAGCTGCGGGCGACGGCTGAGGCTGCGGGCCGCCAGGGCGTGCTGCTGGTGCTGGAGAACGAGTTTGCCTGCAACACCGCGACCGGCCGCGAAGCCGCGCGGACAATGAACGCCATCCAAACGCCGCATTTCGCGCTTAACTGGGACCCCGCCAATGCCGTGATGCGCGGCGAGCTGGATGCCTTCCCCACCGCCTGGGAGGCTCTGCCGAAGAATCGCATTCACCACTGCCACTGCAAGAATGCGGTCAAGAATGCAGAGGACAAGGTTGAGTGGTCGCCAGTCGGCCTGGGGCTTATCGACTGGACAGCGCAGTTCCGCGCGCTGAAGCAGGCGGGCTATCATGAAGCGGTCAGCCTGGAGACGCATTGGACTGGCGGCGGCTCGCCGGAAGAGTGCTCGCGCATCAGTTGGGCGGGCATGAAGCAGGCCCTGAGAGATTCATCGACCCTTTAACCTTGCGTGAGACTTTTTTGATGGAGATACAGAATGGTAACCCGGCGTGAATTTATGGATACGCTTGCATTGGGAGCGGCTGGCCTGGCGATTGGAAGCGCCGCGAAGAGCTATGGCCGAATTCTCGGCTCGAACGACCGCCTCAACTTTGCGGTGATTGGCCTGAATGGCCGCGCGTATGCGCACCTTTCCTCGCTCAAGGCGAACAAGGATGCCGCCCGCATTTCGCACGTTTGCGATGTGGACGGCGTGATTCTGAAGAAATTTGCCGATAGCATGGAGCGCGAGCTGGGTTATGCTCCGGCCATGGAGAAGGACTTTCGCCGGGTCCTTGAGCAGAAGGACGTGGACGCAGTGACCATCGCCACGCCAGACCACTGGCATGCTCCCATGGCGATTGCGGCTCTCGAAGCGGGCAAGCACGTTTATGTGGAGAAGCCATGCAGCCACAATCCCGCCGAAGGGGAGATGCTGATTACTGCCCAGCGGAAGTATGGGAAGCTGGCGCAGATGGGAATCCAGCAGCGCTCCTCCCCGCACACCATCGAGATTGTCGAGAAGATTCACAATGGCCTGATCGGCAGGCCCTACTTTGCCAAAGCCTGGTACAACAACGTGAGAAAGTCGATGGGCATCGGCAAGGTGGTGCCCGTGCCGCCGCAACTGGACTGGGATCTGTGGCAAGGACCGGCGCCGCGCAGGCCTTACAAGGACAATATCCATCCTTATAACTGGCATTGGCTGAGGCTTTACGGCACAGGCGAGACCCTGAACAATGGCACGCATGAGGTGGATGTTTGCCGCTGGGCGCTTGGCGTGGATTATCCACGCCGCATTACCTCGACGGGCGGAAGATACCACTTCAATGACGATTGGGAATTTTATGACACGCTGATCACCAGCTTCGACTACGGCGACAAGATGATTGCGTGGGAGAACAAGAGCTGCCAGGGCATGAAGTACTACAACCGGGACCGCGGATCGGCAATCATGGGGACCACGGGAACGGTAATCGTCGATCGGGATGGCTACGAGGTCTTCGATCTGAAGGGAAGCAAAACCGGCGAGTTTGAGACTGGCAAGGCAACCTCATCTGCCGACCTGACCGGCCGCGACTCCATGACGGATGCGCACTTTGCGAACTTCATTGCGGCCATCCGCGAGGGAGAAAAGCTGAGAGCGCCGGTCTCCGTTGGCAACGTCGCCGTCACCATGCTTCAGCTTTCCAACATCGCCTGGGAAGTAAGCCGGGAGCTCAATATCGACGCGGCAGACGGGCACATTCAGAACGACCCGGAAGCCATGAAACTGTGGGGACGCGAATACGAAAAGGGCTGGACGCCGCGTGTTTAGGGCGCTGACTACATGATTTTGGACCTCTGGTTCGTGGTCTCCCAGGTCCCAAAATCGGGACCTGGGGCACCCAGCATAATCTTGTACCGTGCGGGTTCTGTGGTTTCCCACCCTAGGCGCAAAAACAAGAACGCGCCGAGGGTGGGGCACCCATCATTGGTACAACTTCAAAAGGTCAGAGACCTGGCAGACTGAAAAATTCTGAGCGAACAACCGATTTCAGGAACATCAGGAGTCTTTCGTAATGAAAAGCACATTCTCCCGCCGCAGCTTTGTTCAATCCGGCGCTCTGATTGCGGCCGCATGCGCCACATCGAGCGCCGTCCGCTCTTTTGCGCAGACAGCGCCGGAGGCCGGAAAGCCTTCGCCAATTCAGTTGGGGCTGGCAAGTTACACCTTCCGCAATTTCACACGGGCGCAACTCATCGGCTTCATGAAGCAGCTCAATGTTGACGCGCTGAATGCGAAGGACGTGAAGGATCATCTTCCCGCGGAGCCGCAGCAGGAGGCGAAGGCGCTGGAAGACTATGCGGCAGCAGGCATCAGGCTGCATGCCGCCGGGGCCATCAACTTCACCAAAGATGAGGATGCGGACATTCGCAGCAAGTTCGAATACTGCAAGCGGGCGGGGATTTCCGTGATTGTCGCGGGCAACCTGAGCATTGAGATGCTTCCCCGCATTGAGAAATTCGTAAAGGAATATGACATTCGAATTGCAATCCACAACCACGGGCCGGAGGATAAGTTGTGGCCTTCGCCGCTGGGGGTGCTGAAGTCGGTCGGGAAGATGGACCCGCGCATGGGATGCTGCATCGACCTGGGGCACGCGGCGCGCGCGGGAGCGAATGTGGTTGAGGCCATTCATCTGGCGGGGGCGCGGCTGTTCAATGTTCACATAAAGGATCTGACGAACTTCGAGAGCAAGGAGAGCCAGGTTGCCGTGGGAGACGGCATCATGCCGGTGCGGGAGATTTTTGAGGCCCTGGTTGCGACAAAGTACAAGGGCTTTGTCGATCTGGAATATGAGATTCACGCCGATGATCCAATGCCTGGGGTGATCAGAAGTTTTGCTTATATGCGAGGCGTTTTGACGGGCATGGGATATGCAAATCAGGCTTGAACTTAATCGCTGGGTTCAGGCGGTCACAGATAGGATGCGCATGCGGTTTCAGCCCCGTGGTGGTCAGATTGCAGCGCACCTGTGAGAAAGGGCTGAGATCAAGATATGCTGATTTATGAAGATCGTTTGTTTCCCGCCGAAGCTGGCACGCGCAGGATAGCCAGAGAGTTGTACGCGCATGTGAGAGACCTGCCTATCATCAGCCCTCACGGCCACACGCAGGCCTCCTGGTTTCGCAAGAATGAGCCCTTCCCCGACCCGGCAACGCTGCTGGTGCAGCCCGATCACTATGTCTTCCGGATGCTGTACAGCCAGGGAGTATCGCTTGACGATCTGGGCATTGGGCAGCCGGAGCTGAAGGACGCGCGCAAGGTCTGGCGCATCTTCGCCAGCCATTATTCCCTGTTTCGCGGGACGCCGACGCGCCTGTGGCTGGACTATGTTTTCGAGGAGCTTTTCGGACTTCGTGAGAGGCTGACGGCGCACAACGCGGATAAGTATTTTGACACGATTTCAGAGCGGCTCACGACGCCGAAGTTTCTTCCGCGCGCTCTATTCGAGCGTTTCAAGATGGAAGTTCTGGCGACAACCAATTCTCCGCTGGACTCGCTGGAGGATCACAAAGCCCTGCGGGAATCAGGCTGGAAGGGAAGAATTCTTCCGGCATTCCGGCCCGACCCGGTGGTCGATCCGGAGTTTGAAGGATTCGCGGATAACATTCGGCAGTTGGGCGAGCAGACAGGAGAAGATACTTCGACCTGGACTGGCTTCCTGACGGCGTTGCGCATGTCGCGGCTCCGCTTCCGGGAGGCCGGTTGCACCTCGACCGATCACGGACATCCGACCGCGCGAACTGCCGATCTTCCCGCGGCCGAAGCTGCGAAACTGTTTGATCAGGTGCTTGCCGGTAACGCGAGTGGTGAGCAGCAGGAGCTTTTCCGCGCGCAGATGCTGACCGAGATGGCGCAGATGAGCCTGGAAGACGGACTGGTGATGCAGATTCACCCAGGCAGCGCGCGCAACCACAACCGCAAAGTCTACGAACGCTATGGGCGCGATGTGGGCGCTGATATTCCCCGGGCGATGAATTACGTGGATGCGCTTCGCCCATTGCTGGACCGCTTCGGCAATGAGAGCGGCCTGACGATCATCCTTTTCACTCTGGACGAATCGACTTACAGCCGGGAGCTGGCGCCGCTGGCCGGGCATTACCCGTGCTTGCGGCTCGGCCCCCCATGGTGGTTTCTGGATAGCCCTGAAGGAATGATGCGCTTCCGCGAGTTGACGACGGAGACGGCGGGCTTCTACAACACGGTGGGATTCAACGATGATACGCGGGCCTTTTTGTCTATTCCGGCGCGGCATGATGTGGCGCGGCGCATCGACTGCTCTTTTCTAGCCAGGCTGGTCAGTGAGCATAGATTAGACGAAGATGAGGCGTTTGAAGTGGCATATGACTTAAGTTACGGTCTGGCGAAAAAAGCCTATCGGCTTTAAGGGCCGGCCTGGATATGGCGAGACTGAAGGGAACCATTTTGGTAAGGTATGAACCCAGCCTCATCTTTTATGTTAGCGGAACCGTGCAGCCCGGCATCCAAGGAGTTTGGGAGTTGAGCGGCTACTGGAAGGGTGTTGCGGCATTTCTTCCTTTCAGAAAAGCGGCGATCCGGATACTGCTGGCATATATCGGCTATTGGTAATCTGCCTGGATTACTGATAGATATCCGAAACAAGAAAATAGTTCTGGCGGACAGGAAACCCGGCAGCCTATTTTTGCAACTAATGGTTATAGGTTGTAAGAAAGCGTGTGTTTGTGTATCGTTGTTATGGAGCAATTGGCTAACCCTGCATTTTTTGACTTAGCGGGATAAATGCTCGACCAGTTGCCTGAACTAATCAGGGAGGATACATGGGAGTATCAGAGATTCTGGCGACAATTGATCACGAGATCGCCCAGTTGCAGCAGGCACGCGCTCTGCTGAGTGGTGGTGCGGCGCCGGTAGCAAAGAAGAAGGCGGGCAGACCCAAGAAGGTTGTTGCGGTTGCCGCCGTTGTTGCGAAGCCTGCAAAGACGAAGAAAAAGAAGAAGAGAAATCTTTCCCCCGAGGGGCGGAAGCGGATCGCCGAAGCTGTCAAGAAGCGTTGGGCAGCACAAAAGGCTGCGGCAGCCAAGTAAGCAGATTTCCCCATACGAACTGGGCTGACGCAGGTTCTTGCTTCGCGTCGGCCCGGTTCTTTCTGTTTCATTTTCCGGCCAGAGTAGAGGATGAAGGTCGCGGGTTTTCTCAAACCCGAGGCCGGCAATGACCCGGCGTCAGCAAGTGATGCTTCGGGTGTGTGTGGAGTACTGCCTGGCTTCCTTGAAATTGCATTCGCGCTGGGTTTCTGACAGCATGATTCCGTACCTTGCCTGGGGACCCTGAATAAGTCTCGGCGAGAAATACGGCTTTCCTCAGGGGCTAAAGCCCACGCTGATTTTGCAGGTTTTATGTACGGGCTAAAGGGTGAGGAGATCCCCCGCTTTGCCGGGGTGGCAGTAGCGGTTTGACAATTCCGGGAGTCTCTTCCGGTTTGTGATTTTACCTTCTTCTCGTAAAGGTGTTGGCTTGGCGCGGAGTTGAGCGCCGTCCCTACGGGACTCCGTGTGAATTGTTGGTTTCGCCCACCCCGCGCTGAAGCGCGGGGCTAATAACCATTGCGCCTACGACGCGGGTGAAGAGCCGCTGCCGGCATGGAGCGATTCTGTTTAGGCCCTTTGCCGCTTCTGGCTTGGAGTGGTTCTATCCAGGTCCCTTTGAGGGGCACGAACGATAAAGCCTCTGGCTCTGCCGGAGGATACTTACAGCCCGTACCCTTCAAAACATCAACTTGTTCAGAGGTTCCTTAGGCAAAACTAGGGCATTCTTGACTTCAGCTTGATCATCTTGCCATCCACGGCAAACTTGCCGTTTCCGTGATGGTGGATGGTCTTGGGATGCTTTTGCGCCTGATCCGTCCAGGCTTTTACGACTTCAAGGATGAAGAGGTTGTAGCTGTTGACGAGGCGGGTATCGGCCACCTTGCATTCGAGGTTGGCGAAACACTCCGCCACCAGGGGCGGCGCGACGCACTTGGCCGGCTTGGGCGTCAAACCGAATTTCTTGAACTTATCCAAACCATCCCGGCCCGAACAGTTTCCAATTCCCACAACTTTGCGCGCCAGTTCCAGCGGCGGAATGGCGATGACGCATTCTTTCGCCGCACGCAATGCAGCAAAGCTGTAATTGGCGTTGCTGACGACGCAGGCAATCAGCGGGGGCTCGAACTCGACCATCATGTGCCAGGACATGGTCATCACGTTGGCGCGGCCCTTGCGGGCGGTTGTCAGCAGGACCACCGGACCCGGTTCGAGTAATTGGTAGACCTCGGACAGAGGCAAATCTCTCATCGCGGCAGGGCCTCCCATTGCCCTGAGCTGGCGGAGTTGAAGATAGCTTCGATGACAGCCATATTCCGGATGGCATCTTCGATGGGAACGGGCACTTCGGTGTTTTCCAGAACGGCTCTCGAAAAGGCATCGCCCTGCAGGGTGTACTGATCGCAGACGGGAAAGGTCTCCGTGGTGATGCCGCCGCCGAAGAGGTCGCCGCTGGCGTCGATCAAGAGGCGAGTCGGGCGGTCAGGGGGCGCATTGAAGGGGATTTCGAGCTGGATGCGCCCGCGAGTGCCGAGAAAGTGGATGAACTGGCAGGGGACTAACTGCATGCTGCAGGTGAAGATGGACTGGCCGCCGGGGAAGTCGAGAATGGCCGAGGTGAGCCGGTCGATGCCCATATGGGGATCGCGGTCGATGCTGGCGACGACGCGTGTGGGCTCCTGGCGGAAGGCGTAGCGCGAAGCATGTATGAGGTAGCAGCCAATGTCCATCAGCGCGCCGCCGCCCGAAACAAACTGGTTGCGAATGTTGGCTGGGTCGGCGTTGAAGTAGCTGAAGACGCCAACGATGGAGCGCAACTCGCCGATGCGGTCTTCGGCGAGCAACTGGCGCAGGCGAAGCCATTGGGGATGGCAGTTGACCATGAAGGCCTCGCCGATTTTGACCCCGGTGCGGGCGCGAAGGGCGAGCAGAGATTCGGCCTCGGCGACGGTGAGGCTGAGAGGCTTTTCGCAGAGAACGTGCTTGCCGGCTTCGGCAGCCTTGATGGTCCAGGGAACATGCAGGTGATTGGGAAGCGGAATGTAGACGGCGTCGATTTTGGGGTCGGCGAGAAGTTCCTCGTAGGAGCCGTAGGACGTGGGAATGCCAAGCGAGGCGGCTGCCTGCTGCGCCCTGGGAAGATCGCGCGAGGCGATGGCGTCGATGCTGGTGAACTGGCCCCGCTGCATGGCGGGAATGACCTTCTTGAGGCCGATATTGGCGGTGCTGAGAACTCCCCAGCGAAGTTGATTGGACATGGCCATCATGATAAAGGCCTGACTGGCTCCTTGTACCCCTGGCGGCAAGAGGAAATCAGCCTTCGACGCTGGAGACCGCGCGGCATTGCCATCTGGCGCACACCATCAGCGGCGCAAAAAGACCGTGTAGAGCAACACGCATAAACCGGCAACGGCTATTAGAAAGGTCAGCACGACCCACTTGAATGCAATGGGGAGCTCGCTTTTGCGGGGGGCAACGGGGGGGGGCGGGACTATCATCCGCGCCATTTCGATGGCGATGCTGTTGTGGCCATCGGCAGCCAGAGCTTTTTCAAGCAGCTCGTGAGCCGCGGCTCCCAGCGCGCCGCCGGCTGCTGCCGCCTCGATCTCCTTTTCCGGGACAGATCCCCAGAGGCCGCAGGAACAGAGGAGCAGCGTGTCGCCGATGGCGAGCGGGTGCTGCTCGATGTCGATCTCCACCTCCGGCTGGCCGCCAAGGCGGCGGATAGCTACCGAGGCGGCGGGATGGTGCAGAGCCTCTTCCGGCGAAATCAGGCTGCGCTCGAGCATGGACTGCGTGGCTGAGTGATCGGTGGTCAGGCGATACAGACGCTCGGCGCGCACCAGGTAGGCGCGGCTGGTACCGATGTTGCCGATCCAGGCGCTGATTCCGTCGCTTCCCTGTTGTATGAGGGCTACCACCACCGTAGAGCCCATCTGCTCCTTCGGTGAGTTGGCCGCTTTGGCGGCCTCCAGGATTTTCTTGTTGGCGCGCGCGGCAGCCTCCCGGATGGCTTTCTCGGCGGGATAATCATGCGGCAGCGCGGCCATATGCGCGTAAAAATGCTCCACCACCAGCCGCGATGCCGTGGCTCCGGCTGTGCCTCCGCCGATGCCGTCGGCAACAATCAATAACTCACCCAGGGCGATGCAGAGATGGAGTATGGCGTCCTGGTTTTCTTCATTCTGGATACCGCGGTCACATTCCTCGGCAACAAGAATCGCTGGCTGCTCAGGGACCGTTGTGTCTCTCATTTCTAAACCTCACAGGTAGGGGAGTAACTACACCTGATAGTTAAGATGCAGAAATTGTAGGTCTCAGGGGTGAGAATTGGCTAATTACCCAGCGGAAAGCTTGCGGCAATTGACCAGCCTCGATGCAGATGGATCAATTCCAGGTCTAAGAAGCGAGACCAGGGGCACCGGGCATGCAAGCGGAATCGATGAACAGAAACCCTCGCGGGAGCCGCTGATTTGAGAAAAAATAGCCGGCAGCCTATATTCTCTCGTAAATCCAATGCGGCGGATTGGAGTGCAACGACCACTCCCAGGAACCTCTGAACCAGTTGATGTTTTGAAAGGGCACAACTGGCAGTCAGGGCCTCAACCCTGACTGCCGTAAGTCCTTGGAAATAAATGGCGGACTTTAAGGTGTTTTTCGCACTTCTCGCCTAATCACAGAGCTTTTTCCGCAGCCTGTTTAGCCCCCTGAGGAAACACCAGGCTGCGGAAGTCCCACATCTGACCAACGGTAATTTATGGGCTGGTTACGTCCGGATTTTCAGCAGCCCCGGGAGACCACGAACCCAATGCGAGCGATAAGCCCCACCGCAGGTGGCAGTTGGCCCCACCGCAGGTGGTTAGCGGCCTGAGCTCCCAAATCCTTTTTCCGCGCGCGCCGACTCTTCCAGGCTCTCCACGGTTTCCACCTCCCCGGTCAGTACCGGCACGGGAATCATCTGCGCAATCTTCTCGCCCGCCTTCAGCTCCAGGGCAGCTTCACCCAGGTTCGTCATCAGCACCTGGATCTCGCCCCTATACCCCGCGTCGATCACTCCGGCGGTCGTCGCAATTCCCCGCGCCGCCATCGACGACCGGTCCCGCACCAGCAGCCCCAGCGGCTCGCCCGTCTTCGGGTGCCGCGCCTCCACGGCAATCCCCGTCCGCACCTTGACCGTACTGCGCGGAGCCAGCACCGCGTCCGCCAGCGCAAACAGGTCATAGCCCAGGTCCTCGCCCTTGTGGGCGACCACAGGAACCCGCGCCCCCGTCTCCAGCAATTTCACTCGTAGCATGTACTGATGGTAAAGGATGAGCGGGGTTAGCGGTGCTAGCGGAGTTCGCGAAGTAATCGCCACGAGCGCAGTCGCCAGCCAGCCCTGGAGCGCAAACAGCCAAGGCTAACTCCGCTCCAAAAATGGCCAGCCCCAGCCGGAAAACTCTCCCGGCCGGGGCTGTCTTGGTGTCGCAGAATCATCGGCAAAAGGACCTGTAAGCCGAATTCTGTCGTAGTGCGGTCATTCCTCTAGGCGCCGCGTTGCCGCGGACACTCATCAGCGACCTACCCGGAGGTTTCGGCAAGTGCTCAAGCCGCCTGGGCGCATCGGGCAGATGCGCAGCGGGAGCCTGGCTCTTGGCTCGCGCTTCCCTCCCTATTTGGTCTTGCTCCGTGTGGGGTTTACCCTGCCCCGGGCCTTACGGACCGGGCGGTGCGCTCTTGCCGCACCTTTTCACCCTTACCCCGGCGCTGAAGCAGCAAGCTGTTTCAGGGTTGCCCTCAACCCGAAAGATGAGGGGTAGCCGAGGCGGTATCTTTTCTGTGGCACTGGCCGTACACGGGCTTTGAAACCCGCGTCCCGGACGTTATCCGGCACACTGCCCTCTGGAGTTCGGACTTTCCTCCCCCGGCGAACCCTCGCGTCAGCGAGACCCTCCGGCAGCGACCGCCCGGTCCTCCTGCCAGTGCTTAGTCTACGCCAGTTTTGGTTTTACAAAATCCGCACTTCTCTTCTACGCTCTGTCATCCTGAGCAAAGCGCAGCGAAGTCGAAGGACCTGCGGTTGCTCTTCGTCCGACTGATCGTATCAGGGCACGATTTCAGTCGTGCCGCAAAGGCTGCATAATAATTCTGGGCTTTAGCCCCGGAGGTTAGATTTTCGAGAAGCCATGATGGAATACAAAAGTTATGTTGCCGGTCCCATCGACTTCGATCCGGAAGACAAGACATTTTCCGGCACGGTCGCCGGTCTGCGGGACGTGATTCATTTTGAGGGAAGAACGGCCACGGAACTGTCCCGCGCCTTCCGCGAGAGCATCGACAGCTATCTGGAGCTTTGCGCGGAGAATGGCCAGCAGCCGGATCGCCCCTTCAACGGCAAGATTCTGGTCCGCACCGACCCGGAACTGCACCGCAAGGCGGTCCTGCGCGCGTCCGTTGAGGGCGTAAGCCTCAGCCGCTGGATCAGCCGCCAGATAGAAAACGCGCGGTGAGCAGGCTTCCAGCTTTACCAGTTGCGGTAGGGGACCTTTGACTCGACAACTTCCTTGAATGTTACTCGACAGCTCTTCAAAAGCATCTCGATAGACTGCTTGGCTTGTTCCTTGTGGGGCGTCGGTCCAACAACGATTCGATCAATCTCGATCTGTTGGCCGTCCCAAGCAAGTGGAATGCAAACGTATGGGACTACCAAAGACTTAACGCGGCGAAATTTGACGGCGCCGGAGGCTTTGCCGCACGACTGCACCAGTAGAATTCTCCATTCCTTTTCCGCGTTGAATTTCTCATGTTTGAGAGTTGCGGCATATCGTGCAAATAAGAGCACCTTCGTGGATTTCTCCTTTTGTGCCACGATTTCTGCAATTTTCTTCTTTATTTCCTCATCGTCTTCGAAATAGTCTCTATCTTTGTAATACTTGCACTTGATTAGCGGGTCTTCATTTGTCCCAATCCATCCCGAGTCCTTTTTGTCTTTCAGGAAGTGCCGACCTATCTTCCTGAGGTACTGAGGCGAGAATCCAAGACTCACGCCGGAATGCTCACCGCCGTATGCTCTCCACTGGCTCAGATCGTCGCCTGTCGGCTCCTTTGAGAATGAGGCGGTAAAGATGGACTCCGCAGATTGGTCAATCAGCGGGGCATATTTATCCACTACAGATTCTTCGTTTGATTCAAGTAGCTCTGGATTCATGAGGGCGAAAACAGCTTTTAATCCAGCCTGGTATTCAGATGTGTCATTCAGAAAAGGAATTCCAGTTGCCCAGATCTCGCTATTCTCTAAGATACCCAGCAGTCCGTCTAGCGTCGTGTAATGGTAAAGCAGATTCGGCTTAATTGGACTTGCTGCAGTTTGACGCTTCTGCTCTTCCATGTCCATTCTCCCTACCGAGCTTGAGGACTTTCGAGCACCAGACTTCTCCATCTATCCCTTCCCATCGAACCCGTTCAACGCTGCGGCGATCATTGGCTGAAGCTCGGGAACATCGTTCACAACAAGATTCCAGACGATTTCTATGTCTACTTCCTCGTAAGCGTGGGTGATCCGGTTGCGCGTTGCGTAGATCTTGGCAAAGGGAATCTCGGGATGCATTGCCACGAACTCCGGGGCGTCGGCCAGCAGTCTATGGGCAGCCTCGCCAATGATGCCAAGGTTACGCAGAACGCCGTCCTGAACCAACGTGCTGGCCATGAATTCGTCCGCCGATTTGCCGGCGGTATATCGCTGGATTCGTTCGAGGGCTAGGAGCATGTGCTCCAAGTAATCCTGGGCGCGTTCGGGATGAGATCTCATATCGGCAGAGCCTCGTCCAGAACCTTTTGCCGGAACTTCAGCGGAAGGCACTTTGGCGTCAGCAGGTCTACCTTGACTCCCATATGCGCTTCAATGTCAATTTGTAGGCCTGCCAAGTCCAGCAGGCTGGTTCTCGGCGCAGGGTCCACCAGCAGGTCCAGGTCGCTGCCGTCTTCATCGTCGCCGTGCAGCACCGAGCCAAAGACGCGCGGGTTCGCCATTCCAGCCTGGAGCACAAGCTGGCGGATCGTCTCCCGATACTGCGGCAATAACTCGGATGGCCTCATGGCGGCTTCTTTCCTTTGCGCTTTCAGTTTACCGCTGTTTTCGTTCCTTGCGGTGGGGCAAGCGCGAATCAGCATCCCCCCTCGCTACAATCAAAGTGCAATGCTCCACTCCCTCTATCTCGGCCGCGTGGACTACGGCGAAGCCCTCCGCCTCCAGGCGGAAATCGCCTCGCTCGTCGCCGAAGGCCGCCTCCCGAATGTTCTTCTCCTCCTCGAGCATCCGCCGGTGCTTACCCTGGGCCGCAACGCCCATCGCTCCAACATCCTAGCCTCGGACGAGTTATTGGCCAGCCGCGGCGTCACCATCCACGAGATCAACCGCGGCGGCGACGTCACCTACCACGGCCCCGGCCAGTTGGTCGGCTACCCTATCTTCGATCTGCGCACCCTGCGCAACCCGCGCGGCGGGCGCATGGGACCGAAGGAGTTTGTGCATGGCATGGAAGAGGCTCTGATCCGCCTCTGCGCCGACTACGGCGTGCGTGCCGGCCGGCTCCCCGGCCTCACCGGCGTCTGGTGCGGCATTTCTCAGCCACAAACCTCGTCCAAAGAGCCGCCGTGCGCAGCCCCGGAGCGGAAAATCTGCGCCATCGGCATCCATGTCTCCCGCGGCATCACCTCGCACGGCTTTGCCTTCAACGTCTCGACCGGCCTCAGAAACTTCGACCTGATCATCCCCTGCGGCATTCCCGATCACCCGGTCACCAGCCTGCAAAAGGAAGTCCAGAACCCAGCCGAGTTGCCCACTCTCGAAGCCCCGGCCCGCCAAGTGGCCCGGCACTTCAGCCAGGTCTTCGGCCAGCCGTTGCAGCCGGTCGAGACTCTCGCGGCCTTGCGCGCCCTGGCCGCTGCCGCCCCGCCGCAATTCCCGGCGGAAGACACGCCCCTCCAGACTCCGCCAGATGTGGAACGCCTGCGCGGCGCCGCCGAACGTCCCGTCCGCGCCTGAAACGGCGGAGTCAATGGAAATCGCGGACTTAGCAGCAGTTTCAGGCCCAAAGTGAAACGTTACTAAAAGAGTGACTTATGGTATACATCGCGCATATTTTCGTAGCGACGGAGTACAGGGAAATCCGCTATTCTTCCCAGTATGCATTTGCCCTCAGGTGATTCTTTACTGGTGCAAATTATGGACGACGCGTTCGCCGAGGCGTCGCAGCACGCTGGTGAGCGGCTGGTCTGCCGCCAGGGCTGTACCCAGTGTTGCCATGGGGCCTTTGTCGTGAATCCGCTCGACGTGCTGCGGCTGCGTTCCGGCATGGATATGCTGCGGGCCACGGAGCCTGCTCTTGCGGCGGAGATTGAGCATCGCGCGCAGATGTGGGTTGTCGAGCATGAAACTGGTTTTCCCGGCGATCCGCAAACGGGCGTGCTGGGCACCTCAGACTTTGATCGCGAGCGTTTTGAAGGCTTCGCCAATGAGGCGCCTTGTCCCGCGCTCGACCCCGAAACCGGCCGTTGCGACCTCTATGCCTCCCGGCCCCTTACCTGCCGCATCTTCGGTCCCCCTGTCCGCATGGGAGACGGCAATGCGCTGGCCCACTGCGAACTTTGTTTTGTCGGCGTCAGCGAAGAGGATGTCGCGGCCTGTGAAATGACGGTCCCCTTCGATCTTGAGACGGAACTGCTCGAAGAGATTGCGTCGAAAAGCGAGACCGTGGTTGCGTTTGCGCTGTTGGGGTAGGGCCGCCTTCTGCACGCGGTAAACTGATGCGTGGACCCCTTGATGCCAATGCGCCCCTGCTGGGTTGAAATTCACACCCATTTTCTTGAAGACAATTACCGCTTTCTTTCCACGCTGGCCGCCTCCCAGGCGGAGTTGCTGGCCATCGTCAAGGCCGATGCCTACGGCCACTCGCTCAGCCTTTGCGCTCCTGCTGTAGTGCGCGCAGGAGCTCGCTGGCTGGGCGTCACCGACGTTGACGAAGGCGTGGCCGCCCGCGCGCTGTCTCCCGAGGCCAGGGTGCTTGTAATTAGTGGCACATTTCCCGGCCAGGGAGAAGCTGTCGTGCGCCATGGCCTCACAACCGTGGCCTGGGAGCCCTGGCAGTTGGACGAGTTGGAAGGCGCGTCGCGCGCGGCGGGCGCAGCCTCTGGTTCGGTCCCCGTGCATCTGGAAATCGATACCGGCATGAGCCGCCAGGGCGTTGCTCCTGCTCAGCTTGCCTCCGTGCTGGCGCGCTTTGTTCCGGGTTCGCCCCTCCGTCTGGAAGCCGTGATGACCCACCTCTTCGCCGCCGATGAAGCGGATGGCGCGGTAACCAATGCGCAACTGGCCCGCGTGGATGAGGCCCTGGAAAAAGTGGAGTTCGCCGGGGTCTTTCCGGAGTGGCTCAGCGTGGGCGCTTCCGCCGCATTGCTCGCGGGCCAGGCCGGCTCAATTGCCGCCCTCGCCGCGCGTCACGGCATGAAGGCGATGCTCCGTCCTGGCTTGGCCCTCTATGGCCTGGTGCCCGAGTTCGTCCCTGGCTTTGATTCTGAAGAGCCAGCCTCCATGGCGGCTGCCCGCGCCCGGCTTAAGCCGGTGCTCCAGTGGAAGACGCGCGTGGCCTGTCTTCGGTCAGTTCCCGCCGGAGCGGTGGTGGGCTACAACGGCACCTTCGTCGCCACTGAAGCGATGCGCCTCGCGCTGGTCGCCGTGGGCTATGCCGACGGCCTCGACCGCCGCCTCGGCAACCACTTCAGCCTGCTCGTCCGCGGTGTTCGCGCGCCCCTTGTCGGCCGCGTCAGCATGGACCAGGCAGTGCTGGACGTGACCGGCATCCCCAGCGTCGAAACCGGCGACGAGGTCGTGATTCTGGGAACGCAGGGCGATGAAACCATCACCGCCTTCGATCACGCCAGGGCCAGCGGAACGGTTCCCTGGGAGGTCTTCACCCGCATCGGCCCCCGCGTCCGCCGCGTCGCCGTCTGAGCCAGAAACAGCACTCGCATTTCCCGCGAACCCGCCCCAACACAAAACCGGCGCGGAAGGTTGTTTCCTCCCGCGCCGGTTTTGTCCACTGTTCACTGACAAATGTTCACTGCGTAACCGCCTGCGGCGGCGCCTTCTGGGCCTTCAGGTGAGGAGCCTTCGACAGAGCTGGCTCGCTTGGCTCTGCTGGTACGACCGTGCCTTGCTTGATGCGCAGGTCGCCGTTGTCCGCGCTCAGAACGATCTTCGCTCCGCCCGAACCGATTCGCCCCGTAACAGTCTTGGTTTCGTCGCCACTGACCGTCAGCGGATATCCGGAAACAAGAATGTCACCGTTGCGTGTGTGGCCGTTCACAGTCGCCGAGGCGTTGGGCGGCAGGGATACTTCCACGTCTCCCTTGCTGTTCTTCGCCTCCACGCTGAAGTTTCCCGCGGGTGCAATCGAGATGCGGCCGTCGCGGTCTTCCACGTAGCTGTCGCCCGAAATCTGGCTGAGGTCGATATCCTTCGAGTGCGTCACCACCCGCACCTGGCCCTTGGCCTCATTGAGGCGCAAGTCATCCGAGTTCAGGCTCAGGTCGCCGGGCAGAGACGCCAGTTGCAGTTCCGTCACCGAAGTGTGCAGGTTGACTGTCCCGGAGATGTTCTTGATGTACACATCCCCCCAGAACTCGCCGTTGAGGGCAACCTTGCCCTGGACATCGGTGAGTGTCAGGTCGTTGCAGTGGCCATCGACAGTGACGTCTCCCTGCACCTGGTGAGCGGAAAAGTCGCCCTTGTCGTTCGAGAAGTGTCCCTGCACCGCCCCGGTCACTGTATTCAGGTCGATATTGCCATGTGAAGTCGTAACGCTGACGCCTGCGCCCAGGCCGGCCGCGGTCACGTCGCCCCGCCCCGCGTTCACTGTGACCCGCGCGGTTTTGGGCACGCTTACCGTCAGGTTGAGCCGGCCGCTCGAGTTGCCGCTGGACTCGACCGTCACTGAGCTGCCGCTCACCTTGAGCTGCGCCGCTTCGGCGTCGAAAATCTTCCTGGCGTCGGAGTCGGAACTGGCGTAGGCCATTTCGTGCGCCTGCACCTCGACCGTGGACCCGTCGCTAGCCGTGATGCTCACGTCGCCGCGAGGATTTTCAATGTCGATCAGGGCATTCGCGGGAACCTGCTGGCTCAGCAGCTTCTGGTCATTCTCGTGCGCCGGCAAGCCGAAGGTGTTGAAGAAATCGCCATGGTCGCCCCAATCGGCAAACCACGGCCCCATGTGATTCCATCCCGAGGCGCAGAAACCCAAAATGGCCAGCAGGATGATGATGCCCACAAAGCTCCCGCCGCGCCGCACCGGTGTTGCCCGGCGCAGGTCCAGCGCCCATTCGGCCATCAGGCCCACGCCGGCTGCAATCAACAGCAGCGGCCACCAGTGGCCATACCAGCTCCAGAACTCGCTGGCATTCATGCGGCCCATAAGCAGAAGCAGGGCCACGATTCCCACGCCGATCAGAATCACGGGGCCGATGACCGAGGGAACCCGCGGACCGTAGGCGCCAACATAGTTGGCCTTCATGGCGTGCTGCTGGGCTTTCCAGGCATCGCGCTGTGCGTGCCAGGCGGCCTTCTGCTGCTCCCGATAGACCCGCCACTGAGTCTTCGGATCGTATGGCTGAAACGGAGGTTGCCCGCCTCCCGGAGGCGTACTCGGAGGTATGCTGCTCATGATTGTCCTCCTTCAGAGTCCTTATGCTCGGGTGCGACGAATGCCGCCGGCTGCCCTGGGTAGGTTGGAACGCCTGTTGTAGACCTCGGATCGGTTGTGCCCGGATAGGGCGGCTGGCCTGGATTGGGCCGATCCCCCCCCTCGCTGGCCAGCGCCGCGCGCTCTGCCAGAACAAGCATCCCGGCCAGAATCAGAAAGAACGGCCAGCTCTTGCCCCAGCTCAGGATGTCTGCCTGGTTCAGCAGGGCAAGTACGCCAACCAGCAGAAGAAATGCGGGGCCGCGCAAGCGGCGAATCATCATGTAACGGTTCATTTGCAACCTCCTTGCGAATCTCCAAGACGGCGAACAATCAGCCAGACACCTAGTCCGATCAGCATGATTGGCCAGGCAAATTCCAGAAGACGGCCCTGGAAGATGTCCAGTTGCCCCAGCAGAAACAGCGTGCCCAGCGCAATCAGCACAATGGCGCCTACAGGTGCATTGCGCTGCCATCCGATGAAGGCCGGTGGCGCCGCGCCAGTATCCGTAAGGCCGGCAGCCGGCGGCGTGAATGGGGCTTGGTCAGGTGACGGATAGGCCTTGTATCCCGCCACCGGAGGCTCATAGTTTTCCGTTCCCGGTCCGGTCGAAACGGGAGTGTTGAAGCCAGGGATCACCGGTCCTTGCCCGGCTTCACCCGGATTCTGCGGCCGCGTGCCCAGGTTCAGCCAACTGCCCACCTCGTTCAGCCCGAAGGGATCGGGCAGCGGCTGACAGTCGCGCAGCGCTTTGGCCGTGTGGTACGCCTCAAACGACTGGTAAAGAATCCATGCCGCAATGAACAGCCCGAAGATTCCGTGGTACTCGGCCAGGCTGATCAGCGCCGCGAAAATGATTACGTGAATGAAAGCCTTCAGAAACTGGCCGTTGTACATCGCGCCCACGCCGGGAATCAGTCCCAGCGCCGCTGCCGCCTGCGGGTTCGGCCCGCTTGCAACAGGCGCAATAAACGGCTGTTGATAGCTCTGCCACGCCCTCCAGCAGGGATCGCAGAGTACCTGCCCTCCCGCCGCGGTGCGCGTGCAGCCGGAACAGAGAGCCTGTCCGCAGTTCTGGCAATACGCTGTCGAGCTGACGCCAATGTGATTTACGCAGTCCATACTGTGCTCCTTTCCCCTATTTCCTTTGTGAAGCCGTCGGAGTGCGCGGGCTCGGCCCCCCGGCGGCGGGTCTCTGTCGCTGGGGTGAAGGATTGGCCCTGAAATGTCAGGGAGGTTTCCATGAATTCTGTATCGTTGAGGGTTGGTGCAACAGCCGGCCTGGCCGACTGCTGCGGAGAATCTGCCGGAGCGCTGATCTTCTGGTGCGGCGCAACTTTGTTCGACTCGCCGGGCGCTGATTCTTGCTGCTTCGTCCGGTTTTCTTCGCCTTCGCCCTGTGTCGCCGGGCGCAGTTCCTGCACCTTCATCTGTACCTCGCGCACCAGCCGCGAGTGATCGTAATAGCGAATGATCGGCGTCGAAGCCATCGTCAGCCGCCGCTCCATGATCGACCGCACCATGCTGGGACGCAGGTTCGAGAGCTTCAGATCGTTCAGGCGCACGCCGGTCAGGTTCAGCGTCATCGCGATGGAAAAGAAGGCCATCGCCGCCGTCATCATCAGGCGGGGCTCGGCAAAGCGCCGCACGTGGCTCATCAGGCCGGGGCGCTGCCAGGCGGGAATCGTAACCGGGCGGTTCGCCGCAACCTTCGCGCCGCCGCTCATCAGGCCGTAGCCGGCTTCCTGTCCGGGGCCGGTTTTCGCTAGTATCTTGTCCAAAAGCCCGGCCGGTACTTCCGGCTCGGGCGAAAGGAATTCCAGCCACTCGCGGCCCCGGCTCGCTTCTTCAAACAGCTCCGCGCAGGCCGGGCAGGTGGTCATGTGGACGGCAAAAACCGCCTCGTCCTCAGGCTTCAGCAACCCGTCCAGCGCGTCCGCCAAAAGCGCTTCCCATTGCCCGCAGGCTGGGGATGCCGGAATGTTTATGCGCTCGGTCATGATTACATCACCTCCCGTTTATTACGTTCCAGAAGCCTCGCAAGTTCCGCGCGGCCTCTGCTGATGCGAGATTTCACCGTTCCTTCGGGAATGCTCAGCACCTGGGCAATCTCCTTGTAGTCCATATCTTGTAAGTCGCGCAGAATCACTGCCTCGCGCAGATCCACAGAAACCTGCGCCAGCGCATCCTGCACCATCTTGGCCAGTTCCTTCTGGGCCGCCGCCTCGTGCGGCGAAAGACTCCGGGAAACGAGCCGGTCTACCGGCTTCATGCTCTCGGCTTCATCCCAGCCGTCATCCAGCGAACTGGTCGCGCGCTGGTTGCGCGTCCGGCGGAAGTTGTCCACCAGCAGGTTCCGGGTCATAGTTGTAATCCACACCTGCAGGCTGCCGCGGTTCAGGTCAAAACTGCCCAGGTTGGAGTAAATCTTCAGAAAAACGTCCTGCGTCAGATCCTCGGCATCCGTCGGGTTGCCGGTAAACCGGTAGCAGAGCCCGTAGACGCGCCGGTGCTGCTCGCGGACCAGTTCGGCCCATGCGCTGGAATCGCCATCCATGCAGCGGCGGACGATTTGGGACCAGTCAATCTCCAGAGAAACTGCCTCCCTGCGTGCCGGGCGTGCAACAGGCTCAAGCTCTTTGCCTTCGGGAACCGGGCGCGGCCTCGCAGCTTCGGCCGTCTGCTTCCGGACCCCTGCGTCGCGCCGTAACGGCAATGATGGGGTTCCCCGCGACAGGTCTTTGTCGCTGCGGTGGCTGGTTGGCCACCCCAGCCCCATCCCGTTCCAGCTTAATGTACCCACGCATTCCATGTTCTGTTAATACGTGGAATTTGTGAGAATGGTTCCGTAGGGTGGGAAACCATGAACTTGCAGCAACGATATTACGTGGTCAAAGACCCAGCCCCGGAATGAAGCCTAAACCGCCCTCCCTGCCTGCTCTTCCATATACCCCCCCACAATCCTCGCCGCGTTTTCCAGAAACTCGCGGTCCATCTGCGTAAACGCCGCCGGGCTGTGGCTGTCGATGTCGATCTCGCCCACGATCTTCCCCCGCGCGCGGATGGGCACGACAATCTCCGATTTTGTCCGCAGCGAGCAGGAAAGATAGCGCGGGTCGGTGTGCACGTCGTCCACCACAATCGTTTCTCCCGCGACCACCGCTGCGCCGCAAATTCCCTCGCTGACGGGAATGCGCACATGCGAGGTCAACTCGCCCACGAAGCAGCCCAGAACCAGAGTCTCCGGCTCATCCGGATCGAGCATGTAAAACCCGGTCCAGTCGTAGTAGGGGATTCGCTCCGCGAGGGCCTCCACAATGTCCCTTTCCAATTCATCCAGCGTCGGCGCCGCCGCCGCCATCTCCCGTATGCGGGCAAGCAGGGAATTCATCTCCGGGGTCAGCTTCTGTGCAGGCATCTTCATCTCCATTTCAGTTGGTTCACAGCAATTCCAGCTCTCGACTATACGGTCATTGACACAGCCTCCGCTGTGAAAAAATCGAGTTCCTTGGACGAATATTCCATGCAAGCTGCACATTTTATTGGTCTTATGGAAATTCTGTCCCCAAATCACATTTTCGCTTGACGCCTTGGACTGTATAGAGTATACATACACATAACAGTTGGAGCTGACCATGTTTCTCGCTTTGCAGGCCAACGATAAACGCCCCGTCTACCAGCAGATTGTAGACGGCGTAAAGGCCCTCATTGCCCGCAACGGACTCCGCGAGGGAATGACGCTGCCCTCGGTCCGCCAGGTGGCGGGCGATCTGGGCATCAATCTGAACACCGTCGCGGTCGCTTACCGCCAACTCCAGGACGAGGGCTTCGTTACCGTTCGTCACGGCGCGGGCGCGGTGATCTCATCGCGAACACCCCATCCCATCGACGAGGCCGAACTCTGTCAGCCATTGCGCACCGCGCTGACAGAGATGATTCTCGCCGGAAAAACAAATCAGGAGATCGAAGAAACCGTTCACCGGGAACTCGCGCTCCTGCAACAGACCCGTTCTTGCAATACAGAGAAAGGAGGCGCTCTATGACTGCGCCAACGGATTTTGAGGTAATGCTCCTGGTCACGGCTCTGGTTGTCCTCTCTCTTCTCTATAGCCTGGTGAAATTCGCCTGGAAGCAGCCGCTCCGCAACGGGCCGGGCTTCTTCCTGGGCATCGAGGTTCCCGCGGGATTCTATGATGGGCCGGGAAAAAGATGGCTGACGGGCTATCACGCCATTCTGGTCGCCTTGCACCTCGCGCTGGCCGCGGCGTTGGGCCTCTGCTTCGCGTTCAAGCGCTGGGATCTGATTCCGCTCTGGTGCGGCGGTTTCGCGCTTGTATACGTGCCGGCCGTCGTCGCGCTCAATCTCTGGACCCGCCATAAGCTGGGAGCCAGGCCCCCGGTTCGCGCGGTTGCTCTTTCGCTCGAAAGCCGCCGCCTCGGCGATTACATCTCCTGGCCTGCAGAGGCTCTTTTTGCCGCCATCATCGTCGCCAGTTGGTGGGTGATGCTGCGCCGCGGTGTAGCCATCGACTGGCTGCCCCCGCTGCAGATGACATGGGCCGCGCTCATTCTCCCCGGCAAAATCGCGCTCGTCCGTTCCGGTGCCCCTCTGCCGGCCGAACGCGCCGAGGAGCACTACCGCTACCAGGATGCGATGCGCCGCAACTCCATCCATGCGCTAAACGCCTGGGGCTGCCTCATGCTGGTCACCCTCTGCGGATTTCCCTTGCGGCTGATCTGGCCTCCTGCGGCTCTTCCATCGCTGGTATGGATATTCCTGGCCGTTTTCACCGCGGTCTTTGCCTGGATGATGATCGTGATCTACCGCGGAATGCGCTTGGCGGTCACAATGGGCCGCGATCTGCTCCCCGCCGGCAGTTGGATGACGCCCTTTCGCGGCGCAACCCGCCATATGAACGGCTTCTACCTGATCTGGTTCGCAATCTGGATTGGCGGCATCCTGGGCTTGAACCTCTACTCGCTGTTGCGCTAACGCGTTTCCGATTCAAGCGTGAACAACACTGGAGTGAACCAAAAACATTGGGTGCCCTATCCTTTCCGCGGCTTCATGCGGAAAGGGTGGGATAGCACAGCTCTCAATCTCGACTGTAAACAGCCGACCCTCAATACCGCTGCGAGAACTCCGGATCGACAGGATTCTCGAACAGCGAAGCGTCGCGCGTGACAATCGTCAACCCCGATGGCGTCACAAAGTAGCGCCGCTTGTCCTCCACCGGGTCGTAGCCGATCACCGTGCCCTCGGGGATGTGCACATCCCGGTCGATGATCGCCCTGCGAATCCGGCAGTGCCGGCCGATGTTCACGTGCGAAAAAATGATGCTCGCGTCCACGTTCGAGTAGGAGTTGACGCGCACATCCTGCGACACCACCGAGTTCGACACCGTCGCGCCAGAGATGATCACGCCAGCCGTGATGATCGAATTCACTGCCATGCCCGAGCGCCCCGGCTCCCCGAAGACGAACTTCGCCGGCGGATACTGGCGCACCCGTGTGCGCATCGGCCAGCTCTTGTCGTACAGGTTGAAGGTCGGCGAAACCGAGCACAGATCCATGTTGGCGTCATAGTACGAGTCCAGCGTGCCCACGTCGCGCCAGTAAAGCGCCTGCTGCTTGTTCTCGTCGACAAAGCTGTACGCCATCATCTTTTTCTTGCCCAGTAAATTCGGCAGAATGTCATGCCCGAAGTCGTGCTTCGAGTTGGGGTCTTCGGAGTCTGCAATCAGCGCCTTCAGAAGCACTTCGGTGCTGAAGATGTAAATCCCCATCGAGGCATCCACGGCGTTCGGGTTGAACGGCGAACGGATGCTGGTCTGGGCCGGCTTCTCCTGGAAGCCCACAATCTCGCCCGTCTGCGCCACTTCCACAATTCCAAAGCGCGAAGCCTCGCTCGGCGCTATCGGCAGCGTCGCCAGCGTGACCTCGGCCTTGGTCTCCTTGTGGTACTCCAGCATCCGGCTGTAGTCCATCTTGTAAATGTGGTCGCCGCCCAGGATGATCATGTACTTTGGCTGCTCGCTGCCGATCGAGTAGATATTCTGGTAAACCGCGTCGGCTGTTCCCATGTACCAGTTCGAGCCGGTCCGCTGCATCGGCGGCAGCAGCTCGAAAAACTCGCCCAGCTCCTGCGCCACAATCCCCGTCCACCCTTCGCGGATGTGCCGGTTCAGGCTGAGCGCCTTGTACTGGGTGAGGATGTACACCTTCCGCAGGCCGGAGTTGATGCAGTTCGAGAGTGTGATGTCGATGATCCGGTAGTGCCCGCCAAAAGGCACGGCCGGCTTGGCCCGATCCCGCGTCAGCGGGAAGAGCCGCTCTCCCGCTCCGCCCGCAAGCAACACTCCCAGTGTGTCTCTCATATCCATGGAAACCTGCCTTTGTGCCTGTTCCTGTATCAGTAACTCTACCAACCCTGGGTGCCCCACCCTCGGCATCCGTATACTCCACCCTCGACATCTGGGTGCCCCATATCTGGCCGGGTGCCCCACCCTCGGCGCGCTTTTGTTTTTGCGCTTAAGATGGGATGCCACAACACTTCATGACATCGCACAAATCATGCGGTCAAAAACTTCGACGACGACTCTTCAACACTATCTCCGAACGATGGAGAATACCACACCAGACTGAACTCGTCAGCCCTTCCCACTCTATCGAAAAATGGCCGCCTAAGACACCAAACCGGAGCCGCCGCTGACATATCTCTGTCGTGGAGGCTCCGGTTTTGGGAAGAATGACGTTCAAGTGCTCCTCGATAAAGACGAAAGCGTTGTCATGCACAAACGAATCCCGGGCGGTGCGTGAGAACCGCTGTAAACAGAAAAACAGCCCTACCGCGCCCCGCTCAGCTTCATCCGCAGCAGCTTGGCGGGGTCCAGGTAAGCCCCCTGCCACCGAACGCCCCAATGCAGGTGCGGCCCTGTCACGCGCCCGGTCGCTCCGCTCAGACCCACTCTGCTGCCCCGCGTCACGCGCTGGCCCTCCTTCACGTCGATCCGGCTCAGGTGCATCGAAATCGTGAACAGCCCCATTCCGTGGTCGATCACCACGCACTTCCCTTCGTAGTAGAGCGGCCGCGCCAGCGCCACCACGCCGCTATTCCCAGCCCGCACCGGCGTCCCCGTCTTCGCGCGAAAATCCATCCCCTTGTGAATTCTGGCCAGCGTTCCATTGAAAACGCGGCGCGTGCCAAAGCTCTCGCCCATTGGCGCGGTAACCGGCCGGCGAAAGTTTCCCGTCCACAGCGGCTTCGGCGCGCTCGCGGCAAAAACCTTCTCCTTCAGTTGTTCGTCTGCCTCAATCTGCTTCAGCGCCTCCGGGCCTGGCTCTACAAACTCCAGCTCTACGGTCAGCGAAGCTGTGCGGTACTGCGCCGGAAGAATCTCGACGGTGCGGCTCAGCTCGCGCGCGCCCCTTTTTGTATGGATCGAAATCTCCAGCGTCGAAGGCCCCTCAGGCGCCTCCACGTCCACACCGGCCAGCGCAAACCACCCCTGCCCGCCGCGTCCGCGAAAGAACTCCAGCTTGCGTCCCAGCCACTCGCCATCCACGCCTTTCGCTCCTGCTGCCTGCACGCGAATCAGCACCGGCGAGCCACTCTCGACCGCCGCCGGAGTCAGCGTGACGCTTGCAGCCTGCCCGTGCCCCGCCGCCGCCCCGAAAGCAATCAGGTAAGCGAAACTGAGCCAAACCCGGTTGTTCCTCAGACGCCGCGTGAATCCCATGGCCCTCCCCATAACGACTTGCTGTCTGTCCGCCCTGTCGCCTACTCGCCCGTCCCTCGTCGCGGGTGCGCAGCCAGCGCCATCGTCAGGGCAACGTGCTTCCACTGCATTCTCATCCCGGCCTCGCTCAATTACCGAAAACGATAGCAGATTCCGCCATCCCGCATGAAAAGTACTCGGCCTGCCCCTCAAACCCCAACAAAAGCTCGCCCAGCCTCCCAGCCCCAAAGCCAGCGGCCTCCTTCTGCCTGTCAATCCAACCGGTAAAGGCGCTAAAATTTCAATATGACTGATCGCATGTCCCTGCCCCTTGCCCAAGCCGACCCCGATGTGGCCGCAGCTCTTGACCACGAAACTCTCCGCCAGCACGAGGGGCTGGAGATGATTGCCAGCGAAAACTTCGTCTCCGAAGCGGTTCTGGAAGCGGCTGGCTCCATCTTCACCAACAAGTACGCCGAGGGCTATCCTGGCCGGCGCTACTATGGCGGCTGCGAATATGCCGATGTGGTCGAGAATCTGGCGCGCGACCGCGCCAAGCAGCTCTTCGGCGCAGAGCACGCCAACGTCCAGCCCCACTCCGGCTCGCAGGCCAACGCCTCGGCCTACGGGGCAGTCTTGCAGGCCGGCGACGCCATCCTTGGCCTCGATCTTTCCCACGGCGGCCACCTGACTCATGGCTACAAGTTGAGCTTCTCCGGCAAGCTCTACCGGCCCACCTTCTACCATGTCCGCCGCGACACCGAGCTGATCGACTATGACGAGATGGAAGCCATCGCCGAGCGCGAGCATCCCAAGGTCATCATCGGCGGCGCCAGCGCCTATCCCCGTTTCTGGGACTTCGCCCGCATGCGCCAGATCGCCGACAAGATAGGCGCGGCGCTCATCATCGACATGGCCCACATCGCCGGTCTAGTTGCGGGTGGCGTGCATCCCTCGCCCGTTCCCTTTGCCGACATCACCACCACCACCACCCACAAAACCCTGCGCGGGCCGCGCGGCGGCATGATCCTGTGCAAGCAATCGCTGGCCTCTGCCGTTGACCGGTCGGTCTTCCCCGGCCAGCAGGGCGGTCCGCTGGTGCACATCGTGGCCGCCAAGGCTGTGGCCTTCGGCGAAGATCTGCGCCCCGAGTTCAAGCTCTATGCCGCGCAGATTGTCGCCAACGCCAAGGTCCTCGCCGAGGCGCTCCAGGAGGCCGGCTTCCGCATCGTCTCCGGCGGCACCGACAATCACCTCCTGCTCGTCGATGTCTTCGAGAAGGGCATCCTCGGTTCCGAGGCCGAACTGGCCTTGGGCAAGGCCGGCATCACGGTCAACAAGAACACCATCCCCTACGACACCAATCCGCCGCTCAAGGCCTCGGGCATTCGCATCGGCACGCCCGCTCTCACCACCCGCGGCATGAAAGAGCCGGAGATGCGGCAGATCGCCACCTGGATCGAAATGGCCCTGGCGCGCCGCAGCGACGACGCGGCCCTCGACCGGATTCGCGCCGAAGTGGCCGAACTGGCCAACCAGTTCCCGCTTTACGCCTGGCGCCGGGCGCAGTAGCCGGAGCTTTTCAAGCTGCGGAAAAACTCATCCGCAGAGGCAAGAAGCGTCAGGGCACGACTGGTAGGTCAGGGCGTTAGCCCTGACTGCCGTAAATCCCGCAAAATATCGTGGGCTTTAGCCCCTGAGGGATGCTTTTCGGCCGTTTTACTTGAATACAGGCCTCGTTCCGCAGCCTGTTCAGAGCATTTTCACGGATGTTGTAAGAAAGTTTCGTGCCCATCCATTTCACGTTCTTTGTGAAATGGGTGGGAAACCACGAACCTGGCCGCACGCACTCTTGCAGCCAGAGACTTGGTGTTCTCTCCCGTTTCACCCGCATCTCAAACACCAAATGCAAACCTGCCCCGCAAACCGATAAAATGGCCACAATGCCCGGAGCAGTTGCGCGCGCGGATTGAAATCTGGCGATTGCTCCCGCCAAACTCAGTTCTCCGAGGCTCCGCAATGAAGTTTCTCTCTCTCCGCACTCCTGCACGAATCGCTCCCGGAAAGGTCCTCACCTTAATCGCCATGGCACTTTTTGCGCTCCCCGCTCTCTCGGCCGCGCCCGCGCCCATCGTACTCACCGGCGCTGACCGCCGTCCCGCCATCTCGCTCGATGGTGACTGGGCCTCCATCGTCGATCCGTACTTCTCCGGCCTCTTCAGCTTTCATCATCAGGAGAAGAAGGACGGCTGGTTCCTCAACCGCAAAGCCAAACCGGGTGATCTCTTCCCCACGGAGTATGACTTCTCCAAAGCTCCCACGCTCAAGGTGCCCGCCGACTGGAATACCCAGCGCGAGTCGCTTCTCTACTACGAGGGACCCATCTGGTACGAGCGTGACTTCACTTACCAGCCCAAAGAGCACACACGCGTCTTTCTCCACATAGGCGCGGCCAACTATCACTCCTGGTTCTGGGTCAACGGCAAAAAGGTCTGCGAACACGAGGGCGGCTACACCAGCTTCAACTGCGACGTGACCTCCGTTATTCACGCCGGCAATAACTTTGTCGTGGCAGCGGTCGATAACACCCGCCACGAAGATGGCGTTCCCACCCTTCAAACCGATTGGTGGAACTATGGCGGCCTCACGCGCTCGGTCTCGCTCATCGAGGTTCCCGAAGCCTTCATCGACCAATACGATGTGCACCTGAGCCGCACAGAGTCTTCCGTCATCGAGGGTTGGGCGCACATCCAGGGCGGCCAGCCGGGCGCAAGTGTCGATGTCGAGATTCCTGAGTTAGGCGCGAAAACCGCCGTAACGGTGGACGAGAACGGCCGCGCCGCGATTCATCTTCCCGTGCAGAAACTGCAGCTTTGGTCGCCTGAAACTCCGCAGCTTTACAAAGTGATTCTGCGCGCCGGTGACGACAAAATTGAGGAGTCAATCGGCTTCCGCACCATCGAAACCCGCGGAACCGAGATCCTGCTCAATGGCAAGCCCATCTTCCTGCGTGGCATCGCCATCCATGCCGAGGCGCCCTATCGCACCGGCCGCGCCAACACCGGCAAGGACGCGGAAACCCTCCTCGGCTGGGCCAAAGAGCTTGGCTGTAACTTCGTACGCCTGGCGCACTATCCCCACGATGAGTCCATGCTGCGCGCCGCCGACCGTATGGGTCTCCTCGTGTGGTCAGAGAATCCTGTTTATTGGGCCTTGCAGTTTGATAATCCCGAGGTGCTCGCCAAAGCCGAGCAGCAGTTGGACGAAGAGATAGGAACCTCGCGCAACCATGCTTCCATCATTCTCTGGTCGATGGCCAACGAAACTCCTGCCACCGAAGCCCGCACCCGCTTCATTGAAACATTGGCCGCCCGCGCTCGCTCCCTCGACTCTTCGCGCCTGATAACTGCGGCTCTGCTCGTGCGCGCCGAGGGTCACACAAAGATCGTGGATGACCCGCTGGGCAAGACCCTGGATGTCATCGGCATCAACGAATACATCGGATGGTATGAGGGAAGCCCTGAAACAGCCGATGTGACTCAGTGGAGCATCGACTATCAGAAACCACTGATTGTGAGTGAATTCGGAGGCGGCGCAAAGGCTGGCCTGCATGGCGGAGCGAATGACCGCTGGACAGAAGAGTTTCAGGCCAGCATCTATCGCCATCAGCTCGATATGCTCAACCGGATCTCGCAACTTAGAGGCATGAGCCCATGGATTCTCATGGATTTCCGCTCGCCGAACCGCCCTCTGGTAGGCATTCAGGATGAGTTCAACCGCAAGGGACTTATCTCCGAACAGGGCCAGAAAAAGCAGGCATTCTTCATTCTCCAGAAGGCCTACAAGGAGAAAACCATCGGCAAGCCCGAATGAATCAGCCGCGATTCATGCGGCTAGGGGAACCTCTGAACAAGTTGATGTTTTGAAAGGGCGCGACTGGCAGTCAGGGCCTTGGCCCTGACTGCCATAAATGCCGCAAAATCAATGGGGCCTTTACAGGTTGCGGAAAAACTAATCTGCAGAGGCACGAAGTGTCAGGGCACGCCTTCAGTCGTGCCGAAATTCGCCCCAGATAAAGGTGGGCTTTAGCCCCTGAGAGAATGCCCGATATGGAATAGAACTTAATCAGAGGTTTCCTGGTACTAAATCTGTAAATCGGCGATTCCGGAGGCAGCAGGGGGCTTCATCCCCTGATAAATAGGCTAAATATTGGAGCATTTAGGCCCAAATTGGGGCGATCTGAAGCAAGAACAACCATAGTATAGGAATTACTCAGTGACTTGCCGGGTTGTGCGCGATAGAACTTGTGAGTTATGCTGGACTTATGACGATTGATTCCATTCTTGCGCAGATCGACTCGGAAATTGCAAAGCTCACCCAGGTCCGCTCCTTGCTGGCCTCTACCGGCAAGGCTGCCACCAAGGTGACTGAGCAAATCACCAAAAAGGCCGCAAAGGCTGCTCCCGCTAAGAAAGCGAAGAAGCGCCGTGTGTTGAGCCCTGAGGCGCGCAAGCGCATTGCTGATGCGCAGCGCAAGCGCTGGGCCGCTCAGAAGGCCAAAAACAAATAGGAAGTGTAGCTAGCCAGCTAGCTTCATTCCATACCAGTCATCACCAGCATGTGTGGCTCGGTCATCTCTTCAATGGCTGAGTGGACGCCCTCGCGTCCCAGTCCAGAGTCCTTGACGCCGCCGAAAGGCATGGGGTCCAGGCGCCAACTGGGAGTGTCTCCCACGATCAGCGCGCCCACCTCCAGCTCGCGATAGGCGGTGAGAATGCGGCCAATATCGCGGGTGAGCAGACCAGCTTGCAAGCCGTATTTCGAGTGGTTGACATCGGCCAGCGCTTGCTCGAAGTCGTCGTAGGGCTCAATGGCTATGACTGGACCGAAGGCCTCCTCGTCGCGCACCTTCATGCCCGCATTGGTTCCGGTCAGGATGGCTGGTGTCACCACGGAGCCGTGGCGTTCGCCGCCAGCCACCAGCTTGGCGCCGCCTTCGACCGCTTCCTTGATCCAGGCTTCTACGCGTTCCGCATCGGCGAGCCGGATGAGCGGACCCACCTCTGTGGCCTCCACCGTCGGATCGCCAGCCGCCAGCATGGCCGTCGCCTCCACCACCTTCCACAGGAAAGTCTGAAAGATCCTGCGCTCCACAAACACCCGCTGCACGCTGATGCACGACTGCCCCGCGTAGCCAAAAGCCGCATGCGCCGTGCGGACAGCCGCTTCGTCCAGGTCGGGCCAGTCGCCGCAGACGATCATCGCCGCATTGCCGCCCAGCTCCAGCAGCACCCGCTTGCGTCCGGAGTGTGCCTTCAGCTCCCAGCCCACTTTGGACGACCCGGTAAAGCTGACCAGCTTGATGCCGTCTTCCCTCTCGGCCAGCCAGGCCGTGTCCGCGTTGCTCAGCGGCAGCACGGCCAGCGCCTCCGCGGGCCATCCGGCCTTCAGAATCACCTCGCCCAGCGCCAGCGCGGTAAACGGAGTTTTGGACGCGGGCTTCAGAATCACCGGGCAGCCAGCCGCCATCGCCGGCGCCAGCTTGTGTGCCACCAGGTTCAGCGGATAGTTGAATGGCGTAATGGCCAACACCGGCCCTATCGGGAAGCGCTGCACCAGCCCCCACCGGCCCTCGGTGCCCTCCATCAGGTCTAGCGGAATGCTTTCGCCGCCCGTCCGCGAGGCTTCCTCGGCTGCGGTCTTGAAAGTCAGCACGGCGTGATCCACCTCGATTCGCGCCAGCCGAATCGGCTTGCCCGCTTCGGCCACGATAAGCTGCGCAAACCGCTCCCTCTGTTCAATCAGCGCCGCGGCCACGTCCTCCAGAATCTCGCGGCGCTTCCAGCGGGGCAGCGCGCGGGTGCGGCGCAGGCTTGCCACGGCGTGGCGCACCGCCTGGCGCGCGTCGGCGCGGGTGGCCACCGTCACTCGTCCCACCAGCCCCTGATCCCACGGCGAGCGCACATCCAGCGCTTCGCCCTCGATCCACTCCTTGCCGCACAGCAGAAATCCCGTTTGTGTTCCCGGCCGCATCTTCATGGTGTTGTCTCCCCCGTCCGTCTCTGCCCTGGATTCTACAAGGGCGGGGTGCAGCGGGCACAACTCGTCGGCCAATAACCGCCCGTCCCTCCGCGGCGGAGTCCCCGCGCGGTACACTGTTCCCCAATGATTCACAATGGCTCGAGCCCCAAACTTCCCTTCGATCCGGCCGAGGCCCTCGCGCATTTGCGCGCTGCGGACGCCAAACTGGGCGCGCTCATCGACCGCGCCGGTCCCTTCACGCTTAAGCTCGATCCCTTGCCCTCGCCCTTCGCCTCGCTGCTGGAGTCGATCCTCTACCAGCAGTTGCACGCCAAGGCCGCGGCCAGCATTCATCGCCGCGTGCGCGAGCACTTCGGCGGCGATCCCGCCCCGCAGCAACTCCTCGACACCTCCGACGAAATCCTGCGCACAGCGGGCGTTTCTGCAAACAAGGCGCGCGCCATGAAAGATCTGGCCGCCCACACGCTCGACGGTACAGTTCCCACCCGCGCCGCCATCCGCAAAATGACCGACGCCGAAATCGTCGAACGCCTCACCCAGGTGCGCGGCATCGGCCCCTGGACGGTGGAAATGCTCCTGATCTTTCGCCTGGGCCGGCCCGATGTGCTCCCGTCAACCGACTACGGCGTCCGCAAAGGCTTTGCGCTCACCTTCCAGCGCCTTCCCAAAACCCGCCCCCTCGCCGCAGAAGATCTGCCCAAACCCGAGATCCTGCTCAAAAGGGGAAAGCGCTGGGCGCCGTTCCGTTCCGTGGCCAGTTGGTACCTCTGGAGGGCCTGCGACCTCGCCAAAACTACAGCGCCAGTCGGCCGCTCCAGCCTACAATAGGTCTGACAAAGCCGGTTCCCCGGCAAGAGATCGCGATTCTTATGGCCCTCGGCAAGCGTTTCATCTGCATTCACGGTCACTTTTACCAGCCCCCGCGTGAGAATCCATGGCTGGAAACAGTCGAAACGCAGGATACAGCCGCGCCCTATCACGACTGGAACGAGCGCATCTGCGCCGAGTGCTACTCCACCAACGGCGCGGCGCGCATCGTCAACAGCAAAAACCAGATCACGCGCATCGTCAATAACTACGCGCGCATGAGCTTCAACTTCGGCCCCACGCTCCTCAGTTGGCTGATCGAGAACGCCCCGCGCGTTTACCGCATGATTCTCGATGGCGAGCGCCGCAGCCGCAAGAGCTTCCAGGGCCACAGCTCGGCCATGGCGCAGGTCTACAACCACGTCATTCTGCCCCTCGCCAACCCCCGCGACCGCACCACCCAGATTCGCTGGGGCATCGCCGACTATCAGCACCACTATGGCGCGCCGCCGGAAGGCATGTGGCTGGCCGAGACTGCGGTCGACAACGAATCGCTGGAGCTGCTGGCCCAGCACGGCATCAAGTTCACCGTCCTCGCCCCCCACCAGTGCCGGCGCTTTCGCCCCTTGAAAGACGGCGCAAACTGGACCGATACCCCCAACGCCACCGTCGACACCACCCGTCCCTACCTGCTCCGCTTTGAATCCGGCCTCTCGATTGCCGTCTTCTTCTACAACGGCCCCATCTCGCGGGCCATCGCCTTCGAGGGGCTGCTCGACTCCGGCGAGCGTTTTGCCGACCGTCTCAAGTCGGGCTTCAACAACAACTCCCAGCCGCAGTTGGTCCATGTAGCCACCGACGGCGAGTCCTACGGCCACCATCACAAATACGGCGAAATGGCGCTGGCCTTCGCGCTGCGCATGCTCGAACAGGACAAAACCGTCAAGCTGACCAACTACGGCAGCTTTCTTGAGCAGTTTCCCCCCGAGTTCGAGGCCGAAATCGTCGAAAATACCTCCTGGAGCTGCGCCCACGGCATCGAGCGCTGGCGCTCAAACTGCGGCTGCAATGGCGGCAAGCCCGACTGGAACCAGGCCTGGCGCGCGCCTCTGCGCCAGGCTCTCGACGAGCTGCGCGACGCCCTCGTCCCGCTCACCGAGCAGCAAGGCGCCACACTCTTCAAAGACGTCTGGGCCGCCCGTGACGGATACATCGAGGTCATTCTCGACCGCAGCCCGCAGTCGGTCGAGCGATTCTTCCGCGCCCACCAGCTTCGCGTCCTCACGGTGCCGGAACGCATCCGCGCCCTCGAGTTGATGGAGATGCAGCGCCACGCCCAGCTCATGTACACCAGTTGCGGCTGGTTTTTCGACGACATCTCGGGCATCGAAACCGTCCAGGTCATCGCCTATGCCGCGCGGGTTCTGCAACTGGCCAAAGAAGTTTCCGGCGAAGCGGCCTCCGCCCTCGAGCCCGCGTTTCTCGTCCGTCTGGCCGAGGCCCGCTCCAACGTCGCCGCGGCCGGCGACGGCGCCAGAATCTACAGGCAGCAGGTCGCCACCAGGCAGTTGGGCCTCGAGCAGGTTGCGGCCCACTACGCCATCAGCTCCATGTTCTCCTCCTTCGCTGAGGAGACCGACCTCTTCTGCTTCCGCGTCTGGCGCAACTCCTACGACGTGCACACCTCCGGCCGCGGACGCCTCGCCCTGGGCCGCGCCAAGGTTGTCAGCGCCATCACCGGCAATCAGGGGAGCTTCTCCTTCGCCGTCCTCCACTTCGGCGACCAGAACATTACCGCCGCCGTCAAAGCCTATGCGCCGGAAGACGCCGCCGTCTTCGAGGCCTTCGCCGCCGAGGCCGCCGGACTTGTGCAGCGCGCCGACTTCCCTGAGGTGATTCGCCTCCTCGACCGTTTCTACGGCCACATGGACTACTCGCTCACCTCGCTCTTCACCGACGAGCAGCGCCGCATCGTGCAAATCATCCTCAACGCCACGCTCGCTGACATCGAGAGCTCCCTCACCACCATCTACGACGACCACGCCAGCCTGCTCCACTATCTCTCCCAGGCCGGTCTGCCCAAGCCCCCGGCGCTGACTCTGGCGGCCGGCTTTGCCATCAACGTAGGCCTGCGCCGCGCCCTTGAGGCCGACCCCATCGATCATGCCCAGTTGCGCTCCTTCCTCTCCCTCGCCAAGGCCGACGAGGTTTCGCTTGAAACGCCCGCGCTCTCCTACCTTGCCGACCAGCGCATGAAGCGCGCCATGGTCGAACTGCAAATGTCCTCTGGTTCGCTGGAGATGCTGGACCGCGCGCTGGCGCTGGGCCGCATGTTGGCTGAGCTGCCCTTCGAGCTGAATCTCTGGCAGGCGCAGAACATCTGGTACGAAATTCTGCGCACTTCCAGCTATGCGCTGACCGCCCTCGCCACCGGCGACCGCCCGCTCTGGGACAAGAACTTCGCCGAACTCGGCGCTTGCCTCTCCATCGACTGCGCCGCCATCACCGCCCAGGACCCCACAGCCGCAACCACCGCAGATTAGTGCGGAATGAAAATGTCTTCGCTCTTAAACAGGCTGCGGAAAAACTCATCCGCAGAGGCACGAAGCGTCAGGGCACGACTTTAGTCGTGCCGCAAATTGCAGAAAAAATGGCGGGCTTTAGCCCCTGCGGGGTAGATCGGCGATTCCGGAGGGAGCAGGGGGCTTCAGCCCCCTGAAGAAATAGGCCAAATATCGGGGCCTTTAGGCCCGGATCGGGGCGATCTGAAGCAATCGGAATCCCCACAGACAGTTCTTCGTCCGTGGGGCTGATTCCACATCACGCCATTTGTAAAACTCTTTTAGCGCTTGCCTTTGAACTTGTACAGCACCCCAACCGAGATGGCGAAGTTCACATCCGTCTGGGTGATCTTGTTTCCATAGTTGATGCTGTAGCGGGTAATCACCGCATCGGGCGTAATGCGGAAAACCCATCGTGGCGAGCGGTTCATATCCATATGGCCGCCGATGACCGCCGCAGGCGCCACCTGGTTGTTATAGAAGCCAACCACTGCCGGCGAGTTTCCGCGCAGATCCTGCTCGAAGTGGCCATACGCCCCGCCCACCAGTGCGTGGGCAATCAGCGCGCCGTGCTTGTTGTGCGGACCCAGCCATTCCGGCCCGGCAACAAACAGGTACTGGCTCACAAATGGCCCGTCAATGTTCACAATGTTCGGCGCGGCGCCGCTGGTGCCCATATAGCTGCGGCCCGTGCCCTCAACCGCCCAGTGCTTGGCGAACCAATAGGACGCCGAAAGATCGAGCCCGCCCAGGTTGGACCCCTCCAGCAGGTTCGGCCCGGCCTTCATGTGGTCATACGCCATGCCCAGCGAAACATCGTACCGGTTGTCATAGCGCACGTTAGCCAGCGGATCGATGGCAATGTAGGTGCCGTTTCCGGCGGTCCGGGAAGCGGTGCTTTGCGCCTGCGCGCGGCTTCCGGCAAACAGGGCCACGGCGGCAAGGGCGAACAGAGAAGCGGAAAATCTCACTGAAGTACGCATCGTTATTCAGCTTACAGGACCATACCAGCGGGGGACAACGAAAACCGGGCAACAGTAGTTTTCCCCTCACGGCTCGCACCGCTCTGCCCACCGCGCCCAAATCAGGTACCGCACCGTCTTCAGCACTTCGACGCTGACAATGGCCCCATGGTAAGCGGCTGATTCCGGCTCCAGCGCCGGCGCCGCGTGGCTCCGCCACTCCAGCTTCATGTTGTCGAAAATCATCCCGGCGCGGGGCAAGTGATAAGCGCTCGAAACCACCTCCGCCGAACGCCACCCGTGCGCCTTCATCATCCGCTCTGAGTAGCAGGCGTTCTCAATCGTGTCCCTGGCCTCCGGCTCAACCAGAATAGCCGTCTCCGGAATCCCCTGCGCCTCGGCCGTGCGCGCCATCACCTGCGCATCCACAAACCGCTTCCGTTTCGAGCCGCCGGTCATAATCAGCCGTGGCGCCATGCCCCGCTCATACTCACGCACCCCTTCGGTCACCCGGGCCAGCATCTCCGGCTTCGGGTTCCCGTCGCTGTCTGCCATGCTGCCCAGCACAACAATGGCGTCAAAGCGCGTAAGCGAGGTATTCGCGGTGGGCGCCAGCATCCGCGCTGCCGCTCCCCAGCCCAGAAGGCCAAGCATCAACAAGAGACCAGCCACAATCGAGCGGCCCCGCCAGCCCCGCCTCCGTCGCCGCGCCGGTGCATGTCTGTGCATCGGACGCCGCACAGGCTTCTTGTGGGATCTGCGTATGTCGGTCAAAGTAACTCCCACCGTCCACTTTAGAGTATTTTCACTGATGGCGTAAGGTCATGGGTGCCCCACCCTAGCCGCGTTTTTGTTTTTGCGGCTAGGGTGGGAAAGCACGATCCCCTCATTACAGGAACAGCGAAAATGCTCAAACTCGGAGGCAGCAACCTTGGTCGGGAGTCGGAGGGAGCAGGGGGCTTCACAGGCTGCGGAAAAACTCATCCGGAGAGGCAAGAAGCGTCAGGGCACGACTTCAGTCGTGCCGATAACGCCTCCAAAATAAGCCGGGCTTTAGCCCCCGCGGGATGTTTTTCGCACATCTCGCTTGGAAACAGACCTTTTTCCGCAGCCTGTTCAGGCCCGAATCTTTGCAACTAGCCCAGATCGGCCGCCTCTCCCCATGCCGCTAAAACGAATTCCTTCAAAGCCTTGCGCGACCGAGGCTCCGTTTCCATCGCAATCAGTTGTTCATTCTCAAGCGCCGTGGGCTCTCCCTGGTAGCCCAGGGCGATCACCGAGCCGAAAACGTAGTCCTCTGGAATCTCAAAGGCCTTGCGCGCGATCTCCTGGTCAAAACCAGCCATCTGGTGGGTCGATAGCCCCAGCTCCGCCGCTTGCAGCGTCAGATACGAAGCGGCTGCTCCCAGGTCATACACGCCGTAGCCGTTCGCCGTCCCGTTGTGGGTGAACTTCGTGCTCGCCACGCCCAGAATCAGCACCGGCGCCGAGCCCGCCCAGCTTTGATTGAAGCCGATAAGCGTGGAGAATATCTTTTTGTAAGTCGGAGAGCCGCGCCTGCCAACCAAGAAGCGCCAAGGCTGCTCGTTATACGCCGACGCTGCCCAGTGGGCGGCTTCAAAGACCGTCCTCAGGTCGGCCGCGCTGACCTCAAGGCTGGAAAAGGAGCGCGGACTCCAGCGCCCCAGCACCGCTGGCAACACGCCCTCGACTGCGGGCGCATGTTTCAACTTGTGGACTTCGCTGGCGGACAGGGTCATGGCTACGCTCCTTGAAATGAAGAATCTCTACTCACTTGGATTCAACCCGCTCGACGAAAGATTCCCCCTTCAAAGAAAAACTTGTTTGAACATCTATCCCGCTACCCTTTTTCGCAGTCACGCCTGGGAAGCCCACCAAACTTCTGCGAGCGAATAGCGAGCAATTGGCCCCACCGCAGATGGCCAAAATCAGCCAAAAACGCGCCAATAACAACCGTTTAACATCAATTTTGAAGAAAAATCTCCACCTCTGGCCGGCCCTTTCGCAAGAATAGGTACGCCCGTGCCCCGTCATTCCTTCGACTCAAAACTCCCCCTTGGAATTCCGCGCCCCGAAGCCAGACAAAAGCGCAGCTTACCTCTCCCCACAGGCATACACAGCAACTGTGAACGCGCCGAGCCACGCCGCTTTCTAGCCCCTAGTCCCTAGCCCCTAGTCCCTGCTTTACGGATATATCCGGTGCAGCGTCCGCGCGAACGGAATGGTTTCGCGCACGTGCTCCAGCCCGCAGACCCAGGCGACGACGCGCTCGATGCCCATGCCGAAGCCCGAGTGCGGCACGCTGCCGTAGCGGCGCAAATCCAGATACCACTGGAAGGCCTCCTTCGGCAGGTTGTTCTGCTCGATGCGAGAGTTCAGCAGCTCGAAACTCGATACGCGCTGCGAGCCTCCGATCACTTCGCCGTACCCTTCGGGGGCCAGAACATCAACGCACAGAGCAAAGCGGGCGTCCTTCGGGTCGGGCTCCATGTAGAAAGCCTTCACGCCGGCCGGGTAGCGGTGAACCATCACTGGCTTGTTGAATTGCGAACTGAGCCAGGTTTCGTCCGGAGAGCCGAAGTCATTCCCAAACTCGAAGGGCTGCTCCAGCTCGCCCTTCTTGTGGGCCTCGTTCAGCATGTCGGCGGCTACATCGTAGCGCAGGCGCGGGAAGGGCGGGCAGATGGCTTCCAGCTTGGCGCGGTCGCGGCCAATGACGTCCAGTTCCGGGCCGCGGTTCTTCAGCACGCTCTGGACAATGTGCGACAGGTAGTTCTCGGCCAGTTCCAGCAGCCCGTCCAGATCCATGAAGGCGACTTCCGGCTCAACCATCCAGAACTCGGTAAGATGTCGCCGTGTCTTGGACTTTTCCGCCCGGAAAGTGGGGCCGAAGCTGTAAACCTTGCCCAGGGCGAGTGCTGTAGCCTCAACGTAAAGCTGCCCGGATTGAGTAAGATAGGCCGGATCGCCGAAGTAATCGACGGGAAACAGCGTCGAGGTGCCCTCGCAAGCCGCCGGGGTAAGAATCGGCGGGTCGGTGCGGATAAAGCCGTTTTGATCGAAGTATTCCGCCGCGGCGCGCATGATCTCGGCCCGGATGCGCAGAATCGCGGCCTGGCGCGGGGTGCGGATCCAGAGATGGCGGTGCTCCATGAGGAAGTCGACGCCGTGCTCCTTCAAAGTGATGGGGTAGGGGTCGGATTCGGGGACTTGCTGAACGACCTTGAGGTCCTGAACGTCGAGTTCAAAGCCTCCGTGGGCGCGCGTGTCGGCGCGGACCTTGCCTGTAACGATCACGCTGGACTCCAGCGTGAGGCCCTTGATCGTCTCAAAAACTTCAGGCGGCACGGCGGCCTTGGGCACGACGCCCTGGACTGTACCGGTGCCGTCGCGAAAGATGGGGAAAAGGAGCTTGCCGCTCTGGCGTTGGTTATAGAGCCACCCGCGAATGGTGACGGTCTGGCCTTCGTGCCGGGCGAGTGTGTCGATGGTGGCGATAGGGGCTGGGTTGGTTGTTTCTTCAGGCATTGGGTTCCTTGGTGGCCGATGCGGCCGAACACTTTAGGATAACGCGGGCAGGGGTAGGCGACGAAACAGGTTTGCAGGGGCAATGTGCCTTTAGTAGCATGAGAATAGTTTTTGATGCGCGCAACAACTCCCCAATGTAGCCCGGATTTGCGTGCTGGCTGGAGGGTCTATGACCGAGTTCGAGGCGGTTCGAAGCGATGAAACGCAAAAGTCGCAGGTGGACTCCGAGACTACCGAGCGCGTGATTGCCGAAAAGCGGATCGGCGAGCGGATCAGGCGCCTGCGGCTGAAGAAATCGATGGGGCTGGTGGAGCTGGGCAAGCGCACTGGGCTTTCGGCCAGCTTCCTGTCGCAGTTGGAAACGGGCCGGGTCGTGCCGACGCTCAGGAATCTGGCGCGGATTGCGATGGTGTTTTCCAAGGATCTCTCCTGTTTCTTCGAGAGCGAGCCGCACGCGATCTTCCGTATTCACCGCCAAAAGGAGCGCGTGCGTCTCCCTCAGACCGGGGTGGAACCGCCAACCTACTTTTTTGAGAGCCTGGGCTACCTCGTCCCGGACCGCGAAATGGACCCTTACTTTGCCGAGTTTGTGCCGCTGACCCCGGGGGTGGAGGCCAAAGCGCACATGCACGCCGGGTTTGAGTTCCTGTATGTGCTGAAAGGCGGCCTGGAAGTACACCACGGCGAGCAAATATGCCTGCTGGAAACGGGCGATGCCGTCTACTTCGACTCCTCGACGCCTCATTCCTACCAATGCGCCGGCCAAAAGCCCGCTGAAGCGATCATTGTGACCATGCACCAGTCGTCAACTGCGATGCCGGTTCCGGTGCGCGCGGCGAACGCGCCCCGCACAGCCCCAGCGAATCCAGCGCAAGCAAGCGGCGGCAGCGAGTAGGTTGCGATTGGGAAACGCACCGCTCATAACAGGGTGCAGAGGCCCCCATTCGGGGCCAAAAGGAGCCAAGCTATGCCCTGCGATCCCGGAGAATTACGACACGTTCCCCTTTTCGAGCTTCTGGACGGCGACGAAGCCTGTGTTCTCGCGGCACAGGTAGAGATCAGGCGATTCGCGCCGCGCCAGCGAATCTTCAAGGCCGGCGACCCCGCCGAGCACGGCTACGTGATGATGTCGGGCAAGGTACACGTGGTGACGACGGACGAGGATCAGCAGGTGGTCGTGGTGGACGAGCCGGCGCACGGGGATTTTTTTGGCTTTGCTTCCATGCTCGAGGGGACGCCCCACCAGACGACGGCGATTGCAATGGAAGAGACGGTTTGCCTCGAGGTAGGCCGCGATGACATTGCAGAGTTGGTCACGCGCAGGCCGGATGCGGGCATGGACATGCTGACCGTGCAGTCGCGGCAATTCCACGCCGCGCAAAAGCTGGTGCAGAACCGTGTGAACCGCAATCCCAACGAGGTGATCGAGCAGCAGTTGACCTTCGGCCAGCGTCTCGCGGACTCTGTGGCGCGTTTCGGCGGTTCCTGGGCTTTTATCACCACTTTTGCGATCATTCTGGTGGTGTATACGTGGGTGAATACGGCGCTCAGGACGCAGGCGTGGGATCCCTATCCCTTCATTCTCCTGAACCTGTTTCTGTCGATGCTGGCCGCGATTCAGGCTCCGGTAATCATGATGAGCCAAAACCGCCAGGACATAAAAGACCGCTTGCGGAGCGAGTTGGATTTTGATGTGAACCGGCGCGCGGAAACGGAGATTCAGTCGCTCTCGCATCGGCTGAGCGTGTTGATGGACAAGATGGAAGATGTGGAAGAAACGGTGCGGCGGGCTGTGAGTCCGGAAACACAAAAGGAACGTCAGAACGCCGCGCGCGAAGCAAAGCCCTGAAACCCGGAAGGCAAAGCATCAGCCGGGTTTCAGGGCTTCTCTATTTTTCTCTAATTCACTGTCCGCGAGACGGTTTTTTCCAGTTGCGCGACCTGCTTCTTGATCAGGTCAGCCTCCGGCCCTGGGACAGCGTAAGTCAAACAGTTGCGCAAATGATCCAGCGCTCCTTTGTATTCCCCTCTTCCGGCCAGAATCACAGCTAATAGCTGTTCTGTCTTGGGCGCGGCAACGTGTCCCGGATCCAGGCTCAGCGAGGTCACAGCGCTGGTCTCCGCTATGTCAGTCTTGCCGATGTTGTAGTTGCCCACTGCGCTGAAATACCAGATCTGCGGAGTGCCCGCCGGGTTCAGCTTCAATGCTTGATTGGCCGCGTTCGCTACTTCCTGCCATTTCTTCTGCGCCGCTGCCAAAGCCGCGATCCGTTCGTAGGGAGGGGTGTACGCTGGATCGGCGGCCGCGGCATTCCTGTATGCGCTCAAGGCATCCTGCGGCTTGTCCGTTTCCTCAACTTTGCCCAACTGATACCAGGCTTCGGCAAATTGCGGATCGATACTCACCGCTTTCTGCAAGTGGCGTCGCGTGCTGCCGGGATTCCTCTTGATCCTGTCGGCACGGGCCTCCTCAAATTCCTTCAGCGCCTCTGGCGGGGCCAACCGAGTTGTATCGCTCACGCTGAAACCCGTCGCTCGCTCATTCGTGCGCAGGAAGATCGTGCCGAGATCCGGGCTGTCCATGATCCCGCCATTGCGAATCGTCACCGTTGTCGACTCAAAGCCGTCCAGAACCGCACTCACTTTGCAGCCCACCAACTCAGCCGGGTTTATGCGCTTGGGATCGCGCCATGCAGCCACAGCCTCGCTTTTCCTGGGGCTGGCTTCGATGTCAAACTCACCCTTCTTATCCGTCAGCACGTTAAAGCGGGTCTTGCCGTCACACTTCACGACAACCGGAATTGGGTCCCAGGGCAACTGGCCGCCTGCCACAGCCACTTTGCCGACAAAACGCATGCTCCCCACCTGCGCATTCATGGTTTGAGAAAAATTGACACTGGGGCCTGACCCGTCTAAATCTCCCAGGCTCTGAGCTTCAACATAGGCCGGCGGTATAGACGCAAATGCTAAAAGTCCGGCGATAATTAAACTGAGCTTCATCAATCCCTTTCCGATAGTCTCCGACATTTCATCATACTTCTACTGAGAGATTGAAAACAGCCGCGCGCCACCGTGCCTTCCCACGGTGGCGCGCGGCACTGCTGGCCAAAAAAATCATCACGGTTTAATGATTTTGGCCAAACGGGGATCCTTCCAGAGAGAAGCGAAATCCTGGTCGGAGTACACCTTGGCCAGGTCGTGATAATGCAATTCCTTGGCCCTGTTCAGATAATCCAGAGCGCCGTCGATGTTGCCGCGTTTCATATAGGACTTGGCAATCAGGAAGTTGATGCGGGCGCGTTGTTCCGGCGTGCTGAGCTGCACCAGGCTTCCGCCCTGGTCGTTGGTGAACACATCGGCATCAAGTTCCAGGGCGCGCGCGTATTCGGTCATGGCGCGGTCCGTTTCACCCAGGCCCAGCCAGGCTTCCGCAAGGTTGACGTGAGTGGCGGCAGCCGACTCATCAAGGGCCAGCGCCTGTTTGAAATAGCCGATGGCCGGCCTGTACTTCTTGCTCACAAGAGCCACGGCTCCAAGGTTATTGATTGCGGAGACGTTCTGCGGGGCATACTTGAGCGCTTGTTCAAAGTTCTTGCGCGCCGAGCCCTTCTCGCGCAACTGGAGTTGGACAATGCCCAACTTGTTATACAAATCGGGATTCTGGCGGTCGGCGCGAAGGGCTGCCTGATAGTAGGCTGCGGCCATCGCATAACTGTTGTGAACACGGGCCAGGTCTCCCTTTTCTTCCGCCACCCTGGCGGCTGCGGGATCACTTGCTTTTGAAGTGTCTCCGAAGGGGAATGCCCTTCCATACGGGGCTGCGACGATCAGCAGGCCCGCCACCAACATCATCACCATCACCGGTCTTTTCATAAAGCACCTCTCCTGCGTAGGGGCATTTCGTGGAAAACGGTGGTTGAACTTGCCGTCTCCTGTGGTCTGGCCCCTGCATCGATTCAAGTAAAGAGCGCATTTCGCCGGTCCGCAACGCTATACCTGCTACCGGACCGTTGGCAGGGGTTACATCTTTGGTTGGAGCAAAAAAGTTCAATTATTGCTAGCATTTACGAGACTTTGTCTTTTGTCCTGAAGCGGTTGGCCTGAGCAGCGCCGCAGGGGTTACATGGCGTTACAGGCCGATTTCCCACCCCGGCTGAACCGTTAAGCACTAGCCAAACAATTCGTGAACGCTACTATTACAATCAGTTCGGGCAGGGAAAGATGGCTACTGAAAGTCAAAGGCCGGCCGATCTCGAAGCACAGCGCGCTGAATTGGAGGCGGTGCTTCATTCGGAATATTTTGTGCGCGCGCCCATGCTCGCCCATCTGCTGTCGTACTTGTGCGAAAAGCTCTTCGCCGGGGAAGCCAGCCAGATCAAGGAATACTCGGTCGGCCTCGAGGTCTTCCATCGCGGATCTTCCTTTGATCAGGATGCCGACTCGATTGTGCGAGTAGAGGCCAACCGGCTGCGCAAGCGCCTGGCTGACTACTACGCCGGCGCAGGCGCAGGGAATCGCCTCCATATCACCATCCCGCTGGGACAATATGTTCCTGACTTCAAAGTCATTGTTCCGCGACAAGAGGAGCCAGCGCCGGCATTGATCGGTGCTGCCCCTGTAAGCCTGTCCAAAATAGAGGGCGTTGAAACCCGGCAAGCGGGAAGCAGGTTTGGTCTGTCTGGACGCCGGTGGTGGTGGCTTGCCGCCGGAATTGCAATTCTCCTTCTCGGTCTAGGCGCGTGGCTTATCCAGCGGCAGATCAAGCAGGCCCCAGCGTCAGTAGGAGAAAATCAGATCCCTGTCCAGCCGGTGGAAGCGCAACTCGGCCCCCCGACAGGCACGGAGATTCGCATCCTGGCCGGCGCAGGCCGCAGCTTTGTGGATCATGCGGGCAAGTTGTGGAACGCCGATGCATGGTTTGACGGCGGCACAGCCGTGAAAAGCTCGGTTCAGCACATCGGGCGCACGCAGAGTCCGGACTTTTACCGCACCAGCCGGCAGGGACAGTTCCGCTATAACATTCCTCTGAAAATGGGAGTTTACGAGCTGCGGTTGCACTTTGCGGAAACGGTCTATGGCCTGGAGTCGGGCGGGGAAGGCAGCCGCATCATGACCGGGCGCGCCAATGGCAGGACGCTGCTGAGCCGCTTCGATATCGTGGCCGATGCCGGCGCCAGCCGCACAGCCGATGTGAAGGTCTTCACCGACATTCAACCAGCGAAGAATGGGCTGCTGCATCTGGAGTTTTCCGGGGAAGAAGGCAAGCAGGCCATTCTCTCGGCCATCGAGATTCTGCCTGGGTACCAGGGACACATCCGGCCCGAGCGGCTGCTGGCGCGGCAGACGCCTTATTACTCGAACGACAGCCATTGGTGGAGCCCGGACAGCTACTTTGAGGGCGGCCAGTTGGCGACCTATGCTGCGCCGGTCAGCGGCACCGACGATCCTGAACTCTACGAAACCGAGCGGTGGGGCAACTTTTCCTATGCGATTCCCGTGACGCCGGGGAAGTATGCGGTGACCTTGCATTTTGCCGCGCGCCATGGCGATTGGGACCAATCCTCATCCCCATCGGACGAAGAACGGGTCGCCGTCGCCCATATCTTCAATGTATTCTGCAACGGAAATGCGCTGCTGAAGAACTTCAACCTTCCCAAAGAGGCGCGGCAGTCGGACGTGGTCCTGCGCAAGTTTACAAACCTGGAGCCGAATGCCCAGGGGAAACTGCTTCTGAACTTCGTTCCGGTGGAGGGCTATGCAACCGTGACCGGGATTGAAGTGCTTCCGCAATAATTGACGCGTGATCCAGAGGAACAGCATTGCAGGAATGCAATCTGGGAGTGAGGTCTCTCTGATTTCTCCCACGAGAGATGGATTTCCTGGAACAATAGGCTGGTATGTTGCGTAAATCAAGAATAAGGAGAATCCCATGCGCAAGATTGTCAGCATTGCAGCTCTGGCCGCAATGTTTTGTCTCGCGGTTCCCAGCGTTTTTGCCGCACCGCCCCAGGCATCCAAAAATGGCTCGGGCACGATCGTGATCGTCTTCAAGGACGGCCACCGGCAGAGCTTCAATCTCTCCGATATAGCGCGGGTGGAGTTTCCCGCAGCCGCGAACGCTGCCGTTGAGACTGGTTCCTTCAACGCCCATTTGCCCTCACGCAATCACTTCGTGGGGAAATGGGAAGTCGGTGACGGAGCGGGAAACAGATTCTTCATCACGCTCGAGGAAAACGGCGACGCCTGGCGGTCTCTTCGCCACGTGCATGGCAAGTGGGTTTACGTAGACGGCGAGGCGCGTATTTCCTGGGACGACGCCGCGCAGGATGCCATCCGCAAGACCGGCTCCGAGTACCAGAAATATGCCTACGGAGCGGGCAAATCGTTCACGGACAAGCCCGACAACGTCACCAGCGCCCACAACACCAACGCGCATCCGATTTAGCGGTCCGGCTATCGCGTACCGGTTCACAACACCACGCCGCAGAGACCGGAGCCAATCAGTTCCGCAGACTTTCTGTTTGTGTGTTCCTGTGAAGTATTGACGAGCAAATGACAAATTTTGAAAAGGTTTGACGCGCCTTCACGGTTTCACCAGCGCACAGCCTGCTTGATTCCGTGAGGGATGATGGCGAAAATATTGATATTGCGCTAGTTAAAGCCGCATTCACTCGCCACTCTTGCCACCTGGCCGGAGCGAGGGGTAATCCCGCTGAGCAAATAATTCTCCGAACGGGAAATCCAGAAAAAGCTGTTTGCTACCTGAGCAAAAGCAACCATCATTGGAGATCGGCACACTGGCAGAATATCTCTCAGGATGCAGTTCCACTCTGGGAGAAGCCGTGGCATGCATGGTGATCAAAACGCAGAGCATGGACCGTAGTGTAACTGTAGCCACTCTTCATAACCAGAGGAAGGGAAATCATGAGTACACAAGATGCAATGCTCAGCGGAAACCAATACGTGAGTGATAACGGGCAAGAACGTGAACAAACCTTGAAAGAGGAAGCAACTGGAAATTCCATCAACGAGATTGGGACCGGGGAATCCACGAGCTCTGTAGATATTCCTCATCACAGCTCGTGCTGCTGTATGTCCTGCTGGTCGAAGAACTTCACCTCGTACCTTTAGCGAAGGCTCGCGAGGACGAGACTCTCCCGTACAGGTCGCGTCAACGAAATCCAGGGCGCAGCTTCGAGGCTTCTTGCCCTGCCTGACATGCAGAGTCTGGGAATTCAAACCGCGACACAACAGAAGCAAGAAACGAGCGCATCAGTTTGGCCACAATCACCCTGACGTCTCCGTTGTCCGATCCGGCCAAGAACGACGCCGAACACACCCGATATCACGGCCAAGACTCGCTCTTCCTCCGCCATCCCTCCAACCCGATTCTCAGCGGCAAGGACTGGCCCTATCCGGTCAACAGTGTCTTCAACGCCGGTGTCGTTCGCCTGGACGACGGAGACACGCTGCTGCTGTGCCGCGTCGAAGATCGGCGTGGCTTGTCGCACCTTTGCGCGGCCCGATCCGCGAATGGAATCGATGGCTGGCGCATCGATTCGCAGCCGACGCTGGCGCCGAATCCGCGCGAATATCCCGAAGAAATCTGGGGAATCGAAGACCCGCGTATCACCTACGTGCCGGAGTTGAAGCAATATGCGGTCGCTTATACCTCCTTTGCCAGAGGGGGGCCCTGCGTGTCGCTGGCCATGACAAGAGACTTCAAGACCTTCGAGCGCTACGGCGTCATCATGACGCCGGAAGATAAAGATGCCTCCCTGCTGCCGCGCAGGATCGGAGGGCTCTGGGCGCTGGTGCATCGCCCAACCACATCGCTCGGCGCTCATATGTGGATCTCGTACTCGCCTGACCTTAAGCACTGGGGCGGACATCGGGTGATACTCGAAGCTCGCCGTGGCGGATGGTGGGACGCCAACAAGATCGGGCTTTGCTCTCCGTTCATCGAGACCGAAAAAGGCTGGCTGGCAATTTATCACGGCGTGCGCCAGACCGCTGCCGGCAGCATTTACCGTCTCGGTCTCGCTTTGTTCGACCTCAAGAAGCCGGATGTGTGCCTGCAACGCGGAGACTGCTGGATGTTCGGTCCGGAGGCCGCATACGAGCGGAACGGAGATGTCCCCGAGGTGGTCTTTCCCTGCGGGCAGACCATCGGGGCCGACGGCGACACCATCAATCTCTACTACGGGGCCGGCGACTCCTGCATCGCGTTGGCTACTGGCAGCATTCGCACTCTCTTTTCCTGGCTCGACCACAACGCAAGCTGGGGCGACGACCCACGTGTGCCATAGCTGCCCAGATCAGCTCAAGTCGCGATCTGACAGTAGGCGGATGGCGCGCCCTCGATGGTGGGAGAGTGAAGATGAAAAATCTGGGTGGGCCACCCGCCGCGGAGCGAACTGCTGCGGCTTAGGAAGGCAGACCGGCGAAATACTCCGCAACCTGTTGCCAGTTTTCGACGCGGAGGAAGCCGGTGGCGGCGAGGTTGTGTGGGGCGGTGTAGAGCAGACCCTGGCCCTGGAAGCGCAGGAGATTTTTGGGCAGGTCGTCGATGAGATAGTCGGCGCGAAGAATGGACTTGTCGCCGCAGAAGACATAGTGCGCGAAAGGGATGAAGGGGAAGTTGCGCTGCAGCCAGCGGTACTTGGAGCCGAGGGAGTTGGGGATGGCCATGGCCTGGGTGGCGATGAAGATTTCAAAGCGGGAAGAGAGCTGCAGCAGCACATCCTGAGAGCCAGGCATGACGGCCAGATTCTCGAAAAAGTCCTCGGCGTCGAGAAAGGCGCGAAGCTGCTGCTGGCGGTCTTGGGGAGTAATCTCCCACAGGCCCTTGCCGGCCAGGTCTTCGGGGGTGACGTCCTCCTCGAAGGTCTGGTTATAGCGGTGCAGATACTCGGCGAGAGTGTCCGCCATGACCTCGTCCATGTCCACACAGATGCGCTGCACGGCTTGCTCCTGAGCTGAAACTAGCCCAAGAAAAGGTTAGCAGCCTGAGGTTGCGGCTTTCTTGCGGATGGCGCGTCCCGAGGCGGCAGCTACGGGGTCAGGCGCGTCCGGAGCGGGAGCGGGCTCGATGGCAGGGTCCCAATAGAGAAGGCGGTTGCAACTGTCGCAGACGAGCAGTTCGCCCTCGCGGAGCTGGTTCCATATCTGGGGGCGGACGCCCATGCGGCAACTGGTGCACTGCTGCTTGTCAGCGCGCGCCAGGCCGGTGCCGCGGGAGCTGCAGAGGCGGTCAAAGCGAGAGAGATACGCGGGCTCGATGAGCGGACGAAGGGCCTCGCGCTGCGTGTTGAGCGTGGCCAGCTCGCGGTCGATTTCGGCCTTGTGGAGTGCAACTCGGTCGCGGGTGTTTTGCAGGGCGACAGTGAGAGACTCGACCAGAGCGCGGGCAGCGGCCAGCGCGGCCTCCTGGGCTTCAGTGCGCTCAAGGCTGGCAAAATCCTCGTTTTCAAGGCGTTCGGCCTCGGCCTCGGCAAAGTGGAGTTCGTGCTCGACGGCCTCGGCCTGCGCGGGAGTTGTGAGGTTGTCCTGCTGAGCGCGAAGGCGCGCGGCCTTCTTGCGGTGGGTGTCGATTTCGCGATCAAGCCGAGTACGGAGCGTATCCTCGCTGCCGAGCGCGGCGGAGGCCTCGGCAACCTGGCGCTCAGCGGCGGCAAGCGCGGTTCGAGCCTGATTGATTTCTGCCGGCAGGGCGAGCGCATTCTTCGTCAGGCGGGTTCGTTCCAGCTCCACCGCTTGCAGCTTTACGAGAGTTTCAATCTGCGCTTGCATCCGTGCTATGAAGTCTACGGCATTGGACGTTGATTATGAAAATGGGACAACAGTTTCCAGCGGCAATTGAGAGACGCATGGAGGCGGCTTCCATGCCGCCAGACGGATTCTGCGGGTCTGGAGATTCACATGAAAGCCGGGTGAGCGGCTGTAAGTCCAGAGCCGTTGATCTTGACTGCCAGGCAATCCCGTATAATTCTTCGTTGCTTCAAAATGAAGCAGCGGAGGAACTGAATGGACCCGACGATCTACCTCATTTTGCTGGGAGCGCTGGCTCTCATCGCTCTCTTTATGATTCTGGGCAGCTTCTTTACCGTGAACACGGCGGAAGTGGCCGTGGTGACGCGCTTCAGTAGATTTCTTCGCATCGCCCAACCGGGATTGAACTGGAAGGTCCCGTTTTTCGATACCGTGGCAGGCAACGTGAGCCTGCGCGTGAATCAGATCTCGCTGACCATGGAGACCAAGACCAAGGACAACGTCTTTGTCACGATTCCGATTTCAGTGCAGAATCGCGTGCGGCCAGAGAAAGTCTACGATGCTTTCTATAAGTTGTCCGACCCGACGGCGCAGATCAAGAGTTATGTGGAGCAGGTGATTCTGGGCCATGTTCCCGGCATGACGCTGGATGAGGTTTTTGCCTCGCAATCGTCGATTGCCGCGGCGGTGAAGCTGGAACTCGATGCCGACATGGCGACCTTCGGCTTCGAAATTGTGAATGTGCTGGTGACTGACATCGTTCCCGACGCCAAGGTGAAGTCGGCCATGAACGACATCAACGCCGCGCAGCGCGAACAGGTGGCCGCCAATGCCCGCGGCGAGGCGGAAAAGATTCTGGTGGTGAAGAAGGCCGAAGCCGAGGCCGAGAGCAAAGCTCTGCAAGGCCAGGGCATCGCCAATCAGCGCAAGGCCATCATCGAAGGCTTGCAGACTTCGGTCGAGCAGTTCCAGAAGACGGTGGAAGGCGCCTCGGCGAAGGAAGTGATGCAGTTGGTGCTGGTGACGCAGTACTTTGACACGCTGAAGTCCATAGGCGAAAACAACAAGACCAGCACGCTCTTCCTGGCGCACACGCCGGGAGCGGTGAAGGAAGTCTCCGATCAGATTCTGGAGTCGATGCTTGTGGCGGAAAAAGCGAATCAGTAAGTGAGAATGTGGGCGCTGAATCTTGGTTTTATGCGCTAGTCCGGGAAGGCCGATGAACACGAGGCGGAAGTTGTTTGCGCGAGCAATACTGGCTGCCTATGAGTTCGTCGGCTTTTCCGCGTTCCTTGCTGGTGCTCTCTGTGCTCAGGGTGACAATGCAGCGAGGCCGCAACGTGACGGCAAGATACCGATTCGCATTTCTGTTCAAAATAAGAATGGAATCGAAATCGCAGCTTCTGTCGCCGACGCTTCTCTAGCATCGGCAACTTCCGTATCTCTTGCTTTCGACCGCGAGTATCAGTTGGGTGATCACATCGTTGTTCGCGGTCCGCGGCGCATGGCCGTGCGCTTCGATCAGAACTTCTCCGAGTGCCTGCTCTACCTGCCGGATTCTTCTCTGGGAAAGTTTAACTACGAACTCCCATTTGGCCGTGCCGAGGAGCAGACGGGCAGCGCCTATGCACCCGATAGTTTTGCCGGAAGGCCGCATCGAGTGACCGCTCGCGTTTTGAGCAGAGACGAACGGACAGGTTACCGGAATCTGGCGCTGAATCCCTGTGATGCGGTGCTGCCGGAAGATGCGCATGCAACGGCCTATCCGCATAGCAGCACCAACAGTTATGCCCGGAATCTCTTCGATTTTGCCGCGCGCAATGCCATTGATGGCGTCGAACAAAACGGCCATCATGGCGTTTGGCCCTACCAGTCGTGGGGACCAGAGCGTCTCCTCGATTCGTGGTGGAAGCTCGATTTTGGCCGTCCCGTTGAACTGAACAAGATCGCGCTGATGAACCGCGCCGATTATCCCCATGACAGCTTTTGGAAGAGCGCCGTGGTGGAGTTCTCCGACGGCAGCCGGCTTCCCATCCAGATCACCTCCTCTGCCAGCTTGCAGGAGTTCCGTTTTTCGAAGCGCAAGGTCACATGGTTTCGCATTACGAAGCTGGAGCCGGAAGACCCGGCGACGTGGTGCAGTTTTATCGAAGTCGAGGCCTGGGGAGATGATCTTCGATAACTCACGGCGTCAAGCCGTCTTTTGCGGGTGGCACTCTCTGAACCGGGGCGTCCAGAGATAATAAAAGCATGAAGCTTTCCCATCATTGCCATGCGGTTACCGGGCTGGGCTACTCGCCTCCCTGGTGCGTCAATGCGGGATTTATCGTTGGCGACGCTATGACATTAGTTGTGGATACGGGCGGTAACACGCTGAATATGAAGAACAGGGGGCGAAATGACTGCGAACGAACAGGCTCCGTTGCACCACGAAATCATCCTTTATGCCACGCCGGATGGCAACGTCCGCGTGGAAGTGCTGTTCGAGAGCGAGAGCTTCTGGCTGACGCAGAAAAAGATGGCGGAACTGTTTGGCGTCGGTGTGCAAACCATCAATCACCATCTTCAGGAAATCTACAAGTCCCATGAATTGATTGAGATGGCAACTATACGAAAAAATCGTATAGTTCAAACCGAGGGCATTCGGACGGTTGCCCGCGAGGTGGATTTTTACAATCTGGACGCCATCATCGCCGTCGGTTATCGGGTCAATAGCCGCGAGGCGACGCAATTCCGCATCTGGGCCACTCAGGTTCTGCGCGAGTACCTCGTCAAGGGCTTCGTTCTGGACGATGAACGCCTCAAACAGGGCAAGCGATTTGGCAAGGATTATTTTGATGAACTGCTGGAGCGGATTCGCTCCATCCGCTCCAGCGAACGGCGCTTTTATCTCAAGATCACGGACATCTACGAGCAGTGCAGCATCGACTACAACCGCAACGCCGAGATCACGCAGACTTTCTTCAAGACGGTGCAGAACAAGCTGCACTGGGCGATCACCGGCAAGACCGCAGCCGAGTTGATTGCCGAGCGCGCCCAGGCCAGCCAGCCGAATATGGGGCTCAAAACGTGGAAAAATGCCCCTCGCGGCCGCATCCAAAAAGCAGATGTCACCGTGGCGAAGAACTATCTGGAAGAGGAGGAGATCAAGGCGCTGGAACGGATTGTCAGCATGTATCTGGACTATGCCGAAAACCAGGCCGCGCGGCAAATTCCGATGCGCATGGCGGAGTGGGTTGAGAAACTTGATGCCTTCCTGAAGTTCAATGAGTACGATGTGCTCGCGAATGCGGGCCGGGTCTCGCACGATGTGGCGAAAGAACTGGCGGAAGAGCAATACCAGGCCTTCGATATTGCCCAGGATCGTAGTTTCGAAAGCGATTTTGAGCAGGCATCGCAGAAGATACTCGGACTGAAGCGCAGCACCACGAAAAAGGAAAAGAGTAAGAGGTAATCCCGTGAATCGGCGATCTTTTTTGCAGTCCGCCGCGGCGCTCACCGCACCGCTGGCTGTCTTTCCCGGAGCAGTGGTCCAGGCTGTCAACGGTTCTGCAAGCGAAAAATCCAGGAGCAAGGTGCGAGCTGAGAGCGCGCGCCGGATAGAGAAGGCCACAACGGCGGCTTTGGCGATGGAGCGCCGCGACTGGGAGCAGGGCATCCTGGCGCAGGCAATGGTTGAGGCCGGCGACCGGCAGAAGACGATTCTGCTGACCAGGGCCGCGATCGTGCAGCGGATGCCGGACGGGCGGCTGGGCGTGGTTGTCTCCGGTAGTCCGACCGATCCGGCCATGGGCGGCTGCGCTTACGCAAAGGCGGCGGAGTGGACCGGGGACCCGCAGCTTCGGCAAGCGGTTGACGGACTACTCGCCTGGATTCGGAAAGGCGCTCCGCGTAATGGGGAAGGCATTCTCTATCACGTTTTCGGCGCGCCCGAAATGTGGTCCGACGGCTTCAATGCCGCGCCTCCCTTTCTGGCGGCGATGGGCTTTTATGACGAGGCTCTCGCGCAGATCGAGGGCTACCGGCAGCGGCTCTGGAACCCGGAAAAGAAGCTGCTGGCGCACATCTGGAACGATGGCAAGCGGCAGTTCAGCGACGGCAACTTCTGGGGCGGCGGCAACGGCTGGGCTGCCGCGGGTCTGGCACGCGTACTGCGCAGCCTGCCCCGCGAACGAGCGCAGGACCGTGCGCGTGTAGCAGCCTTTGCCCGCGAAATCATTGACGGCTGCCTTCAGCACCAGCGTTCTGACGGGCTTTTTCACAACGTCGTGGATCAGCCCGCGACCTTCGTCGAAACCAACCTGGCGCAGATGCTGGCTTTCGCCGTTTATGAAGGAGTCGCGGCAGGCTGGCTTCCCGCCAGCTACAAGCCGCGCGCTGACCGGATGCGCGCCGCCGCCCGCTTGAAGATGGATGCCGACGGCTTTGTTCAGGGTGCTTGCGGCGCGCCTAACTTCGACCGTCCCGGAACCTCGGCCGAAGCCCAGGCCTTCTGCATCATGATGGAAGCCGCCGGAAGCAAGCTGCCGCTGTCGTCGTAATACCAGTTCGCTGGATCGAAATGCCGGACTGCCCCCTGCTCCCGGAGAGCCGTTTGCAGGGGGCGCAATCCTACGCCAGTTCCACCTCGATCTTCTTTGCTTCCGCGTCCAGCTTCACAATCTTGAAGCTGCGAATCTGGCCTTCGGCCAAAGGTTCCGGCTTGGCCTGGGGAGCGGGAGTGTTGCCCTTCCAGCGGTTCTTCAACTGCGAGGAAAGCGCCGAAAGATCGAGCTTGCCGGCGCTCTTGGTTTCCGGAGCCGCCTTGGCTGCGGGCGCGGCGCTGCTCGCCTTGATGGGGCAGGTGGCGACGATGCCGTCCCCCAGCTCAGCCTGAGCAAAGGTGGGCGCAACTTCGACGATGCGGCCGGTAACCGCGTCCCCAACCTTGTGCTCGGCAATGTATTCGTCGATGTCGGTGGGGATGAGCTGCTTCATCGAGAGGTTGATCTGGCGTTTTTCGGTATCGATGGCGAGTATCTGCGCCTTGACGATCTGGCCTTCGCGCAGCGCTTCCGAGGGATGGTTGAGGCGGCGTTCGGCGGTGATTTCGCTGATGTGGACCAGGCCTTCGATGCCGTCGGCCAGCTCGACAAAAGCGCCGAAGTTCATCAGCTTGGTGACGGGTCCGGTAATCTGCGAGCCGACGGGGAAGTTGCGCTCGATCTCAGTCCAGGGATCGGCGAGGGTCTGCTTGAGGCCGAGAGAGATGCGGCGCTCCTCTGGCTTGATGCCCAGAATCACGGCGTCAACGCGGTCGCCCTGCTTGAGCACGTCTGAGGGGTGATTGATCTTCTTGCCCCAGGACATTTCTGAAATATGGATGAGCCCTTCGATGCCGGGCTCGATTTCGACAAATGCGCCGAAATTCATCAGTTTGCTGACCGTGCCGGTGATGTGCTGACCGGCCTTGAAGCGCTCGGGAACGGTCTGCCAGGGCTCGGGCTGAAGCTGCTTGAGGCCGAGGGAGATTTTCTGGTTTTCCGGGTCGATCTTGAGAATCCTGACCTGAAGCTCCTGGCCGACGGTCAGCACATCTTCCGGCTTATCGATGCGAGTGTAAGCAATGTCGGAGATATGCAGCAGGCCGTCTACGCCGCCGAGGTCAATAAAAGCGCCATAGGGAACGAGGCTGCGGACTGTGCCGCTGATCGTGTCGCCCTCGTTCATGGATTCGCGGCGGGCCTCGATAAGGCCGCGCGCCTGCTCTTCGAGGACGATGCGGCGATCCACGACCACGTCTTCCTTGGTCACGTCGAGCTTGGTGATGCGGCAGGTGATTTCCGTGCCGACCAGCTTCTGCATCTCGGCTTCGTCGTGCGTTCCGCTGCGGCTGGCGGGCATGAAGGCAGGCACGCCAACATCAACCGTGAAGCCGCCCTTTCTGACTTCCGTGACCGTGCCCACGACGGCTGTCTTCTCGGCGAAGGCTGTTTCCAGGGCCGTCCAGTCGCGGGGCTGGGCCACTTTGAAGCGCGAAAGCACGTAGTAGTGCTCCTCGTTGCGGCCGGTCACGGAGACGGGGAATGTGTCGCCGGAATGCACGCCTTCAGCGTTGTCCTTGAAGGCCGAGCGGGGCAAAACGCCCTCGGTCTTGTAGCCGATGTCGAGAAAAACCTGATCGGCCGAGAGCGAGATGACGACGCCCTGAAGCTGCCGCTGGCCGGGCTCGGACTTATGCGAGTGGCTGTGCTCGAACTCGCTGAGCATGTCGGCGAAGGACTCCGTAGGCTCCTCTTCGGCTGGCTCGGGAACCGGCTCGGCGACGGGCTCTGGCGGCGCAGGCGCGGCAATGGGTTCGGGAACGGGCTCCGTGGCTTGCTCGGTGGCTGGCTCAGGCGTGACTTCGGGGGTGGGCAGGGATTTTTCGAGATTGTCGTTTGTCATGACAGTTTATCCATCCATTCTCACATGATTGGGCGGGGTGGAGGGTTGGACGGCGAATTGATGCATGAGGTTTCCCGCATTTTGCGACAGAAAAACAAGCGCAGATTCCTGAATTTCGCGGCGCTTTTCGCAGGCTCAAATCATCGGCGTTCAGGGCTTATGGACACACGAGGGGCTGTGGGGCGAGAATTATGCTCGCACGGAGAGAAACCCTATGAAAGCAACATCAATGACAAGGCGGGATTTTGTGCGTTTGGGCGCAGGAGCGGTTGTAGCGGGAGCGGCGGTGAATGCGGCGATGGCAGAGCCGGTGATATTGACTGCCCAGTCTGGGAGCAGTGGTGAGACCGGCGGCCGCAAGATCCGCTTCGTCTCGATCGGAACAGGGATTCGCGGCTGCGACCTGCTGCGCTCGGCGCGGAAGGTGCCGACGGGCGTGTGCGTGGGCACGGCGGACCTTTACGACATGCACCAGCGGGCCGGCATTGAGGCTTACGGAGCGGAAGTGCCCACCTCCCGCGACTATCGCGCCCTGCTTGACCGCAAGGATGTGGACGCGGTGATTGTGGCCGTGGCCGATTTTCAGCACCGGCGCGTGGTGCTTGACGCGATTGCGGCGGGCAAGGACGTGTACTGCGAAAAGCCGATGAGCCACAACGTGGCCGACGGGCTGGCGATGGTGGAGGCGGTCGCGGCGAACAAGCGCATCTTCCAGGCCGGCAGCCAGCGGGTCAGCAACATTGTGTACAAGAAGGCCGCGGAAATTTACGCTTCCGGGCGGCTGGGCGAAGTGCATCTTATCGAGGGCCACTCCGACCGCAACACGCCCTCCGGCGCATGGGTCTATCCGATTCCGCACGACGCCAGCCCCGAAACCATCGACTGGAAGGCGTTTCTGCGCGATGCGCCGGCGCGGCCCTTCGACGCGGCGCGCTTCTTCCGCTGGCGCTGCTTCAAGGAGTACGGCGAGGGCGTGGCCGGCGATCTTTACGTCCACCTGCTCAGCGGCATCCAGTGCATCACCGGGATGAACGCCATTCCCAGTCGCGCTTACTCCACCGGCAGCCTCACGCACTTCAACGATGGACGCGACTTCCCTGACCTGCTGGCCACGCTTTACGACTATCCGGGCGTGACGGTGAATCTGCACTGCAACCAGAACAACGAAGCCGGCGAGCCGATCATCTTCCACGGTTCGCAGGCCACCATGGTCATCAACGGCAATACGCTCACGGTGACTCCGCAAGACACGAACCCGCAGCCGGAAGGCTACTCGCTGAACGGCTGGACCGCGGCGGCCAAGCAGCAATATATGGATGAGTGGCACGCGGCTCACCCCGCGCCGCCCGTCAGGCTGGGCGAGGTGGAAAGATACACCGCGCCGCAGGGCTACGACGACACCGCCGACCATATCGCCGCCTTCTTCCACGCCATCGAGACGCGGGAGCATGTGGTGGAGGACGAGGTCTTCGGCAACAACGCGGCCATCGCCTGCCACCTTGCGAATCACTCCTACTTTCACCGCAGCCTGGCAACGTGGGATGCGGCGACCAAAACGATCAAGGGCTGAGCCATGGCCATTCGAGGAGAAAAAGCAAATGGGCAATACTTCACGCAGGACTTTTCTGAAAACCACGGCAGCGGTTGCGGCCGTGGTTAGCGCGGGCGCAGGCCGGCTGTCCGCCAAGCCGCTGGGCCTTCCTATCGGCGTGCAACTTTACAGCGTGCGCGAGTTGCTGCCCAAGGACTTTGACGGAACCCTCGCCAAGCTGCGGGCGGCGGGCTACACCGATGTCGAGGCGGCGGGCTACTACGACCGCACGGCGGCGGAATTTCGCAAGTCGATGGACAAGGCGGGGCTGCGCTGCACCAGCACGCATCACACGCTGGAGCTGCTGCTGGCGCATGGCGAAGAGCTGATCCAATATGGCCATGAGCTGGGGCTGGAGTACATCATCTGCCCCTGGCCTCGGCGGCGCGATCCGGCGCAGACCGGGGCGCTCACGCTGGACGACTGGCGCTGGGTGGCGGGCGAGCTGAACCGCATCGGCGAAAAGGTGAAGGCCGCCGGCATGGTCTTCGGCTACCACAACCACGGTCCGGAGTTTGGCTCGGAGGGCGGCGTGGTTTTCTATGACGAACTGCTGCGGCTCACCGATCCGAAGCTGGTCTGCTTCGAGCTGGACTGCGGCTGGGCGGGCTCGACCGGGCGCAACTCGGTGGAGTATCTCAGCAAGACGCCGGAGCGCTTCCCGCTGCTGCATGTGAAAGACATGGTGAAGGGCCCGAATGGCCAGTTCCACTCGACGGTGATGGGCCGCGGAGTGGTGGATTACCGGCCGATTCTGCGCGCCGCCACGAGCCTCAAGCACTACTACATCGAGCAGGAAGAGTTCGACATGGACGTCATGGAAGCTCTCCGGCTGGATGCGGATTACATGAAGAAGCTGGAGCTGTAACTTCGATGCCGGGGGACCGGGCGGCAGAGCTGGACCATGGGGTACCCCCACCCCTATTTTGGAAGCAAGATCTCTGTTTTCATGAGCTTACGGGCAGGGATGCGCCGTAAAATCGTGAAAACAATGGAGTTTCCTGCAAAATCGTCCAGGATAAGGAGTTACGGGTACGATTTGCGGGATAGCTTCTAAGGATTATTGTGCGGCGAAAGGGGTAAATAATCTGCAAGGCACCTGCGTTGCGGCTGGGATGCCTCGAAGTTTACTTCTGAAAACCCGGCTCCCATTCCGTGCGCCCCTAGCGCGTCTCCAGTTACACTGAAGAAGCTATGGAATTCCGCTCCGGAAACGATATACGCGAGACCTTTCTGCGCTTTTTCGAGTTGAAGAAGCACCGCCGTGTGCACTCTTCCTCGCTGGTGCCTGCCAACGACCCGACGCTGCTGTTTACCAATGCCGGGATGAACCAGTTCAAGGACATGTACCTGGGAGCGGAGCGGCGAGACTACACGAGCGCGACGACTTCGCAGAAGTGCGTCCGCGCGGGCGGCAAGCACAACGACCTTGAAAACGTTGGGTTTACGCGCCGCCACCACACCTTCTTCGAGATGCTGGGCAACTTCAGCTTCGGCGACTACTTCAAGCGCGAGGCCATTGCCTACGCCTGGGAGCTGATCACCAGCCCGGAGTGGTTCGGAATTCCCAAGGACCGGCTTTACGTGACGATCTTCGAGGGCGCGGAGGGCGTGCCGCGCGACGACGAGGCCGAGCGCTATTGGAACGAGATCGGCGTCACCAGCGACCGCATCCGGGAGTACGGGCTGAAGGACAACTTCTGGCAGATGGGCGAAACCGGCCCCTGCGGCCCCTGCTCGGAGATTTTTTACGACATGGGCATCGAAGCGGCAGAGACGCCCGGTGTGGACAAGCCCTTCGGCGAGGACGACGCCCGCTACGTCGAAATCTGGAATCTCGTCTTCGACCAGTTCGACCGCGCGGCGATAGTCGACGCCAAGGGCAAAACCACCGGCTACAAGCTCAGTCCCCTGCCCAACCCCTGCATCGACACCGGCGCAGGATTGGAGCGGCTGGCCGCTGTGCTGCAAGGGAAGGTTTCCAACTTTGAGACGGATTTGTTCACGCCGTTGATTCAAAGAGCCGCTGAGCTGACCGGATGGTCCAATAAAAGCTGGTGGCAAGGCAAGCCAAGCACAGGCAGTGCAGAGTCTCCTTCATACCAACTGGACGCACACAAGAATAGAAACGAAAAAGCAGATGCGTCCTTGCGCATCATTGCCGACCATGCTCGCGCGGCTAGTTTCCTGATCAACGACGGCGTGCTGCCTTCGAATGAAGGCCGCGGTTACGTCCTGCGTAAGATACTCCGCCGCGGCATCCGGCACGGACGGCTACTCGGCCAGGAGAAACCATTCCTGAATCAAATGGTCTATGCCGTCCGCGATCTGATGCAGGGGGCTTATCCGGAGTTGGTGGATTCGGCAGATCGCGTAGCGAAGGTTGTCGAATCCGAAGAAAAACAGTTCGCCAGGGTACTTTCATTGGGTTCGGCACGACTACAGGATTGCCTAAACGAAAACGCCAATCGCGCGAAAGATGTGTGGCATAAGAATGCTTATGAGAGCAAAATAACCAAGCTTGCAGAAGAGGGAAAACTTACTATTACACCGACCGGGAAGCAGGCTTCGGCTTACGCTCGCGCGGACATAGATTTCGCTTCGGCGCCGCCTCTCCTAGTGATGGCTCACATCGATCCGGAAATGCGCAGTGCTCGTGATCTTTTAGAGAAAAATGGAGATTTAACGCCCTGCAAGGAAATCATTGCGAAATACCTGGGGGCTCAGGAGGCGAAGGACTTCGAGGCCGAATATAACGCGATATTTCACGGTCCAAGACAAATTAGCGGTGCAGATGCATTTTTCTTATACGAGACTTTTGGCTTGCCCAAGGATTTCATTCAGGACGCCTGCCATGATGCCGGAGTGAAGTTTGACGATGCGGGCTTCGAAGCCGCCCGCTCAGAAGAGCAAGCCCGCGCCCGCGCCTCATGGAAGGGCGGCAACCAGAAGACGGCCAGCCCGGCCTATCGCGACCTGCAGAAAACAGAATTCCTCGGCTACAAACAGCTCACCGCATCTGACGCTGAAGTGCTCGCCATCGTGAAGGACGGCGTGGGCGTTCCGGCGGCCCTCGCGGGCGATTCCGTCGAAGTTGTGCTCGACCAGACGAGCTTCTACGGCGACTCCGGCGGGCAGGTGGGCGACATTGGCCTTTTCCTGTCTCTGGATGGGAATACTACGGTTGCGGAAATCTCCGGTTGCGTGCTCCCGGTGCAGGGCGTTCGCGCCCACAAGGCACTGCTGAAGGAGAATCTGGCCGTCGGCGACCACGTTCGCACGGTTGTGGACGCAGACCGGCGCAACGCCATCCGCCGCAACCACACGGGAACCCATCTGCTGCACGCGGCCTTGCGGCAGGTTCTGGGCGAGCACGTGAAGCAGGCCGGCTCAGCGGTCGATCCGGCGCGGCTGCGCTTCGACTTTTCGCACTTTGCGCAGGTGGCCGATGAGGAGCTGGAAGAGGTCGAGAGCATCGTCAACCGCGAAGTGCTGGCGGACGCGCGCGTCGAGACCCTCGAGGACGTGCCCATCGACGTGGCCGTGAACGAGTACCACGCCATGGCTCTCTTCGGCGAAAAGTACGGAGACAAGGTGCGGGTGGTGAAGCTCTCCGACGGCTTCTCTACTGAATTGTGCGGCGGCACGCACACGCGGGCCACGGGCGAAATCGGCCTCATCAAAATCGTGAGCGAAGGGTCGGTCTCCTCCGGCGTCCGCCGCCTTGAGGCCATCACCGGCATGGGCGCTCTCGACGCCTTCCGCCAGGACTTTGCGGTTTCTCAAATCGTGGCGCAGGTTGCCCCTGCCGCCGAGGGCGGAAGCCTTTCAGACTCATTCCGCGTTAAGCTGTCCGCCCAGGAAGACGAGCTGAAGCGTCTGCGCCGGGAACTGGACGAGGCGCGCATGAAGTCGGCCGCCGGGGCGCTGGACGAGGCGCTGGGCAAAGCTGTGGACGTGAAGGGCGTGCGGCTGGTGACGTTGCGTGCCGACGCGCTGGAGCGCGGCCAGTTGCGGACTCTGGTGGACAATCTGAAGCAGAAGCTGGGCGAAGGCGTCGTTGTGCTGGCCTCCGCGCAGCCTGAGGGCAAGGTCGCGCTGATTGCCGGAGTCACGCCGGGGCTGACCAAGCGCATCCAGGCCGGCAAGCTCGTTGGCGCGGTCGCAAAGTTGGTGGGCGGCTCAGGCGGCGGCAAGCCGGAAATCGCCGAAGCCGGCGGCAAGGACCAATCGCAGATTGACGCTGCGCTGCAGGCCGCGGCAGGAATTGCCGGGGAGTTGCTTAAATAGGCGCCTGCGCAGAGGCGCCAAATGACAAAAAGGGCCGCTTCCCGACTGGAAGCGGCCCTTTTGCGCGAGTGCGCTGAAGATTACTTGATGTGGAAGTCGTACGATGCGCCAAAGGAGAAGATCGGATAGACCTTCAGCGGGTCCAGATCGCTCTTCCACTTGGTGACCTGCGCGTTCAGGTTGGATTGCACAGCCAGGCCAATCGGGTTGGTGGTGCTGGTAACGTCGGAACATTCGGTTTGTGCCTGGTCGATGCAGGCCCATCCAGTCAGGTTCACATTCAGGGAAGGCGTGCCAGTGAAGGCCGCGCCGACTTCAAAGGGGAACGACCAATGGCCACCGTTGCGGGGAATCATGTTGCCCCAGCCGGTGGTGAGGGTGAGTGCCTGTTGATGGGTGTTCAGCCCCAGGTTTGCGGCGACGTTGAGCGGGGCCGCGCCGGTGGCTGCATTTGCCGTGGCTGAATAGTACGTGTTCCCGTTCAAAGTAAAGCTGTTTCCAGCCGCCTCGACGGCATTGGCCGAAATCTGATTCTGGTTATAGAACAGCATGCCCGGGCTCAGGCGCAGGCCATGCTTCGGGAAGGGAAAGTAGTCCAGCGAGACGCCGGCCGTGGCCATATTCACCTTGCCGTCCAGGTTAAGCCCGTTGGTGGAAAAGCCGCTGTTACCGGTGCTTCCGTTGACGGAGATGTTATTGACCGAGTAGTTGAAGACGTTGCCGGTGCCGCGCAGGTTCAGATACCGGTTCAGGTTGGTTGCGGCCTGCATGTTGACGCCCATGAGCGAAACACCACCACCCAAAGCGAATGCGGAAAAGGGCTTGAGATGAACCTCGGCCTTCTTTTTTGTGGCCTTGGCGGTTTTACTCGCAGGGGTCTGCTGGCTGTCGGACGTGCTGGCCGACTGACCAGAAAAAACCGAAGTTGCTGCGAAGAATGCAACAAGCAACAGGATGGAGGATCGTTTCATGAAAAACCTCCTCAAGAGAGATTGAGATCCCAGCAGTGGGAAATATGATTGCTCACCGTTGCGGTGGTTCGGGAGCCGCCATCAAGCTACGGCGCCAACCGATGCAGAGCCACGAGCAGGCACTTGCGGTAATACTACTATCGGCTGGGATTGTTTCTGTCTTCAATTGCTCAATCGCGGCGGCGAGAAATGCCTGAAAGGGGACTCCCCCGAAGCTGGCAAAGATGCGCATGGAGCGCTTTTATTTATTCTCGTTGCCGATGAGGCGGAAGGTGATGGTGCCCCAGAAAAGGCGGGCGCGCATCTGGACGGGCAGGTGGCGCTCGTCGTCGGTATACCAGATCCAGATATTGCCGCGATTCTTGACCACGCCGGCGGCGGCGGTCGGCTGCACGCGCAGGGTCTTGAAGGTGCCGAGCGGGGTCTTGATCTCCTCGCGGCTTTCGACCTTCATCGTCACAGGCACAATGTGCATCGCGTCCACCACCGGAGTCACGAAGCCGTGTCCCAATTCGATGGGTTGCGACGAGGCATAAAAGACGCCCGTGAGCAGGTCGGTAACGCAGCCGGGTATGGCCGATTCGACGTGCTTGTTTTGTTTGGTGACCAGGTTCTTTTCGTCCAGGAAGGAGCGGTGCTGGGCGTAGTCCAGGTGGAGTGTCGAACTCATCTGGCGGCGGCCCTCGACGGTCTGCTTGTTGAAGTCGTCCGTGCAGCCCTTCGAGCGGTCAAAGCTCGATTGGAAGCGGTCGCTGACGTGAAAGAGCAGATTGATGGCGCCGCTGGTGTCGGCGCTGGCGGTAATGTTTTCGCGGTCGCCGGCCGCCTCAAAGCGGATGACTGCGGTGCCGGCGGGAAAGACGCGCCAGTCCACCGAGTAGGTGAGGGTCTGCTTCTGCGGAAAGCTGAAGCCGGCGCGCGGGGGCGCCAAGGAGGTCGCCTGCTGGCCTTGGGCCAGGATGGCCGGGGCGAGAACACAGAGAATCGCTACTATCGATGTGCGCATCTTCACCGGCGGGGTTGGCTCCTTGTGGAATAGATTGCTGAGTAGCAAAAACCATTTATTGCGGCAGGTTCACAAATGAGGCGAGCAACGTCCGCAAGAGGAGCAGGCTGAGGTAAAGCAGCAGAGCCCCCATCCCAGCATTGTACTCGCGGTGATGGATGTAGAGCGAAAGCGAAAAGCGGCCGCGGGCGTCTTCACTGACGGGATTCCCGGCCGGGGTCAATCTGGGAATCAGCCGCGGCACCCGCTGGCAGTAGTCGTCGAAACCAGGGAACGTGGCTCGCAAAAAGCGCTCTTCCGAGGCGATGACCGGGATGTAAATCACCGCAAAGCCCAGAGAGAGCGCCAGCGCCACCGGCCAACTGAGCAGCGCCACGGCAAAGCCCGCGGCGATCAGCATGGAGCCGAGATAAAGCGGGTTGCGGGTGTGCGCATAGGGGCCGGTCATGGTCAGTTCGCGGTTCTTTTTCACGTAGCCGGCGGCGTAGGCGCGCAGCCATAGGCCCGGCGCCACCAGCGCCAGGCTCCAGGCCACGGCGGCCAGATGGGGCGCTCGCCGGTACAACTCAAAGAGATAGAGAGCCCCGGTCAGAAAGCCCAGCGGCACGCGGATGCGCCGGGCAATCTTCTGCCAGCGGGTGATCCAATCCTGTTGCGAGTTGGCGGTTTCGGTCATAAGGCGGTTTCAGGATATAGCAGTTCGCCGGCGGCGCGCAGCACTTCGTCCGGCTGAATGGTCAGCAAACCCGCCTCCGGCGCGGCGCGGCGGGTGTGATCGCGGCGGCTCTGCGGGCTGCGCAGCACCTGGAAGCGCGTGCCGAAAGGGCCGTTGCGGCTGGGGTCGGTGGGTCCATAAATGCCCACGACCGGCCGGCCAAGGGCGCAGGCCAGGTGGAGCGGGCCGGTGTCGCCGGCAATCTCCAGGGCAACGCGGCGGGTGAGGGCAATCAACTGAGCCAGGGAGCAACTCACAGGCGTGGCCGCGCCGCAGGTGCCCTGGACAATGACCTCAGCCAGCGGTTCCTCGCCGGGGCCGCAATTGACCAGCACGCGGCAGCCGCGCTCGATAAGCCCCTGAGCCACGATGGCATAGCGCTCCGCGGGCCAGCGCTTGGCGCCCCAGCCGCCGCCGGGACTGATAAGCACTGCGGGCTGGTTAGTGGTTGCAGGCAGGATTTCGTCGGCCCAGGCCTCGGCGGCCGGGTCCACGGGCAGCCAGGGCGCAACGGGGGTGAGTGGGTCGCCGGCGATGGCCGAGGCCAGCTCCACATCCTGCTCGATGACGTGCGCGCCGTGGGTGGCCACGAGTTCGGTGAAGAGCCAGCGCGCCGCCCGCTCGCGCGGCTCGGCCTCGCCGATCAGCCGCCGGGAACCGGCGAGGCGCGCCACTACCGCTGAACGGATCGCTCCTTGCAGGTCGAGAACCACGTTGTATTTGCCGGCACGGAGCGAAGAGCGCAAAGCCTTGATTTCATGGCGAGTTTGGCGGCTGAAAGGAGCCTTGCGCCAGGCTTTGGTGGGGGCAAAATGCAGGTGGTCCACGACCGGCTGGGCGAGGCTCCGGCCGGGGCTGTCTTCAGCGGCCAGCAGTGCCTGCCAGCAGGGATCGACCACCCAGTCGATGATCCAGGACGGATGAGCCTGCCGCAGCGCCGTGACCGCCGGAAGGGCGTGCAGAATGTCGCCCATGGCGCCCAGCCGAACCACAAGCAAGCGAAAGTTGGACTGCGTGCGCAAGTTTTGATTTTCTCACAGGGGAGGCTGAGGTGGAGCAGGCGCAATCCGGTCCACCAGCCAGTCGATGGCTGCGTCCTGATCCGCGATCTCGATGCGCAATTGTGCAGTTACCAGCGGCAGGGACTTGGGAAAAGTGGAAGCAAGACTTCCGAGCCGCACCATATCTTTCTCGGTGGTGACAATTGCCTTTGCCCCATTCTCGCGAGCCTCGGCCAGCAGCTCTTCCAGCACGGTGCGGGCGTAGGTGAAGTGGTCTGGGAAGGCAAACCGCGCGGCGAGGGTGACTCCGGCGGCTTCCAGCCCGGCGAAAAACTGCTCTGGGCGGGCGATGCCGCAGAAGGCGGCAATTGGGCCGCTGACGGCTGGGATTTCCATGGCGCGATGCAGCCGCCAGAGCGGCCCTTGCCAGCCCCATGCGCGCAGTTCCGCCTCCAGTTCGGGTTCGCCGGCCGGAATGGCGATGACGCTGGCCCGGCGGACGGCGGCTCGCGGCTCGCGCAAATTGCCTGCCGGAAGCAGCCAATCCTGCCAATCGTGGCGATTCAGCAGCAGAATGTTCACTTCGCGGGCGAGTTTGCGGTGTTGGAAGCCATCGTCCAGCAGGTGAATGATGGTTTGGGAATTCTCGCCGTCGGTTTGCGCCGCATCGGTTTCCGCCAGCCGGCCAGCTTGGTAGCGTTGGGGCGCTACGTAGACCGGAAGGCCGGTTTCGCGCGCAATGAGCAGCGGCTCGTCGCCGAAGTCAGCGGCGATTCCGTCCGGGCGGACGCGGGCAGCCAGTTGGCTCCGTCGGCCGTAGCCGCGAGAAAGCACATCCACGCGCAGGCCGCGCTCGGCAAGCGCCCTGGCCAGCGCGACCGTGAGCGGCGTTTTTCCTGAGCCGCCGGTGGAAAGATTTCCGACGCTGACGACCGGAAAACGGAGTCGGCGGACCGGTTCCAGCCCCATCAGGAGCCGGAGTTCGCGGAAGGCCAGCGCCAACTGATAAAGCGGAACGAGCGGAAGCAGCAGGCGGCGTGCGCTGAAGGGCTCTTTCATGCGGGCTGCTCCGTCTCATCCTGCGCTGCGACCAACTCCTTGATCGCCTCGACGCAGCGGTCCGTTGCGCCTGCCTGACTGGCGAAAACCTGCCTGGCCAGCTCGCCGATCGCTTTGGCTGCCGCGGGGTTTTGCAGCAGGTTGATCAAGGTGGCGGCCAGGTTTTCGGTGGCCGTGATGCGGAGGGCCTGATGGGTCAATAAATCCTCAGTGATGGCGCGGAAGTTGAAGTAGTGCGGGCCCGTCACGATGGGAGCGCCGAACTGCGCCGGTTCCAGCGGGTTGTGTCCCCCGGCCGGAATCAGGCTGCCGCCCACAAAGGCTACCGAGGCCAGCGAGTAGACCGAGGCCAGCTCGCCGATCGTGTCGAGCAGAACAATCTGGCCGGGCTTCAGCGGCTTGAGAGTGTCTTCCGGCTTTGCGCTCCAATTCGAGCGCCTGACCCAGGCAACCCCAGATTTTTCCAGCAGCGCGGCCACGGCGCTGAAACGCTCTGGATGGCGGGGCGCGAGGACCATAATCAATTGCGGATCGGCTTCGAGCAGCAGCGGCCAGGCTTCGAGGAGCGCGGCTTCTTCGCCATCCAGCGTGCTGCCTGCGACGATGAGGCGCAGATTCGGGGCTAGTTTCTTCAGCAGGCGGGTTGCCTCGGCCTCCTGAACGGCGCGCACGTCGAACTTGAGGTTGCCGGCCACCGTAACCCGCTCCGGCTGGCAGCCGATGGCCTTGAGCCGGTCGGCGTCCGTCTGGCTCTGCGCCAGAACGCGGCTGAGCGGCTGAAGAAACGGCCGCCACAAGCCGCGCAGCCAATGGTAGCGCGGCCAGGAGCGATCACTGATGCGCGCATTCACCACGGCGACGGGGATTGAGCGGCGCGCACAGCCACTGAGCAGATTCGGCCAGAACTCGGTTTCGGCCAGAATCAGAAGCCGGGGTTGAAGGGCGTTCAAATAGGCTCGCACGGCCCAGGGCAGATCCAGCGGGCAATAGAAGACTCGCTCCGCTCCGAAGCGCTCGCGGGCCAGCTCCTGACCGGTGCGGGTTGTGGTGGAAATGGCGATGAAGTAGTTGGGCAGCGCCGCGTCCAGCGTCTTGACGAGGCGGCTTACGGCCAGCACCTCGCCCACGGAGACGGCATGGAGCCAGAGAACCGGGCGCGAAGGGCTCAATCCGTCCCGAAGCCGGAGGGGCACGCGCCCCAGCCGTTCCCGCAGCCCCTCGCGGTACTTTCGCGTGGTGGCCATCCGCCATAGCCACCAGGGCGCGCTCACGATGAGAGCTGCCAGCAGCGCGACGTTATAGAAAAAGAGAATCATGCGAAACGGAGTTCCCTGTTCCCGGTCTAACCTACAAATGATACAGTCGTGCACGATGAGGGTGATTCGGGCAATTTCGCCTTTACTGCTTTTGCTGGCGCTGCCGGCCATGGCCAGCGATCACACTCCGCCCCTGGTGCAGCCAGCCACCGCCTTCGCCGCAGTCGAGGTGCACGCCGGCGAAAAGGTGGCCATCGCCGCCGAGCCTTACGACACGCGCGAGAAAGCAGCCATCTTCCGCGTCGATTATCTCAGCCACGGTGTCATGCCCATCCGGCTCATCGTCACCAACAACGGCGACCGGCCAATCAACCTGAGCGAGGCGCGGATTCTCTTCTATACCGCCGACGGTGACAAGATTCAGGCCGCCGAGCCGGAGGACGTGGAGCGGCTGATGACCCGCAAGGAGCGCGAGGGTGGCAAGCTGCCGATGCCCACCCCGCTCCCCAGCATCAAACTGAAGCCCAAGGCCAGCAACAAGGAGATCGAAGAAGATTTCAACACCTTCGAGTACCAGGCGCTGGTGGTCGAGCCGCATTCGACCCGCGCCGGCTTCCTGTTCTACGACGTTTCCGGCCTCGACCATCCGCTGCCCGGCGCCAGCCTGCACCTGCGCAAGCTGCGCGAGGCCGGCGGCAACGAGCTGTTCTACTTTGAGATTCCCTTCGACAAGTACCTGAAGTCGAAGTCCAGCCAGATGAACTGAGGGACGGCCCCCCAGTTGAACCAAGGCCTGAAAGGAGACCTCCATGAATTGCACACTTCATCGCACTCTGTTGGCTCTGGCGCTTTCGCCTGGTCTGTGGCTTCCATCCCACGCGCAAGACACTCCGGCCGCGAAGGACAATGGAGGCAATACCCCGCTTATAAGTGCTCTTCAGGCGAAGGACTTGGACAGCGCCAAGGTATTGATTGCCGCAGGCGCGGACGTAAATGCCAGGGGCAGCGGCGGCACCACAGCGCTCATTCAAGCCGTTCAAATGGATTGCACGGAATGTGTCGAGGCTCTGCTTGCCGCTCATGCCGCCGTAAACGCGAAGGATGGCGAGGGAATTACGGCACTCATGTATGCCGCCGGCGAGTTATACCAGGACAGCGCCAAAACACAGGCGGGCGCTGAGGGAAATCTGGCTCGCCTCAAGGCGCTGATCGCCGCGGGCGCGGATGTAAGCGCCAAAAACAACGACAGCATGACAGCGCTCATGTATGCCGCCAGCGCGGGAAACCTGATCGATCTGAAAGCTCTGATCGCCGCCGGCGCGAATGTGAATGAAAGGGCAACCGATGGTTCCACGGCGCTTGAGGCTGCGGCTCCCCTGGCAAGCGCGGAGTGCCTCAAGGCGCTGATTGCCGCAGGCGCGGAGGTGAATGCCAAAGACAACAATGGCTCGACCGCACTCATGGGGACTTCTGGCGGAGATGGCACAGCGGGCGTCGAAGCGCTTCTCGTCGCTCATGCTGACGTGAACGCGAAGGACAATATGGGGCGCACGGCCCTCATGGGCGCTGCACTCCAGGGAAGGCTGGGTCAGGTCAAGGTGCTGCTTGCCGCTGGCGCAGCCGTGAACACGAGAGATAACGAGGGTCTAACCGCGCTTGGGGCGGCGATGAACGAAGACGTGATCGCTATCCTGCGCTCCGCGGGAGCGACAACCTAGCCGGCTCTCGCCCCGTGCAAGCCGTTATTCGTGATAAGTAGCCGAGGCTGTGTCCGTTTCCCAGATGGTGCACTCTTTTACGCGCACGCGGCCTTGGGTCGTCGCGGCAAGCTGCTCGCTGGTCTGGTCATAGAAATACTTGGCAATGTTCTCGGCCGAAGGGTTGAGGACCGTGAAGGGTTCCACTTCGTTCAGCATTCGGTGGTCAAGGCGATCGATGATCGGGTGCAGCAACTGCTTGAACAGCTTGAAGTCGAGCAGCAGGCCGGCGTGGTCCAGCTCCGCCCCGGCCAGGGTAACGCGGAGCTTGTAGTTGTGCCCGTGCGGATTCTCGCAGTTGCCCTTGTAGTTGCGCAGGTAGTGTCCGGAAGAGAAATCCGTTTCCACGGTAACTTCATACATAAGCGTCGGCTCGATTCTGTGCGGGGTGTACCCCTGCTTTCTATTTTAATCTGCGAAGGTTTTCGCGGCTTGAGGCCGCCGCAACGCATTCCATCCAAGGTCGAATGCTGAAACGCTATGCCTTTCGCCGTGGCGAATTTGCACGCGGCTTCAAAGGCTTCACGGCCAAAGGACGAATGAGCCAGATCAAGCCGCTGACAGGATGCAGACGGTCAGGATCGTTCAGTTTGACGGCGCGGTTCTGATGGGGTGGTGGCGCTTTCAAAAAACTTCTCCACATCCGTAATGGATGCGGTCATGTGATAGGGCGGCAGGCTGGCGAGGAAAGTCTTACCGTATCGTTTTGTGCGAATGCGGGGATCGAGCAGAACCAGCACGCCGCGGTCTTCCAGCGAGCGGATAAGACGGCCGAAGCCCTGCTTGAGCGTCAGGACGGCTTCTGGAACCTGATACTCGAAGAAGGGTTTGCCGCCGGCCTCTTCGATGGCTTTCATGCGGGCCTGCACGACCGGATCGCTGGGCACGGCGAAGGGCAGGCGGTCAATGATGACGCAGCTCAGCGCTTCGCCCTGCACGTCCACGCCCTGCCAGAAGCTCGAAGTGCCGAACAGTACCGCGTTCGGCGTCTTGCGGAACTGCTCCAGCAGCGTCTTGCGGGGCGCAGTGCCATGCAACAGGATGGGGAAATCCAGCACCGGTAGCAGGCGCTCGTATAAGTCGCGCATCTGGCTGTAACTTGTGAAGAGGCAAAAGGCGCGGCCGTGAGTTATCTCCAGCACGCGCTGGATGCAGCGGGCGGCGGCGGCGGGAAATTCCGGGTCGCGCGGGTCGGGCATCTCCGGCGGCAGATAGAGCAGCGCCTGCTGGTCATAGTGAAAGTGCGAGGGCACGACTAACTCGCGCGCCTCGCTGAGGCCCAGGCGTTTGCGAATGTGCTCGAATCCGCCTTGCACGGTGAGCGTGGCCGAGGTGAGCACGACGGTGGGAATCTGTTCGAAGACTAACTCAGTCAGGAGCTCGGAGACGTCGATGGGCGTGGCCTGCAAGAACGTGTTCCTCGATTGCGAGCGAAAACCGCTCGACCGCCCCGTGGATCGCTCGGCGCCGCCGGAGATGCGCCGCTCCATCCAATAGACCATGTTGCTGGCGTTCGATTCGAGCAGGAATTCCAATTCCGAGCGAAGGCGGGTAACGCGCTTTTTGAGTCCCGGCGCTTCTTCAATCTTCTTTAACTCCTCCATCTCCGCTTCGATGTGCTGAAGGGTAGTGCGAACGGCCATGTAAAGGTCGCCGGAAGTTTCCAGAAATTCTTCGCGTTCTGTGAAAGGCTGGCGGCCGTCGCCGGTCATGGGCAGGCCGGCAAAGAACATGCGCGCGCGGTCGCGCAGTTGCTGTGTGAGTCCGGGCAGGTTTTGCGTGCCCTCTTTGCCGCGCAGCAGTGCGTCAATGTCGCGCGCCAGTTCTTCGCAGCGAATATTGCTGACTGAAAGGCCGAAGTAACTCGAAGCCACGTCCTCTAACTCGTGCGCCTCGTCGAAAACCACGGCGGCGGCCTCCGGCAGAACGCCGGCATCGGGCGCGCCGGTGGCTTCACGCTTCACGGAGAGATCGGCAAAAAACAGATGGTGGTTGACGATAATGATGTCGGATTCGAGCGCCTTGCGCCGCATCTCGGTAATGAAGCAGCGGCGATAATCCGGACAGCTCGTCCCCAGGCAGGCCTCGGTGCGCGCGTCCAGCTTCTGCCACAGGGCGCTCGACTCTGGCAGGCCGTCCAGCTCGGCGCGGTCGCCGGTTTCCGTGGTCTGCTCCCACTCGGCAATCTGGCGGTATTGGTCGATCTCTTCCAGGCCGCTCAGAATCGGCTGGGTGCGCAACGCCACCAGTTTGTGGCGGCAAAGGTAGTTCGCGCGCCCCTTCATATAGCAGACGTGCAAGTCGCCAATCAGGGTTTCGAGGAAGGGAACGTCGCGAAAGTAGAGCTGGTCCTGGAGAGCCTTGGTTCCGGTGGAGACAATGACGCGCTGGCCGGTGCGCAGGGCGGGCAGCAGGTAGGCGAGGGTTTTGCCGGTGCCTGTGCCGGCCTCGACAATCAGGTGGCGATGCTCTTCCAGAGCCTTCTCGACGGCTTTGGCCATCTGAAGCTGGCCGGGGCGGTACTCATAGGGCAGCGGCGAACGCGCCAGAATGCCGCCGGGCGCGAAGAACTCGTGCAGCGTGGGCAGGGCGCGGGTTGGGTTGTCGCTGGCGGACATCGAGGACCGGGTGCTCTCTCCATCATAGTGATGCAACTCGGCCTGGCTAGAGCGAAACCAGAGTAAGCGTGCCCTTCGAGAGAGTCCTCAAGGTGGCTTTTTCTTGAGGAAAAAGCCACTTTGCGGGCGTGCTTCCCGGATACACCTACTCTGGTTTCGCTGTAGCTGCGCGCGGCAGACGCGGTCTGAAGTCAATGAGATGCGCCCTATCCGAACTCCGGGTCCCTGCCGGAGGAGGCCGTGTGATATTGCTCCTCGCTCTGGACCTGGCTGTGCCGCGAGTCGATCCATTGACGAATCAGCAGAGTCTCTTCGGGGCCTGCCGAGCCCTCGATCTGCGCAGCGCCTTTGAGCAGTTTTTTGCGGACATCGGCCGCTCGCCGCGCCGCTTCCGCTTTCTCGTTCTGCGAGGCGGCGTAAAAGTTTGCCGCGTTGATGTTCATGGAGTTCCCGTGGATGTGCATCGTTTCCTCTTATAGTGAGGAAACGCAATATGGGTGCCGAAACTCTTGTCAGAAGATAAGTAGAATCTAATTCTTCGGCTGTTTCAGGCCTTCCAGAACAATTGACTTTGCCGAATGGACTAAGCATACTTAGTCCATGGCGTATACGGTTCACGAGGCGAAGACTCACTTCTCGCGGCTGCTGAAAGAGGCAGAGGCGGGCCAGGAGGTCATCGTCATGCGTGGCTCCAAGCCAGTGGCGAAGGTTGTGCCCATCAACGAAGCGCCTGCACACAAGCGGAAGTTAGCGGGACTCTATCGCGGGCGCGTTACCTTCGACGACAAGGCGCTTGATCCGCTGACCAATGCGGAACTGGCGGAGTTGGGCTTCGACTGCTTGTTGGAAGGGGATCTGGTTTCCTCTCCCGCCAAATGAAGTACTTACTCGATACGCACACGTTCCTGTGGTGGGTTACAGCGCCCGAGGTTCTGCCCCTGACCCTGCGCGATTTTCTCGACGATCCTTTCCATGAACTGCTGCTCTCTGTTGCGGTCCCGTGGGAGTTGGCCATCAAAACCAATAGCGGGAAGCTGGATGCCCGGCAAATCCTTCGCGATATTGAGTTGGGGCAATTGGAGATTAGTTACAGGTTTTAAGGGCAGAGGTTTCTCACGTGATTCGAGCCGGACTCCTGCCCTTGCACCACCGCGACCCCTTCGACCGGCTGCTGGCCGCGCAGGCGCTGGATTTGGGGATTCCGATTGTTAGCCGGGACCGGATTTTCGATTTGTATGGCGTAAAGCGGATTTGGGAGTGAAGCAAACCGGGGCCGCAAAAAGATAGAAAATAGAGAGATGCAGTCTGCCCAGGGGTCGGGGGCTGAACGTCGATTGGAGATTCTTTTGTCAAAGCATTACAAGTCGGTTGTGCCGACCAAGTCGCGCAGGGGCGCTCTTCCGCTGGTGGCCATTGTGGGCCGTCCCAACGTGGGCAAATCCACGCTCTTCAACCGGCTTACCAAGAGCCGCCGCTCGATTGTGGGCGACGAGCCGGGAATCACGCGCGACCGCATTTATGGCGAGTACGAATGGTCCGGGCGCGAGTACCGGCTGGTGGATACGGGCGGCATGGTGCCTGACGACGCGGAACTGATTCCCAGCGAGATTTATGCCCAGGCGCAGGTGGCGCTGGAAGAGGCCGACGCGCTGGTGCTGGTGGTGGACGCGCGCACGGAGCTGGCCAGCCCGGATTACGACCTGGTGCGCATGATGATTCGCGGCGGCAAGCCGTTGTTTCTGGCTGTGAACAAGGTCGAGGGCGAAACCATGGCTCTGGCTGCGGAGAACTTCCGCCAGTTGGGCATCCGCAACGTCTTTCCCATCAGCAGCGAGCACGGGCTGGGGATCGGCGACCTGCTGGACGCGATTGCCGAAGCCATTCCCGCGCCGCCTGAGGCTGAGCAGAGCGAGGAAGAGGCTCTGTCCGCTGAAGAGGCCGAGGCCGGCTCCAAAGCTGAAGAAGATTCGCCGGACGCGCAGTCCCTGCACCGTACGCACGGCGATTTTGAGCCGCACGAAACATCAGTGGCCATCATCGGGCGGCCGAACGTGGGCAAGTCCACGCTGCTCAATGCTTTAACCGGGACCAGCCGGGCGATTGTTTCGCCCATTGCGGGAACCACACGCGACGCTGTGGATGAGGTGGTGGAGTTCGAGGGCAACCAGTTGCGCTTTGTGGATACGGCCGGCATCCGGCGCAAGGGCAAGACGCACCTGATGGCCGAAAAGCTGAGCGTGATGATGGCCCGCCGGCACCTGGAGGCCGCGGACGTGGCGCTGCTGGTGCTGGATGCCACTGACGGCGTAACGGCGGCCGACGCCACCATCGGCGGCTATGCGCACGAGAGCGGGCGCAGCGTGATCATCGTGGTCAACAAGTGGGACGCTGTGACCACGGGCCGCACCGACGGCAAGCCCCCGGCCGACCGCGAAATCTTCGAGCGGCAGTTGCGTTCAGTGCTCAAGTACCTGAGCTACGCGCCGGTGATCTTTCTCTCCGCGCTGGAAGGTACGGGCCCCGAAGCGAAGAAGATGCTGCGCGTGCTGCACGAGGTAGTGGCCGTAGCGGCCGAGCGGCGCAAGCGCGTTTCCACCGGGCAGATGAACCGCTTCCTCGACAAGATCGACTTCCAGCGGGCGACGGTGCCCTTCTCCAAGCGAATCCGCATCTTCTACATGACGCAGGCCGCCGTGGCGCCGCCCACGTTTGTGCTCTTCGCCGACCGCGAGGTCAAGCTGCACTTCAGCTTCGAGCGCTTTCTGGAAAACCAGATTCGCGAGGCCTTCGGCTTCGCGGGCACGCCGATATGGTTCAAAGTCAAGGCGCACAACGCTAAGAAGGAAGAGTAGGGCTGAGGAAAGCCGGACTGGAAGGCCGCGCCTGCGGGCTTCCTTCCGGAGTGCGGAAAAGCTGTACTCCCAGGTACCCAAAAGCGAGGCGCCCATCTTCGGTAGTTGTACTCACTTCTCCCGGTACCTGGCCACCCGCCCACCTGCGGTGGGGCCAATCGCTTGCTATTCGCTCGCATGGGCTTCGTGGCGCCCCGGTTCTGCTGAATATTTAGACCTGGAAAAGCCAACCATTTTGGGTTGGTAAGATGGGGGCCTCTCGGCACCATCGCCCCCCCCTATTTTGGAAACAAAATCTTTTTTTTCATAGGCTTACAGGCATGGTTGCGCTGTAAAATTGTCAAAAAAAGGAGTTGCCCACAAAATCCTCCAGGATAAGGAGTTACGAGACGTTTTGGCCTCTTTGGTCGGCATCCAGATGAAAATGGGCGGGACGGTTGGAGAAAACTTCTGAAATCAATTATGCGCGAACTCGCGAAATGATCTGCAACCACCTGCGCTGAGGCCAACTGCCTTCGGCAAAGCGGACTGGGGTTCGTGGTCTCCCGACAGTGGTCAGTGATCAGAAAGACGCTGGTTGGGGTTCGTGGTCTCCCCGGTGCCCAAAAGCGAGGCACCGGGGGCACCCATCTTCCGTGGTTATACTCACTTCTCCCGGATACTGGAGCACCCTCAACCCCTCGATGGTGGGGAAATGAAGATGAGAAATATGGTTGGGGCACCCGGCTTGAGCCGGGCATGCTGACGCCGGCTAGTCGAGGCTGGTCACATGCACGCTGGCCTGGGTTTCAGGGACGGAGCCGTCGTTGAGCTGGACCTCGGAGGGCTTGCCCTGGATGAGGATGCGCTCAGTCGTCTTGCCGTGAGCGGGGATGCGGACGCGGCGGGTGACCGAGGCCGCGTCGGAGCCCGTGCCGGAGCGGACGGTGAGCGGGACATCGGCCTGGGCGTAGCCGGCGTTGGCCAGATTGACGGCGACAAGCCAATTACCTGCCGAGGCGGAGGTGGGAAAGACGCCCGCGATGCTCAGGTCGGGTAGGCCTTTGTCGGCATCGACCCAATCGGCGAAGAACCAGCCGAGGCTGGTGCTGTTTTCGGACTGTTCCAGAAGTTGTTCAAGGGAGCTGCGGTCGGCAGGATTATAAGAATGCAGGGTGGCCGAGAGCGCCTGGTCGCCGGCCAGACTGCGGAGCATCCAGAGGACGTAAGCGGCCTTGGTGCGGTAGAAGACGGGCGAAATGGCCTGGGAGAGGGGCTGGCCATCGCCGAGGCCGGGACTTTCCGGCTCGGCCAGGGCCAGGGCGGCGCGGTCAGCTTCCAGACTGCGCAGGGCGGCATCGCGTCCATGCTGCCTTTCGATCCAGAGCGAGCCCATGAAGGCGGCGACTCCCTCGTTGAGCCAGGCGGGCGGCGGCGCGGAGGGGTTGGGCGGCGTGATCCAGGCATGGGTGAGCGCGTGGGCCAGAACGCCGGTCAACACACTCGAAGTGGAATCGGCCTTCGGGCCTGGCTCGCTGAGGGGCGCGGCCAGCAGGGCGCCGGTTTCGAAAGGGGCGTCCTCGGCTTCGGGCAGGTCCAGAAGGGTGAGCTGGGAGCGGGGCTGCTGGCCGAGCCAGTTCTGGAGGAGGGGCGTAACCGCTCCGGCTGCCGTGGTCCAGAATGTGATGGAAACGTCGTCGTCGGGCAGGGTCCATGCGGTGAGGCTGGGGCCGGTGTGGGGCGTGCGGATGGCGACAAAAAGGCTGGGCGCCTCGAAGCCCAGGGTCGTGGCGCCAGAGTCGGCGGTGGCAACGCCGGCGACCTCCTGGCTCTGGTCGAGAGCGCCGGATTCGGTAATCGCCAGCGGGACAGAGTGGCCGTTGATGAGGGCGACGGTGGGAGCCTGGCCGTGGGGGAACTCGATGGTGAGGCGCAGACGGAAATGCGCGCCGCTGAGGCGCAGCTTGTGCTCGCCGATTTCGTCGAAGAGGCGCGCGCCGTCGCCGAGAACGACGGGGACGCTGGAGACGGGGTACCAGACGACGTTGCCAAAGCCGCGCAGGCCGGTGAAGGGGACGCTGATCTGGTCCCAGTCGGAGTGAAGAGCCGCGCCGCTGGGCGCGCCGATGGCCACGAGGCGCTGGGCGCTGGCGGCGATTTGGCCGGAGTAGGTCACGTCGAGCTGAAGGCTCTGGCCAGGGGCGAGCTGCCCCCCCGGAGTTTTGTCGAGCGGGACGGCGGCTTCGCGCAACTGGCCGCTGTGGTCGGCGTCGGAGTTGAGCGTGGCGGCCTGGAAGGCGACGTCTTTGGCGTGGCCATCAGGGGCGATGAGGCGGATGCGCTCCCAGGTGAGCGAAGAGGAGATTTGCAGCGGAATGCGGGTGAGCGGGGTCTTGCCGTCGTTGCGGACGGTGACAAGGGCGCGAACAGCGATCTGCTGGTCGGCTGGGCGGAGGCGAACGTCAAGGTCGAAAGCGGTGAAGGCGACGGCCTTGCGCTCCGCGTTCAACCGCGGCAGGGCAAGCTCGCCTTCCGCCGCCTGCGGTGGGGCTGGCGTAGCCGGGGTGGCCTGTGTAGAGGTCTGGCCGTTTTCGCCGGTGGAGCGGGAGAAGATGACCTGGCCTTTGGAGGGCGGGATGGGCGGAGTGGTTTGCGCGGCGGGAAGAGCTGCCAGGCAAGATGCGGCCATGGCGATTGCAATGCAGAGCTTCATGAGCCGAGGCCTTTCTGCTTCTTCTTCTTGGACGCGCCAACTGGGCCTTCGGTGCGGTTGGCGGCGGCCAGGCGGCGCTGGCGGAAGGCTTCGTAGAGGACCACCGCTCCGGCGGTGGAAACATTGAGCGAACTGACGCCGCCGGCCATGGGGATGCGCAGCAGGTGGTCGCAGCTGCGGCGGACCAGGTCGTGCAGGCCCTCGCCCTCGCGGCCCAGCACGAGAACGCAGTCGCCGGTCAGATCGAACTGGTCGTAGTCGGCGGTGCCGCGCTCATCGAGGCCGATGATCCAAAGGTTGTGGCGCTTCAGCTCTTCCAGGGAGCGCACCATATTGACGACGCGGGCGATGCGCAGGTGCTCGGCCGCGCCGGCGCTGGCCTTGATGGCGACCGGGCTCAGCGGGGCGGAGCGGCGCTCGGTCAGGATCACGCCGTCCACTCCGGCTCCGTCGGCCACGCGCAACAGAGCCCCCAGGTTCTGCGGATCTTCCACGCCATCCAGAGCCAGCAGCAGGCGATGAGCGCCGGGCGTGGCTGGAGCGGGCGCGTAGAGGTCCTCAATGGTGAGAGAGTCCTGGGGGTGAACGAGGGCCACGACGCCCTGGTGAGTGGGGGCCTGGGCCAGCTTCGTCAGCTCGTCGCGCGATTCCTGCTGAACGCGGACTCCGGCCTGGCGGCAGAGAGCGACAAGCCGCTCCAGCCGCTCGTCATGCCGCTCGCGGGCCACCAGAACGTGGTCAAAGCGGCGTCGGCCAGCCTTGACGGCCTCTTCGACCGGATGCAATCCGTAGAGAACTTCCATAGTGGATAGTGTAGAAGATCGATGATGAGGGGAGGGGCGGGAGGATTGCCGGGAAGAGACAGTTTCTTGGATTGGCGGTTAAACGGACGGAACTCGAAAGGCCGAGACAGCTCCGGTGGTTCAAACGGATTTTCTTGATTCTTATGTAACTCGAAGATCACTCGCCCCGCAATTCAAACTGCCTGAATCGGTACTCAACGCAGGTTATTCCAGATAGTTATGTAAAAAATCATCTTGCCTCTTGACTTTTGCTATAACCCGACTACTATCGTTTGCAGATTTTCAGGTTATCAGAAGTTGCTCTGTATTTCCGGTAGCTTCTTCTTCGGCTCAAGAGAAGACGCCGATGTGATTGCTGGGACCATATAACGCAGGTTACTTATGCCGAAGCTGCCCCAGGGGCAAAAACACGGCATGTGAATGATCTCTGTCAGGCACAAGAACCTGCTTTTGACTGGATGGCGTGTATTCCAGGGCTGGAGGTGGAATGAAACATCTCGAACAAATTGCCAATATTGCAGTCATTGTGGCGGTGGTTGTTTTTCTTGGCCTGGTTGTGCGCGGAGATGTCGGATGGCACAAGGCTGCGCAAGCGCCTCCGCCGATTCCTTCGCAGCAGGACCTTGCCGGAACCACCGTACGTTTGCCTGGTCTTCAATTTCCAACCAATCAAAGCACTCTTCTGCTCGTGGTCTCCGCCAATTGCCATTTCTGCAAGGAGAGTATGCCCTTCTACAAGCAGCTAACGGAAGAGGCGCGGGGACGGCTGAATGTCATCGCCGTAATGCCGGAGCCCAAGCCGGAGGCGCAAAAGTTCCTGCTGGATGCGGGAGTCGAGACGAACCAGATCGTTAGCGCTACGCCAGACACTTTAGGAGTCCGCGGCACGCCGACGGTTTTGCTGGTTGAGGGCAGCGGCAAGGTGAAGCGAGCCTGAGTGGGCAGGCTTGACGAAAAGAGGCAGGAAGATCTTCTGGCGGCGCTGGCATTGCCAAACAAAGCGAGCTAGAAGTCATTTTGGCCTTCAACAAAAACCTGAGACCAATGAAATCGAGGAGGAAAGGCAATGAAAGCTGTCACAAAGCTGCTGTTTGTCGCGCTGCTGATCGCGGTAGCACTCAGCCAACCGAACAAAGTTCGCGCAGCATCAACACAAACATATACCTGTAGTCCGCAATTGGAAACGTGCCAAAGCTACTGGGAGAATTGATTAGGCACGAACATAACTTCATGTATCGAAAGTACTGGGGGCGGCGGCGGTTCCTCGTCCGCCTGTGGCTATGAGCGTTCTGTGGTCTGTGATTCGAACGCTGATGGGTCGGGCCAGGAGTGCTTCTCAGAATGGGATTATGAGTGCTGGTCGGTGCCTAACCAAGGGGCAGGTTGCGTGCAAATGGCCATGAACACATTCAACTACGAAAATGAGCAATGCATGGACGCGAACTGCACCGCGCAATAACTGAACAGGGAGGCCGCATGAGTAGGAGGTGCGCACACCTCCTACTCATGCGGATGGCGTAAGCCAATAACATCCGACTCGTTAATTTGATGCTCTGAATGAGAATTTCTGCTTAAGCAGGCAAACAATAGGAAGATCATGAATCGTTTCAATCCGTTCTATCTCGCTCTCGCTGGCCTGACATTGAGCTTCTCTGCGATGGCTCCAGCTTTCGCGCAAGTAGCCGCAAGTGAACCAAAAAACTCCATCGAGTGGTTTTCGCGCGCCAGTGACCGCATGAATCTGCGTTTGCCGGGTTGCGCTCCCTTTCACCTGAAGGTCACTTTCCACGCTTACCCGGGCATGGAACTGCTCGGCCCCAAAGAAAAATCCGATTTCATCTCGGGCGATGGTGTCTACGAAGAGACCTGGCTGGCACCGCATCAGTGGCGGCGCGAGGTTACGCTGGCCAGCTACCACGCCATCGAAGTGGACTCGAACGGCGTGCGCAAGATGCAGGCGTCTTCCGATTACGAGCCCAGCAGGGTTCTTACGCTGCTTGAGGCGCTTTTAAGTCCCATTCCGCGCAATTATGCTTCCAAGGAATTTCGCCACGAAGGCGCCTCGGGGTGGAAGATCGAACACGTCACGACGGGGAACCTCTCGCTCGTGCGTATCAGCAAGGAAATGTTCGGGAACGATCAGGGTGATTTCATGGCCTCATACTACTTCCAGCCAGACGGCAACCTTATTATGACGAATGACCGGGGACTTGTAACTCTCCGGGAGGGCGCAGTCCCTTTCGCAGGCAAGGTGGTTCCGAAGCATCTGAGCATCAAGGCAGGCAAGGCCGTGGATCGGGATCTGCTGGAGGCCGATTTGGCTATTGAAGCGGCACAGCCCAATGCGGCAGCCTTCGACCTGCCCGGAGGCCCGGCTGAACCCGGCATGACTCTGCGCTCGTTACAACATGAAATTAGAATGCCAGATCCGCACAGTCCCGCCCCCTCCCGAAATCTGGTATCCTCCGTATTCTCGTGGCAAGCTGTTATAGACCGCCATGGCAGGTACAGAGAAGTGGAGGTGCTGTCCAATCAGACAGACACCGGTGTGATTCTGTATTTTCTTGACTTTCTTCGCCATGACCACGTTCACCCCCCTGAGATTGATGGCTTTAACTGCGAACTCATGATAGTCGGAAGTTTCGCCTAATGAATCTCGATGCACTGGTTTTCTCCAGCCGCATAAGGAGGGGCTCCGGTCTGCTCTTCCTCATGCGATCGCTGGCGCGCGAAGACCACTCGATGGAGGTTTTTGGTTCACTTGCGGCGGCTTGCGCGAAAGCCGTGGTCTGCGCGGACACGCTTAGCGTCGGTCCGGCGAGAACAAGGTAAAACACATTAAGGCGATTCATGGCCTTCCCTCCGTCTACCGGTAGAAGCCAGAATTCTTATACAGAAAACTGATTCCAAAGATTTTACGCCCGATCGAGCAAATCGCAACACGAATGAGCGGGTTTCAAAATGAAAAAGCTGGCTGGCTCGTTGCCGGTAGACGGGCATGGATGGTCGCTTTACAAGAGAAAGATTACTTCGGGGAGGAGCGGCGTCCGAGATTCGATGGAACTTAGTGGCGATTTTGGCGTCTAATTAAATGAGATGAGCATAGCTGCGTCCGTTCGCCCTCTTTTCGCCCTTGGTTCCACGACCGCGCAAGATGCACAGGTGCGAGAGGAGAACCTTGCCATCTCGGCGGGCCTCAAGCGCCAGGACGCAGGGCTGCTGGACGAGTTGATCGTCACATACCAGCACCGGCTGATGCGCTATCTGCTCTATTTGACCGGCAATCGCGAGATGGCCGAGGACCTGTTCCAGGAGGTCTGGATGCGGGTTCTGGTGCGCGGGGCGCAGTTCAACGGCAAGGCGCGCTTCGGCACGTGGCTGTTTACCATTGCGCGCAACCTGGTGATCGACCAGAAGCGCAAACGGACCGTCTCCAGCCTGGACGAGATGCTTGAGGGCAAAAGCGAAGACGACCGTCCGATGAGCTTCGAGGTTGCCGGCGACGAGCCGAGTTCGTTTGACCGCTTCGCCAGCCTGGAAGACCGGGAGCGGATTGCGGGGGCGCTGATGGAGATGGACACGCTCTACCGCGAGGTTCTGGTGCTCAGGTTCCATGAGGAGTTGTCGCTGGACGAGATAGCCAAAGTGACGCGGGCGCCGCTTTCTACTGTAAAATCACGGCTATACCGCGGTTTGGCCGCGATCAAGCCCAAGCTGGAGCGCAATCGCCTGCGCACTCAGACGCCCGCGGCGGGGCTGGCGATGGAGCCTGAGACGTCGAGGACAGAATGAAAACCGGCGATGGCACTTACGGCGGGGCAAGCGGCACAGGCACTACGACAGCCGATGCAAAAACAGGCCATGCCGCTGAGCGCGACCTGGTTTCGGCGCTGTGCGGGAAAGAGGCTGACCGGGATTGCTCGGTGGCCTGGCGCACGCGCCGCGTGGTGCTGGCGTCGCAAGGCGTGATGCAGGAACAGAAGGCGGGGCGGAAGCGCTGCCGAGCCGTGGCGCTGGCGGCGGCGCTGGTGGTTCTTGTTGTGGTGCTGGGTCCGCTGGTGTGGTGGATTGGAGACATCTTCCTTCAAGATGAGCACGTGAGCGGCCCGATGGGCCAGTTGAGCATGTGGATCTTCTTCTTCAGCGCGGCACTGCTGGCTGCGGTGCTGCTGGCCGGCTGGGCGCGGCGCAGGTCCTGACCTCAAAACTTCGGCAAAGAGCGCAACTTACCGCTTCCCTTTTTCGTCATTCAAATGTAAGTTAAGCTGTTCTAAGTTCTCTGAATGAGCTTTTGAGAGAGGGTTTGCCTATGCGGCACCCAGAATCGATTACTGTCAACGACGACACACGCCTGCTACCGGTTTGGTCGATCGTGGCCGCGGCCGCGGCCTTTGTACTGGTGGAATACTACGTCTGGATGGTGTTGCCTGGTCAGGTGCACCACGAGGCGCCGCTTGGTTTCAAAATCTACTTCAATCTTTCCTGGGGCTTGCTGGCCGCGCTTTACCTGCTGATGGTGGGTTACATCAGCAAGGACGCTCCGCGGCGGGCGATGAGCTCGCGCTTCTGGATTGTGATCTGTTTCGTGATGCCGGGGGGCATCGGCGCGGTGCTTTACTTCCTGCTGCGCCAGCCGGAGATTTCGCGCTGCCCGGCCTGCTCGACGGAGGTGCAAAGCGATTTTCACTTCTGTCCGCAATGCAACTACCAGCTTACGGCCAGTTGCGGCCACTGCTTCCTGACTGTGCGCTCGACCGACCAGTTCTGCACGCAGTGCGGGCATGAGCTGGCCGCGGACCATATGCCGGCGCGATTGCGGGCGCTGGGCGAATAACCACCTGCGGTGGGGCCAATTGCCTTCGGCCACCTGCGGTGGGGCTGACCGCCTTCGGCTGGTCCGCGCCAGAAAAAAGGCGCGGGGAGAGATGGATCGCAACTGCAATTGACCCGGCTTGACGGCCTTCCTACAATCTACAATCAAGTTTTATTTCTCTTCAGGTGTGCATGACCCTTTCCGCGCTCATCATCGACGACGAACAACTGGCTCGCGAGGAGCTGAAGTACCTGCTCGACCAGGTGGGCGGGGTGGACGTGGTAGCGCAGGGAGCCAACGGCATCGAGGCCGTGGACCTGATCGAGGAGCACCATCCCGACATGGTCTTTCTGGATGTGCAGATGCCGGGCCAGGACGGCTTCGCGGTCATCGAGCGGCTGATGGAGCACAACCGGAGCAGAGAAGCCGCAGGCGGAGAGGCCGAGCCGCTGCCGCAGATAGTCTTTGCCACGGCTTACGACCAGTACGCGGTGCGCGCCTTCGACGTGAACGCGGTGGATTACCTGCTGAAGCCGTTTGACCGGACGCGTGTGGAGCAGGCCGTGGAGCGGGTGCGGGGACGGCTGGCCGGAAGCACGCCGGGCTCGCTGCCAGAGTCGCAGGTCGATGCGCTGCTGCGCCTGCTGAACCGCCCGCAGGGCGCCAGCCGCACGCCACAGCCGGCCAAGCTGATTGTGCAGGCGCAGAATCGTCTGCTGCTGATAGACCAGGCGGAGATCTGCTTTGCGGCCATCGACGATGGCGTGATTCGCGTGGCGACGCAGAACTTCGAGGGCCAGTCGAAGTGCCGCACGCTGGAAGAGCTTCTGGACCTGCTGGACCCGGCGCTCTTCTGGCGCGCCCATCGCGGCTTTGTGGTGAACATCAACCACATCCGCGAAGTGGTGCCGTGGTTCAAGTCGAGTTATCAGTTGCGCATGGACGACAAGCGCCAGACGGAGATTCCGGTCAGCCGCAACCAAACCAAACGGCTCAGGGAACTGTTCAATCTGTAGGAGCTTTCTCCTGTCCGGCGAGACGGACCCAGGCGACGGCGGCAAATGCTCCCATCACAAAAATAGAGACCAAAGCCGAGGCGCCGGAGATGTCGGCGTAGCGCCATTGCCTGCCGGTGGGGTCGAAAACGACGACGGGAGCTTGCGTTGACAGTGCCTGCAAGATGTTTCCCGTCGCGCAGAGTGCATAGAAGAGCAGCGCAGGACGCAGAGTAGCTGATGGCAACGCAATAGGCGCGTCCTGGCGGCGGCGCAGATAAAGCGCAAAGAGCAGATAGATGACAAAGACCGTTCCATACCAGCCGAGATAGTTGGAAATGGGCACGCCGAACCACGGTCCGCCGTCGCGCCAAACCCAGCCGTGCAGGACTGTAGCCCAGATTGGGTCCTGCGCCAGATCCCAGGCGACCATGATAAAGCCGGCCACTGCGGGTAGCGCGATGATCCGAAAACCCGCGACCGGCGCATGGGGATTACCTACGATCACGCGGGCCAGCGTCCAGGAGACATAGGACATGCCGATATAAGCCAGGCCCAGCAGCACCGGAACTTGAAAGAGCTTGGGGCCCATCAGCTCGACGAAGTAATAGTGGCCAAAGGGAAAGCCCGTCGCGATGCTGAGGTTCTCGGCAATATTGCCCACCAGAAGGCAAATCAGGGCGAGAATCAGGATCCCGCGCAGCCGGTAGTGGCGTGCTCCATCGATCAGAGCGAAGGCCATTGCGGAGAGCACGTCGAGGGCTACGATGGCTGTATGTGGAATGGGAGTGGGCGTAACTTCGAGAATCCGCGCGGACAAATAGAAAACGAGAATCAGGCCCAGCGCTATGGTAGAGCGGGTTGGGCGAGACAATAGCTGCCGTAGGTTCATTGAGATTAGTGTTTCAGACGCGGGCCGGGAAGTTTCGGCGCGGTTGTTGGACAAGTTTCAGTCGTATCTCTCGAAGACAATCTGCTTCTTGTGCCAGCCGAAGGCGGCGAGGCGCTCGCGGACGGCGGAGACCATCTCGTTGAGGCCGGAGATGTAGGCGTAAATGTCGAAGTTCAGCTCCGACGGCAACAGGCTCGGGTCGGGCGGGGGCGCGGGCAAGGGCTGGCGCAGCCGTGCGGCGCGCTCTTCGACGATGCGGGCGACGTGCTCCTGTACCTGACCGCGCAGGCCGTTCCAGCTCTTGGGGGCGAGACTCAGCGTGGGCAGGTAGTGGAAGTTTGGCCGGCGGCGGGCGAGCGCCTCGAACTCGGCGCGGTAATAGAGGCCGCTCTCGTGGCGCGTGCCGTGGACCAGCCAGATCTGCTTGCCATTGCTGCGGTCCGTTTCCGCATCAGGGCCGTCTTCCGGAAAGAGCCAATGAAGAAAACTGCGCATGGGCGCCAGACCGGTACCGGTGGCGATCAGAATCGAGTCGGTGATGGGCTCGTGCAGGAACAAGTGGCCGTGCGGCCCATTGATCTGGATCGTTCCGCCGGGGGGCAGGTCGGTGAGATCGGCAATATGGTTGGAAAAGAAGCCTTCCGGGACGCGATTCACGCACAGCTCGAAGCGGTTGCCCCTGGGCACCGAGGCCAGCGAATATGCGCGCGTCTGCTGTTTGCCGCCGGCATCCTGCGCCACGGCGGAGACAAACTGGCCGGGAACGAAGTGGAAGCTCTCCTGATCGTCGAGAACGAACTCGAAGTGGTAGCACTGGGAGATATCGGAGAGGCAATCCTTGCGTTCAAGACGTGCCGTCATCAACTCATGCGCCATGGGTGATCTCGCTGAAAAAATGGAGCCCGCTGGACGGGCTATGGGCAGTATCGCCAGTGAAGGGGTGAGGTGGCAAACCCGCTCTGAGCGGCAAGGCAAGAGACAGACAATTCAACGCCGGGAGAACGGATTTGGAGGCCATTGCTCCGATGTATGCAAGAGCCGGAGAATCTGCACCGCATCTCCGCTCATTCTGTAGATGAGAAAGTAATGGCGATGCGCAAGCAACTCCCGCGTGCCGGGAACGCGCCCGGGGCGGCCAATCTCCGGAAGTCTTGTCAGAATCTCCGCCTTCTCGGCAAAAATAAGGTCCATCCTGCAAGCCGCGCGTCTGCTGTCCGCCGCAATAAACTCGAAGATTTCACGCCGGTCCATCCTCGCCGGCCCAGTCCAAACCAGATTCATCACGCTGATCGGGGCAATTCCCTATAGGAAGGTGAACCGGCCCGGAGAGCCGCAAACTCGGCTTCGACTTCGCCGCCGGAAATCAGTTCGCCAGCATCCGCCGCGTCGATGCCAATTTGCACCTGGCGGCGAAACCATTGCTCATATTCGGAGTCTGTGCGCTCAGTTTCGATATAGTCCTGCATGAACTCGCGCAGCAAATCCTCATCGGTCCGGTTCCGCGCCTCTGCTGCGCGCGCGAAGGCGTCCTTCAGTTCAGGATTGACGCGAATTGTGATCGTCGTTTCGGCCATTGTCTCCCCCGTTGAGGAAGCATTTCCTTGAGCGTACCACGAAGTGCGGCTGCATTGCTTCCCCGTATAATGAACAAGGAGCCGCGGGAGAGCCTAAAGGGCCTTTCGGCTGCGAAACCCTGATTGATTGAGGAATGCATGGCCGCACTGATTGAAGCGATCGACATGAAGCGCAAGATGTATTTCGAGTTTGAGAACACGCCCTTCTACTGCATGGACGTAGAGGTTTCTACGCCCACGGCGCGGGGCGGGCAGACGCTGGTGCGGCTGAAGATGCGCAACCTGCTGACGCGCGCGGTCTTCGACAAGACCTTCAAGGCCGGGGAAAAGTTCAAGGAGCCGGACCTGGAAGAGGTCGAGACGTCTTACCTCTACTCAGACGGCGAGGGATCGCACTTCATGGACCAGGAGAGCTTCGAGACGCTGACGCTGAGCGAGGAAAAGCTGGGCAACGCGCTGGAGTTTCTGGTGGAGGGCGCAATCGTTCATCTGCACAAGTTCAACGGCGATCCCATCGGGCTGGAGCTGCCGGAAAAGGTGGAGCTGGAAGTGGAATACACCGAGCCAGGCGCGCGGGGCGACACCAGCGGCAACGTGACCAAGCTGGCCCGGCTCACAACCGGCCTGGAGATCAAGGCTCCGCTCTACATTCAGGTGGGCGAAAAGGTGAAAGTCTACACCGAAACTGGAGCGTTCGCGGGGCGGGCTTGAGCGGCAAGCCTGCCCGTTTGAACCCTATCTCTACATCTTGATTTTTTTGTCTTCCGGTTGGGCATTTTGCGTCCTGTTTCGCACCTGAAGCACGCAAAATCGGTGTGTTTTGGGTCGCTATCTGATTAGAGTGTTTTTCCTGGTGGTTTAGAGCGCGGCGTGGACCGGGAGGTCCACGCAACAGCCGGCCAAGAGGCCGGCGCTACAATCCTTTCTCAATGTATGGATAGGTTCTAGAATCGAAGCATGAAACTCAAAGGGAAAATCGTATTCGTCACAGGGGCCTCGTCGGGCATTGGCGCGGCCACGGCGCTGGCCTTCGCGACCGAGGGAGCGCGCCTGCTGCTGGCGGCCCGCCGCGCAGACAGGCTGGCCAAGGTGGCCGCGGCGGTCACGGAGCGCGGAGCCGAGGCGGTACACACCATCAGCCTGGATGTGCGCGACGGCAAGGCCGTCCAGAAGGCCATCGATGCGCTGCCCGCGGAGTGGGCGGCAATCGACATTCTGGTCAACAACGCCGGACTCAGCCGCGGGCTCGAGAAGCTCTACCAGGGAAAGATCGAAGACTGGGAAGAGATGATCGACACCAACGTGAAGGGGTTGCTCTATGTGACCCGCGCCGTCGTGCCGGGGATGGTGGAGCGGGGCCGCGGACACGTGATCAATCTGGGCTCAACGGCCGGCGAGCTGACCTATCCAGGCGGCGCGGTCTACTGCGCCACGAAGGCCGCAGAGCGGGCCATCAACGACGGCCTGCGCCAGGACATGCTGGGAACGCCGATCCGCGTGACGACCGTGGACCCCGGCATGGTCAAGACCGATTTCAGCCTGGTGCGGTTCCATGGCGACCAGGAGCGGGCCGCCAGCGTGTACAAGAATATTCAGCCGCTGAATGCGGAAGATGTGGCCGAGGTCATCGTCTGGGCGGCGAGCCGGCCTGAGCATGTAAATATAGCGCGGGTGCTGCTAACCCCAGTGCAGCAAGCCAACTCCCTGCTGTTTCACCGCGAGGCCTGACCGGCCGGGCGGAAGGCAGCCTTACCCGAGCTGCGCGAGCTGACCGTCGATCTGGGCCAGGGCGGCTTCCAGGGCGACGCGGCGCGCCGGCTGAGAGGTTCTTTGCGAAAGAATGTTCTCGCGCTGCAAATTCAGCGATTGCATTTGACGCGCCCGCACGGTGCGCGATTCTTCGGCCAGACGCTTGGCCTCCTCTTTTTTTGCATCCTTGCTGGGTACAACTTGTGTGGCCTCTAGGACACTTGCCATCAATTCCTCCAATGGTGTATTTTTCTGAATCCTGTTTCTATTTTACGACTTAGACCTTGTCGCGCGTCGCAGTCATGAAAAGAACGCCCGCGGCGCATCGCGGAACTACCTCTGCGCGACTGGTGGATTGCTCCGTATTGCATTGATTACAGGAAGGTTGTGGAATGAACCACCGCAGCGGCGGCTGGGCGCGCAGACTTTGTTTATGCAACGGCCAAAGTCCGGTGTCCAACGGAATCGGCGGCTGGACTCAACTTGATTTCAATGTCATAGCCGAGTCGATTCAGACACTCCATCAACTTGCGTTCGGACTGGTTTGAGAAATCGCCGCGCATGAGGCCGGATACCTTCGCCTGCGAAATCCCCATCCTGCGACCGGCTTCCTGCTGAGTCAAACCCAGCCGCCGCACGGCGCGAGTGATTTCAATGACCAGGCCGGACTTGATTTTGAGCTGCTCGGCTTCAGGCAAGCCAAGGTCAGAAAAAACATTGCCAGAGCCGGTTTCTATTTCGATACCGTTAAGAACGCGATTTGCCATCTCGTATCTCCTTTGCCAGCGCCTCGGCTACCTTGAGCCGGGCGTGGATAATCTCCATCTCCTTTTGCGGCGTGGAGATTCCGCTCTTGCTCTTCTTCTGGAAACAGTGCAATACGAAGACCGCTTCTTTGAACTTGACGGGGTAGACGGCACGATACGTTCCATCGGCATCGTCTTCGACCACCTCCAGAACTCCGGCGCCTCCAAAGCCCTTCAACACCTTGGCGGCGTCATGCTGCTCGCCGTTCTGTGCAAAGTTCAGGGCGTGACCGAAGAACTTCCGTACGCCGACCGGAAGCCCCATCAAATCCTTTTTGCTGCTAACAATCCAGAAAAGCGGTCTTTCGGAGGTATGCACAAGCTAGGTATACCGGAACAGGTATAATCGCGCAATCTGCAAAGCTGCTCGAATAAGCTTGCGCATCAGCTTCCTGCGAGAGACGATGAACACCGGAGCGTCACACTGAAACAGGGATCAGGCCCGCCTGCTTTCTTTCGTTCCCCTCCGAAGTCGATACAATATACGATACGTAGGCGTAAGGATTGTGACCGTGCGGAAACCCTTCCTCAGGCATTTCCCGTTGCTTCTGGCTCCGGCGCTGCTGTTGGCAGCCGGATGCGGAGGCCTGGTCACGGCAAAGTCCTCGAATTCAGTTTTTGCAATCACTTCTGGTTCCGGCTCCATCGACACCAACTGTACGGGCTGCAACGCGACCAACGCGCAGGGTGGTCTGGTTCATCAGTTCGCGGCCACGCTCGCCAGCGGCGGCGCGGCGAAGGTCACCTGGTCGATATATGGCGGAGACGCGGTGAGCGGCGCGGGCAGCATCAACGCCAGCGGGCAATACACTCCGCCCAGCTATCTGACCGGGGACAGCGCCGAGGTGGTGGTGACCGCGACTCTGGAGGCAGACCCCAGCCTCCGGGCCAGCTCTGTGCTGAGGGTGACGCCGGGATTTCTGCAGCCGCTCACGCCGGAAAACGCCGCTCTTGGCGCCAATGGCAGCGTCACCATCACCGGTATTCTGGCCGAGGCGGGCGGCACAACCGGCATCAACTTTGCGCTAGCGGACTCGGCCACAGGGCAAAGCGGCGGGCTGGGCACGCTGAGCGCGGCCACTTGCCAGCGCGAGAGCCAGACCTTCACCTCTTGCGCGGTTACCTATACGGCGCCCGCCACGGTGCAGTCCACTGGCACAACCTATGTGGTGGCTTCCGTCGTCGGCAGCTCATCCAAGGCCGCAGCGGTTGTGCTGGTGAATACCGCCGGCGTCACAAGCAACCCCGCCACCCACCAGGGGCAGTTGCCGGCATCGGTGCAACTGGGCAGCTCCGGCGGCAACAACAGCGACTACGACACACGGGGCAACCAGATTGTGGACTGCTGCAGCGGCACGCTGGGGGCGCTCATCGAGGACGCCAGCAAGCGCCAGTACCTGCTGAGCAACAACCACGTGCTGGCCAAAAGCGACCACGCCAATGTGGGCGACACCATTGTGCAGCCGGGGCTGATCGACAACAATTGCTCGCCGCTGGGGGATGGCGCGGGCGTTGAGCCGGTGGCCTCGCTGACCGGCTGGCTTCCGCTGCGCTCGAAGCTGACCAACGCGGACGCGGCCATTGCCCAGGTGACCTCGCGCGCCGTGGACCCCGCCGGCAGAATTATGGAATTGGGCGGCAAGCGGGCGGACGGCGGCCTGGCCGCTGCGGCCCCCGGCATCTCCTCGACCGGCGGCAAGGGCGAGGGCGCATGGCTCGATCAGAAGGTTGCCAAGAGCGGACGGACGACCGGGCTCACCTGCGGCGGCGTTTCGGTGGTTGACCTGGATGTGACGGTCGACTACTACCTGGATTGCGCGGAGACGCGGCCCTACCTGAGCAAGACCTTTACCCACCAGATCGGCGTCAGCGGCAACCAGTTCAGCGACGCGGGCGACTCTGGCGCGCTGGTGGTGGATGCCGGAAACGCCGAGCCGGTCGGGCTTTATTTTGCGGGCGGGACGGACACTTCCGGCGTGAGCCAGGGCGTGGCCAGTCCGGCCTACGACGTGCTTAATGAACTGAGCGCGCAGGTGGGCGGCGGGACGAGCTACACCTTCGTGGGCACGGCCGATCACGCGGTTAGTTGCCTGAGCTACGGCAACAACACCATCGCATCGGCGCAGGGCCGCGCGCTCAGCTATGCGGAGACGGCGCGCGCCCAGCAAGCCCTGGCGCAGGCCCGCATGTTGGTGAGTTCTTCGGCGGGCATTCTGGGCGTGGCGGCCGGCAAAAGCAGCGACCACCCCGGCGAGGCCGCGGTGATCCTTTATACAGACGAGAATCGGACGGTCAACGTGCCTGCCACGGTGGACGGCGTGCGCACCCTGGCGGTTCCCACCACGTCGCGCACTGTGGCCTGGGGCTCTGCTCCGCAGGCTCCGCTGGAGACGGGCTCGGTCAGTCTCTCGTCCTCAGCGCTGGCGCAGGCCCTGGCCGTCAAAAATCAGGCAGCAGCCAGCCTGATGCGGAAGACTCCCGCCTTCTTTGGCGTGGGCGTGGGCCAGAGCCTGGACAACCCGAAGGAAGCGGTGCTGGTCATCTACGTGGACCGCAATCGCCTTCCCGCCCAACTGCCCGCGACCGTGGACGGCCTGCGCACCCGCTACGTGGTGATGGACCGGCTGCACGTGACCCGCTCCTATGCGACGCCGACGCCTTCACGGCAGCACTGCATGGCCCACACGCCCAGCAGCCATCCTGAGCTTCTCAATCCGCTCAGCCTGCTCGCGCCGCGCAGTTTGAAGCTGTACTGAACGGAATCAGACGGCTGGATTGCAGGCTACGCTCAGAAACCAACAGTTTTGGCGAGTATGAATACCGAAGCACAAAACCCAATCGGATTGGGTTACAATCAAACTCGATGGGTTCGATACGGTTCGATGGCGTAAGGTTTGTGGCGTACTCGATGGACCATGTGCCCAGGCATGTGCATGGATTTTACGCCGATGTCGAGGTGATCGCCGATCTCCGCCCAGACGGCAAGGTCTCGCTCGCGAAGCGCACAGACGCCATTCGGCCGAGCAAGGCAAGCAAGTCAGATGTGCGCCATGTTGTGACCGTGGCTGCTGAACATTTCGACAAACTGGTTCACCTTTGGGAGAAGCATCATGGCTGAGCATGAAGTAGTAACGACCGATGCCGAAATCGAAGCCGCGCTAACGAAAGCAAAGCTCCACGATAGCGATCCCCGCGCGCGCTCCGTCGAACATTTTCCCGCGCTCGATCTGCTCATCGTGGGACTCAGCAACGGGCGCCGGCTGGTGCTTCCCATTGAGGATGTACAGGGACTGGGACAAGCCACGCACGAACAAATTCAAAACTACGAATTGCCCGGCGGCGGAACCGGTATCCGATTTCCAGAGCTTGACGTTGATCTATACGTTCCCGCGCTGATTGAAGGCGTCTACGGCAACCGCCGCTGGATGGCGCAGTTAGGCAAAAAGGGTGGCAGCGCCAGAACTCAAGCCAAGCGCAGGGCTGCAAAAGCCAACGGCGCCAAAGGCGGAAGACCGGTAAGGCCCGCTGCGGCCTGCGCGTGAGCAAGACACATCCGAATCGTGCGTGAGATTTCCCCTCACTTTCCCGCAATCGCCTTGGCAATCTGGCACCCGTGCATCCGACCATTCTCAATGACAATCTCATTGGTGCGCGCGCCGGCCACGACCACGCCGGCAAGATAAATGCCAGCCACGTTGCTCTCCAGCGTCTCCTTGTTGCAGACCGGCAGCCGGTCATTGCTCTCGATGCGCACTCCCATAGCTTGCAGGAAGTTGAAGTCGGGATGGTAGCCAGTCATGGCGAAGACAAAGTCGTTTTTAAGGGTCTCTCGGCCCTGCGGCGTCTCAAGGATCACCGAGTCCGGCGTGATCTCGACCACATGCGAATTGAAGTAGGCTTTGATCTGACCGCACTTGATGCGGTTCTCGATGTCGGGCTTGATCCAGTACTTCACTTGCTGATGCATCCCGGCATCGCGGTGCACCAGCGTGACCCGCGCGCCGCTGCGCCAGAGCTCCAGAGCCGCAATGGCCGCCGAGTTCTTGCCGCCGATCACCACAACATCCGTGCCGGAGTAGGGGTGGGGATCGAAATAGTAGTGATGCACCTTGCTGAGGCTCTCGCCGTGAATGTGCAGGTAGTTGGGCAGGTCGTAGTAGCCGGTGGCGATGGCCAGCTTGCGGGCATGAATCTCGCCGGTCCGGGTAAAGCGGTCCAGCGTGTGCGCCGTGAAGCCGCCGTCCGCGCCCGTCACCCGCTCCACGCGCAGATACTGGCGCACGTCCAGGTGGTAATAGGCCGCCACTTGCCGGTAATAGTGCAGCGCCTCGTCGCGCGTGGGCTTGGTATTGGAGCAGGGAAAGGGAAGGCCACCGATTTCCAGCAGCTCCGGCGTGGTGAAAAAGGTCATGTGCGCGGGATAGTGGAAGAGCGAATTGCAGATACACCCCTTGTCCACCACCACGGCCCGCAAACCGGCCTTCTGCGCTTCAATGGCGCAAGAGAGTCCGGTGGGTCCGGAACCCACCACTAAAAGATCGAAGGTTTCGTCCTGTACTGCCGGCGTTTTCTCTGTGGAATCGCTCATGCGTCTAGCTTAGGCCATTGGGGCGGGTTTTGGAGTGCTGGAGGGGCTATGCGGGCGAACTGACCGGAAAATGGTAGAATGGTGGAATTAAATGGTGGAAAGGTGGAAACCGATGGCCATCAACATCAAAAATGAGGAAACCACACGTATGGTTCGGGAGCTGGCTGCGCTTAAAGGCGTCAGCCTCGTTGTTGCAGTTTCTCAAGCCGTTCAGGAGAAGCTGGAGCGAGAGAAGGCATCCAAGAGCGAAAGTCGCCTGGAATGGCTCGAACGAATCACGGCTATCACCGCGCCGCTGATGAACGATGGCCGCACTTCCAAAGAAGTGATGGACGAACTGTACGACGACGAAACGGGGCTGCCTAAATGATCGTGGACTCGTCAGCGCTGATTGCAATTCTCAAGCGGGAGCCGGGGTGGCAAGCGCTCTCGAAAGCGCTGGACGCCGCAGCCTCTTCCCGCATTTCCGCAGCGAACTATCTCGAATCATCAATTGTGGTGGATGGGTGGAAAAGCCCGATTTTGAGCAGCGAGTTCGATGAATTGATTGAAAGATTCAAAATCGTCATTGAGCCGGTGACCGCCGAGCAGGCGAAGATTGCCCGGCAGGCCTACCGCGACTTTGGCAAAGGCAGCGGTAGCCCGGCCAACCTGAACTTCGGCGACTGCTTCACCTACGCCCTGGCCCGCGACAAGCGCGAACCCCTGCTCTTCAAGGGCGATGATTTTGGGCATACGGATTTGCGGTCGGCGATTCCCCTCTAGGCTGACTTCTCTTCAATGACCTCGAAAGGTCTGAGTTGCCGACAAACCCACTTAGGAACTTGTTGAAAATCGCCGCAGGCACGGGTATTCTTTGAAGTTTCGAGCGATTGCGGCTTTAAAATCGGTTTGAAATGCGAGATTGAGCAGTGTCGATGCGTCTTTTGCGGC
>Ga0224535_1000001_pt1 | contig 167223 bp, 122 predicted proteins | sample 714E13034metaG_FD_179898 | JGI IMG/M metagenome (GOLD analysis project Ga0224535, IMG submission 179898) | Peat soil microbial communities from Stordalen Mire, Sweden - 717 E1 30-34 | ecosystem: Environmental > Terrestrial > Soil > Wetlands > Peat | place: Sweden: Norrbotten County, Stordalen... | reverse complement strand
CGCGGCACGGCGGCGGCGTTCTTGCATGGCAGCGAAGTCACGACGCGGCGCAATGGATCGTGTCATGCCTTACAGCTTACTGCTATATGGCTCATGTTGTCACTATATTATGCGATGTTCAGTAAGGCTGCGTGCGCTTCTTGTGTTCGCGCTTCTGCTCATACATGAGGGTGTCCGCTTTGGCCAGCAAGTCCTCGAGAGGATGAGCGCCGAGGGAGCCGTCGCATTGAAGGATTCCGACGCTCAGCGAGATCTGGTACGGCCGGCCTGTCTTGCTGACGCTCTGCTGCACAGCTTTGACAAGCCGCTGCTCGAGCATTGCCTGGGAATCCTGCGCCAAATCGGTGGTCAGTACGAATTCATCGCCGCCAATTCTGGCGATAAGATCCGTCTTGCGAAAACACTCTCTCAGAGCTGTAGCAACTGTCTGGAGCGCCCTATCGCCTTCTTTGTGTCCGTATGTATCGTTGATCTCTTTGAACCGGTCAATATCGATGTAAAAGAGCAGGAAAGAGGATTTCTTGCGCAGCGCCAATTGCCATTGGTGCTCAGCGAGCAGGAAGAAGCCGCGGCGGTTATAGAGCCCGGTAAGAGGGTCGGTTACGGTTAAGACGCGCATGTGGGCCTGGTGCCGGACGACAGCCAGCCACCCTGTCATGCCGAGAATCACGAGGACGAGAAGCACCACAACCCACAGCGCATGGGCCGCGGTCCACCAGGGAGCGCTCTGGATGACGACAATATCCTGGGGGGAACGCATCAGGATATTGAATGGCACTTCCTTGCCTGGGTTAATTGTGTAGGATTCCACGATGGCGCAAATACCGGTGACGCGAATCCTGGAGCCCAGGGGAATCTCAATCATGGGCGAAAGATCGCCGGCTGTGAGAGGGTGGTGGTAGATGGCAGTGAAGAGGCGGCCATCGGCGGCCAGAACATACTCATCCTGGGTAGCCTCCCGGACATCGGCAACAATCACTCCTTCGATGGAGACCAGATCGTCCTGGTGGCCGTCGGGTTTGTTGGCGCTCCAGAAGGCCAACTGATGCCAGGTCGCCGGTTGCGGTGTAACGGGCTGGGAAATCTGGCTATCCTGGATTTCGCCGTCGGTCAGTGTCAGCAGCCGGTCGCGCGCCTCCGGAAACCCGATTGCATCCGCCTGATCTCCAATCTTCAAGGGTTCGCGGGTATGGGTCGCGATCCACAGGCTTTTGGGGCCGTTCTGCAGCACAACGGCCGTTTCAGGCTGGTAAAAGGTGATGGTTCCATGAACCCGGACCCTCGGCGTGAGACCGTTCATATGAGGAACGGCAATAATCCTGTCCATGGGTGTGACCGGAAGGGACCAGGGGCTGGCGCTGGCGCGCTTGAGAATCTTCACGTCCGCCAGTGAGGAAACGTAGAGCACAACGCCGGTCTGCTGCATCTTGTCGTCGAATTTTCCGGCGGCGATGCCGGTGACTTCCACCTCGGCATTCAGCAGCCCTTCGAGCGCCTGAGGATCGTCGCAGTCCAGGTATGCTTCGATATGGCTGCCTTCCGCAAGCAACTGCAGGCGGCTGCTCTGCACCGGAGCCAGCGGACTGACCAGCAGGTCCGCGGCGCGGACATGGGCATGTACGACAACCAGCCGGGAGTCGTACTGGCCGCGAATCAACTCATCGAATCCGGTCGGAACAGCTTTGGGCATGACGCCGTGGTGGAGCAGGGTCACACTGCCTGCAATCACGATGGGCTGAAAACTGGCCGCCGTGGTTCCCTTCACCAGGACGCGATCTCCGGGAACCAGGGTGGGGCTTGCGTGGAGGCGAACAAAGACCGCAGAATCTTCGTCCTGTACAAACATGAAGTTTTCATAGCCACGGAAGTAGGTAACCGTAGCTTCAAAGGCCACTGGCAACGACTGGCTGGCTTCAACATTGCTCAGGGAATAGATCGCCCGCAATGTCGTCAGCGTAGCGGGCTCCGCCGCACCCCAGGCAACGGCGGCCCATCCGAGAAAGATCGTAATTGTGAGAATCAGCCTCTTCATCAGAGAGTCCAGTCGATCTTGTGTTGCGTTATCTGGGCCGAAAAAACTTCTATCGGCAAATGCGCGAAAAAAGCATCCGGACAATTCGCCGGCGCGGGGTAGAAACCATGCTTTCAGCGTGCGATTTCGGAGGCAGGAACGGCTCGATTATCCTTTTCCCTGGCGCTGTTTCCTGCCTTTTCTTTCTCGTTTCAAGCAGCGGAAGCTGATCCGCTTGTAATCTGAATTCCCGATTTTCATTTCTCAGGCACGTCAGTGTCCTCGAAGCCGAAGAATACATCCAGACGGCGAATCACTCCGGAACGCTCGAATACAGCAGCGCTAGTCTCGGCATCGAGTTCGAGAGCTTCAACCGTGTGAAGTGAGCCGTCAGCGCGGGTGATCTCGATCCTATGGGGCCCCGAACGATGGGCCACCACGGGCACCTGGCAGGTGGTGAAGGCCATCGTGCCGGGATCGAGATCGAGACTGCATTGCTGGCCGCCAAGGTCGTAGAAATCGAAATGTTTCGTCTGCGTCAGGAAATCATCGCGGCGGACCAGATGCGGGTGGAAGCAGAGCCGTCCGTCGGCAACGGCAACGCCCATCTCGCCCAGCCGCGAGATGATGTCTTCCTTCACCTGGCCGGTCATGCCCGGCTGCTGCGCTCCGGCAAATCCCGGCGTATGAGAGTAGGGATCGGTGGGGATCGCGCCGTAGAGCTCCGGCGATTTGTGCACGCCGATGCCCTCGCGAATCTCGCCGTAGTGGCTCATCAACCGCTCAATCACGGCGGCGTCCTCGCCCGCGCTTTCGGCCCGGCTCAACCCCTCCTGCACCGCCAGCAGCAGCTTGGAAACCATGTGCCAATATATGCAGCCCAGCCCTTCGTATTTGTAGAAGGTGCCGGATCGGCCGGTAAACGACTGATGATCGAAGACCTGATCGTAGAGCGCGAGGATGCGCGCGTTCTCTTCCTTCGTCAGTCCCAGCGCAGGCAGCGCCTTCTTCAGCAGCGTGCCGTTGCGGAAGGCCGCGTTGAAGTGCGCCACGCCGTTCACGTCCTGCGCCACGATGCGGCGGTCATTGCGCGCGATCATCTGCCGCAGAGGCTCCGATTGAGCGATGGCCGAGGCGGGAATATTGTTCTTCTCCAGGAAGCCCGGCAGTTTGCGGTCCGGATAGAGGACGTAGCTGTTCTGGTCGGCGCGGTAAAGGCGGCTCTGGCGCAGCGCGTCCAGCAGCTCAGCCGACTCCCACGCGGAGAGCGCGCCGGAGCTGAGAACGGCCACCTGGCCTTCCAGCATCTCGTAGAGCCGGCGAATCGCAATCCCCGCGCCTTCCACCTTCATCAGGTTGTAGGCGTGATAAAGCCCGTCATCGCGGCGGTTGGCGTGGATCGAGTGGTCGATGTAGCGAATCGTCAGCTCGCAGAAGCCGGTCAGCTCCGCGAGCCCCAGCGGCGTTTGGCTGCCGGAAAATCCATGTTCGTAAAGCCGTGCCCGATACTCGCTTCCGACGGCGCCCAGTGCGTCCAGCATCCGCTTGCGCTTGCGCTCCGGGTCGGAAATCGCTCCGCCAAGCAGGCCTGTGTTCTTCGTCAGGGCTTCCGCCACGCGATGAAAGGCCTCGGCCACTTCGGAGGAAACTTCGATTGCCGGAGCGCCGGCGGCCGTAAAAATCTCCCGGCACAGCGACAGCAAGCGGCGCAGATAGCAGAGCGTCACCATGGAAACGCCGTAGCCCACCAGCGCGTTGTTGGCGTCGTTCCACTCCGGCCGCTGGGTGTTCATCCAGAGGCCAGCTTCGGGAATGAAGTTGAAGAGCCGGGCCAGCACCAGCACCAGCAGCTTTTCCGTCAGGTTCGCGCGGGTCAGCCCGCCGTCCGCGTCCGCCAAGGCTTTGCCGTCGGCGCCCATCAATGCGGCCCGGCTCTGGATCTGGCGGTTGAGCGCGACGTCAAAGTCGATGGTGTTGCGCGGATCTTCGAGCAGCGCCGCGTAGGGCTTGATGCGGTAGGGAACATTGGCGTAGGAGAAGACGCGGCGCCGCAGCAGCCCGGCCAGCGCGCCCGGATGGTAGCGCTCTGAAACTTCCAGCAGCTTCAGCAGGTAAGCAACCTGGTGGTCGCCCCAATAACCGATGCACGACCAGGCATCATGCGGGTCCAGCACCTCCCAGTCGTAGCCGTCGCGCATGATGCGATAGGGATTGTACCCATCCGCCGTCGAGGAGTCGGCAAACTTGAAGATCATGCTCTCGACGTAGCCGGGATAGGAGAGCGCGAGCGCCTCCCAGTTCTGGAAAATGTCGCGCCAGTTGCCCTGGTAGTTCAGAATCTTCTCGCCCTGCTCGTTCTTCACTTGGATGGCGAAGATGTTCCACGGCCGGCTGGGATCGCCGTGCCGGCGGCTGAAGGTCAGCGGCAGATATTCTTGCGCCAGCCGCTCCAGATCGGGGTCGTTCTGCGCGCGCGCCAGATCCAGAAGCCGCGCGTGCGGAAGGCTGGCCGGCAGCGCCTCCAGAAACGCGCCTTGCCGCTCCACCAGCGGACGATTGGCCTTGACGAGAAACGCCTTGAAGTCCGCGCGGGAAATCTCGTAGCCGCCGTCGGGAATGCCCCCGCGCATGACGTTGAACAGAACATTGGAGAAATGCCGGCTGCTGCTGAGAGCGTCGCCTGTGCACTGCAAGGCATCGGCCGCGGCCATGATGCGAACCAGGTTCGCCGTCCCGCTTTCCACGTCCTCGTCGAGCTGCGCCCGCAGATTCGCGCCGGATTGAAGAAGATTGATCAGCGAAGCCACCTGCGCGGAGTCCTGCTCGACCTCCGCCACGATGCTCCACTGCTTGCTGCCGCCCGCGGCCAAGGCCAGCCGGGCGTTGAGGAAGTAGGCTCCGCGCCGCCCGCGAATCAGTGTTTCTTCTTCCACCGCCTCGCCCTGCCGGAAGCGGTCGAGCTGCGCCGTGCTGAGCAGCCGGCGCGCGCAGTCGATCCCCTCCGACCACACCGTCGTCGCCTGCAGCGCTTCATTCGGCTCGGGCCGGTCGGCGGGCACTGAGCTCAGCCGGAAGAGCCCCAGCCCGGTCTCCGCAACCAGTTCGTTCTCCTTGTAGCCGTCGGCCAGGGTGCTGAATTCCTGCTGAAAACGGCTCGTCAACCCGGCTGGCACCAGGTTTTGAATGCCGTCCAGAAGATCGATTTCGACCGGCTCGGCGCTCTGGTTGACCAGCGCCGCGCAGCGCACAAAACCGAAGCGGTTGCTCAGCAGCCAGCGATAAGAAAAGGAGAGGCCGAGGTCGTGGTTGACCTCCTCGAAAATAATCTTGTTGCTGTATACGCTCTTGGAGAGGCTGCGCGTGATGCGATACAGGCCCTCGCAGCGCTGCGAAAACGGCTCCCACAGCGATCTCCGTCCGCCGCGATTGACCAGCAGAATGCTCTTGCTCCCGGTCAGATCCTGGCTGTCGTAAATCCGGTCGTCGGTGGTGTAGGGAAACAGAGCGTGGTCCGGATCTCTGCGGCCAGCGGTCAGTGCGCCGGTCGAGGAAATGAACATCCAATGGTCCGAGTCGCCGGTGATGCTCATCAGAAACGGGGCCATGGCATCGTCGTTGACGATGCGGTAAAAACGCTCGCCGCCAATCTCAATCTGCCCGCCCTCGGCTTTTCGCGCGCCGCGATGCAGGGGCGTCTCTGCCACAAATGCCGTGTTCATCGTCAATCCTTTGATTTCGACCGCACCCCCTGCGAGAATTCTCCGGGATCGGTCCTCGTCTTCTGTTGAATCGGCAGGTTACTGACGGGGGAAGTTGCCGATTCAATCGTTAGAAATTCGTAGAAGGCTATTTCCTGAAAAAAACCTCGCTGCAAGCTTCTATTTGGCTTCAGCCGGCGTATCGTAACTGGGCGAGGTAGGTCCGCTGGGCATCAACTCCGGATACAATCCCTGCATCGCCAGCTTGGCCTTGCGATCCACCGAGAACAAGCCCCAATGGCCCTCGGTCCCGCTTCCCTTCCACGGCTCGTCAAAAGCCTCAAAGTAGAAGGTGGTTACATTGTTGGCCTTCGCCCAGGCGGTCAGTTCCTCGTAATAGCGCTTCTGCTTGACCTCGTCACCAGCTCGCGGCACATGCTGATTCCCCACGGAATAACTGGCCCAGCCAGCTTCACCGATGACGATGGTCTTTCCCGGATGCGCCTTGCGCACGGCCTCGTAGTTCCTGATCGTCGAGGCCATCGCCGTGTCGATATCCTCGTGGCCCCACATGGGGTAGGTGTGCATCACAATGAAATCCACGTGGTCCGCCAGTTTGGCCTGCGGCTGCTGCCAGTAAAGATAATCATCGGCAACCGTGACCGGACATTTCACGGCCTTCCGGACCTGCTCGACATACTCGATTGCCTTGTCCTCGGTCAGCTTGTGATCGGACCAAGTGACCAGAATCTCGTTGCCGACATTCACCGCCATCACAATCTTGCTGTATTTGTTCGCCAAACGGATGGCAGTCGCCACCTGCGCGGCATTCTCGCCTTGCTTGTCTGCATGGCCGTCGAGCCAGATGCCCAGAAGCACCTTGATTCCCAGGTGATGGCGTTGGATCACTTCCAGCACATCCTGCGAATGCTGATCGCCGCCATAAAGCCGGATCAGCGGCCAATTCTTCTGCAGAATCGTCATGTCTTCGAGAATCTGCGCCTGGGTGGGAAACTTATACAGTTGCGGATTCTGCCCCGCGCGATAGCCGGAGTAGTCAATGGCGTTTCCATACCATTTCTGCACCGTCAGGTCGGGCTTTGCCGCCGCCAGCCCGGCTGCCGGCGCAAAAACCGGCAAGCCGAAAGCAAGAACGCAAAGCAGGGCTTTCTTCTTCAAGACACTCTTCATGCCTCAATCTCTCCCCGGCGCGTTTTCAAATCCTCCTCGATCTTCACCATCAAGGTGTCATTGAGCGGATAGAGCGCCATGGTAGCCGCGGCCATCACCAGCATCGCACCTGGAATCCAGCTCATCGAGAGAATGATTCCATGAATCGAGCGGCCGGTCTGCGCCACATTCGCCGTGTACCCGTAGAAGGTGAGGATCAGGCCCAGCATCCATGCGCCCACGGCAAATCCGATCTTGGTGGCAAAGATCGCCGAGGCGAAGACCAGCCCGGTATTGCGCCGCCCCGTCCGCCATTCGGCGTGATCGGCCGTATCCGCGAACATCGCCCATACCAGCGGCGAATTGAAGCCGATCACAAAGCTCGATACTATCTGCAAGCCGAACATCAGCCAGATATCATCCGGCTTCGCCAGCGAGAAGAGCATGACAATCAGCCCGCCAGCGCCCAGCGCAAACATGAAGAGCGGCTTCTTGCCGATAAATTTATTCAGATACGATGTCAGCGAAACGGCCACGATAAATGCAAAGCCGTTCGAGAGCAGGAAGAGTCCGATCAGATCTTCGCGATGGACAAAATACTTGAAGTAGTAAGCGGTGACCGAGCCTTTCACCGCGAAGGCCGCCAGCGTCAGCAGCAGCACGCCCACCAGCACAATCCAAGGCTTGTTGTCGAAGAGGTTGATCAGATCGCTCTTGATATTCGGATTCTGCTGCGCGGGCGGAGTAACGCGCTCCCTGGTGGTGGCGAAGCAGAGCAGCAGCAGGATAATGGCGCAGATGCCGTAGACCACCATCGTCAACTGCCAGCCGCGCGTATCGCTGCCGTGGCCCAGTATCCTGACCAGCGGAAGCGTGCACCACTGCACCAGCATTCCGGCGGTAAAGGCGCCGATAAAGCGAATTGACGAGATCGAGGTGCGCTCCTGCGAATTCGGTGAAATTACACCCATTAGCGCTGAGTAAGGTATGTTCACCGCCGTATAAATGAACATCAGCAGACTATATGTAATGTAGGCATAGACCAGCTTGGCGCCGCCGCCCAGATTCGGCGTCGAGAAGGTCAGCACGCCGGCCGCCGCAAAGGGCAGCGCGCCCCACAGAAGATAGGGCCGGAAGTGGCCCCAGCGCGATTTGGTGCGGTCGGCGATGGAACCCATTACTGGATCGGCAACCGCGTCAGCAAAGCGCGTCACCAGCATCATCGTGCCTACTGCGGCTGCCGAGATGCCGAAGACATCGGTGTAAAAGAAGACCACATAAAACTCGAAGGTCTTCCAATAGAAATTCGAGGCAGCATCGCCCAGGGAGTATCCAATCTTTTCTCTGAGTGAAATTCGATCTGCCAACGGAACTGTCAATTTTGCTGCTCGCACCCTGGCCTAACCTCTCCGGAGCGTTTTGAAACGCTCACTTCAAAAATTGAATCGCAAAATCCGCTGGAGATCCCGCGACACGCCGGCGCCGGCAAAAAACAGCCACACTGGCCTTGTTGCAGGATATACCGAAGCCTCGGTCGATCAGTTGGAATAAATTCGCGGGTACTGGACCTGCATGGTGGAGTCCGGACTTCCCGGCCAGGAGCCGGTGATAATGCTGTTGCCCCATCCGCCATTGCCCGCGTCAAGGGAACCTGATTTCATCAAGCTTGCCATGCGAATTCTCTCTCGTTGCCTTCTTCATCCGGTCTCGCACTCCGTATCGGGCTGCGCGGCCGACTGTGGGTGCGGGGGTTTGAAAAAAATTCTCCGGGCAGCCAAGGTGCTAACTGTCCGGAGATGTTTGAAGTTTTTGTCAGGAGATTTAGGAGATCAAGCTCGCGTAGAACCAACGGATATGCGCGTCGCCGTTTTGGGTGAGGTAAGCGCAAACAGCCCCAATAAAGCCAGCATCCTGCCTTGCGTCAAAAAAAGACGTAAAGCCTCATCGAACGTGCAGCTCAAGTGCGCACTCGTCGCCGGCTCGGCGTGCTTATCGGGCCGGAAAGTCGTTACAGCCGCTTGAAATGGTTCTAAAACCGATTTTACAACCGGTTTATTAACCCGGTTTAATTTATTTGAACTTTACTGTTTTGCTTGTACATATGTCAAGCGGATTTTGGTACTATCTTTTTGTGGGTAAATCAGTAAGCCATGCCGGTAGCCCTACCTCGTCCCCAGGGGCCCCATCCAAACCCGTCAGTTTGCGCGACCTGGCCGCCTACCTGGGGCTCTCCCGCACTACCGTTTCCCTGGTGCTCAACAACTCGCCCGTCGCCCAGGCGCTCACGCCGGAGACCCGCGAGCGCGTGCTGAAGGCCGCAGCCGAACTCCACTACAAAGCCAACTATTTCGCGCGCATGCTCAACAACAAGCGAAGCCAGATGGTGGGAGTTCTTTCACCCGATTTCGGCGAGGGATACGACTCCCAGATACTGACCGCCATTGAGCGCGTGCTCATCAATCGCAACTATCTTTACTTCGTTTCCAGTCATCACTGGGACAAGGCCCTCATCCAGCAGCGTCTCCAGGTCTTTGCCGAGCGCGGCGCCGAGGGCTTGATTCTGATCAACACCCACGCCCCGTCTGGGTCGGCGCTCCCGATGGTTTCCATCGGAAGCTGGGAATGCGATTTTCCGGCGACGCGCATTACGGTGGACAATGCGTACGGCATTCGCCAGGCGCTGGAGCACCTGCATGCGCTGGGACATCGGAAGATAGCTTTCATCAGGGGACAAGCACTATCGAGCGACGCCGAAGCGCGCTGGACTGCATGCATAGAGGCCGCGCATGAGCTGCATTTGCGCATCAACAATGAGAATGTGGTTCAACTAAAGCTCATCCGCGATGGGCTGAACCCCATTCGCGAGGGGTATATCGCTTGCAGCCAGTTGCTGAAAGCTTCGCGGGTGTTTACCGCCCTGGTGGTGTTTAACGACCTGGCGGCCATCGGCGCTATCAACGCCCTCCGCGACGCAGGCAAGCGAATTCCGGAAGACGTTTCCGTGATTGGCTTCGACGATATTCAAGCGGCGACCATCATCCATCCGTCCCTAACGACGATTCGCCAGCCGTTGGAACGCATGGGCGTGCTTGCCGCATCAGAGATTCTGGCGCGCATCGAAAACCCCGACATGGAACCGCGCAACATCCTGCTTAAACCGGAGTTGGTAATAAGACAGTCAAGTGCCGCTTGCCCGCAAGGCGCCTTGGGCGAGCACAAAAGAATCTCCAAAGCCCGATCCGCCCCGAAGGCGCGCGGCGCAGCGGCCGCGGTTCGAGCAAAGTAATATCCGGCCCGGCTTTCGGGCTCTGCGCAAGCGTCTTTCCCTTCCTGCAGCTTCTTCGTTCCATGGATTTTCTTTGTGGTCTGCCGCGTCCGCGGGAACTCCGAGCCCGGAGTATGCGTACCAGAAAATAATCATGTTCAACGATCTGAAACTCGCAATCCGGAAGTTGGCCAAAACGCCAGGCTTTGTCCTGACGGCGATTGTCACCCTGGCGCTGGGAATCGGCGCAAATGCCGTGGTGTTCAGCGTTCTGAATGCCGTGGTGCTGCGGCCTGTGAACGTACCCAATGCGCAGAACCTTTACACGGTGCAGCGGTTCCAGTATCCGTCGCAGTCCTATCCGGACTACCTGGATCTGCGGGACCGCAACCGGACCTTCGAAAGCATGGTGACCTTCGAGATCATTGGTCCGGTGGGAGTGGATACCGGCGGGAATCCTTCGTCGGCGTGGCCCTACCTGACCAGCGGAAACTACTTCGACGAGCTGGGAATCCAGCCCTATCTGGGCCGGTTTTTTCATGCTTCCGACGAAAAGGGCATGAACAGCGCTCCTTACGTTGTGTTGAGTTATGCGTACTGGAATAGCTATTTCCATGGCGACGCGGGTGTCGTGGGACGGATGGTGGAAATCAACAAGCACCCCTTCACAGTCGTGGGAGTGGCGCCGCCGGCGTTTCGCGGAACGGAGCTGTTCTTTTCACCGGCGATTTGGGTTCCCATCGTCGAGCAGCCCCTCATCATGGGCCAGGACACGCTTCAATATCGCGGCAATCACGGGCCGTTTGTGGTGGGGCGGCTGAAGCCGGGGATTACTCCAGCACAGGCGACAGCAGACCTGAATGCGATCGGGGCGTGGCTGGCAAAGACGTATCCGACAGACGACGATGGGGTGAGTTTCTCCCTGGCTCGTCCGGGTCTGATCGGTGACATGCTGGGCGGACCGGCGCGGGCCTTCATGGCTGGCCTGATGCTGCTCGCCGGGCTGATTCTGCTGGCGGCGTGCGCGAACCTGGGAAGCCTGTTTGCGGCGCGCGCGGCAGACCGCGCAAAGGAAGTTTCCCTGCGGCTGGCGCTGGGCTCGCGGCGTGGGCTGATTCTGCGGCAACTGCTGACAGAGGCAGTAATGGTTTCGCTGGCCGGAGGCGCGGTAGGGCTGGCGGGCAGTGTGGCGATCCTGCACGGTCTGAGCGCCTGGAAGCCGATTCCGGATATCCCGGTAACTGTCCCGGTGAATCCTGACTTTCGCACGTATATGGTGGCGCTGGGGCTGGCCCTGGTCAGCGGACTGCTGTTCGGACTAGTGCCGGTTCGGCAGGTCATGCGCGCCGATCCGTGGCAGGTGATTCGGACGGGCGGGAGCGGCGTGGCGGGGATGAAGCGCTTCACGATGCGCGACGTGCTGCTGGTGACCCAGATTGCCATCTGCGCTGTACTCGTAACGTCATCGCTGGTAGCTGTGCGCGGGCTGGTGCGTTCGCTCGACAACAGCTACGGATTCCAGCCGCAGAACGCGGTGGTCGTGGAGAGCGATCTGCACATGGCAGGGTATACCGACGAACAAGCGCCGCAGATGCAGAAGCGCATGATGGATGCGGCAGCGGCCATTCCTGGCGTGACGGAGGTGGGTTATACGAGCCAGATTCCGTTGGGCTTGGGCGGAGGCGACTCCGGTATTTATCCTGACAGTACGTCCGATTATCGGCCGACCAACTCCGTTGCAGACGCAATGGACTACAGCGTATCGCCTGGCTACATGCAAGCAGCGGGCACGCATCTCGTGGCAGGCCGGGATCTGACGATGCACGACGACAGCCAGGCGCCGACGGTGGTTCTGGTGAACCGGCATTTTGCGGTCAAGGTTTTTGGATCGATAGACAAAGCCGTCGGTGGGCATTTCAAGTTCTGGAACGGAAGCCGGGCGGAAGTCGTGGGCGTAGTGGAAGACGGGAAATACCGGACGCTTACAGAGGATCAACAGCCCGCCATGTTTTTCTCGTTCCTGCAACATAAGTCGAGCCCCACATGGCTGGTCGTGCGCTCCAGGCGCAGTCCGCAGGAGATTGCAGGGGCGCTGGATAGCGCGCTGCACTGGCTGAATTCCGGGCTGCCTATCGAGGTTCGGACGTGGACCGAAGAAATGCATACCGCATTATTCCCCGCGCGCGTGGCTACTTTGGCGCTGGGCATTCTGGGATTGCTGGGCGCAATGCTGGCGGTGACGGGCGTCTTCGGCATGGCCTCCTATGTGGTCAGCAAGCGGATGCGCGAACTGGGCATTCGCGTGGCGCTGGGCGCTGGGCAGGGGCAGGTCCTGCGCGCTTCGCTGGGACGCGCCTTTCGCCTGCTGGCCATCGGGTCGCTGGTGGGCCTGGTGCTGGGAGTGTTGGCAACGCGCGTGCTGTCGCACATCGTCTACCAGGCCACACCCAGGGATCCGCTGGTACTGGGCGGCGTGTGCCTGACGATGATGCTGCTGGGCATGATCGCGGCGTGGATTCCGGCGCGCCGGGCGCTGGCCGTCGATCCGCTGGTCCTGCTGCGGGAAGAATGATCGCCGAGACCGGAACAGATGGAGGGAACAGCTTCTGCTGAGATCAAGCGGTTCCCTCTCTGTGTGCGCTGAAAGCCGGATTGATCGGCAGTGGCTGTGCTGCCTGTGATTGCTGCTGGTTACAAGAAAATTCAGCCGGTCCATACAACGTTATGCCGCCACCCGTCGCACGGGCGATGCGCCGCCCTTCAGGATTGGCCGTAAATTAGAATCCCGCCAACCGTCTGTGGACCAAGTCGTTACTAACTGTTTGGCGACAAACCAGCCCTATCCACTTTGCGCTTTCTCCGAGGACACCACTAACCACGAGTGTCAGGGAGCAGATTCTGTGGCAGACATGATGATCGTTGTCACCCAGCGCCGCTTGCGGCGGGTGGCCCACCATTGATTCGCCCATAAAGAATGGGTGCCCCATTTCATGTTCTTTGTGAAATGGTCGGGAAACCACGAACCCCATGCGAGCGAATAGCGAGCGGCTGGCCGCACCGCAGGTGCTTGCAGATTATTTCCTACCTTCGTCGCACAGTATTCTCAGAAGTCTTCGTGCCGCTTTCCAGCCGGAAGCCACCAACAGAGGCCGAAACTCCACGTAACTCCTTATCCTGGAATATTTTGCATGGAACTCCTTTGTTTTGAAGATTTTACAGCGCACCACTGCTTCTAAACTCATGAAAACAAGGATTTTGTCTCCAAAATAGGGGTGGGGGTGCATGCGCGGGTCGAGTGTCGTGGCTTCCCACATCTGGAGCGATGAAACTGCGCCAGATGTGGGGTATCTGGTTTAACTACAACTGCTTTGCGTTGCCCGCCAGTCCGTTTGTGCCCAGAGACGCGCCGGCGTATCTTGACTACGTACGCACCATGGGAGCCAATGATGTGGACCTCTCTCTTCAAAAGTTTCAAGCTGGGAGAAGTGAGGAATCTCCGCTTTGAGGGCTCTTCCTTTACCATTGCCAACAAGGCGCAGTTCGGAATGCCGGGTGTGCCGTCAATTACCGCTGTGAAGACAACTCCGGCTCAGGCAGCCGCATTCGGCCAGATCGCTGGCAACGTCAATTCACCCCTTCAATTCCAGTTTGGGTCGAGGTTTACATTCTGAACAGCGGCAGTTTCCAGGAGGTGTTTTTTTGAAAACGTATCATTCGCTACGCTCGGTCTTGCTTCTTCTCTTCTCGGTGGCTCTGATGCATGCCCCGGCAATTTGCGCCCAGGAAGACAGCTCTCTTCCGCTAATGCCCCTGCCCGCGCATATGACGGCCGGCGAGGGACAGTTCCTCATTGATGGCAGCTTTGGCATTGGCCTGGAAGGCTACACGGAGCCTCGTCTGGTGTTGGCCAGGCAGCGCTTTCTGGACAAGCTCTACCAGGAGACCGGAATCTTCTTCCTGGGCGGGGCGCAGGCCAGTCCGGCGAGCTTTACGGTGAAGACTGGCGGGGCGAGCGATCCGGTGCAGCAATTGGGTGAGGATGAGTCGTATCGCCTGGAAATTTCGAAGACTCATGTGCAGTTGACGGCGGCGAATCCGCTGGGAGTGCTCCACGGTCTGCAAACCTTCCTGCAACTAGTCAGAATCACGCCTCAGGGTTTCGGCGTCCCCGTGGTCACGATCGACGACCAGCCGCGTTTTCCATGGCGCGGGCTGATGCTGGATGCCGGGCGGCATTTCACACCTGTCCCGGTGATTGAACGCAACCTGGACGGGATGGAAGCCGTGAAGCTGAATGTCTTCCATTGGCACCTCTCCGATAACCAGGGATTTCGCGTAGAGAGCAAGAAATTTCCTTTGCTGCAGGAAAAGGGCTCCGGCGGGCTTTACTATTCGCAGAAGCAGATTGGCGAAGTAATCCAGTATGCGCGGGAACGTGGAATCCGCGTGGTTCCTGAGTTTGACATTCCCTGCCATACGACTTCGTGGTTCCTGGGCTATCCCCAGTTGGCCAGTGGGGCAGGCCCGTACCAGCCTGAAACCCGCTGGGGAATCTTTGATCCTGCGATGGATCCCACGCGGGAAAGCACGTATCAGTTTCTCGATCAGTTCCTGGGCGAGATGACGGCGCTCTTTCCCGATGACTACTTCCATATTGGCGGCGATGAGTGCAATGGAAAGGAATGGGACGCCAACGCACGGGTCCAGGCATTCATGAAGGAGCATGGACTGCAAAACGACGCGGCCTTGCAGTCCTATTTCACGGCGAAGGTACAGAAGCTGGTGGCAGGCCACCACAAGATCATGGAGGGCTGGGACGAGGTGCTGCAGCCCGATACGCCGCATGATGTTGTGATTCAGTCCTGGCGGGGGCCGACGGCTCTGGCTGAGGCTGCGCGGAAGGGGAATCGCGCGCTGCTTTCGGCCGGTTACTACATTGACCTGAATCAGTCTGCCGCCGAGCATTATCTGGCCGATCCGTTGGCAGGCGACGGCGCATCGCTTAACACGGAGCAAAAGGCGCGTGTCCTTGGCGGTGAAGCCACCATGTGGAGCGAGTTCGTTACCACGGAGGACATCGATAGCCGCATCTGGCCCCGCACCGCGGCCATCGCTGAACGGCTGTGGTCACCTCAGGAGACGCGGGATGTGAGTTCGATGTACAAGCGGCTCGCAGTCATTTCGCAAAAGCTTCAGTATTATGGCTTGGAGCATCAATCGTTTACCGATCTCATGCTGCAGCGCATGAGTGGCGAAGACAATCCACAGCCTTTGAAGGTTCTGGCAGCGGTTGTTCAGCCTCCGGAAGGCTACACGAGAGAAGAATTGAAGGAGTACCACACCTTTACCCCGCTCAACAGGCTTGTCGATGCAGTCCCTCCGGAGAGCGATACGGCGCGGAAATTCAACGATCTTGCGAAGCTGATCGCTGCCGGAAAGGCATCTCCCCTGCAGTGGCAAGAGGCCCGGAAATGGCTTGTGCTCTGGCGAGACAACGACGCCAGGCTGCAACCTTTGCTGGAAAAGTCTGAGATTACAGCGGAATTGGTCCCGGTTTCGCATGGATTGTCTCAAGTAGCCGCGATGGGGTTGCAGGCCCTCGATGATCTGCAGAATCACCATGTGGCCGATATAGCCTCGCTCCAGAAGAATATGCAACTGCTTGAAGCCGCGAAAAAGCCCCAGGCCATTCTGCTGGATATGGTGGCGCCGTCTGTTCAGTTGCTTGTTCAGGCAACCGGAGCTCAATAGTGGAGCGCTGATTCGCTGACCAGGGGCGTAGAGAATTTTTTGCACTTGCAGAGCGGATGAATCAGTACGAGATCAAAAAAATGGCCCGGTTCTGAGAAACGAACCGGGCCCTTGTTATGTCAGGGGACCACCCTTTGATGCTCATCCGAACCGCAAAAATCGCCGTTGTAAACGATTTCATTTCGGCTCAAGCTAGAAACTTCCTAGACTCAAACCATCACTGGCAATCTGCCCTTCGAACCTCTCGGCTTTGCCATACGCATTCGATGCACGCATGCAAAACCTGTCATATTGCCAATATTGTAAAGGTATGTTCGCCGGGGATGAATGCGAAAGGTTAATGTTGTACGTTCTTGTTCGTTAACGTTCATCAAACGATGTACATACCTGTACGTTATTGATTATGTTCCGGATAGATGTATTTGTCCAGAGGATTTGACTACTCTGTTGCAAGCGCGTACGGCTGAACGCTATCATCAGGATCAAACGAACCATCGATGCCTAGCAGAACGAGCAGGAGTGACGTAATGCCGGATAATTCCAGCCTGCCCTCCAAAGAGGCAGAACGCGACGAACTCAATGCGGTAGCAGAGGCATTGGCGAGGACCCCTCGGCTTTCGCGGCTGGTGCGCTACCTCGGCGAGAAGTATTTTGCAGGTGAGATCGATCAACTGCACGAGTACAACATCGCAACCGATGTTTTTGGCCGGTCCAAGACCACCTTCGACGCTGGAGAGGACGCCATTGCGCGGGTCGAGGCTCACCGGCTGCGCAAGAGGCTGAAGGAGTTCTACGGGAACGACGGCAGAGATCATCCTGTGCAACTTTCGATTCCCTCAGGAACTTATGTGCCCGTGTTTACGCACCGGGCTGGCATGGTTCCGGCCCCCGCTTCAGACGGAAGGCCAGAAATCCTGAAATTAGGCATTGGTTCTTTCGCGGCATCAGAGCTGGAGCAACCGGCAGATCAATTGAGGGAAGAAAGCGGCATATCCCTTTTCCGCCTTACGGGAAAGGGATGGCTTTACACGCTGCTGGCAGCCGGAGTGGTGTTTGCCGCGCTCGGGCTTTACGTGGCAGATCATCTTGGCGCCGCTGCCAAAGGCAGAGGCAGCGGGACGAGTTCGACGCAACTCCCGTCTGTTTCCCAGCAGGTCTCCCCTGAGTCGGCATCCTTGCCGATTCGCATCATGGCCGGCTACAGCGGAAGGCCCCAGATCGATAGCGCGGGGGCGGTCTGGGGAGCCGACCGATACTTCAAGAATGGAGGAACCTGGAAGCTCCCACCGATCTTCATCGCCCGGACCAGCGACCCCATGCTTTTTGAGCAATGGCGGACAGGGGATTTCTTTTACGACATTCCCCTCCAGCCAGGCGTCTACGAACTGCACCTCTACTTTGTAACGATCGACCGGGCCAGCGACACGAACTCCACTTTCACCATTGGAATCAATGGAAATACCATTCTGAAGGGCTTCGATGTGAATTCGGACGCCATGGGGGAGGATATCGCCGACGAGCGTGTCCTTCGGGACGTATCCCCGGCCAAAGACGGATACCTTCACCTGGCTTTCACCAGCGAGCGCGGGGCCCCGGCGCTGAATGCGATCCAGATCCTGCAGGGTATTCCGAACAAACAGCTCCCCATCCGCCTAGTTACGCAGCCGACCTCCTTTACCGATCACGACGGGCAATTCTGGCATCAGGACAACTACTTCATGAACGGCCACCTGTCGACCAAGCGCCAGCAGATCGAGGGTTCACCCGATCCGGACCTCTTTGCCGGTGAGCGCTATGGGCATTTCACCTATGCCATCCCCGTGGACACCCGTGACCGGTACACGGTGGTGCTCCACTTTGCAGAGTTCTACATCGGTCCTCAAGCCTCGGGCGTGGGCGGGACAGGAAGCCGCGTCTTCCGCGTGATGTGCAATGGCGTGCTGCTACTGGACAACTTCGACATTTTCAAGGAAGCCGGCAGCCTCCACGCGCTCACCAAGACCTTCTACCACCTGAAACCGACGGCGCAGGGAAAACTGAATCTAACCTTCGAACCGATCGAGAACAACGCCACGGTTTCGGGCATAGAGGTTCTGGACGAATCAGAGTAGGCCTCTCTACTTGCCTGGGATGAGCCGCACGGTCTCGGATGTGGCGCGAACCGTGACCGGGACGCTGCTCTGCCAGGCCGGCGCGCATACATGACACTCCCTTTATCCCCTAGCGCACGTAGCCGGGGCCTGGCTTGCGATATGAAATCTCAAGCACTTTCCGGAACCAGTACGCAATGGAGTGACAGTGGTCTCGCCTGCTTATTATCTGGCACATCTCGTAGGTGAATGAGCCGGCTTTGATTGAATCCGTTCGTATTTGATATCAAGAGTCGCGACGCACTCCTCAGCGAGACGGTATGCATCGATATCGAGCGCGAACGTGCAGCGAGGGAAGACGTAAGGGCTTGGTTGAACCCAGGCGTAAGAGTTGGAAATCTACGGGAGGCTACTGACGTCCGAAGGGGCGGTACTATAATAATGGCTTCAGGTCACAATTAGGCAGTCGGCCGCCGGAAAGAGAGATTGGAACTTTTGGATAACGCTTATCATGCAGATCGGCAAAAGATTTTGATCACCGGTGGAAGTGGCATTCTGGGCTACAACATTCTGAAGCTGCTCGCGAATGACGAGCGATATCACGTCGTGGCTCCGGTGCGGAATATCAACTCTGATGCGGTTCGGACTCTATCTGGCAAGGTTCAGTTCATTGAGCATGATTTGAGCGATGCCATTCATACGGCGCAGATATTTGAGCGAGTGAGTCCGGCAGTGATTGTGCATTGTGCGGCGAGCGGATTGAGGCCACCCAGGGGCTCGTGGTTTGACCTCATGCAGTTCAATGTCGTGTCCACGATGCGTTTATTTCAGATGAACTGCAGGTTAGATCACCCATCGCGCTTTATTTATCTGAGTACTGGGCTGGTGTACCGTGAACAAGGACGGCCGCTGACAGAAGAAGACCCAATTGAAACTCTACACCCGTACGGAGCAAGCAAGGCCGCGAGCGATTTGATGCTGCAAGCAGCTTCGACGGAGTTTAAACGGGAGCTGACGATTTTGCGGCCGTTTGCGTTTACAGGGCTGCATGATGGCGGGAAGCGATTGTTTCCGCTCATTTTAGAGGCGGCGGCCGAGGGGCGGCGACTTGGACTGACGGAGGGAACGCAGATTCGAGATTTCTGCTCAGTGAACGATATCGCCGCTGCGGTTATTCAGGTGATTGAGCGTGAGCAGAAGCCACTGATTGAGAAATTCAACCTTGGGAGCGGTCTCAGTCTTCCTTTGCGAAGTGTTATTGAGGATGTGTGCGAGAAACTTGAACTGAAGGTTGATCTGGCGTTTGGCGAAAACCGTATGCATCCTTATGAACCGCACTATTCAGTTGCTAATACTGCCCGTGCCGAGGCGCAACTTGGCTGGAAGCCACGGACGAACTTGGCATATGCGGTATGGGAATTGGCGCAGGAGATTGCGCCCTCGCTGAAAGTGAAACGCCCTAATAGGGATTATGGAAAACTGTGAGCTATCTATTGTCATGCCGGCATATCGCGAGGCCGATGCTTTGCGGCAACTGTTGCCGGTGCTTGTTCCCGCTGTGAAGGCTTTGAGCGCGCGATCGGAAATCATCGTAGCGGACTCGATGGAGCCGCTGGACGATACCGCTGCTGTATGCGTGGAGCATGGCGCCCGCCACATCTATCGCACGGGCGGAAATGCGTATGGAGATGCGGTACGGACGGGGATTCGCAATTCGGCGGGCGAATATGTGCTCCTGATGGATGCGGATGGATCGCATAATCCAAGGGATATGGGGCGTTTGTGGGCTGAGCGGAAAAGCTATGATATCGTGATTGGGTCGCGCTATGTGAAGGGCGGGAGTACGGAGAATCCGGCGATGTTGATCTGGATGAGCCGCATTCTGAACTACATGTACAAGTTTGCGTTCAGCCTGCCTGTAAGCGATGTGAGTAATAGCTTTCGCTTATACCGTGGAGCGCAACTGCGGTCGGTCAATTTGCTATCGAGCGACTTCGACATTGTGGAAGAGATACTCATCAGGCTGACCTTCGGACCGACGAAGGCAACTGTAACCGAGGTGCCGGTGACGTTTGAGCAACGCAAGGCTGGAGAGAGCAAGCGAAATCTGCCTGCATTTATGCTGAGCTACCTGGGTTCTATCATGACGATGCGGAAGTTTCGCACGGCTGAATTGGACAAAGAAAAGCGGAGAGCATGACATGGCTTATTTGGTGACTGGTGGATGCGGTTTTGTTGGAAGCAACCTGACGGCTGAGTTGATTCGGCGAGGAAAGCACGTGCTGGTTGTGGATAACTTCACGCGTCCGGGCACACCGGTAAATATGGCATGGTTGCGCGAACTCGGAAAGTTTGAGTTCTTCCATGCAGATACACGCAATGGCCATGAACTGGAGCCTATCTTTCGCAAATATGATATCGAGTGCGTTTTCCACCTCGCGGGCCAGGTGGCGATGACGACCTCGTTGGAGAACCCACGGCGCGACTTTGAGGTAAACGTGCTAGGTTCGATCAATGTGCTGGAGTGCGTGCGTCTACTGGCGCCGGAAGCGACGGTTGTGTATGCGTCAAGCAACAAGGTATATGGTGGGTTGGATGAGGCGGACCTGGTAGAGAAGGCGACACGGTATGAGCCTGCGGGCAAAAAAGGGATTGATGAACGGGCGCGGCTCGAATTCTTTACGCCGTACGGCTGCTCGAAGGGTGCAGCCGACCAGTATATGCAGGAATATGCGCGTAATTTTGGACTGAATACGGTGGTTTTCAGGCACTCGACGATCTATGGCGGGCGGCAGATATCGACGTTCGACCAGGGCTGGGTAGGGTGGTTCTGCCAGAAGGCGCTAGATACGCTGGAAGATCCCACTACAAGCTTCACAATCAACGGAGATGGCAAGCAGGTGCGAGACTTGCTGCATGTGTCCGATGCCGTGGCATGCTATCTGGCGGCACATGAACACGTCGCGGAGGCAAGAGGACAGGCGTTTAATATAGGCGGCGGCTATGAGAACAGCATGTCCTTGCGAGAGCTCTTCCTCCACCTCGAACACGAAATTGGAGTGAAGATGAATCCGCGGGAACTTCCGTGGAGAGCGAACGATCAGAAGTATTTCGTGGCAGACAATTCAAAAGCAGGGAAATACATCGATTGGTCACCGAGGATGTGCAAGGAACAGGGAATCGCTGACGCGATTGCGTGGGAACGCTCACGCAGAGCAATGGGGGAGGGCACTAGATGAAGGAGAAAGTGAGCCTAGGCAAGCCACTTGAGAGATTTCTTGAAGTGCTATTTCTCCTCTGGGTCTTTTCAATCCTTTTCGGGTGGATTGAAAAGGATATTCTTCATTTGCCTGGGGGGGACTGGTACCCATTGTTTTTGAGACAGGCGCGTAGCAGCGATTTTACAATATTTCAAGAAAGGTTTAGGTACTTTCACGAGGCAACCTTCTTTCAATTGCCTGGTTTTCCTTTTACCTACCCGGCTCCCATAGCGGTTGTCTTCAACGGTTTCTTTCAATTCGGAGCGCATGCGCTTAGTGCATTTATTTCCTTTTGTTTTCTCGTGTTTATGTGCGCATGTTTTGCGCTCGGACGTGCAATGATCCACCGCGGTCTGGAGATGGATCAGATGGTTACTTTCATTGTATATAGTATGCTGCTCTCTTATCCGTTCTGGTTTTTGGTCGATCGCGCCAATATAGAAATAATGAATTGGCTATTGGTAGCGCTCGGCGTGACAGCTTATTGGCACAAAAGATGGTACCTCGCGGCGGCTTTCTTTGGCGTTGCCATTTCATTCAAAATATTCCCCTTTGTGTTTCTCGGACTACTGTTAAGCGCTCGCAAATATTGGGCGGTTGCATGGGGAATTGTTATTTGCACATTTATAACCTTATTTTCAACCTGGTTTATGGGACCCACTTATCAGACTGCTTCGGCAGGGATCGCCAACGGGTTGGACTTCTTCAGGGGGCAATATATGTTGCAGGTACATCCGAGTGAGATAGGATTCGACCATTCCCTCTTTGCTGTCGTAAAGAAACTAACATTCAGTCTTCATGCGGTTTCAGTTGCACACGGACTATACTATCTCCCCTGGTTATATGGATACATGGCCGTCTGTGCCGTTGTGGGCGTGATCCTGTACTTTTTGAGAATCAGAACGCTACCCCGCGCGAATCAGATTCTTGCGCTAACAGTGGCCTCCATTCTGCTGCCGCCCGTTTCTGGTGACTACACACTGGTCCATCTTTATATTCCATGGGGTGTGCTCGTACTTGTCTCAATCTCGTTGAACGACGCGCGAAAAGTCAAGGGACTGGTTTTAAGCTTTGTCTGTATGGCCTTTTTGATGGCGCCTGAAAGTTTCGCCGTAATTAATGGCATAAGAATTGCGGGCCAGTTGAAAGCAATTGTTTTGCTCATCTTGTTTGTCGTCTCGCTTACCTGCCCGTTTGAGGAGTCTGGATCTGAGAGCGATGATATGCAACCGTTGGCGCAGCCGTCTCCTGCATACTGAACAGCTTTCCGCTTCCGAGTAGATTCCGGGCGTTACCCGTGACCGAACTCGGATGAATTTGTCAGTGTGTGAGCAATATAGTGAGCGCTGCGCAAACCCCATCTTGCGGTCGTCATTTCGAGGCATGACCGAACTTCCAATTCATTCCCCGGATTGCTGGAGCGTGAACTCCCGCCGCGCCCTCTAGAAGCTTGCTCTTAGACCCGCAAACACTCTCTTTGACCAAATAAAGCGTAAGAATGAAAAGGATGAGCGGGTTGAGCAGAAGCTGTATCGAGGTTCCGCTAACGAAATAATAATTTTTGGGCGAAAGCATCAGAATGGAACCCAGCACAATGGCGGAAATCAGATGATAATTCCCGGCCCACTTCTGGAAGTTGAGCAATACCAACAGTATCGGAGCGATGAAAACGAGCAGGTGGTAGTCTGCAAAAATCGGGGTTATTAAACAGTAGAGCGCTGTCAAATAGAATGGCATAATCAGAATCCGGTTTGGAGTTAGCCAAAGACTCCAGCATACTGCAGCAACCAGGATGGCCAACAATACCAAGAACACTTCAAAAAGATGCTGGTGATAGTCACCGTACACGACAAGCATGCCATAGAGAATCACAAAGGACAATGGCCCTGCGATGATCCATCGGGAAGCGCGCTTTAGGCCCCAATACACAGCCACCGCCAGAAGAACAAGCATTCCGGCAAGAAAGAGGGGTCGAAAACCATGGTACAAATTGTTTATCTTGCTTATCTTATTTACAGTCTTGATGAATGAGAAAAGCGACGAATTAAACGTATCGCCTCCACCTTCTGTGAGATACAGTCTGTTGTAGGTCTCCAGCCCCTGATGGAAGGTACTGAAAGTGTAGTCGGGGTAAAGCGCATGCACTGTGAAGTAGGAAGCAAGAAGAATCCCCAATGCAAGCGCTGCAAAGCGCAGGACCGGTTTGATCGAGCTTCTGAGCCCCAGCACAACAGGGATGGCAAAAACAAATATGATCGCGTTGGGCCTGAAGTTTACCGCAACAGCAAGCGATGCTAATGCCGCAATATTCGCCCGGCCGCGTCCGAACAGAGAAAGCATGAAAGCGGCTATCAACAAGGAAGTAAATCCGGAGTTGAAATTCCCCCGCGTGAAGGCCATAAGTGACGGATAAGATAGTAACGAAATGAACCAGACGGCAAGCAATACTGTTATTGTTCGCTGTTCTTTGGATAAGCCGATGGAGATTGTCCACTGCACCACCATCAGATAGAGAAGAACAAAGATAACGAGGAGGAATGATACGTTTTGGGTATGCGCTACGAAGATGGCGCACGCAATGAAGATCAATTCTGAAAATGGCGGTAGATGAAAGTGAGTCAGGCGGCCCTGCGCCAATTCGGCCTTCCCCCCATAGGGGTTGGACATGTAGTAGTACTTGTAAAGAGCCGGCCATGATTGAAACCGCCTACAGTCTTCAAGGTGGGGCGTGAATGTCTTAAAAGAGAGACTCACCTTCACTAGATCGGCAAATCTGTCATCCGGACCGGAGATGATGGACTTATAGTCATGTCCGAGTTCAAATATCATTGCGGAAAAAAGAAGATTTGCAAAAGTGAGAGTCGCAATCGACAAGATTACGATTTGAAGATATTGCTTCGGACTTATTTGCGAGAACAGGTGAGCCAGGCGATTCATAACGCCACATCTCCTTTGATATTGCACGGGAAACACATATTCAAAGAGAAACCAAAGTGTGTCACCCGAACTATGCACGGAACTGATGCCGTGTGTGGGCAGCACAGTAATAGGGGCATGGGGAGACCCCTGAAAATCAGGGGCCAAAACAGTAGTCGAGCGAAGTTCACATCGTAGCAGACCTATCCTCAGGAGTCATCGGAATGGTGTGTACCGGAAGCCAGATTAATCGCTGCAGAACAATTGGTCAAGGGCTCCGTGCAGGTGTTTGAGCCGTTTTATAAGCTCCTACATCGCATTCTCTCTGGCATCAGCGTACGAGTGGGCAACTTTATTATTTTCCCATTACCTTTTTGCGGGGCGTGGAAATCGAACAGTAGTACTAAATTGGCCTGCACCTGGACTTAATCTGCAACTGTATATTCGGGGCCGTATCAATAGACGAGCGCGAATTGGCCGATCCGATTCCCATGCAATGCACAAATCAGGCTTGCGGGTAAGGCTTGACCACACCTCCGACCTTGATCGAAGGCAAACCCGTGCTAGCCGAGATGTACGGTACCCCGTTTGCCATCACAGCGTCGGGAAACTCCCAGCCAGTTGCGAGCACGGCTGCTCCACTAACGGACCCTATGCTTGAAAATCCGCCCGCTGACACGAGATCCTTCATGTGTGTGCTGTTCAGAGCGTCGAGGGCCAGTTGCCCGATTGATCCCGAAACAATATTTAGCAGATCCTGCGCCGGGGAGAATGAACTTCCGGCCGGATCCAGCACCGCAAAGCCATTGAATTCCAGGTTGTAAATTGATGAGCTGTTTTCGAGAATGAGGGCGGCTACGGCGTAATTTGCATTCCGGGAGATAACACAATTGGCAATGGATAGAGTCGATCCAACGTAAGTCAGACCGTTATAGATTGTGGACGTCCGCACAAAAGCGGAACCGGGGGCTTGGTTTGAATTGGTCGGGACAAGGGTAACGTTACTGAGCGCGATGTTCCCGAAGTTTGTCGAGATATCGAGTATGGCGGGGGCCGTCAGACTGCAATTTGAGACCGTCAGAGAGGCGACCGAGTTCTGAAGGTTGCCCGAACCTTGGCCGATCAGGAAACCTTCCGCCACAAGCGTACCGCTGCAATTGCTCACCGTCACCGTGTCAATGCTGAACTTGCTAGGACTCCCGCTATATGGAATTGTATAAAGCCGCATCAGGGACATGCTATTGAATGTGCAGTTGGTAACTGTTACGCGCGAGATGTTGCCCGTATAGCCCTCCGGGCAGTTCAGCGCGATCGCATCATCGCCCGTAGTGAAGGAGCAGTTTGAAATAGCAATGTCGTTCGCCGGCCCGTCGAAATGCAGTCCATCCGTGTTCCAACCGCTGCTCTTCATCACGCATCCGGATACCGTGACATTGCCGACGTTCGAAAACCGTATGTGGTACGCGGGTGAATTCACCACAACCACATTTTCAATAGTAATGTTGTTCAGGTTCATCAGGTTAATGCCGAAGTACCACACCAACCCGACTTTCCCCTGATAAGCTCCGGTCATCGAGTCTCCGTTAAGACCGTTTCCTTGGTTGCCGTTCAGCGTGAAGTTGCAGAGCGAGACGTTGCTTCCTCGCACGGGGGCTGGCGGTCCCGGATCGCTCGGCACGGCCGCATTTGGGCCTCCATTGTGGATACCGTCGTTGTTCGTGCCAGTCTTTATGAAGAACCCTGTGCCGCAGCCCAGTCCCACGATGCTCCAATACCCACCCGCCGGGAGGAACAGCCCCGAGATCAGCGCGCTTCCGTCGATGATCAGCGTGATCGGATTGCTCGCCGTCGCGCCGGCCATCGCCGCATTGATACGCGGCCCATCGTCGGTGGCCGCGCCGCGCGTGTACTTGTTGAACCCGTTATTCAGGTTGCAGTCGAGCGCGCAGCCGATCTGCGATGCCCGGATGTAAGTCATTCCCGCGACAGGCACAGGTGCCGGGACTACGCTCAGGCAAGGTATAGAAAGCCCATCTTCAAGCTCATCGCAACCCACCAGAGAGCAGCCAAATGCCGAACCAGCCGCCAACAGGCCCGCCCTCAGAACGAAGGAGCGTCTGTCCATCAAACTTGTGCCTGTGTTTTCATTCCCTGCCACAGTCTCCTCGCTATGTCCTAAAGATTTATCTGCTCTTCCATTTGCTGCTCAAACTCGGTTCATGTCCGCCAGCTACCTAACACGGCCGCCTAGCCAACAACCGAGACAGCAAAAGGGGGCTGGTTCTCAGGCCCCTTTTGATGTGGCTACTTTCTTCTTGGCCCAGGTCACATTGAATCTCTTCCGCCGTGCCGTGCCGCGCTGCGCTTGGTGCGCATAGCATCATTGGCTTAATCCACCGCGGCCGGCCGCTTCCCGCTCATCTTCCGCAACTTCGAGATCAGCCCCTATCGTTCCTCGATCTCAGCCTCGATTACAGAATGGCGCTTTCAATGACATCGCTCACAACCTCAATCCTTTTAATGGGATAACCGCGCTGTCATCATACTCGAAGAGATACTGGTCTATTGCTCAACGTTTATGACACAGCATTACTAAAAGCTGATCTTCCTCTTCGGGAACCAGGTTAGCTGGACGGTGGTGGTGGTCACTGTTTGCTGGCCGGGAAGGTAGATGGGAGCCTTCCAGCGCTCGTAGGTAAAATTGCCGTTGATCTCGAAGTCCTTGCCGATGCGCTTGACCGCCTGGAAGTTGATGTCGTTCAGGGTGGTGCCGCCGGGGATGAAGTCCTTGGCGGCTTTCTGATTGCGTACGCCCACCTGGAGCCATTCGTTGCCACTCAAGTGGTACGTGATCCAGCCTTGGCCGCCCTTGCCCTCGCGGCCGATCCAGTCGCCGAAGAGTTGACCCTGGTTGGTGTAGCCCTGTACCTGGATAACTTCCCAGTATTGATAACGGCCGCCAATGCTGCTCCGATAGGTGGAATCAGTGTCGGCGGCTTCAACGCGCAGATCCAGCTTGGGGATGCCTGGAAAGTGGGAAAGATAGAGGCCCGGCCTGATCGTGCCGTGCAGTGGTTTGAAGAGGGGACTGGGTGCGTCGTGCGCGTCGGAGTCGGCGTAGAGCGTTAGCCAGTTGCGTGGGAAAGGCAGACGGTAGGTGAAATCGAAGGCGCCGAAGCGGGCGCCGGGATCCTGAGCGCTGTACTTTACGGCAGAATTAACGGCGTCAAAGCTGAAGAAGCTGCGCAGAAATGAGTGAAGGTTGATGGGCTCGTGCCCCTGTCCTCCCCAGATCACGCTACGTTCAAAGCCAAACTCGAGGTCGCGGGTGGGCTTGAAGCTGACCTTCTCGACATGCACCCAGGGATCACCGGGATTAATCACGTTCGGCAGATTGGTTGAGGGGTTAGCTATATACGCCGGATTGGGCATATAGGTGTGGCCTCTGAGCGGTCCGACCATAAAATCGTAGCGGAAAAGTCCGGTGATCCGGGAGAGCAGAGGAATGTAGATCGGCTCGACGCGGTTGATGCGGAAGGAATAGATATTATCGGCGTTGTTGGAGTAAGCCATGCCGCCGCCCAACCCAGGTCCAAGCCAGTTGTCCTGCTTGCCGAAGGAGATTTCGTGGTTGAGGACGTGGGCGGAGACATAAGCTTCGAGGAATCGCCCATCGGTGGCGGTGGCGATCGGCCCCATCGGGATGGTGGCTTGGTTGTATGGAAGCCAAGTGGCGGCATTGAGGAAGGTCGTGTAGTCAACCGCGCTGAGCATCTGGGCCAGCGCAGTGGAGTAGCCGGCAGCCGAGGGCGCGCCCTGGAACTCGCCGCGCACATAAAGCGTAAACCGGCCAGCAGTAGCATAGCCGCTGGCGCCCGAGTAGTTGTTCAAACCTTTCTCGTAGGGACGGCCGTAGTCGTTAATGATGGTCGAGCCAAGGTGGAAGCTGTCGCGCAAGGGGGTGCCGCTGATGCTGCGCCCCATTGAGTAGACCGACTCGATGTCAGAGTTTCCCTGGTGCGTCAGGCATAGCTTTCCTGCGTCGTAGTGCAAAAAACGGATCAAAGCGGCATAGATATCCTGCGCCTCGCCGGTGGTTGGATCTCCATACATTCCCGCGTCGCGAAACTGGGCGTCGATGTCTTCAAGCATGTGGCTCAAACTGGCGCGCGTCCAGGGGCGCATGCCCAGATAAACATGATCGATATAACCCATCGAGTAAAGCCGCATCACCGCTGGATAGACCCAACTGTCAACCGGGATGTACGGCGAACCCTGTGTGGAAGGCTCGCAAACGGTTGCCGAACGGCTGGAATCGCGCTCCGACTGCCCGGCGCCCTCGGGGGCGGCAGGCTGCTGGGCCGCGATTGGCGAGGCGGTCATCAGAAGAAGTCCTGCCAATAGAGTTGCGCATTGGATAACAGGAGCAATGGCCATATATCTGTTCATGTTCATATCCATCTCTCTTATTCACCCGTTCCGGATAGCTCGATAAACGAGCCCCTGGGAAACTGCGTACTCCGGAGAAGTTGTCCTGTAATTCCGGTGATGTGAGCCAATCGTCTCACCTTTGACCGCCGAACGAAACGGCAACAAGATTCAAGCCTTGGGACTGACTGATGAAGATCCTTCAGTGAGGGTATCCAAAACCAGGGAAAGCGCGTGTTCCCAATGAGGCAAAGTCACCCCAAACGTCTGTTCCAGGCGTTCACAAGACAGACGCGAGTTGGCCGGACGCTTGGCGGGAGTCGGATAATCTGCCGTGAGAATGGGAACCAGATTGGGAAACGGACTGCCGAACCGGGATTCGGCCTCGGTCAGAACTGCCTTGGCAAAGCCGAACCAGGAGGTTTCTCCGCTGCTGGTCAGGTTATAAATGTCGCTACGTCCCTGCATTCCTGCTCCACCCGGCGCCAGCACCTGCGCCAGCACATCAGACGTAGCCTGAGCGATGCATTCGCTGGAAGTGGGCGATCCGATCTGGTCGTCCACGATGCGCAGCTCGGCGCGTTCTTTGCCCAGGCGCAACATCGTCAAGAGGAAATTGTTTCCCCGCGCACCGTAGACCCAACTGGTGCGAAAGATCAGATAATCGCAGCCCAAGGCCTGAATTGCCTGGTCGCCGGCCAGCTTTGTCCGGCCATAGGCATTGAGAGGATTCGGCGCATCCGTCTCGACCCAGGGCGTCAGCTTGCTTCCGTCGAAGACGTAATCGGTCGAGTAGTGCACCAACAGGCCGCCCAGCCGCTTGGCTTCTTCGGCCAGTATGCCCGGCCCCGTCGCATTGATCGCCGTAGCCTGTTGCAGCTCGGATTCGGCCTTATCAACCGCCGTATAAGCAACGGCATTCACAATCACCGCAGGTTCCACCGCCCGCACCGCGCTCCGAATCGAATCGGAATTGGTGAAATCTACCTCTGGATACTCCACTGTTGAAACCTGGCCCAGACAGGCCAGCTTGTGACGCAACTCCCAACCGACCTGTCCGATACGGCCGAAGATCAGAATTCTGGAATTACGCATGGACTCCCTCAGACTTCATGAAGCCTTCGTAGGCCTCGGCTTCCTTAAGCGGAGTGCCCGCCACATCTTTTGCCGACAGAATCGGTTCCCCGGTAAACGGCCATTCGATGCCGATCTCCGGGTCGTTCCACAGCAGAGAGCGTTCCGACTTGGGCGCGTAATAGTCCGTAGCCTTATAAAGAAAATCGGCCGAGTCGGAGAGCACAACAAAGCCATGAGCCATTCCCGGCGGCAGCCAGAAGATCCGCTTGTTCTCCGCCGAGAGCTCGACCCCGGCCCATTTGCCAAACGCCGGAGAATCGCGCCGTAAATCGACGGCCACATCGAAGACGTTGCCACTGACCACGCGAACCAGCTTTCCCTGCGGCTGGATCATCTGATAATGCAAGCCGCGCAGCACATTGCGCGTCGAGCGGGAGTGGTTGTCCTGCACAAAATGCGCATCGATGCCAATCTTCCGCATCTCGCGCTCATTGTAGCTTTCCAAAAAAAAGCCCCGCTCGTCGCCGAATACCGCCGGCTCAACGATCAGGACTCCAGGAATTGCAGTCCTTTCAACTTTCATCAGCCCTATTCCTCTTCCTGCGTCAGCATCTCGCGCAGATAGTCGCCATAGCCGTTTTTGATCTCCGCTGCCAATTTTTCCAGTTGCTCGGCGTCGATGAACCCCGCCCGGTAAGCGATCTCTTCAGGGCAAGCCACCTTGAGCCCTTGACGCCTTTCGATGGTCTGCACAAACGAGCTGGCCTCCAGAAGCGAATCGTGCGTTCCGGTATCGAGCCAGGCCACGCCGCGGCCCATGATCTCGACCGACAACGCGTGCTTCTCCATATAAAGGCGGTTCAGGTCGGTAATCTCCAGTTCGCCGCGCGGCGAGGGCTTGAGGTTGGCGGCCATATCCAGAACCTGATTGTCATAGAAATAGAGCCCTGTGACGGCATAGTTCGACTTGGGTTTGGCTGGCTTTTCTTCCAGACTCACTGCATAGCCTGAGGCATCCAGCTGCACGACTCCGTACCGCTCAGGATCTCGGACGCGATAGGCAAAAACCGTCGCTCCAGAGGGCTGCGCGGCTGCGGATTGCAATAACTTGGCAAGTTGATGACCGAAAAAGATATTGTCACCCAAGACCAGCGAGCTGCGGTCCTTGCCTATGAAGTTGCGGCCCAGAATGAAGGCCTGCGCCAGCCCCTCCGGCTTCGGCTGGACCACATACTCGAAGTTCATACCCCAAGCCGATCCGTCGCCCAGCAACTGTTCGAAGCGCGGCGTATCCTGCGGCGTGGAAATGACCAGCACATCGCTAATCCCGGCCAGCATCAGCACGCTGAGCGGGTAATAAATCATCGGCTTGTCATAGACAGGGAGGAGTTGTTTCGAAACTACATGCGTGATCGGGTACAAGCGCGTTCCCGATCCTCCTGCCAGAATAATGCCTTTACGTGTGCTCACTGGTTTGACACTCCTGCGCGGCTGGAGGGACTGTACTGCAAGTTGATCCATTCTCGGTATGTGCCACTCGTTACGTGCTCGACCCATTCAAGATTGTCGAGGTACCACCTGACTGTCTTGCGCAAACCGCTGGTAAAAGTCTCGCGTGGCCGCCAGCCGAGTTCACGCTCGATTTTCGCAATATCCATGGCATAGCGGCGATCATGGCCGGGACGATCTTTGACGAAGGTAACCAGGTTTGCATAGGGGGCCTTCGCTGGTTTGAACTCATCCAGAATGGCGCAAATTTGCCGCACCACATCCAGATTAGACATCTCCTGTCTTCCACCAATATTGTAAGTCTGCCCCGGAATACCTCGATCCAGCACAGTGCGGATGCCATCGCAGTGGTCTTCCACATAAAGCCAGTCGCGCACATTCTGGCCATCGCCATAGACAGGCAGCGACGCGCCCTTCAGGGCATTCAGAATCACCAAAGGAATCAACTTCTCAGGGAACTGGCGTGGACCGTAGTTGTTCGAGCAATTGGTGGTGAGCACAGGAAGTCCGTAGGTGTGGTGGTAGGCACGCACCAAATGATCCGAAGATGCCTTTGACGCTGAATATGGACTGTTGGGCGCATAGGGCGTCTCTTCGGTGAAGGCTGGAGCAGTCGCTGTGAGAGAGCCGTAGACTTCGTCCGTGGAAACGTGCAGAAAACGGAACGCGCGCTGTCGCTCGGCAGGCAGCTCTGACCAGTATCCCCGAACCGCTTCCAGTAGCTGAAACGTCCCCTCGATGTTCGTCCGAATGAACTCGGCGGGACCAAGGATCGAGCGATCCACGTGGCTCTCCGCGGCGAAATGGACAATCGCGTCGGGACGCTGCTCATCGAGAACACGCCGAACCAATGCGCCATCCACGATGTCCCCGCGCACAAAGCGGTACCGGCTGTCCTGCTCCACTGAAGCCAGGCTCTCCAGGTTCCCGGCATACGTCAGCTTGTCCAAAACCGTCACAGCCGACCGCTGCTCGGCCAACCACTGCAACACGAAGGCGGAACCGATAAAACCGGCTCCGCCGGTTACCAGAATAGGCACATTCAAGAAAACTAACCCTACCTTTCCGCCGAACGACGGACCTGTATCTTTGTGTGGGTGCAGAATATAATCGCAGCGCCTCCGATAGACTCTGACCAATTCTGGTCACTCCAGGAACAACTTTGGAAGAGGTCTAGAGTTGTAGCTCCTCGGCAAGAACAGAGAGACAACTTCGCTCAGATGCAGCGCCTACACATCCGGCGACATGCGAATGCCGAGAGAGGCGTCGCGTGCCGCGGCACTCATGACCTTTTTGACTGCCTCACAGGTAGCAAGAATGTGCTCTTCAGTCAAAGTCGGATGCACAAGGAACATCAAGCTCGTCTCTCCCAGTTCACGTGCAACAGGAAGGCGCTCTTCAGGACGCCACTCAGGCGGAAACGCCTTTTCTAAATAAATTTCGCTGCAGCTGCCACTGAAGCACTGGATGCCCTCGGCCTTGATCGCTTCAATAATCCGATCACGCGTCCACCCTGGACGAAGCGCCTCTGGACGCACGAATGCATAATACTTGTAGTAGGCATGCTCAATGTGCTTCGGCGGCACAGTGACCCGCAAACCTGGCAATTTTGCGAACGTGTCTGTCAGGATCTGAGCGTACTTGCGGCGAACGGAGAGCCATTGCGGAAGTTTTTTGAGCTGAATTCTACCAACCGCAGACTGTACTTCGCTCAGGCGCCAATTTGTCCCAAACGATTCATGCAACCAATGGAACCCAGGAGCATGCTCACGATGGTAAACCGCGTCGTAGCTCTTCCCGTGATCCTTCAAAGACCACATGGTGTTCCACAGTTCTTCTGAGTTCGTGGTCACCATTCCTCCCTCGCCCGCGGTGGTCATGATTTTATCCTCGCAGAAGGAGAACGCGGCCACGTCACCCAGCGATCCGACAGGCCGGCATTTGTAGGTGGCTCCATGCGCCTGGGCGCAATCTTCTATGACCTTGATGTCACGCTCGCGCGCCAACTCAAGAATGTCGTCCATTTCGCACGGCCATCCGGCCAGGTGCACTGCAACGATTGCTTTCGTACGCGGCGTCAATACTCTGCGAATTGTTTCGGCAGTAATCTCTTGGCTCTCGCGATCAACATCCGCGATCACCGGACGGGCGCCAACCATCACTGCACAGCTGGCGGAAGCAATAAATGTCCGGCTGGTGGTAACCACCTCGTCGCCTGGGCCGACGCCCAACGCCTTCAACGCGCATTCCAGCGCCACGCTGCCGTTCGCCAATACAATTGCATATTTGCACCCAGCAAATGCGGCAAACTCCCTCTCAAACAGCCGGCCTTCCTCGCCCATCCAATAATTGACCTTACCGGAGACAAGAACGCGTCTTGCCGCTTCAATCTCATCCTCTGCAAAGTAGGGCCACATACCGAGAGTCTGCTCATGCGCTGCCAGCCGCGTGTCAACGCTCGCCGTCTTGCCTGGCGAAGATCGCTTTCTTTCATTTATAGTTATCATGTCTTCCCTTGCACTACTTTTAGCGTCGTGGCACAGCTGACTTCTCGACCTACTCAACAAGTAGATAATCGCGCTTCATCAGCCATGCATGAGGCGGCCACTGAACGCCACTGCCGGCAAAGACTCGTATATTCTGTGGTACTTGCTCTCACGCAAGGAACGCATGGCATCTCCATGGCCCTACCTTCACATCATATGTGATTGATTCCGCCACTGTTTCAAGACTGCTGCTACCCAACATCTCCTCAGTGAGAAACGCCCTCGCGCCGTGCTACTTTCAAAACGGTCATAACGAGAATCCTCAGGTCGAGCCATAAGGACTGCATATGCATATACTCACAATCCAGACGAACCTTCTCTGGAATCGACAAATCGTCGCGCCCGTTCACCTGCGCCCATCCGGTAATACCCGGGACCAGTTCATGAACTCCAGATTTAGTTCTCAATACAATCAGGTCGTTCTGATTAAACAACGCAGGACGTGGACCGACAAGGCTGAGATCGCCACGTAAAACTGAAAACAATTGCGGCAACTCATCGAGACTACTACGACGGAGAAAACCGCCAATTGATGTAAGATAGACGTCCGGATCTTGAAGCAGATGTGTAGCAACCTGGGGTGCGAAGGTCTCCATGCTGCGAAACTTCGGCATACGGAAGATTCGATTATTCTTCCCTACGCGATCGGACCAATACAAGGCTGGTCCTTTGGATGTTGCCTTGATAAGCAACGCCAGCGTAAATAGCAGCGGCAGTAAGACCAACAGAAGCGTGACAGCTATCACCAAATCAAATACTCGCCTGGTACAGGGCATCCGATATCTCCAAAGCTATCGCCTGGTTCGCGTCATTCTAAAGCGAAGAACCCGCAAATCGGTGGCGCGGTAGTGGTCTGGCAGCTTCTGAATTCTGCATCTCCTGTTTACAAGCCCTGCAATCTGCAGCAGTAAACTTTCAGCGTAAGTAGACACCTCTCATTGTCCCTGTCTCCTACTGAGAAACCACTCTGCTGTGCGATCCAAGCCCACATTAAGGATCATTGGAGCACTCCACCCAAGGCACTTACTGGTCTTTTCCTTATCCAGAACGAGAGATGAACAGAGACGCTGAACTGCCGCATTCTGACGCAGCAGAGTTCCCGCGATGTGCAAGACCGCTTCCGGACACCGCACGATTTGCGCTGAACAATGCAATGCCACCGCAATCCTACGTACCAACTCCGGAGTAGAGATATCTTCTCGATCACTGATCAAAAAACGATTATTCGCTGCGCACGGATGATCTAGAAGCAGGCAAAGAAGATCACATAGGTTGTATACGCTAACTAAGCTTCTACAGTTATGTAGACTACCTATGGGCAGAGGAATGCGACGAAATACGCACTTCATTAGCGCAAGAAAGTTGCCTCGCACCTCTGGACCGTAGACCAGCGGTGGCCTGACAATAACCCATTCCATATCGGTTTTCGCTGAAATCTGAACGAGGCATTCTTCGGCTTCCCACTTTGACTGTCCATAAGGATCGCAATAGCCAGGCCTATCATCCGCAAAAAACAGGCGGCCGTCTGTTGCCTCGCCATTCACCTTAATGGAACTTAGGTAAATGAACCGCTTAACGCCGCTCTGCGCCGCAGCCAACGCAAGTCTCTCGGTGCCACTAACATTCACCTTCCGAAACTCTGAGAGTGGATCCTCTGCAGTCTCTCGCATGACATGAGCCCGTCCTGCAAGGTGGATCACTGCATCCGCATTCCGAAGAATCGGGGATAGATCAAGACCCAAGCCCGAAGCAGGAAGCCGGACAACTCTCAGAGAGCCGCAGATGTCACCAAAAACCGAGGCATCTACCTGTTCCCTGACGCAAGCGGTCACCTCTCTACCCGATTCGACAAGCGCTCGGCAGAGGTGCTTCCCAATGAAGCCGTTTGCGCCAGTTACAACGACATACTTCAGATGCATTATTCAACCTCGGAGCTCTTCCGCGAATAAGCGAGCCCAATACATGAGGTATGCCTCACGACGGCTTATGCTCAGCAATTCCGACTTGATTTCCTTCAAGGTGAAAATGTGAGAGGATTTGTTGAGCAATAGCCTGGGCCGAGAAGACTGTATTGCCAAGCTCACGCGCGTTCCTTCCCATACGCTTTCGAGTCTCCGGCTGAGTTGCCAATAAGAGTGCCTCAGCAAGCAACTTCTCATCTTCTCCATTTGCACAGGCAAATCCAGCATCCGCATGATGCAAGAATTCTATCAAATCATTGTCAGGATTAAGACTGGCTAGTACCGGCTTTCCGCAAAGCACATAGCCAAGCAGCTTTCCAGGGAAATTGTGGGATGTCAGCCTCCGATCCAGACTCACCAACCCCACGTCGCACTCAGACAAGCATTGCATGTATTCGCTTTGCGAAAGGGGGGGGAGTATTCTGGCATTGCACAGGCCTTTCTTCTCAATCTCTGCGGTAAGTCGCAGCACTTCGCTGCCGCTGCCAACAAACAAGAAGAAGACTTCTTCATGATCGCGCATCCCTGCTGCCAGCCTTAGAATGTTATCCAGATCCTGGACTATGCCGATATTGCCGCCATAAAAGAAAATGACTTTGTTTCCAAGCCCTAATTTGTGCCGCCAACAAGAGTTACTGGCCGGCTGCTCTCGTAAATTTAACCAGTTGTGAAGCACTTCGACGCGATAATCATATCTAGCTAACTCCTTGCGAAAATAGGACAGGTTTCCAGACGCCTCTACGCCGATAATATCCGCTGCCGCATACTGTGCAAGCTCTTTGCGCTTCAGGTATCGGTAGACCAAGCCCTTACGAATCAGCCCTGCATCAACAGCCCACTGAGGGAAAATGTCCCGCAATATCAAATAGGAGGGGCATCCCCAAATCGTTTTTAACCGACTGACTAAGTCTCCAAAGAATATTGTCGGGGAGTAGAACACAATCAAATCACAAGGATTGGCTTGAAAGAATTTACATGCGCCTTGCCACATGGTTCCAGACAAGCGGCACTCTCGCCACATGCGAAATGCCTTGTTGGTGTATTTCAAATCGCCTGTCTTCACCCGCACTAAGGTCACACCATCTTCTTCAGTGATACTCGTCGTGCCCTCGACGGCGTCACTGGGCGTGGCTACGATTACATGATGTCCTTGCCGGACATATTCGTGCGCAAGATCACGCATCATCTGAGCGGCGGATGTTGTACTCGGCGGGTAATATACAACCAACAATAGTATTCGCATAATCCTCACTCACCTACGGGCATGAATGGATGAAAGTTCGTAGATTCCAGAGTCCGTTTCGTTCAATAAACTCGATCTGTTATCACTACTTATGCCACACTACCTTATTCACGTAGCCGGTATAGCTATGAATAATTCTTACAACCTTCTCAGACACGTTTGAAATGTCATAGTCCGGCACAATTCGCAACATGCGTTCTTCGCCGACTGGCTGTGCCTCAAGGATATTCAGCGCATCCAGCACACACACTGTATCAAGGCCGGTCATCATTACCGCTCCTTCTTCCATGCCCTCAGGACGCTCGTGTGCTTCCCTGATGTTTAGAGCACGAAAGTTGAGGATCGAAGACTCTTCCGAGATCGTGCCGCTGTCTGAGAGCGTTGCCCGGGCCTTCATCATCAGATGAACGTAGTCGCACAGCCCCATCGCTTTCACCAAGCGAATGGTTTCAGAAAACTTAACGCACTCTGCGTCAATACGCTTCTGCGTGCGTGGATGGACAGACACAATCACAGGGAGTTGATATTTCAAGGCTACACTTTCCAGAACTTTGATCAGATTCTGAAATTGCCTTGGAGAGTCAATGTTCTCTTCGCGATGTGCACTCACCATAAAATAGCTATCTTCTGTAAGGCCTAGCTGAGCCAAAGCGCCCGAGTGGTCAATTTTTTGACGATAGTACGTAAGTACTTCATACATGGGACTGCCGGTTTTGATGACACGATCCGGCGCAATTCCTTCCCGCAACAGATACTCCCGTGCTATATCGCTGTATGGCAGATTGATGTCGCTAATGTGGTCGACTATCTTCCGGTTGATCTCCTCCGGTACCCTCTCGTCGAAGCAACGGTTCCCTGCTTCCATGTGGAAGACGGGAATCTTCAATCGCTTTGCCGCAAGCGCCGCCAGGCTACTGTTCGTGTCTCCGAGAATCAGCACTGCGTCCGGCTGCACCTCGGCGAGCAGATCGCTCGATTTCGAAATCACCTGCCCAATTGTCTCTGCTGCATTCTTTCCGGCCACTTGTAGAAAGTGGTCCGGCCGGCGAATCTCCAGGTCGTCAAAAAACACCTGATTCAGCTCGTAGTCATAGTTCTGACCTGTGTGAATCAGCACGTGTTCCGTATAATGGTCCAATGCCGCGATCACACGCGAAAGCCGGATGATTTCCGGCCGAGTGCCAAGTATGGTTGCGATCTTCATTCCACATTCTCCGAGGCCATGTTCTGGCTATGTCTATTGAGCAACCTATCCACTCCGTTCAACTGCTCAAGTACTGTAAACAATACATAGAAGGACAAGGATTTCACGATCATCGCGAGGCACATAGATTACACATCCAATAATATCCATACGTTCGAAGTCGGCGTCATAATCAATGGCTTATTCCTTCTGACTCAGCCATTGCTCATAGGGGGTAGTATCTGACGCCAATTGTTGTACGAGAGTGGGCCAAGAGGGGCAGACATACCCGGTCGCACAGCGAAACCTAGAACCATCCATGCTGCGATTCGCATACTCACCATCTACAGGATCTATCGCAACGTCCAGGACATAGGCTTTCCGGAGGAGACAGAGCAAGTCATACTTGCTGATCGGTTCACTTGCCACCTGATATACACCTTGAAGCTGTGGATGATGCAGGATGATGTCGGCCACCACCTCAGCGAGATGATTCGTTGTCACGCCGGAATAAATCGACTTACGATAGCCTCTTACGCGCCCGCCCTTGTTTGAGAGGAACCAGTCCAGCAGGGAACGGTGATTCGCCAACTCCCGCCCAATAATCGAAGTTCTGATCGTTACTGCATTCGCCTCTGTGGTTTCGCCCAGGAACTTAGTCTTCCCATACAGGTCCTCGGCGTCGCTGAGGTCGCCCTCCTTATACATGCCCTGGCGGCCGCTGAACACGCAGTCCGTGCTAAAGTGGATAAGCCGACCACCCCATTTAGCACATAGTTCTGCCAACTGGTGCGGAAGCAGTGAGTTCAGAGCAATGGTGGAAATATGTGACGAAGACTCATCCCGTTGTTTGATGACACCAATGCAGTTGACGATAACATCCGGCTTAAGACGCAAGAGCAAGTACGACAGTTTATTGAAATCGAAACAATCGATTCCTTCGATTACTTGGGGGCCTTGGAACATGGCGATGCGGCTATACGGAGCATCGCTTGGCTGGCGGTGCATGGTGCAAATCGTTCCAGGAAATCGGGGCAGAAAATGCTGGAACAGTTTGTGCCCAAGCATGCCTGTTCCGCCAAGAATCAGAATCATAGGTGAAGCCACCTCACTGGTATACTTGCGGGGGTACTCATAGATGCGAACGCGCCCGATGACGCCGGCTTAGTGAGCAGCCAAATATTGCTCAAGCCAGCGTCGTCCTGCCATTCAAGGCATCCTGCACACACTGCAGCTTCAGCAGCATGTTCATCATCGCATCCATATCCAGCATCTCCGCATTGTGGGAATTGTAATCAATGGCCTCAGAAACCTCGGCTTTTCCGCTGCTGAAAAAGCTGGAATAGTTTAAATCCCTTACGTCGGCCGGCACTCTGTAGTAATCGCCAAGGTCTTTAGCCTGGGCCATTTCTTCTCGGTTCAAAAGCGTCTCGTAAAGCTTCTCGCCGTGTCGGGTACCAATGACGCGAATTTCATTCTTCGCATGCAGAAGCTTTAATAACGCTTCTGCCAAGGTACCGATGGTCGCCGACGGAGCTTTCTGTACAAAGATATCTCCCGGCGCGCCATGCGTAAAGGCATAAAGCACAAGGTCCACTGCCCCCTCGATTGTCATCATGAAGCGGGTCATATTCGGATCGGTCAGGGTCAGCGGTTCGCCAGCTAGAATCTGATTCAGAAACAACGGAATTACTGACCCGCGGGAGGCCATCACGTTTCCATACCGCGTTCCGCAGAACACCGTGGAACTATCCCGGTACATACGCGCCTTCGCCACCATGCATTTCTCCATCAGGGCTTTCGACATTCCCATCGCGTTCACGGGATAGACTGCCTTATCCGTGCTCAGCACGATCACCTTGCTAACGCTACACGCAAGAGCAGCTCGCATTACATTATCAGCGCCCAGCGTATTCGTTTGTACTGCCTCGATGGGAAAGAACTCGCACGATGGAACTTGTTTCAACGCGGCGGCATGAAACACAAAATCCACGCCACGCATAGCCTGATAGACGCTATCGTAATCACGCACATTTCCCAGATAGAACTTCACCGACGGATTCTTCAGCCGGTTCCGCATATCATCCTGTTTCTTTTCGTCGCGGCTAAAAATGCGAATCTCGCCAAATCCTGCCTTGCTTCCCATATCCACGACGGCATTGCCAAAGGTACCTGTGCCGCCGGTAATCAATAAGGTTTTACCCACAAATACTTTTGAGTTCATCTTGTAAGCTCCCGTCTGATCTGCAAATTGTTGAACGCTCAAATTCAAGTATGCCATTGTTGAACGGATTCACTCTACAATGGTAACGGCAAAGATACGAGGGGAAATGCGAAAAGCTTTCATACTGTATGCCCAACAGTTGTTCACTCCTTAGGATCGCGCCCTTAAGACTCCAAGATTGCATACCTGAATAACCGGCGGTTTTCCTCGACAATCGCAGGATCAGACACTACCTTGTTCGCATATTCAGATGCCCGTGCCGCGAGTGAGGCATACCATTCGTCACCGCCATTTACGCACTGCTGCAAGACAGCGCGAAATCGTTCGGTTTCTGCGAGAGGAATGTCCCAGCCAACACCCTCCTTCTGTAAATTCCGCCACGGAGTCTGATCGCTGATGAGCACCGGACATCCCGCGCTCAATGCTTCGCAAATCACATGCCCGAAGTTTTCGCCAAGAGTTGGAAACAAGAACAGATTGTGTTCAGCAAATATTCTCCCCACGCTTTCATGTTCTACCATCCCCTTGTATTTCACCACAATATTTGATGGTAACGTGCCAATCACCTTCTTGCATTGATTCCAGTACTCAACGTCCTCTAAGGGGCCATAAATGTCGAAAGACACATCTCCTGATAGACCCTGCAACATTTTAAGCGAGTACAATAAGTTTTTCATGGGTGATATTCGAGAAATGGACACAATCCGAAGCTGGCCTGCACGTTTAAGCGGTTTCATTCCCCCGTTGCGCTCTGACATGAGTGGTAGGTCCTTCGCAGTCACAATTATTCCCGTCTTCCTGCTCCCGCATATTTTCGAATCTTCGGGCAGAAGCGCTGCGACATTGACGAAGGAAATGTCCGACATCTCTCGGCGTATGTCGGCTTCTTCCAGCACGGTGGACGCGTGCCAGATGATCCCTTGATAGAGGCAAAGCCAACTGGACAACCTCATATAGAAGAGTTTCCTCTTGCTCTTGAGGCACAGTGCGCCCTGCGAAAACTCCCCTCGCGGCGCAAGAACTATACATTTTGGCTTGCAGATTCCCATCCAACGCATGAATATCGCGAGCATGGAAAAACGTCTTGAGAAGAAGCTGTTCAGGTAAAGCACAGACCCCGTATCCAGCGAATTAAGCAAAGCCATCAACCGAAAAAGCCCCTTCCAACCGGAGGACAAATACATCACATCTGCGTTTCCAACAGGAATCCAGCGGCCGATTTCTACGCCAGGATATGGCACTGGGTCTCCCATATCCCGGTCCATGGTAATAATCTTGAAGCTAAGTTCTTCCCCAAGCGCCACTACCATGTTTGCCACACTGCGGATCGGGCCGCCGGCCTTATAGCCTGGGAGGTATGCGCCAAGCAACGTAACAATCGTGCAATCGGCTTTTGTTGTCATGGATGGTTCGGCCCTTTGTGACACTGCAACTTCTGTTTCATGGTCTTCGACAAGTTGGTATGCTTTACGAATCCGCATTTCTCATTACTTTCTGCCCCACTTCCCTATAGAGCAGAGCATACTGCGCGGCAATAACATCTGCCTGAAATCTTTTAATATTCTCGAAGCCCTGCTCGACCAGATGTCTCCGGTAATCTGCGTCGTTTGTCACGCGCAAGATTCCGTCTCGAATGGAGGCACAGTCGAACGGGTCTACCAAGCAGGCCGCCGAGCCTGCAACTTCTTGCATTGCTCCCACATTGCTGGTCACCACCGGACGCCCTGTAGCGTTCGCTTCAATGATGGGCATTCCGAAGCCTTCATAAATGGACGCAAACACCACCATATCGCATGCGCGATAGCTTTCGATAACTTGCTGATCTGAAAGGTTCCACCGTTCCGTGTACTGGATACGATTAGTTTCCAGCGCCTCGCGTTGCTCTTCAGTCAACCGGCCAACAATATCCAAGTGGCATCGAATTCCTTGAAGCGCCTCCGCAACTCGGCAGATGTTCTTATTGTGCGGCGCTGTGCCAACCTGCAGGATCACTGGTTGCTGCGCGCGGAACTCTTGGGGCCACGCGACAAAACCGCTGGGCACTGGATCAGGGATTACATGCATGATCTTAGGGTTGCAACCGGTATAACGCAGCACCTCATCCCGCGTGAACTTGGAGATGACGGTAATCGCTGCTACCCGCCGTAACGGCAACCAGAACCAGAACCAGAGCAAGAACTTACGATTGAAACCCTTCTTGAATCGAAGAGCAACACAGTCGTGGATTGTGAGAATCGTTTGTCGCTTTTTCAAACTCAGCGCTAGATAATGTACGTCTCCCTCAATATGGTTAAGGTCGCGCTGGTGGAATGGAGCATCAACAATGTTTAGAATCCGTCTAAGAATACGGCGACTTTGGAACGGGCAAGGATGTGTCTCCGCAGCAATGTCTGCCGGCAAGGCCTTGCGCACAGCATCAAAGACGCGCTCCATACTAAAGTGCGCAGGCCCCGCCCTTCGCTGATAGTATTGCACATGAATACTCATCGCATTTTCAACAAAAGATCCTGCGGAACCTTCACACCATTCACGCGAATGCCTTAGTACACACTCCTCGAGTAATCTTTATTTATAATAAGTCCTTTATATGGCAGAAATACTTCCACATAAGGCGAAATCGATTGGAAGAAAAAGAAAAGCGATAACACACATAAAGCGCTAGCCATGACAAGCCTGTTAGACCTTCGAGTCACAAGATGTACCTGCGAAGCTAGAAGCAATGGCTCCAACACATTAAAATATAAGTCACCTCTGCTTACTATAATCAGCAGCGAATTCGCAAAAAGGCAATACAATAATATTCCCGCAATGTAAGAGTTCAGCATTAAATTATAATATCGTAACTTTTCGCTGAGAGACCGGCGATTGTATACAAACAATGTCAGCAGCAATACCCTTTTCACCAATCCAGTAATAGACAAACCTGAGTCAAGAAGGGAGCTTGTTGAAGAGGCGAGATATGTCGCAGCCCTCCAGGATTCGCCCTCTCCCAGCAAATTAGCAAGTTTGGAAAACATTATCGGCGGCAACGGTGAGATGCCAATAGCAATCGAGCACGCCAAAATAAGCAATAGGGCGGATGGACGTATCCTGAAATCGAACAACGGAACGAGTAAGAGTATAACTGCGCTAATATGGAACATGCATGCTAATGCTACGAGCAGAAAGAAGTAGCGATATGTTCTCTCAATGATATATCTGAGCGCGTAAAGTCCAATAGCTACCGCAATTAGCTGCCTATTAGAACCTGTGACACCCATCGTGGCGCAGTAAAAGATCATTAAGGGCAGAAATAAGATATCTGTGTAGCGCTTGACGCTGTTGAATATCAGATAATAATATACGGCAGCGTGTAATAGCAAGAAGACTGAGTAGCTTGGGGAAGCGAGCTTACTCAGCCATATTGCTATGTTGTATCCATATTCTGGATGTTCTACCGATGGTGAGGCCGACGCAAAACTACTGATGGATTCGAAGTGATAAAGATAACTGTTCCAGTCGGTGCCCGTTTCCCACCGAAGCCCTGCCTGAAGGACAAGAAATGCATATACAAAAAACGACAATGTCTTCTTAGTAGCTGGAGACATGGCTACAGTCAGTTCAGGATAGGAAAGCAAGAGTAGCAACAGAATGCTGAATATATATATCGTCATAAAGGCAGGGACTGTACCTCCTGGGGTCTGTGGAAACTCGAAGATCACGGCCTCGAATCAATGTGGCGTTCTTGAATCCGCCATCAGTATATTTTCCGCCACTAAATTCTTTGTCCTCCGTGTTTCGGAAGTCAGCGTCGAGAATCCGTGCTAGATGATGTGAAGATTATTGATTGCTTGAAGAATGCGAACGCGGTTAGAGATGTAAATACCGAGTAACTAAATAACGGTTCTCAGTGTTGCGGGATGAGCAACTAACTCTCCGTCCCGGCTACTATAATTTACATGCGTCACAATTCAGATGCCTCAGAGTTGCGGAGAATGACCCGACGCAGAGCGATCATGCAGGATACCGCAACAGCCATCAGCCCAAGCGCAGCAGCAGCGAGAAGCATTCGTGGTGTCCCGGCGTAGGCTGCCGAATTTATCCAGACATTAATAGTATTCGAAGCATGTCGATTGATTGGAGAGCATCCAGACAGGTAGGGCCCAGGTAAGTGCAAGGCCATATTACGGATATTTGAAATCGCTCCCGCAATCATATCAAAGGGTTGTCCGCCACTTACCGACCAGATCATTGCCTGTTCTCTTCCTTGCGTTTCGGCGAGCCCCCATCGAAACTGCCAATTCCCGATAATTGACGATGCGGAAAGAATAGCACCCCACACAAGAGCACATATCAATAGACTTCGCCTCCATAGGCTCTTCCGCATCCACTCCCAGGATTCACACATAGGAAGAACTAGCACTGGTGCGATAGTGACAAAGTGTCTTGGTCCCCATCCCCCAGCCCCATACCAACTCGCGAGTCTTGCGTGAAGTATCAACCACAGACTGGACAGAACAGCCACGAAGAAAGCCTCAAGCGGATAGCGGACCCGGAATCGGCGGAAGCCTACGACCGATAGCAGAGCAAGAGGAACATATAGGAAGATGCTCTTCCCGGGGCTTAGTAACAGCCCAAATACTCCGACCGCAAGATTTCCTGTTAAGGCATTATTGGTAGCATACTGACCCGTTTGCACTGGCGACAAAAGCCAATGCCCTGTCCGGAGATGGTTATAGTATGTTTGCCAGCCGGCGAATGGAGCAAGCACAGCTATTCCTATAAGTGAAAGCCGCATCAATAGCTTACGATCCCCCCAGAAACCCATGGTTAGGTATAATGCGAAGGCCACTAATGGCAGTACCATGGATAAGCGTGTAATGACCCCGAGACCGAACAGGGCTGTCGCAAATAAGAACAGATGAATTTTCATGGTCTTTCTGAATTGCATCATTGACAGCATTGCTCCAGACAGCAAGCACATGCACAGAACACCGTCGAATAGATTGCGTGAATAGGTCCAGACAAATGTGCAGAATGCAAATGAGACGGCACAGCCAAAGCTTGTCGCAATCGATTTCTCAAAGACGATCCGGAGCAGTGCATACAGAAAGACTGTAGTTAAAGAACAATAGATAACAGGCATTAGACTCACGAAAAAACCTGTAATCAAGTTGATTCTGCCGCTATTTCGGCTATTTGCAAGTGCCTTTTCCAATGCGATGTTAAAACCGGCAACAGGCAGAAGAAAGAGTGTGTTGCCGATTTCATGAGATGCATAAGTTCGACCATTCGGAGCTACGGTGTAGATGCCGTCGCGGGGTTGTGCAAAGCTAAGTGAACCCTCCGTTAAGATTTGGTGGGCGACTGCATAATGATACCCCCCCCTCAGAAGTATCGAAGCCTGCTGACGTGAGGAGGAACACGGTAAAAATAATAGCGAATACGAGAAGGATTTCAGAGCGCAGAGTTGCTGGTGCGGAAGTAGCTTGTCTGGCAGTCATAATCTCCTCAACATTATTGCTGTCCAAAATGAATAACCTTACCTACAGGCTTCAGTCCGCAACGCGCCCCTATCGAGAACTTTGACCTCGCGAGAACATTTTGAATCGCTGTATTATCATTCGTCGCATAAGTCTTTGCGGAAAAGATGAGTAGCCCAGCCTTACATCGATTGAGCGGCAAACTCAAAGGCAGCCAACAGACCACGCGACGATTGATACTATGGGCAACTTCCAATGCCATCATGGGTGAAACACATCCCGCTGATTTTTCAACGTGGATATGTAAGACATATATTTCAACAGAACGAGGTAACGGTCGGCACCCAGGATACGGAGAGCCACGCGGAGTATCGCATTTAGTACTCGGAGTCGCGGGTCCCTCTTTGAATGGGTTTTCTTAGTATAATTATTCACCGAATCGCGAGCGCTGAAGATTCGCACTGCCTTTGCCCATTTATAGAATTTGGACGAGCTACTGAATGGATTCTTGTCGGAAAATTCCTCAAGGTTAGCAGCAAAAATAGAGCGCATAAGACGACTGATATATTGGCCGTTATCGAAAGATCCGAATGCATACTTTCCTGAAAATGAAGTGCGGAAGCCATGATCAATAAGCTCGCCACGGTAATCTTCAAATATCGAACGCAGGTCCGGCCGGTTATTAAGATTGAATCTGTCTGTATGCTTTGAGATTTGCTCGCCGCCATCTACAGAAATGCCACTGAAATGAAAGAACTCAAGTGGACTGCATTGGTTTACCATCCAGATGTCGCCATCTTGACATAGTTGCCTTTCGTGAAGGTTCCAGTAGGCCATGTTACAACCTGGATTCTTTAGAACCTTCACGGAATCAAAGAAGAACGGAACTAGATTGACCCACTTCTGATCGACAAACATTCCTACACGCGGGTCGTTAAAGCCAAGGTTAAGACAACGATTCTCCCACCAAGACAAAAGTTTGTTTGTTTCCGCGCATCTCTTTACGGCGATGAAGCCGAGATTAAATACACCGCTCGATAACAGACTCAGTTCGAACTGGCCATCATTCGGAACCGGGGACAGGATATGGGGCGTGAGAACAATCGCATTCTGAGTCAGCGCATCGAAGACAGAGTCAAGCGGACGATATATGTAGATATCTGGATCAAGATACACAACTTGATCAATATTGCGCGCTAAAAGCGCCTTGAGGAATGTAGGCTTAACGCCGGTGTTTAATTCCAGGATGTCATACTTGAATGCCACAGACGGAAAATCGGCAATGTCCAGTTCTTCGACTGTGATAATTTCAAATTGTTCGGAATGGCGATCGAAGTCGGAAGGAAGGCGGTCGACCAGAAGGACATAGAACTTGCAGTCGGGATGATGGCGAAGGAACGAGTCGCAGAGAACTCGCGCGTAAGAAAGATAATTAAGGGAAACAATAGTGCAAGCTGCTCGTGTCATCTGATATCCACCCATGCGTTGACTTTGAAATCGTATCGCTTCAGCGGCCTGGCGGGCGCACCTGCCGCAATCGTGAATGGCGGGATATATCCCTTTACCACTGAATTTGCACCGATTACGGCTCCTTCGCCAATCGACGATCCAGCAGTAACTGCCACCCCGTCTCCTATCCAGACATTGCGTCCTATTATGACCTGCTTGTCACAAGACAGCGGTCGAAGATTTGGCGGGATGTATGGAGAGGAATGGGGCCCACTATACTCACCGTGGTTGTGGTCTGTAATGATGACCTTGCTCCCCATGAGAACGCCATCTCCGATCTCGACGTAGTGAGTTGCGGCAATGTGCCCCCAACAACTTATTCCAACATTACGGCCTATGACGAGTTTAGGAGCAAATGTCTGATTATTAAAGCGAAGAATGGCTTCCATCCACAGTCCATGTCCTGCAGAAAAGTTCTCACCCATCTGAATGGCACATATACCGCGCAAGTAGGCTTCTGTCCCTATGTTAATTTGTTTAACACCAAACTTCGACGCCAGCATGCGGTTCCGAATCCAGTGGGATGCTCTTTCCACAAGATGCTCCCCTAAGGGATACGCACCATTCTCCGTCCAAAACCGCGATATCGATTTGATGGTGGCCATTGAGATTGTCTACCCTAATAAGCTTGCCTGGAAGCGATTTCCAGGGTTCCGTGACCATCACCGCTGAACGTATTCCGTGCTGCGCGGTCGTCTTAAAATATTATGATCGCGATCAAACATATAGATCGTTGCCGTGTTGATTCTTTCGCCTGCCTGGAAGTGTTCCCCAACGTGGATAAGAGCCAGACTGCGCAAATAACAGCGCTGACCGAGAGGGTAGGACAGTCAAGTTTTCAGCCTGCATCCACCGCCGAAAAGCAATTTCTATTCGCGTCCCAACGCGTCAGAATAAAGTCAATTCTCTCGAAGGATCCATCTCGTTCGCATCAGAAAGCTATAGACTGCAATCAGCTTCTTCATGATCTTAGTGTAAAACTCCCAATCATTCTGTCAAACTTATTAAGCGCCCTTACTACCAACATCCATATTCTTGCCAATGGGAGCGGCAGCGCATAAATGGGGTAATCAAATACCCAATAACGGAAATTATAGCCGAAGCAGGCGCGAAGGACCTGGTGGGGATCTTCAGGGACAGATGAAGTTTCAGACAGCCTGGTCAGGAGCAGAAATGGCGGGAAAAACGTCTGAATGGTTCCATTGATGATGGCTCGCTGAACGGATTTCTTTTCGATCCATTCGCCCGTGATCCGAGCGAACGTGGGGCCGAATACGCGGTAAAGCGCATATTCGACATGGCTGTTACCCGTGGCCGCAATCAGGGGATCGCGAATAAGGAGACTTCTGCGTTGATGATTGAGCGCCGTATAGAACGGTCCGAGCTGAGAGAGGTTAGTGTCAAAAAGTGAATCAAACGGCCGATGAGGTACGGAGGAGATGCGCTCCTTATTGACAATGATGCCGGAGATAAATGTGAAGAAGACGTGGACATGCCGCGCCAAGTCTTCAGCTCTTGCCAATTCAATATCCGGAATCTGAGCAAAGCTCCTATGCTGGAGGTAGTCCCCATTGAAGAAATAGGCACGAATGCAGACAAGATCATACAGTTGCGAGGATAGCGCATCGAGCACGCGCTTCAGGGTGCCGGGCGCAATAATATCGTCGTCACTAAATATCCAAACATACTTGCCTGCGGCTTCTTCAAAACAGTGCAGGATATTGAAGTCTGGCCCAAGGTTGTCTTTATTGCACAGATAACGTATATCAAGCCCTCGCTGCCTGTAATCCGCGACTACTGCCTGCGTATTGTCCGTGGAGGCGTTATCCGATACGATCAGTTCGGCACGTCTCTCGTCTTGAAACTGTTCGAGAAGTACGCCAAGAAGTCGATCAAGGCATTTCGCTCGATTATAAGTCGGGATGGCAATCGTCAGTAGTGGCTTATCGTTCTTGGGCTGCTGCAATTCCCCAGTAATCATCTTCATTCCCCTTCAGTCACTGCGCTTTCGCTTCGTTGAATGCAGCGTGCCATTCACGTCTCTTGGTCACAAAGATATAGGTCCCCCACGGAAGGCCAATTAGTGTGGTTATTAAGCAAATCCCAAGTGCCACTGCGTTAGCTCCCCAGAACTTGGCCAGCACCCAAGAAGCACCAAGCGTTATAAATGCTCCAAGAACTGAGTTAACAAGAAAGGGTTCGCATTTATGTGCTCGAAGGTACAATGCCTCGCTAAAGATGACTTGATTGACCAGCGTTGCCAGCAGTAACATCCCTAAAGCCCACGGGGTCAGAAATCTTGCAGCAAGTTTCGGATAGTGTGGACCTCCAAGGAAGAGGCATAAGAAGAGTACTGCCGATCCGGCCGCGCACAAGATCGTAGATTGCCACAGTGTGCGAAAAAATAGCCTATCCAGCGTTTCGATTTCATTTCGTGCTACCAGGCTGCCGAAGGGCGACGCCTTAGTACTCATCCACGCTATCGCTACCCCCCCAACCGCCCCTGAGACGGTCAAGGACATTCCCATACGGCCGGCTTCCACCGGCCCCTGGTATACAAAGAGCAATGGATTGAAGATGTAGAAGATAAAATAGCCAGAGAGCCAGCTCAAGGCAATTCTCCATTGGAAAGGCCATACTTCGCGCCGCCACCCCACATGGTTTTCGCCTACCGGGTAAAGCAGCAGATTCTTAAGGAGCCTCCCTACGTGGGAATAGAAGAGATAAACCAAACCTACCGTGACCTGCCCCAAGATCACCATGGCGGGGGAAAACAGCCCATGGTGTGTTACCAGCGCTGTCCACGCTAGCAGACTCCCGAGCACGGCCTGGATCAGACGCCTGTGTGCCACTTGCGCAATATAGCCGCACCCCTCCAGAAAGGAAAAGACCGGGTCAATCTGAAACGCAAGCATCGCGGCCACCACCAGCAGACACCATGGGAGCCTCCAAGCAACCACTGCGCCAGAGTTCTGATGAGTAGCGAAAAAGTACATACCAGCAGGCAAAAGCGCTATGGCCATTAGCAACCCTGCCAGAGAGTACCAACGTACCGACAATTGCAACACAGACGCAAGACGCGAATGTGCAGCCGCATTGCCTTCCACCCGGCCGTCTGGCAAGAAGGTCAACTGAGCGCGTTCATGAGCCGCCAACTGCAGTACAACAAACGAAAATCCCAGTTCAAAGACGATCTGCAGGGCCACTATGCTGAAAAACGTGTAATAGTACCCCTGCTCATTCGGGCTGAGGAACTGAGCGATCAACAACACGGTTATAATCCCGGCCATTGCAGACCAGAATCGCGCCATGATGGTATAGGCGATAGCACGATCTAGCCCTATCCAGTGCTTCGATTTCGCTAGAAATTGCGATGCGCTGAATTTGTAATTAGCATTCATTATGATTCCGTCTCTTGAATCTCGCAAGGGTTATACCGTGAAGGACAATATCGTAAATCCGACAATTGCGTCATAACAACTACTGCTCTGCTTCATTCATTTCTCAGTGCTGTATTTCTACCAGATTGATATCCGTGCCAGGCGGCGGATCTGCGAATGGCATCTTCAAGCGCAACTTCGCACTTCAGACCAAGGAATTGCTCCGCTTTTCTGGTACTTGGAACATACTGTGGTATCTCTGCTCCTGGGATTGCCTGCTGCGCAACACGAACCTTTGCGGGCGAACCGATAGCAGCAGCCACGATATGGGCAAGTTCCAGGATATTGACGGCCCGGTTAGACCCAACATTAAATGCTTCCATCGCCGGTGCTCGAAACAAGATTGACCAAAGCCAGATGGCTAGGTCAGCTGCATACATATAGGATCGCTTCGGGGTGCCGTCTCCGTTTACGCGGATCAAATCTCCGCTCATCGCATCGCGAATAAAGTTTCCTATGGCGAAGTGAGCATCCAAAGGCAGATGCGGTCCAACAAAAGCAAAACATCTTGCAATCTTGCACTCAATTCCGTACTTTGCCCCGTAGATGGCGCACATCAACTCCGCAGCCCTCTTACCCTCTGAATAGACAGATTCACATTTCAGAGGGTTTGGCGCACCGGCGTAGTCCTCCGAAAGGTGTGTTATCGAGGGCGGCTGGCTTCCATACACTGCGCCAGAACTGGTAAGTAAAAACTTCTGCGTAGCGTGACTTGCCGCAAATTCCAACACTCTTTCCGTGCCGCGTAGAATTGTTGTCAGCATTTCAATGGGATTCTCGGCAGCTTGTTTAGCACTGGCTTCGGTTGCGGCATGAATCACATATTTAAACTCACCATCTGGCCATGAGAAATCCCGGACATCTCCAGCGAGCAATGTCACTGCGGAATCGGATGCCAAGTGAGGGCATTTCCGTGCAAAGGCTCTCGGATCCCGACTAAGGATTGTAATATGCGCGCCAAGTCGTTCCACCCGATTCACGTGAACAAAGCTCTCCACTAGCCAGCAGCCGAAAAAACCCGTACCACCAGTGAGGAAGATACTTTGATCTCGCATTTCACCCCAAAGCCCTACTGTCTTTGAGCGAACAAGTTCGAGATCAACACTTGACAAGGGAGGTCGCATTTCAGTGCTCCAAGAGAATCAGGGCGGCATTTCGGCGCATTTTCACATCAAGCCATGCTGCGAGACTGGCAAGTACCGAAATACTTGCAAAGCCACTTCAGCGGGCAACTCTGGAGACATGAGATGCAACGGATTCGATTCCATGGCTCCATCAGAACCAACTCTACTGCTGATCTTTGGAAAATACGTCTGTTCTGGATCGATCTTTACTAAAAATGCTGCCGGCCCCTTTGACTGAAAAAGGCGCAAAAAGCTCTCGTCCTTCTGGTAGCCAACACCTATCGAGATCATGGGTATCCCATAGGCAGCAAAGATATGCTCCCACTTGGGAATGCCAAGACCAGTCTCCGCATCGCAGCCTACAGAGTGGCCATCAAAGTAGTTTTTCTGGGTCATGCGGATCGACGAATAGCCGTTATTGTCAAAGATAAATAGCTTCAAGTTCAAGTGGTTTGTGCTTACGGTTCCGAGTTCCTGGAGATTCTGCATGAACCCGCCATCCCCTTCGACAAGAATTGTCCTGCGGCCATTTGCCGCAAACGCTGCGCCAATTGCCCCGCCCAATCCATATCCCATGGATGCCAGGCCCTTGGTATTGATGGACCTCTGGCCAGCCTTTTGCTCGAACGTCTGCATCATTACCGTATAAGCACCTCCGCTGCTGCATGGGATCACAACATCCTTCCCGCTGCAGAGGTGCGATAGTTCCTGCACAAAGATGTATGGTGAAATGAAACCATCGGCGGTGCTATTGACGGGCTCTACCAGGGGAATCGCTTGCCTCACAGAGCGGCAGAACTCGACCCACCCACGGTAGTTACCCAGTCTGCAGCCGGCCACGAAGCGAAGCACTGCATTGGCGTCTCCGCAAACAGGCAAAGCCACTCTAGGATGCCCCTTGGTCAATTCTGCCGGATCGCAATCGACCTGAATGACCTCGCCAACCGGAACAAACTTCTGCCAGTTGAACCCTGTCTGCTGCAATCCAAGGCGCGTTCCAAGAGCCAGGACGAGATCGGATTGCTGGATCAGGATGTTGGATGATCGCTGCCCCCAAGTGTTCGGCCTGCCAAAGTAGAGAGGATGCTCGGACGGAATCCGATCAAACCCATTCCAGGTCGTCATCAAAGGAATGTCCAGTGTTTCCAGAGTGTTGAGCAGTTCCGATGCTGTCGGGCGGCTGACTCCCCCCCCCAGCAACAATACCGGCCGCTCTGCAGTGCGCAGTTTGCCTGCAATCTGATCGAGAACATTCTGGTGAATATCCGGCAACGAGACTTTACGGAGTTCAAATCCTTTGCATAAGGCGGCGGGATCAACGACGCGCCCTTGCAAATCCAGCGGAATCTCCACGAACACTGGGCCTTTGCGGCCAGTGGATCCGGACTCCACAATCTGCGCGAATCTCTGTTTGTCGACAACTTCCGTAAGAAGCGTGGAGGTAACGGTGATCGGCTTCACGATGCCCACGCCGTCCACTTCCTGAATACCGCGCTGCCGAACCTGCCCCAGAGCGAGATCGGAGACTTTGACTTGCCCTCCAATGACGAGCAGCTCATGGCTCTCCAAGTAGGCTCCTGCGATCGCAGTAACGATATTCGTAAGTCCCGGTCCGGCGGTGACCAAGGCAAAAGCCTTTCGCTTGATCTCGAACTCGGTAAAGTACTCGGCAGCAATTCCTGCTGCCACCTCGTGCACGACCGGAATGCAGGTGAAGCGACGGTTGCAACTTTCCAGCAAGTGCATGATGTTTCCACCCGCCACAAAGAAACAATGTGTATAGCCCAGTTCCACAAGCCAATCAGCCAGTTGATCGCTATATTTCATTTAGCAAAGCGTCCTTATGGTTCGCGAAATAGCTCCTTTGATGCCGAGTTCACTTTTGTCATCCTTCGGCAACTTGACCAACTCAACCTCGCCGGATTGAGCAACCAGGATCACATTGTAGGAGGCTGCGCCGTGCTTCTTGTCTGCGCGGAAGCGATCGAGTATGTCTTCTGGGGACAACGCTGTCAGTTCACCGGCTAGTCCTGGAACGGAACTGAGCAGGCTGCGCAGATGTCCAGTCAAACTTTGCAGATTGCTTGCGCTTTCATACGAACGTCCCAGATGGCTTCCGAGTTCAACCGCACAAAGTATGCCGATCGCGACGCCTATTCCGTGCGCGATTTGGAAGTGCGAGGCGCCCTCGATGGCATGGCCGAAAGTGTGTCCGAAATTGAGAATCAGCCGTTCTTTGCGGTCGAACTCATCTACCTCGATGAACCACTTCTTCGCCCGTAGACTGGTAATGATGATTTGCTCCAGTTGCTCTTCAGGCATGGACGCGGCCGCCGCGGATCCAAGATACTCCTCAAATGTTGCAAAGCTGCGGCAGTAGCAGATCTTTGCGGCCTCAATCAGCCCGCCAATTCTCTGCTCGTCCGTCAATGTGAGGGCCAGCTTGGGGTCAACCCATATGGAGGATGGCGGATGAAACGTCCCAACAATGTTCTTGTAAGGCCCTACATTAATCGAGGACTTTCCCCCGATGCAGGAGTCTGTCATCGCAAGCACGGTGGTGGGTAGATAGGCCCACTCGACCCCGCGCATGTAGATGGAGGCGGTAAACGCGACGATGTCCTGCACGATGCCGCCGCCAAGAGCAAGCAGTTTCGTCTGACGGTTGGCATTCGCCTGTCTTAATTTAACGATGAGATCGGGAATGGCATCGAGGCTTTTCGAGGTTTCGCTTGCGGAAACCGCAATGGCCGATACTCCTGCCCGCGTCAGCATGGGCAGAAACCATTCGTCCGCAATCACGACGCTGGACTTCTCTGCCTCCAGTATCTTTTGAAACAGGCCATTCTCAATATCAACCGTATACCCGCCCGTGGAGGACTGGATTTTAAAGGAGACGGACATTGCTGAACCCCAAATCTGCAGCGATGAACTGGCCGGTAATGCCGGTGTTATCCGGCGAACACAGGAAAAGGACTAGGGAAGATACATCACCCAGTGCAGGCAGCCTGTGAAAGAGAGTCGCGCTGGTCAACCCGTTGATCTGAGCCTCGCGAAGGTTCTGGCGTGTCATCGGAGTATCGAGCGCCCCCGGTAATACTGCGTTGATCAAGTGGCCATCGGCCCCGAGGTCTGTGGACGCGGACAATACCAGGCCCTGCAAAGCGGCCTTGGTCATGCAGTAAGAGAGCTTGTTCTGTCTGGCCATTTTCTGCCAGATCGAACTGACGACACAGAGGCGCGCAGGCGCTTCGAGGAGATTGCGGTCCAGAAGTATTTTGAGTGTGGCGAGAATGTAAAGGCAGTTTGCCTTGTACAACTCCATGTGATTCGCCAAATCTACGTCATAGATACTGTCGTTCGTATTTGCGCCTTGCGCCCAGCATACCGATGAGTAGGGCCCGTTGGCCGCAAGCAACTCCGGAGAGAAGTCCTGGTTCCATGGATCAACCTCGATCCAGGGGACACCCTGTTGCGCGCTCTTTCGCGCTCGGGTGGCGGCAACAACGTCCCATCCGCGAGCGAGCCCTGCGCCAACAACTGCGCTCCCGATGGCCCCGCTCGCGCCAAAGACAAGAAACTTCCCGCTCGCCATTCCCAATTCCTCTTTCCTTGGATCGAAGCGTTTGAACGGCAGTCTGGAGGACCAGCGCTGCAACCGGCGACCTAGGATGGGCTCTCGTAGATTTCTGTCGCCTGTCTAATCAAAGTGAGACGCTCATTCGCCGTTCAGCACGTGCCAGCGCTTCTCCAACATGTCGATGCGCTTTGCATCTTCCTGCTGGATGTGTCCGTAGTAATCGCGTTTGTTCAGGAGCCAGAGCAGCTCAAAGTGAACCGCATTGAGCAAACCTTTCTCGATGCTCGGAGCAGCCAGTGCAGCAGCATCAAAGATCACTTTGCGAGTTTCGAAGCGGTTGAGATGAACGTTCTTGATCTTGCGGAGAGCAGGCAGGGAATCCATGGAGACGCCGCCGCCCACCACCAGATCCAGACCGTTCGCCTTCGCTGCCTCGGCTGTCTTCAGTACGTATTCGGTGATGACATCATCGTTGATCGAATCGCGGGAGCTGCCTGTGGAAAGGGTAAAGTCCACGCGTCCGAACACAATGCCTGCGATGGGGGAAAACTTTGCTGCCATCGCTGTCATTTCATCCAGTGCGCCATAAGCCTGGATGGTTTCAAGGTTGAAGAGGAACTGGGTATCCTCCTGCTCTTCCTTCAGGTAGACCTTGTCTACGGCCTCAGCAAACTTTGAAAGCGCGTAGGGGCTCTCGATCATCGGCGCGATAATGTAATCCACACCAATCTGCTTGCTCTCGATGAGGTCGCGCATCGCCTCGCAGCCGCCGACCTTCAAGCCGAGTTTGAGCCCAGCCTTCCGCCCGATTTCTACCAGGCGGAAAAGCTCTTCGACGCGTGTGCCTTCCGCCTCAAACTCTGCCTTGACGGCAACATAGCCAAATTCGCTCTTGCCCTTCTTCAGGATGTCGAGCATTTTGCGTTCGCATGCGTTCATTTCAGGTTCTCCAGACTTGCGTTTTTGTTGAGTTATGATTCGGCTGCAAATTTGAGCATGGTATCCGCGACAAAGTCCAGCATTTCCGCTATCAGTCCCGGATACACGCCGATCCAAAACACGTTCTTCATTACGAAATCTGTGTTTGGCAGTTCACCCACGACACGGTATTCGCAACCTTCGTAGGCTGGCTGCCGGAGTAGATTACCACCGAATAGAAGACGGGTGCCAATTTTCTTTGCGTCGAGAGCGCGGATGAGATTCTCCCGGCTGAAGGGCGCGTCTTCACGAATCCCAATGGGAAAGCCGAACCACGAGGGATCGGAATCGGGTTCTGAGTGAGGCAAGATAAGCAACTCTTCAAGCGGCTTCAGTACCTCCTTGAGATACTTGAAGTTTTCTTTGCGGCGCTCAATGAAGTGCGGCAGTTTGGCGAGCTGCGACACACCCACCGCGGCCTGCATGTCAGTCGCCTTCAGGTTATAGCCAATGTGCGAGTAGGTGTACTTGTGATCGTATCCATAAGGCAAGGTTCCCAGTTGCCAGTCGAATCGCTTGCCGCAGGTGTTGTCCTTGCCCGGCGCGCACCAGCAGTCGCGGCCCCAATCACGAAACGACTCGATAAGCTTTGTGAGTTGAGGTTTATTGGTCGCGACGCATCCGCCCTCGCCCATGGTGATGTGATGCGCAGGGTAAAAGCTGAAGGTCGCCATATCGCCGAAAGTGCCAACACGCCTTCCACCAAAAGTAGCGCCAAGGGCATCGCAGCAATCTTCGATCAACCAAAGATTGTGCTTACGCGCAAACTCGGAAACCGCGGCAACGTTGAAAGGATTTCCCAATGTGTGTGCAAAGATCATGGCCTTGGTGCGCGGACCTAGGGCTTTCTCCAACTGGGAGACATCCACATTGTAGGTTCCCAGTTCGATATCCACGAAGACTGGAACAAGGTTGTTCTGAATGATGGGATTGACTGTCGTTGGAAAGCCCGCAGCGACGGTGATGACCTCATCGCCGGGCTTGAGCTGCCGATCTCCCAGGGTGGGAGAGGTCAAGACCGAAACCGCTACCAGGTTCGCGGACGAGCCGGAGTTCACCAGCCGCGCATCGCGCACTCCGAGGAACTTTGCGAACTTGAATTCGAAGAGATCCGCGAATCGCCCAGCGGTCAGCCAGAAATCCAGCCCCGACTCAACGACGGCAAACAGGTCGCTCTCGTCAAAGACTCGCCCCGAGACCGGCACAGGCGACTCTCCGGCGGTAAACGTCTTTTCCGGAAAGGCTTCCTTGTAATACTCGGTGGTCAGCTCCTGGATCGCGGCGCGTAATTGATCTGTACGACTGATGGTCATGCATGCACCCCACTGCTCTTGGGATTGGTCGTCGAATCCGATAGCCAACGTCCCTCATATTGCTCAATCTGAGCACGGGTGAACGCATGCATATCCTCGTCCTGTAATCGCTTCTGATACCAGATAACCGTGAGCGCGAGCGCATCCCTGAGAGTCAGCAAAGGGCGCCATCCGAGGCGCGCTGCGGCCTTTGACCAGTCCAGCTTGAGAGTTTGCGCTTCATGCGGCTGCGCCGCGCCTTCCTGCTCCCACTGCGCTCCGTTGCCCCACAGCTTGGCAAGTTCGTCCACGATCCAACCCACCGGCTGTGCATCGGACTGTTCGGGGCCGAAGTTCCATGCATCGCCGCTTGCGGCCCCTTGATCGCACATCGACTCGGCCACCGCCATGTAGCCGCGCAGCGGCTCCATAACGTGCTGCCAGGGTCGGATGGCACGCGGGTTGCGGATGCGCACCGGACGCGCCTCCATGAAAGCGCGTATAGCATCGGGCACCAGTCTGTCTTCTGCCCAGTCCCCGCCACCGACCACGTTGCCGGCGCGAACCGATGCCACGGCTACCCCGTGACTGGCGTAGTTTTTTGGATTGAAGAAGGAATTTCGGTAGGCCGAGACCACCAGTTCCGCACAGGCTTTGCTGTTGCTGTACGGGTCGTACCCACCAAGCCGGTCGGTCTCGCGGTACGGCCACTCCCATTCGCGATTCTCATAGCACTTGTCGGTGGTGACCACGACAATGGCCCGCACGCTGTCTGTGTGCCGTGCGGCCTCCAGCACATTGGCTGTGCCCATTACATTGGTCGAATAGGTGCCAATCGGATCCTCATAGGAGGTGCGGACCAATGGCTGTGCTGCCAGATGAAAGACAATCTCCGGACGATGCTCGGCAAACGTCTGACGCAACAGACTGGCGTCTCTGATATCTCCGATCACCGAGCGCATTTCGCGCCCAACGCCCGCATCCTGAAACAGATTTACTTTGGTCGGAGGCTCAAGAGCGATGCCACACAGCTCAGCGCCTTTCTGCTGCAGCCAAAGCGACAACCAACTTCCCTTGAAGCCGGTGTGCCCGGTCAAAAGCACATGCTTGCCGCTCCAGTTCATTCCCAAACCTTCCAGGGAGCCGCACCGCTGTTCCAAAGCTCATCCAGGACCGCTTTGTCATGAACCGTGTCCATGGCCTGCCAGAAACCAGAATGCTTGTAGGCCACGACATTTCCCTCGCGCGCAAGGGTTTCCATCGGTTCGCCTTCCCAAATAGTCGCGTCGTCCTTGAGGTAAGCGCCTATCTGGGGAGAAAGCACAAAGAAGCCGGCATTCACCCATCGACCATCGCCTTTCGGCTTCTCCGCGAAAGACAGAACAGTGCTATCCTCATCGATGCTCAAGGATCCAAACCTGCCCGTTGGCTGTGCAGCAGTAAGACTCACCAGCTTCCCATGAGACTTATGAAAATCAATCACTGCGGTCACGTCTACATCCGCCACGCCATCCCCATACGTGAAGCAAAACATCTCTTCATTTTCAACGTAGGGCAAGGCGCGCCGCAGTCTCCCGCCCGTCATAGTTTCGGAGCCGGTATCGACCAGGGTTACGCGCCATGGCTCTGAGCCGCTTCTGTGGTACATGGCGCTGTTCTTCGCCAAGTCAAAAGTCACATCCGACGAGTACAGGAAGTAGTTGGCAAAGAACTCCTTGATCATGTGGCCCTTGTACCCAAGGCAGATGATGAAGTCGTTGATGCCAAAGTGCGAATAGATCTTCATGATGTGCCAGAGGATCGGCCTGCCTCCGATCTCGACCATGGGCTTGGGGCGCAGGGATGTCTCCTCGCTCAGTCGGCTGCCTAGCCCTCCCGCCAGAATCACTGCCTTCATCTGCTTATCCCTTTCCTTGCCTAACCCGCAAATTCCGTGCGCCGAGGCCAATCGCGACCTGCTCCGAAGAGCCGAGATATTCTCGATATCATTGAAACGGGGAGTGCTCCGTATAGGGCAGAGCACTCCCCATTTTGCCAACGCTGGATCACTTGCGGTGAAAATCTACTGACTTCGCTGACTCTCCAAGCCTGTTCAGAGTCTCATCCTTTTTGCTTCGACAAACCCTGGCCCAGAATGGCCTTCTTCAGTTCGAGCATTTGTACCAAGATATTTGGCTTGGATGAAACAATTTGCTTCCCCCACGCCAGCAACGCGGCAAGACATCCAATGAAAAACCCAACTACCGTGAAGAGCAGGACAATCAGGGTGCGCTTTGGGGACGACTTGTGGTCCGGCTCGATGGCCGGTTCCACGACCTGAATGATGGCCGCCTCTTTTGCCTCGTCCAGTCTGGCAGCATCGTATTGCTTCAACAACATATCGAACAGCGCTTGCCGGTAGGCCAGTTCGTGTGCGGCGCGAAGATATTCCAACCCTGCCGCAGGAACATTCCCAAGCCCAAGCCCGGCAATTCCAGGCGAGTGATTGTTCTGCTCCAAACGCGATTCCTCGGCCTGCAGAGAGGTCAGCTGCCTTTCCGCCAATTGCACGTCAGGGTTTTGCTCCGTCGAATAGGAGCGCAGCGCCTGCACCTCTACCTGTTTGGCTGCGACCTGCGCGCGAAGGACGGCAAGGCTCTCGATCATCGCCCTGGCCTGCGCGTCCAACTGGACAAGGCCCTTCTGTTGTTGAACCTGTTGGAAGGCAAGTTCGGCCGCGACCAGCGCCTCTTTGGCCTGCTTCAACTGCTCTTCATAGAAAAGCCGCCGCTGCGAGGCCTCCGTTACCGCAAGGGTCTTGGTAAGGATGCGAAGTTCATCCGTGTAGGCGTTTGCCATGTCGGAAACGCGCTTTTTGTCTCCATCCGTAACGGAAACAGCAATAAATCCGTGCTTTTCAGAGGTCACCACGGTATTGCCTGCCAGTCCCTGGCGGGCAGCCGTCATGTCTTTGGCGTGGTACTCCTTTGCCAGATCGAATTTCTGGATGATCGCATCCGCTATTGGCCGTGAAGTCAGAAGGCCGATGTAGATGTCGTTGGGATTCTTGAGTAGTCCCCCGCCGGCAAGCGCGGCGAGAGAGCCTCCGCCGGCGCCTGTCAGTTGGTTCATCATCATCATTGAAGCCGTCGATTGAGTCTGTTGTGGCGGCATGATTTTGGTAGTCGCCGTATACCGGACGGGTTGTACTAAAGCGAAAACCAAGCCGGCGAGCACGGCAATACCCGTTACCTTCGCAATGAACCACTTCCGGTAGGCAAGCTGCGTAAGAATATCGATCAGGCTGACTTCATAGCCGTCGCTAGGCGCCTCCGATAAGGAAGCGCCGTCCGTTGTCTCAGCCGTTTCTTCGATGGGAAAACCCTTTTCAGTCATTCTTAACACCATTATGGGAGTAACGTTCCAAGTACGGCGCCAGTCATGGCAGTTCCAGAGATAATTTGGGCGTAATTAGCAAATTTTTGGAGTCCGCCTGAAACTACGAGCTTCTCCGGGACAACAACGGCGTCTCCGGGCAACAACTTAAGGTTTCCAAAGCTGCCATGAGAGTGGCTGTTGCGTGATTGGCGGCTGAAGACTGTTCCGTCGGCGCGGATCACGAAGATGCGCTTTGAATCCGCCTCACGGGTGGCGCCACCGGCATCGTTCAGATAAGCAACGAGCCGCTTTCCGGGCTGATAGCGCAAGGCATTCGCATTGTACACAGCGCCGGCCACCTCAACCGTGCTGAGCTGCGGCGGAATATAGAAGGTATCTCCATCTTCAAGAGGAAAATCTGGCACGTCCGCAATGGTTTCGGCTCCGGGCTTCATATCCAGAACGACCCTGCCTGTTGGTTTGATCGAAGAGAGCTTGGCTAATGCGGTTTGCTGCATGGCAAGTTGCGCTTGTTGGTCTGCTCCAGTCTGGCCGGTTTGCGGAGTCGCATTCGCAAACTTTGCGGTGAGTTCCCTTTGCATCTGCTCGGTGGATTGCTGAAGCTGCTTCTCTTGAGCCTGGCGGGCAGAAACGCGCGTAAGTATGGAAGCATAAAGGTAAGAATGTGGTGTAAGCCCTCCGGCCTGTTTCACGACATCTCTTAAAGTCTCCCCGGGATTGACGCGGTACACGCCGGGTGCGTTCACCTCTCCTCCTACTTGGATAAAGGAAGCGTGCTTTTCCATGGGCAATTCAAGGTCCGCCCTCGAGAAGATAGTGACGACATCTCCAGCCTTCAAAGACTGATTGTCCGGCGATGTGGGGTTGTCGATTGCGCCGGAGAGGCGAAATGGGATCAGGCGGGTGCTCAGATCACGCTCGTCAAGCCGCTCGATCAGTGCATATTCCCAGTTGATCTCCGCGCTGATCTGGCCTACTGTGTCAATGATTGGAGTGCGTGAACTCCATAACTGGTCGTTGCCCTGGTTGCCAGATTGATTGGCGCGCAAGATTCCGGATTGGCCAGCCTGCGCATTGCCGGGTTGGTCAGTCCGCGGGTTTCCATACTGATCAGCCTGCGTATTGCCGAATTGGTTGGTCCTCGGGTTTCCATACTCATCAGCCTGCACATTGCTGAATTGGTCAGTCTGCGGGTTTCCATACTGATCTTGGACCAGATCGCGGGGCTGGCCCGTCTGCTGATCGCGAAATTGGTTTGTGCGCGGGTCTCCGAAAGGATGAGCGGAAATACGCGGAACAAGGTGGTTCTCCCGGTTCCAGTAATCGCGAGTGATCAGAAAGCCACGAGACGGAATTAGATCCGAAATCCGCATCCCTTCCTTCCAGGCATAAAGGCCAGGCTGAGCGACATTACCTCGCAGCGTCACTGCATTGTCAAACTTCGGCGAAAGCGGAAAGACCCGCAACAGATCTCCGTCCCTGAGTAAGTGTCCTTGTCCTGATGCGTCCAGCGCAAATTCTTCAACCAGGCGACTGCTATGGTTCTCAATCCGCTCCAGCACGACGCGCTCGGCATCAGCCAGACTTGTCATTCCTCCCGCGCCTTTGATAGCGGCGCCTACCGTCGTTTCGTCTTTCAACTCGTAGATGCCTGGTACGTTGATATCGCCACTGATAGCAACCTGCGCGCCAATCGAAGGAAAGTAAATCACATCGCCGGGGAGCAGCCGGACATCGTGAGATTTGTCGCCCTTCTGCATCAGATCGTAGATATCGAATTCGGTCAGCGTCTGGCCTCCGCGACGCAACTGAATATGCCGCATTGTCCCGGTATCCGATGGGCCTCCAGATGCAAATAGAGCATCGACCAGGGTGCTCAAGGAACTGACCGTGTACCCGCCGGGCTGCCGCGCGCTTCCCAGAACAAATATCTGGATCGAGCGAAGCTGCCCCATGGCAACATTCAGTTGAAAGTCCTTGAAGAGAGCGCCGATGGCCGAATGCAGATATCCTTCGACCTGTTCAAATCGCAAACCGGCTACGGTCAGGCTCCCTACCTTCGGCAGATATATCTGCCCGTTCCTGTCCACCGTCACGCGGGAATCAAGGTCTATCTTTCCCCAGGCTCGTATCAATAGCTCATCCCCCGGCCCCATCACATAATCGGCTGGCACTGGAATATGTTCTACCGGGGCGAAGGTCGTAGGAACTTCGTCGAATAATTGACGACCGTACACCGGAAGTGGCCGACCGGTTGTATCCTCGGCAAACTTCTCAAAGTCGGACTTCTGGGTGAGCGGCCTGACAATCCTTGATAGAGCCGGTTGCTGTGCCGCCGCCGGCGCCGTGGGATTAAGGGTATAGGTATCGAAGGAGCTCTTCTCACTCGTCTGGCGGGCCGCTTGGCTGGAACCCTGTGTTGCGCCTGTCGCGGCCCCCTGTCCCGCCGAGGAACCCGGGGCTGATTGGGTCGATTCAGTCGGGGTGGTCAGTACGGATTGGCCGGCACAAAGCGTGCTGCTTAGTAGAAGCAGTAATAATGCCCTTGATTTCATAAGTGAGAACTCGCCTCAGTCAAATTGGTACTACATAAGCGGAAAGACGAACCGAGCAAAGGTATCCTCTGCAGCCTCGAATAGGTGGGATGGAACACCGCAAACTGCGATCATCCTTCCGCGTGTTCTAATTCACGAGGGCAGCCGGCGTTAGCTTGACCGCCACCGGCGTCTTGGTCTGTTCACGAGAAACCGGAATCTTGTCTGGATCTCCAATGAATGGCTTGATTGCCAAGGCATTTTTCAAAAGCTCGGTCCCGGGATTATAATCGGGAACCAATTCCTTCAGCAGCAAAACGAGGTTGGCGACGTCTTGCCCTTCAACAATTGCTTGCAGGTGCTGCAAAGACGCCTTGAGTTGTATTAGATCGAGATTCTGATGGCAGACATAACTTCTGATTTTAGGGTGCGAGGTTGAGATTAAATGCTCATCAGGAAGATTTAATTCTTCAAACATTTTCTCGCCTGGACGAAGACCGGTAAACTGAATCTCAATGTCTCGTTCAGGCTGGAATCCAGAAAGCAAAATGAGGTTTTTGGCTAGATCTACAATCTTGACAGGCTGACCCATTTCGAGGACGAACACTTCTCCACCCTTGCCGATCGAAAATGCCTGCAACACCAACTGCGACGCCTCGGGAATGGTCATAAAATAGCGGGTCATTTCCGGGTGAGTAACTGTTACCGGGCCGCCTGCGGCAATTTGTTCCTTGAAGATTGGAACAACGCTGCCGTTGCTTCCGAGTACATTCCCGAAGCGCACCGCGACAAATTTTGTATTACTTTCTGCCTGAAGCGCGCGAATCAGCAACTCCGCGATGCGCTTCGTGCCACCCATCACGCTGGTCGGCCGAACCGCCTTGTCCGTGGAAATCATGACAAAGTCGTCGACTCCGTACTCAGACGCAGCACGGGCAACATTCCAGGTTCCGAAAATGTTCGTTTCGACAGCAGCGAAGACGTGGTTTTCCATCAACGGAACATGCTTGTAGGCGGCCGCATGATACAGAATCGACGGGTGATAACGTTGCATCACCCGCTTCAGCGTGCCTCGGCTGGTGATACTGCCAATCTCTGGGTAAAAAGTTATGTCAGGGAAGCTGGTCGCCATCTCCCTGTCCATATGAAAAAGGGGAGTCTCCGCCTGATCGAAACCCACAATGGCAAGCGGGCGGAAAGGCGCAATCTGCCGGCAAATCTCCGACCCGATCGAACCCGCAGCGCCCGTCACCATGACAACCCTTCCTTGAATGCGCTCGCGTATCCTGTCTAGGTCAAGCTGCACCGGCTTCCTGCCAAGCAAATCTTCTACAGCAACCTCCCTGATTTGCTTGCCCAATTCCGTGCCTTGAACAAGCTCCCCCAGACTCGGCACCATTTTGTATTCCACCTTGGCATCGGTGGCGAGCTTCAAAATGCGCACCATTTGTTGTCCCGTCGCGGAGGGAATCGCAATGAGCACTCTTTTGATGGAGTGCTTCCGTACCAATGCCTTGAGGGCTTCCCCAGTTCCCAACACGGGCTTGCCATCCATCACAATCCCGACTTTAGCTTGATCGTCATCGACTAGGCCTGCGACATCGCACATCAGCGTTTGGTTCTGCCGCAATTCCCTCAGCAACGCCAGTCCTGCGCCGCCGGCGCCGTAAATAAGCGTCATCGTCCGCTCACCGTCGATGCAACCCCTGCTCTTCGCGTTGGCGGCCACGCGCACGGCCAACCTTATCCCCAAGGTTAGCAAGCAGCAGATCAGCCAATCGAGAATGTATACGGAGTGCGGAATGCCCCATGACCCGGCCAGAAGAAATATAACCAGTCCACCCAGTATCGACCCCGCCGAATAAGCCAGGACAAGCCGTCCTGCATCGTAGATTGAAGTATGCCGCCAACTTCCCCGGCCCACCGCGCCAACAATGAAGCATATGGACTTTGCCGCTGCCCAGATGCACAGCGCCACCAACATCGGGTGAATGTATTGGGCAGGCAATGCCCCGTCGAAGCGCAACTCAAAGGCGAGGAATGTAGAGAAAGCAAATGCCGCCAAGTCCAAAGAAAAAACTATAGACTGGCGCCCAATGCGTTGCGCTTTCTGCCGTCTAGAAAGTTCTGATTCAGGAGACATAGCCGTTCTTTTCCTCTCTGATCCCTAACTTCGTTGTTTCTTGCGCAGTTTCCATACGTTGCGACCTGCGGAAAATAAAGATAACGCTCATTCTGGGCTTCGCCTATGCAGTTCAACCAGAATACTCCTCTATTCTGCTGTTTGGGCATTGGGCGATGGGTAGGCCGGCATCCTTGGAACAATCAAATCCAGCCAGAATCTGGAGTATGCTCGATGCGCTTCCAGGCTGTTTGAATAAACGGGCTTGCTGCCGTCGATCAGACTGTAGATCTCCGGATGCATCAAGACCGTCATCATTAATGCAGATGTCAGGATTGTGGGATCCAAATTACGAATCTTCCCGCTCCTGACGTTCATCTCCCAATAGTGATTGATTGCCGAAAATACTGGGGAGAGTTGCTCTTGGCAGAATTCGTTCGCTTTGGTGTGCAACTCGATGAATGCGACCGTGATCAACCTAAGCAGCTCCGGCCGGTAGTTGACTGTGTCTGCAAGCATCTCGACAATCTTTGGCAAGACCACTTCTGGAGAGTCGCATTGCGTCAACCCCTTCAGCACGTCCTGACGAAACTTTAACCCCGCGGAATACGCGTGGAGGGACGACCAGAAGAGTTCTTCCTTATTGTCGAAATGCCGGAAAAGCGTGTTTTCACTCACATCGGCAAGGCGGGCTATTTCACGAGTGGTCGTGCCGTGATACCCTTGGCGCGCAAACAGCTTGCCTGCCGCCTGGATAATCTTGTCCGTCCGAACTGAGTTTTTTGGTGTAACTGGCATTTTACAGGCACTCCACATCACAATTGCAGGGCATCAGCAGCCTGCATAGACATTGCTCACTTACCGTAAGGTCGCTGCGGCTCTACGCCACACCACGGAGTCGCGAGTTAACACCGCAACTGGAGCGCGCATCTCAATTCTGACGCGCCGAATTCCTTGCGGCTCAGTTTCTGACAAACGTTGAATCTGGATAGATGCAGGATAGAGGCTGGTGGGGGAGGCGGCATCCTGGAGCAGTTAAGCTGTAAGATATTTCGAATCTAAACGCTAACGCCAGAGAAGGTGTCTCTGCCGGTCAACTTTCATTTGGCCTGCGCACATGCGTCAGACCCTTCAGGCAGGGATCAAAACACCCTGCGCTGGAGCGACTATCGGCTCCAAATTTCCAGCGTCCACCTGGACAGCGGCATGCTGGTTAATCGATTCAATCGTCAGCACGAAACGCATGCTGTTGCTCTTTCTCACAAGAGTTCCCTGAAGACCCTGCATCACACCGCTCTTGATACGAACTTTTTCGCCGATAACGAGGTCGCGATACGGTTCGATCCGTTGCCTGCAGAAGTCGGAGCGCAGAAATTCAACCTCGGAATCCGGAAGTGGAACACATCTGCGGCCGTTACCCACAATTTGCAGCACTCCTGGAGACTGCAGGACCTTCGCCCGCTCCCTGGAATTGATATGCACAAACAGGTAGGTTGGAAACAGCGGCAGGGTGAGCTTCATCCGCTGCCGGTTCTTCCAGACCCGGACGGTTTCATAGACAGGAAGAAATGACTCAATTTCCCGTATGTCAAGCTGCTTCAGTGCCGACTTTTCGTGTTGCGGAACAGTGTAAACCGCGTACCAATTGCGATCACGCGCGACACCCACGATCTCTGGACTCAGAGAGGTCTGATCGCCGAATGTCTGACTTGTCACTTGTAGACCCACCCGAGACCTCTGGTTTAACCAGTGCGTTGCACGAGCGACAGAGAGCAACATTCTGGCGCATAAAGGCTGTAGAGTGAAGTACTTACCCTTCTTCTTGGCATCCAGATGCGCATGGCTCCGCCATCCTGACTTAGCAAGTCGACTTTTACGCTAAGCCATTCATTCACTCATCCACAGACCGTACAACCGTCACACAGGGCCAAACAATGCCCACCGCGATACAATTCAGCGTCGGAAATCATTGCGTACCCCCTTCAAAAGCTTGAATTTAGACAGGTGGACCTGCCTAGAGGGATCGCAAAAACTGCTTTTTTCCGTTGCAACCATAGTAAGCCAATGCCGCCTTTTGTCAAGCGCACAACTGTGAAAGGTTGACGTCAATAATCGTCGGCAATTGATCATCCGGCGCTTGTGGCTATTGATTTCGCAATAAACTTGTCGCTATAAATACTTTGTAATCGATATATTACCAGTCCCCCCCGAATTCTAGCTCTATTCGCAAAGAGGCGGCTAATGAGTAGATTTTTGGCTTTGTTCCCGGGCAAATGGGATCAAAATCCTCCCCTGCGGAATTATGTAAGCACTTGCTGTCACTTCTTCCTTTTGCGCAGGAAATGCCCGGCTCTACGCAACAATTGGGCGATGCCAGCGCTGGCTCAACCTCTGGCAGGTGAGCGCATTGGCCACCGCAGAAACAAGAATCGCAACGGAACTGAACGCTGAAGGTCCGGTTCCTCAAAACGATTTGAATGGGCTTGACCTCCTGCTTCGGCCTATCTCAAGGTGCCGGACGTATGCGCCGAGTGAGGCTTGGGGCATTGTTCCTCACATTCCCCACCGCTGCGCTCACCGGCAACCCAAAAGAAGCACTGCCCGAAGCCGCCTTCTAACCAAATCATTGCCGGAGATCGCCTCGTCGGATGAATGTCGCTTTGCATCTCTGAGCCTGTGAATTCGATGAAGATGCCGTGCTTAACTGGAGTTCTTGACTCGGAGTGCAACCTGCTCCAACCTTGACGCGCTGCTGGCATCTGGCCGGTTATCTTGTCTCCATCCCCTTCAAGGTTCGATTTTTTGTGATTTGTTCGGTTTGAATTCCTCGCCTCTTCGTGCAATGAACCGACTACTCCCTGGGCGCATCCTTTACGCGAACTCCTTTTTTATAATCGATTAGCGCACGGCCATCCGCGCTCATCTGTTTATGATTCTTTGAGTTTCCCGATGTCGAGATGCCGAGGAAAACATCTCCGGTCTGGCCCAGCTCCTCAATCTGCCGCTCGAATACATTGTCGTAGCTGTAGTCGTTACCAACGGCGGTGAGGATGGAGGTGCCAGTGGTCAGCTCAATGGCGCGCATCGCCGGATGATCGACCGTGAGGCGGCTCACAAACTCTGCCACAAGATGCTGCGAATCCGCCGCGTTTCCGCCGTTGCCGGCGACCATCAATTTCCGCCCGGCAAGCAGAGCTTTTCCGGTGACCGCCGCGGCTTCGGTCACTTCGGAAAGCAGAACGTCGTCGGCCATCGCCTTCTGCAACGTGACTACGGAGTTGCCCAGTTCTCCATTATCAGGTTTTTCGCGACGCTCCTTAACGTAGGTGAAAAGGATGTTGTCAGCCCACGTTTTCGCTGCCTTCCATCGGCAGCGGCAGGTCAGGTTCGTATTCAAAATTGACACGATCGAGCTCAATCGCATAGGGACGTTTCTGCACCTGCGTATGAATCGCGCCGACATATTCGCCGAGAATTCCCATGAAGACCAGCACGATGGAATTGAAAAAGTAGATGCCAATCAGCACCGGGGCTATGCCCAACGTGAAACTGCGCCAGAACAGTAGCTTATAGATGAGATATACCATGGCGATGAGAAACGAAACCATCGCGCCGATGAACCCGGCAAACACCATCAACCGCAGAGGAATCTTCGACAGGTTGATGACGCCCAACATGGCGATATCGTACAGCGTGTACCAGTTGTTCTTGGTGATGCCGGACTTGCGTGCCGGCTGATGGAAATAAAGCCGCTTGCTGGGCAAGCCAATCTCAGCGATGATGCCGCGGAAGTACGGGTACGGGTCCTGAAACGATTTCACCAGGTCAACAACGCGGCGGTCGTAGAGGCCAAAGCCCGTGTAGTTCTGGATGGTTTCGACCGATGAGAGCCGCTCCACCAGCTTGTAATATTGCTTGCGCAGCCAGAACATCAGGCCGCTCTCGCCGCTGCTCTCCTTGATGCACAGCACCATGGGATAGCCTTCCTCCCAGGCGCGAATCATATCCGGAATCAGGTCCGGCGGTTCCTGAAAATCGCTGGCCATGCTGATCATCGCGTCACCGCGCGCCTGACACAGCGCGTGCATGGGCGAGCGGATATGGCCGAAGTTGCGCGCATTCACGATGATTTTGACGTTCTTGTCTTTCTCCGCAATGCGCTTCAGGATCGCCACCGTCCCATCCGTCGATGCGTTATCGATGAAGATGTGTTCGTAGCGGTATTGCGGGAAGCTGTTCATGATCTCGCGTACGCGCAGATACAGTGCTTCAACGTTGTCTTCTTCGTTGTAGCACGGAGTCGATATGCTGATGGTCTTCAAGGCTGTCCCCTCAAACGGTGCTGGGTTGGCAGAGTCGCATCTTCAGTTGATTCGCTGGCGACATGGTTCGTCAATCGCGTACCGAGTTTTGTTTACCTGTCTGGTTCGCCTCCGTGTTGCCGGTTTCGCAAGGCCGAAACGAAAAGTGCCTGTGACCGAAGAAGCTGAAGATCACGGTCCCAGCCGTCAGGATGGCTCCTCCGATGTAGGGCGCGGTCAGAAAAGTGCTGCCCATATATGCTGCCGTGAGCTGAAAGGGCGCTGCGGCGCCTGTTTTGCCGCCCAGCGAAAAGTGGAAGATGTAGATAAGCGCATTCACCACTACCGGCAGTAGCAGCAGGCCCGGCAGCGCCACCGCGCCGTAGACCACAAAGCAGCGCATCCATTCGCGGAGATAGTTGCCATGCGTCTTGAAGACAAGCCACTTATATCCAAGAAACGCGACCGATATAGCGATGAAATTCGACAAGACCGCGGCACAGAGATAGCCGTACGCCACATGCCGCGAGAGCACCCATGTGAGTGCGGCGTAGGTCATGTAGCCGAAGGCCGTGTTCCATACACCTACCAGCAGGTAGCGCAAAAATTGCCATGAAGGCAGCCAACGGCGCAGACCAGCCTTCAGTTGCGTCATTGCGCTTGGTGTCTCGGATTGGATTGCATCGGTAGTCATCAGGGTTATCTGTGCATCATGAATGTGAAATCGAATAGTGGTCATTTGTTTTCTTTTGGTACACATGGACCTCATCATTTCGGCTTGAAGTACCTCTTTAACCGAAGGAAGCGCGCTTCATAAAGATCGTAGCTGACCTTTGCGACGAAGTAGACAACTACCATTTCTATCATCATTGCCAGAATCTTCACGGGAAATCCGGAGCGAATTTCCGAATCAGATCCGAGGCTCACAAAACCAACGAGATAATAACGAATCGCAAAAACAATGACTAAATTTGCTTCTGCGTCAAACGTCGGTCCAGCCAGACACCAGCAAGTAGCGCATAAATTGCCACGACGGCAGCCAGCGGAGCGTGCCGACCCATACCCTATGGAGCTTTTTGGGGCTCATACGCGCAACATAACGCCATTTGCGCGCAATTAAAAGCGGAATCGCGCAATATAAATTGCGCGCAATGGTAATCACACAACTTCCCAGCTCGCCCATCGCAGGTATTGAGGTGGACGATGATAAGCCTGTCTGGGGCTGGCGGGAAGAAGTACAAGTCAGCGCGGCCGACGATATCGAGCCCGTTCCGAGTCCGGCATCGCTTTTGGCCTCTTTCGATGAGATTGAGTTTCAGAATGCTCGGGGCAATACGTTATAGCGCATATTTACAAGATACACGATATAGCGTATATTGTTTGAATATACGGCAACACGTATGACGCGGAGCGTGTTTCGATGGACCAGATTACCCGCACTCCCAAGCAACTCGGTACTGTGTTACAGCGCTGCCGGAAAGCGGCTGGTCTTTCCCAGGAGGCGCTTGCTGCGCGCATTCATTTGCGCCAGGCGACGATCTCGGCATTGGAGAATTCAGCGACTAATGCGCGCCTGAGTACGCTGTTCGATACACTAGCGGCGCTCGATTTGGAGCTGGTGGTGCGTCCAAGGACCAAGGGTTCGACGAAGGAAATTGAGGAGATCTTCTGATGGCAAGGCTGCGTCGCCACGTTCCCCTCAATGTCTATCTGAACAGCCGCCTTGTCGGACAGCTTCGCCGCGATCTTGCTGGTGCAATCGCGTTTCAATATGACGCCGAGTGGCTGGCATGGGAGCACGCGCTGCCGGTTTCTCTTTCATTGCCGCTTCGGGAAGATGCTTATACGGGAACGCCGGTTCTGGCGGTTTTTGAGAATCTGCTGCCGGACAATGGGGAACTTCGTCGGCGCATTGCCGCGCGCGCGCAGGCCGAGGGCACAGACGCCTACAGCCTACTGAATGCGATCGGACGCGACTGCGTTGGCGCATTGCAGTTTTTGCCGCCGGATGTCGATCTGGGGCCAGCCGGCGCAATCAATGGAGCGCCGATCAGCAAAGGCGAAATCTCGGCCCTGCTTGCGAATCTGGCCGCTTCGCCATTAGGCATTGGCGAAGATGAAGCTTTTCGTATCTCGATTGCAGGGGCGCAGGAGAAGACCGCGCTGCTCTATTGGAACAGGCGCTGGTATAAGCCGCACGGAACCACAGCGACAACTCACATCTTCAAGCCCTCGATTGGCCAACTGTCGAACGGGCTTGATTTGACCTATAGCGTCGAAAACGAATATCTGTGTCTGAAGTTGCTTGCCGCTCTCGGGTTGCCTGCGGCCAAGGCGCAGATGGCGACGTATGGGGATCGCCGCGTGCTGATTGTCGAGCGCTTTGATCGCCTGTGGACGCAGGACGGGCGGCTGTTGCGTTTGCCGCAAGAGGACTGCTGCCAGGCGCTTTCTGTCGTTCCTTCGCGCAAGTATCAGAGTGACTGCGGGCCGGGCATCGAGGCGATTCTTCATTTGTTGCGCGGCAGCGATACGCCCACGGAGGATCAGCGGAGTTTTCTCAAAGCGGTGATTGTATTTTGGATGCTGGGCGCGACCGACGGCCAAGCCAAAAACTTCAGTGTCTTTTTGCTGCCCGGCGGCCGTTATCACATGACGCCGCTTTACGACGTGATTTCGGCGCAACCCAGCGTGGACGCCCGCCGGGTTCGCCATAACCAATTCCGCTTGGCGATGGCGGTAGGGGATAGCCGTCACTACATTATCCGAACGGTCGCAGCACGGCATTTTATCCAAACAGCAAACCGCACCGGCATTGGCGAAGAACTCGTTACCTCGATTTTTGATGAACTACACTGTACGGCAGAAGCAGCCATTGACCGGGAACTGGGAAAACTTCCCAAGGATTTTCCCGAGGAAGTAGCAAACTCTATCGTTTCTGGGATGAAAAGGAGATTACGAACGATTTGAACCGGCTCGCAGTCTAGATCGGATCAATGGCTTATCGCAGCGGGGCCCGGACCTCACAGCTCCTCATCAGAGGTCAGCCTTAGCTGCCTACCGAACAATGCAGTTTGGCCACGACGGTCATTGCGTTCCTGCGGCGCGACCCTTGACAGTCTCAATCGTCGCCAAAATCCAGGTCGTCCGGGCCTATTCCCCGGGATCTAAGGAACAACGCATAGAGCACGATGGGCCAGAGAATAAGCAGCGTCGGCGAAACCAGCAGAGCGAGAAATCTCGTTTCCGTGCGCCAGCGGAAGAAGAAGCAGTTCCGCCGCGGCGCGGCAAGAAGCATCACAAACAGGCAAGATGCGCATGCGGAAAAGCAAATGACGGCTGCTTGTGCAGTGATGGGCAACTGGAGAAATAGGTCGATTCCGTCCATCGGTACTCCTTCGCAAAAGCTGAACTCGGCGTATCTAATCGAGCACGTCAGCGGTCTTGAGGGGTGTTCATGGGTTGCACCCGGCCGGAGAGAATTGGAGCCGGGTCGGGAGTCCGTCCCGAACCCTTCATTTCTGCCTCTTGTATTCGACCTGGCCGAAGAATCCAGGCCCCACAATGGTGTCGGTCCGCTTGACATAGGTGAGTTCCGCGGACAGAAGCGCCCCCTTAACCTCAAGAGTTCCATCTTTGTAGACAGCTCCCACTCCCAGCTTCTGGTTCTGGCCGACAATGAGGTATTCGTCGCCGTTCCGTGTGACCTAGAACGTATCGTTTGGATTCTTCGTGTTGACCCAGCTGCCGTGGAATTCCGATCCCCTGGATGCGTACCCTGTGAGGGCAACGGCACTGAACAGGCATATGAAGATGATGCGAAGGATCAAAGTTTTCACTGAGTGTCTCCAATGGTTCTTTTCGAACATGGTCGAGTCATCGCGGGTCCAGGACCACCTGCTGCTGAAGCCTTTGAGGCGGGATGCCCATACCGTGCGGTCTTTCCGGTCCGGCTTCGAGATTGCGGTGCCGACCTACATTACGTACGAGTTTTCGAAGATGAGCTCCATCTCGCCAGGCGGCAGAGTTTCTTCGCCCGGGTCATACAGTTCCGGATCAAGGTATTCGCATTGTTCGTCCCCGATATACACTTCGAAGTCTTCAGAGAGACGGACATCGGCCGAAGTGTAGGCACTTCCCTCGTCCACCATCTCGTTGAAGCGCTTGGCTCCCTCGTCACTCCAGAAATCAAATGAGGGGGCGTCACTCTCCTCCCTCGCGTCTTCGTCCAGCGTGATATCGCAGTTTGGTCCCACTCGTTTATTCCTTTCCGGGCCGGTGAATCTCGTTCAACCGGCGCACTTCTTCGATTGTCGAAGAGAAACGCCGGCCCGGATTGCGAATGGGGACTTTGGATTGTTCCTGCTGAGCACATCTTTGGATAAAGGGCCGTCGAGGTTAACTACGGCCGCTTGATTTTGGAACTGACCGGGGCCCGGTCACCTCGAACCGCAGTATCACGGCGGATAAACCCAGGGACCGAGCGAGTGGCAGAAGTTTACTCAGCGGCAAATGCGCGAGGCCGCGTTCTGCCTTCGAGAGGTAACTGCGGTCTATTCCGGGAGGCATCGATGCCAGCTTTGACTGACAAATGCCGCGCCGCTTGCACAAGCTCCGGAGCAACACGCCGATCCAGCGAGCAAGGCGTTCGTGGTCTTCCGTATGAGTGTCAAGGAGTGTGCCAACTGGAAAACTCAGGTAATCGACATTTAGGGCGCATCGGCACCGGACACAAGCGCCATTCTTGGGGTATTGGCGTGTGTTGCAGCGCCGGCAGGTAATTGTTTCGCTATCGCGAATCGAGGGCAGAAATTCGAGAGTAGGCATGGATTTCCTTTTGGAATGCAGCAGTCCGACGAAACTACTTGATCAACGCTCGGGCTGGTTTGCAGTGACAGAATTAAGCACTTCAGGAAGTCAATTTCGCCTGATCGGGGCTCAGCGGAGACGCAACCTTATGCCTGGACGTTCTGTGCCGGCTCGCACATCGGGTATTGATCGGCCGGCAATTCAATCGACAGTCGGAGACCTTGCGCGGATGAATACCGTTCGGGAACTGCTCGGGGATTTCGTGGATCTGGTGGGCAATTCGATCGGCGAGCGCTCTCTGGCTGGTCGTCGATCGGTCGCAATTGCGTCTGTCGATGCCACTCAGTTCGGTACATCTCACGTAGGTTTTGTTTTGATTCAAGATCGAGATTGAAGGAAGTTGAGATTTTTTCTTTCAGAGAAAACGCAAAAAAGCACCTGGCGGACAAGGTGCTGTGCCAGAAATAAGTCACTGCGACTCTGTCCAAGTTGATGCAAGTAGCGATCAAAATGCAGCTGACAGTGCGGCGCGAAGCGCTTTGAACTTGGGATCTTCGCTGAGTTTATGCTGCGTAATCCAGCACGGTCTCTGCCATTTAACGGGGACCTCTACGCGGATTTTTGCCGCGTTGAGGGTCTTTCCCGGCCACGCAATCAATCGGCAGGAGGGGGAGATTTTAGGGGAACGTCTAGGGCGCACTGCAGAAAGATGGTTAAAAAGGGGGTATGTCAGCGATTTTCTTGCTCTTCAACTTTCCAGTAAGAATAAGAAAAAAAGCCACTTATCATCACTTTTTGGAAAACTCTCGACTTCGAGAAATCCGTACGTTTTCCGTACGATATCCGGGCCTGAAACAGGCAGGTGCTTGCTTCACGTCCAGCGTCCCCCCGGCACCCAGCTGCCCATCCAGGCGGCTCCTAGCCCAGCGGATCAGAGCATGTTCGCGCAATCGATTACAAGTCAATGTCCGCTAATGATGCAGGCCCATTGAAGGCTTCCTGCGTAATGGCAGAGTCCGCAAGATCCAAATAAACTGAGCAGGAACTCGACGCTGGTTGTGCAATTGCGCGCGGCGATCCGGACATCAACAGCCGTAGTCTCGTCCAGTAGTTCGATAGTCCTGATAGCTCTAATCGTCGTGAAAATCCGGACCAGCTGGCAGGACGCCAGTGCGCATTAGCCAGTACAGCACGAACAGGGGTCACAGGATTAGCAAAAAACGGCGTGACAATTAGGACCAAGACCCTGATCTATGTGTTCCACCGAAGGAAGAAACAATCCTGCCTGGGAGCGGCCAGCAGCCACGGAACCAGACCGGCAGTGCATACCAATATGATGTAAGCGCCGAACATTGCGACGGATAATTCGCCAGTCGCGTTCATGGATGCCGTGGAGGATTTCGTCCTGGATGAATGCATCCTTTGAGGGCAGAGAGGATTGTTCGAGGAGGACGGCAAGACAAATGCGCTAAACTTCCGTTGATCACAGCATCTTCTGGAGGTTGATCTTTGTACCGGCCGCGCGGCGACAATTGGAATTTGGATCAAGCCACCGCACAAGGCTGATTTCCACAACCGGGCGAAATCGTCTGGGTTCGGCAGCGCCTTTTCTTGACGGACGAGGTTCGCAAGCAGATCAATACGAACGATTCCACCCTGGTCAGGCTCTCGTGTATTGATGACGACGCCCAGGGAAAGCCTCTCGAAATCCTTTGGGAAAAAGAGCTGGATACCCGGATACTCTCGGACGAAGCCTGGGATTCGATTGCTCGCTGGGATACCCAGCTCGCGCTGGCCGCCGTCCGGCTTCGGGATCATTACCCGGCGCACCGGCTGAGGCCGGTATGTCCCACACACCAGTTGTTCGCGCAGAAGTGGCCACTCCCACACCAGACGCTCCGCCGGAATCGTCGATCCCAAGACCGTCGATTCCGGCTGCGCCTTTGTTCGAGCGGACCCGCTTCCAAGCCTGCTGCATGTTCTCTCTGGCCAGAACCACGAAAAGTAGTCCGGCCCCCGTGTCCGCCGCTTCATGACGCGGGCGCGAGGCTTCGTCGCTGTCCGGCGCGGACAGGGCTTCACCCTGCCCCTTGCCGGACCGCTCTGCTGACGCAGACATCTGACGCATTGCCCTCCGCATCGTCATGCCGGATTCCACTCCTTCTCGTTCAGCCCTTCATCCGTTCGTGTGAGCGAACTAATACGGCCTTGGCTGACTTCTCCCTCCGATTTGCATCGTCGCCCTTTCAGGCATAAAGCGAGATCTCCCCAGGTAAGAACGCACTCCTTCACTGCACGACCGCCGGATCTACGCCGCCGCACCTTGGTCACAAGAGCTTCACGGAAGCTTGCCCGCTCGCCCTGCTCGGCACCGCCTTCTATCCGGTTCTTGTTCATCGGCCCGCAGCTTCGATCCACGCTTCCTCCCCACACTCGGTCGCCCTCATGCAGTTGCGCTTCACTTCACTTGCCGTGACCAGCTTGTGACGGGACTTGCACCCGTTAGAGTGCGCCCATGCTGGGCGCACCAGCGTAAGGTCCTCTTCCTGTGAAGAGGACCTTGAACGACAACTCTTTCTCCAGTAGGCTTCTTATATTTCCGCCGCGAATATTCTATTCGCCTTCATAGCTGTCGAATGCTTCGCGCACGATGGCCTCGATCGCGGTCACTTCAGCATCCGTCAGCTGGGCGAACTCGTCCTCACGCCGCTTGCGCCCCAGCCTGCCCTCGTTCAGGCGGATAAATCTGACCAGGTTCTCCGCTATCCTGTCCGGCATCTCGACTGTGTTCATGACGCGGCGCATCGCCTCGTCGTTGCGGCGCAGGAAATCGATCTCGCGCGGCAAGTCCCGGTCGACGGCCTGCGCGACGCAGCCATAGAGAAATTCCGCCGCCTCCGTGCAGTCGAAATAACGGTAGAGGTCGGCTGTGTCATTCTGCACCTCGACGTTTCGCTCCGGCGTCGGGCGCCAGTCGATATAGTCCATCAGCGGACCCGAATGCGCGCGCAGCGTGTCCCGATAGGTATCGATGCGGTCAAGCATGACCGGCGAGACAGGGAACACCATGCCCGGCGGCGTGAATTTCCGCTCCGCCAGGACGTGATGGATCAGGCAGCGATGCAGACGACCGTTGCCGTCCTGGAAGGGATGGATATAAACGAAGCCGAACGCGGTCGCCGCCGCCTGCAGCACAGTGTCGAGGCCCATCTCACTCATCCGTTCGTTCGCGGAGATCAGGCCCTGCATGAGCGTCTGCAGGTCGTCCGGCCGCGCGCCGATGAATTCCGGCAGCGGATCGCCTTCGTGATCGCGCTCGCCGAGGAACACGCCGTCCGGCCTGAGGCCTGCCCGCGTGAAGCGCGTGTCCTCGATCAGCACGGTATGCAGCCGCACGATTTCATCGAGCGTCAGCTTGTTCTTGCCGGCCTGCAACACGGCTCTGCCCCACCGCTCAAGGCGGTTGCGCGGCGGCTTCTCGCCTTCGATCTCGAAGCTTGCGCGGCTGTCCGCCAGCAAAAGGAAACTCGCCGCCCGCGCGACGACGTTCGCGCCGGTGTGGCCGATGATGTCATTCGCCTTTGCCGCGAGCGAGCGCGCGCCGAAATCGGTCAGTGTTTTCGTCTTGCGGATGACCGGACAAAAGTCGCGGTTGCCGAGCAGATTGTTGCGCACCTTGTGGCGGCGCGACGGCACGGGCGCTGCCGTGAAATAAAGACGGCTGTCGAGTAAGTCGGTGAAACTGACCCCGGTGGCGTCTTCGATATCGAGCTTGCGACCCGTCATGAATTCATAGAGGAACCAGGCGCGGCGGTTCGGGGCGCCAGTCGGGGCACTGCGCACAAAGGTGGCGACTGTGTCCTGGGGAATAGCGTCGAATATGCGTTTCAGGACGAGCATATCTAGGTTTTCATGGCGCAGGGCGAAGCCGAGATGATCGCCGAAGCTGTCACCCGGCCAGTACCGCTTGTCGTAAATCGTCCACTCTCCGGCCTCCCTGAGGCTCGCCTTGACGTGCTGGTCGGAGACGGCGCTCGGGCGGCGGACCGGCACGCGCACGCCGAAGGTTTGAACGATCCAGGCCCAGCCCACCAGTTGTGCCCCTGCGGGCATGGTCTTTTCCTGGAAGGTGCCGGGGCGATGACTATTGATGGGCTGATTTAGGGTCGCCATGGTCGAAGATCCTTCTTTTCGGTCGAAAATTCATCATTTCTAGGCCTTATGGTCGAAAACAAATATAGCAGGCCTTCAGTCGAAAACCAATCATTTCAGTCGAAAAAGGCTAGTATTTCTGCCTGTAGGTCGAAAATCAAATCGGACCAATGCTTTGCCATTCATGGGCCAAGTTTTTGTAAATAAAGGAAATATTGACGGCGTGCCCTTCTGCGAATCGCCCGCCGCCGCATAAAAGACGGGACATCTAAAATTCTTTGCAGTTGCTAACATCGAACATCGGAACAGTGAGGGCTTTTATCAGTTCGCTGATAGACCCGGAGAATCCTGCCTATCGGGGCTTTCTGCGCAATATTCCCCGCATCGTCGGCTACACACGCGAAAACTAGCACAGATCCATGTTCGGTAATCCGTCCTCAATGCTCTCTGTCGGACTTCTTCCACCAGGGTGCGGACATCTGGAGCGAAGAGGCATGGGATGTGATTCGCCGTTGCCGCAACCTCGTTTGGCTGATCTTAACCAAGCGGCCACAGCGGATACTGGAGCATCTACCGGAGGACTGGGACGAGGGAAGAGGCTATCCGCATGTGTGGCTCGGCACCACATGTGGCACGAAAAAATCGTTTCGTCGCGTCGAGGAATTGAGAAAGATTCCCTGCGCACTCCGGTTTCTTTCCTGCGAACCACTCCTGGAGGACATCAGCGAAATCGATTTGCAGGGAATCGGATGGGTACTTTGCGGCGGGATGTCGGGACCGCTGTACAAAGACCGGTCGATGGATCTTCGTTGGGCGGCAGCACTCTATCAGACCGCCCATTCTGCTGGCGTTCCTTTCCTCTTTAAGCAGGTCAGCCACAATCTCACCGAGCGTGGAATCAACGCCCTGGGTCTTCTCCTTGCACAGCGCTCCGGCAGACCTGCAGACCCCGAAAGAGTCGATTGCATCCGCCAATATCCAAAGCTCGCGGTTCCATTCACGCCGCCTGCACCGAAAGGCGTGCGCTGGACCGGGGAAGATTGGACAAAGTACCTTCGGACCCACGCAATTTGATCGTCTCCGGCACTCTTGCCAGTCAATAAAGGCAGCCTCCTGCGAACGCCTGTAGCCGGCTCTCGTTGGAGGCTTCTGCTCCGCGGGCATGCACGTCAATCTTCGGCGCGAATGCTATCGAATCTCCGTCCGGATCGGATTTCTCCGCAGCGCCCCCCCCAGGAGGCCTCCCTAACAGAGTCTCGTCAAGAGCCGAGTTTCTCCTGATCGATTGATGGGTAAACGGCAATTTTTTCGAAAGGCATTAAAACGACCGGCCGGACGTTTTAGCGAATCCCGAGGCGCTGAAGTTGATTCTTGGCCTTTGAGGAGACTGGGCCTTGGGCCGCTACCCAGAGTCCAGCCTAATACTGCTAGGCTGAGAGCTTTCTAAGCGCCATCAGGTACTCGTCCGACATCGATCCTACAGCCACAAGCAGTCTTCGCGATGGGACATGGCAGAATACGTCTTGCCCCTGCAGTTTCATGCCGGTTCGAATCAGCGTCTCGTCCTCCGCGGTTTTCCCCGGCTGCCGCTGAGGCCCGGTTCCGGGACGCAGGTTCAATGGAAACGGGCGGCCCGAGTGATCTGAATCAGCGGCCTGAGCCCGCGACACTTCTTCCGCCGGAAAACGGGTAGCAGCGGGAGTCGACTCCGGCCTGCGCCGTTCTATGAATTCGTCAATGTCCTCCTCAAACCATCCGGCGGAGATGCTCCCATCCAGTTTCTTCGCTTGCTGAGGGAATTTTCGAGCCTTCATATCGCGATAGATTTTTGATTTTGAATGGCCTGTACGCGCGATCACCTCTACGAGCCTGATGATGTGGCTCTTCCCGTGATCGTGCGAACTGGTATTTGCAAACATTCTTCATCTATGCTATGAGCCTCCCAAAAAAGCGATAGATGAGCCAGAGCGGAAAATTTGGGAAAATTGCGATAGGGGTAGACTCCCGCAACATTCCCCGACTTAGAGGTGAATGACGTGATTTTGATCGCGCAAGCCTTGGGTCGGCAGTCAGTCCAGAACTTATATCTCAGGCGGCAGGCAAGCGGCAGAGACAAGAACAGGTATCAAATTCGCTGGAAGCGACGGTCGGTGATCAGTTCCCACATTATCGTCAGCACTGACCGCGATCCGCGGAGCTCTTGGTCTTGCGACCCGTGTTTGAACGGTCGCGGTTCCGTTTAACTGCGACTCCTACAAGAGGCCGGGTTTCGGGCAGCAAATGACTGAAGTCAATTGCGGTAGCCGGCCACCTGGATCATTCTGATGTCGGTCAGCTGGACTGGTTTGGGAAGGTTGATTTCCTTGCCCGACTTCAACTTGTCGAGATAGTTCGCCCATTCCTGCATTAGGAGACGCCTCTCCGGCAAAAGACCTACACGGTTGTATGCGCGCCCATTGGGGTCGATGACCTGATGTCCCATTTCATGTTCAATGTACTCAGGTTGCGGTTTCAACCAGAGCACGTTGGCCGTAGTCGGTTTCCTCTTGCCATCCCAGCCTCCCTCGAGCTGCAATCGAAAGAATATGCTGGTCCCGCTGCGACGGATTGAGCGCTGCTTCGACACTGAGTACTGCTGTCACATGGGGCGAAATAATCACATTGATCTCTTTTTCATGACTATCCACCACATCGTAGGTCAGCATCCCATCATAAGCGCCGTCGGCTGTAACACTGGCGATTGTCGCATCTATCTGATCAAGCAACGGTGCCACTTGCGAAGGGTCTCCAACATCGTTGCCGGTCAGCGTCGAGGCCATGATCATTCCCGTGTCGGCGTCCATGGCCAAGTGTAGCTTTCTCCAAGTGCGACGCGCCTTTGCGCCGTGTTTTTCCTGAAGCCACTCACCGGCTCCGAAGACTTTAAGACCGCTGCTATCGATCAACAGATGAATCGGACCATCAGGGAGGATACAGCCCTTCGAGATTGACTTCATCGTCCTTGCCCTTCGGCTCAAAGTGCTGTGTTCAGGCGTGGTCAGCGATACACCCAACAGGCTGAAGATGGATGCCATCAGCCCTTCGGTCTGACGCAACGCCAGGTGAAATGCCAAGCGCAGCATCATGCCCGTTTCGATGGCAAGCTCGGAGTAGACAGACTGCCCGCCAGGGGTTGTCCGACGCGCCGCCTTCCAGACATCCAATACTTCTGGTGTCACCCATAACGTCAGACTGCCTCGACGCCGAAGACCAGCATCATACTCCGCCCAGTTCTTCACCTGGAACTTCATCTTGGGGATGTGGTGGCGACGAGAGGAGTTGTGCTTGTTTGGCATCGAAGGAGTAGCCTTTCAGAAATCTGTCCCAGACTACACGATTTCTGCCCTATTCGTGCAACAACGCCCCGCAGGTGTCTCAGCCCGGAATGAGAGAGCAAGTTCACAGCGTTAACTGATGGGTGGACCATCCGCCGCGACTGCCGTTTCTACCACCCCCCGTCGCCGCACCCACCGTGGGTACCACAACGTAAAGATCAGCGATAACGCCGACAAGACAGCGGAGATCACGCTGGGCAGTAGCCCACCTCTTGCCGATTGCCACTCCAGCACACAGGCCTGCAGAATGAAGTCGGTTCCCCAGACAGCGGTAATCCACTGATTGACGCGAATGAACGAATGAAGGTGCCAGCGTTCAGGAGGAACCATCTCGTGCGCATACTGCAAAGTAAAAGGGGTTCCGACCAGCAGCGAACCCCAGGCGGTGGTAGCCAAGATCAGGTGCACCATGAGTCCTTGATGTTGGCCGACCGCTGCCCAGTGCAAGAAGTAGAGTGCCATAAAATCGAAGGCGAAGAAGCAGAAGGAGACCAGTTCAAGTATCTTGGGATGGCGACGATGCGCAAGAACTTGAACAGCGGTGATGGCCAAGGCCACAACGAGAGCGGCCATCGGATAACGATGGCTAAGCAATCCGAAGAGAATCCACGGCAAAAAGGCAATGATCAGATTCCAACTCATTTGTTTCGTACCCTTCACATTTGCAAAAATATTGCTCATTTAGACGCTAGCACACGATCCGACTGCGTGATTGTGTTCTTTGATATCACGCTTTTCCATACCAAAACCGGAACGTGGGCGGAGCACCCTTTTGCATAGGAATGTGAGTCTTTTCCAGAATGAGTGTGCCCATCCTTCGACTTTTTTCTGACGAATATGTGTTTCGCAACCGCCTGCCATTCGAGCCAAAGGCCACCTACTTGGACGGCTAGTCCCCCCATTGCCGACCTGTTTACAAAATATTTTTATCTAAGACGGCGAGTGAGTGAGTTTTTCAGATGAGGATCAGCAGCATGGGTATCGACTTGAAACGCGCAACTCAGAGGTGATGAGTGATAGAAGGTATTTCAACGCCAATCCAGAATTATATTTCTACACCACTTCATGGTTTCTCGTCGGTTCTTTTTTCTCCATCCCCTTCACGGTTAGACTTTTTTGTGGTCATTCGGCTTCCCTCACTTCCATGCAATAAACCTACTGTTCTCCTAGCGATTGACGTGTGGCGTGACTTCTCCAGTCACGGCTACCTGCCCTCTCTCCCTTGGCTGCGCGTTTTGATTTTTTCGCGCAACGCCCACTGTGCCGACTGGCGGACCTGTTCAACCCGTTCAAGGACGTGTTTTCGCTGTTCCTCGTCAATCGACACCCTGAAGGATTGCTGGCCGTCTGGAGTCTTGACGACCGCAACCGTCAGATCACCGCCGACGTTTGCCTTCGATTCTGGTTCTTGAGACGCCTTCAGGATTTGGAGAACCTGCTGTGAGTGGGCGGCGGACTGGAGGCATGAAAGAAGCAGGTGTACGTCGGCTTCATTGGTGAAAAGCATCCCGCTCGTGTTCTCATTCTGCAATCTGGCTTCAAGGGCATGGAGGCGAGCAGCTTTGACCTGGAGCGGGTTCGCCACGAGTCGGTGCTGGTACAGGGCGTCTCGCATTTCCGGGTCGGTAAACTCGACAAAGATGCCGTTCTGGACGGCCACTTTGACCACCTGCCGCTTCCAAACATCGCTGCCAGAGCAGGCGATGCGCGAGCCGTATTTTTGGACGGCCATCTCCAAGCCAAAGACAATTGCGGCCTCGTTCAGGTTGAGCACCGTCACGCGCCGCCCACGGTCGATGACGGCCAGCTTGCCGTTGAGAGTGTACGAGACATCCCCCCTGCTCCGGCTGATCGTCCATATTCGTGCCGCGGCAACCTGCTCGGCGAGATTTTCCGCCTTCTGCTGAGCCGCAAGACGCTGCTCGATAAATTCGGACCAATCCGTCTTCTCTTCATTCGTTGCAGGACCAAGATGAAGCGCATTGGCTTGGGGGACATGATCTCCTAGGAGGGAACGACCAACATGCGCTTAACCAACTCGCTTGGGTCAGTTGCGTCCGTCGTCCAATCTGCCCTGCTCGGATGTGTCGCCACAACAACGAAAATCCCATTTGAGTTCTTGTAAGAGGTACTGGTCCAACGACGGTTATTATTCTCTACGAACCTATCGACAGGGGCATTGGCGTTCAACCGTTCGCAGACCAAACTTCCAGAACGCTGGCCGAAGCAAAGCACGACACGCACACCCAGCCGTTCGATAACCGCCTGATGAAACGGCCAACACAGTTCCGCAAGCTTTTGAAAGCGTTTGTTAATGTCTTTCTCTCGCACAGAGCGCACGAATACGACGTTGCTCGCAGGGATCTTTTGTGGGTCAAAGCCCAATCGCTTTATCAAGTGCAGAACCCGAGGCTGCATACCGGATGTTCCCGGTTTGTGACCCTCCCACCATGACTCGTCCTGATATTCCGACCAGTAATTCTCTTTGTCGAGCACCATATCAGTGTGCTTTTTTACAGTGTCGTCCGCTTGAAGTTGAGGAGAGCCGCCCGGATTCAGTCCAAGTATGTATAGAGGTGACGGCATACTAAATGCCGCCTTGCCTGAATAAAACGCTGCGCCAGATTCAACCAAGACAGAGTCAGGTATCAAAGCCATAAATTCTTCAATCATCTTTCTTCCTCCTGGCGCCATCGCGCTATCTGTTAGCGTTCTACACGGCAAATTCACTCTCAGCTTTTGCGACAAATCTGGGCCTGCGCTCCAGATCTTGCAGATAGAGCGGTACGATGTACCTTCCTTATCTGTATGTCACTGTACAGAAGCGATCTCAACTCACGCCAACAGTCCGAGGCGCGTTGCCAGGGCATGATAGGGCTGGCGTGGCGAATTACGGGAGGATTTTCGCCTTCGTGGCAGTTCTCTTGTAGTCAATTCCTCCCGTCAATTCACCACAGGGCTTAGATTGACCTCAGGTTCTCTCAGGTTCCCTGTCTTAAGAATCCGCAGTGCGGCTACGTCAGTAGGCGAAACACAGAGGCAGGCTTGTTTGATCGGATCGTGAAGGCTCTCTAGACGTTGACACGTTAATTGGTGTATTTATTCGCCAGCTTCGCGAACCTAACGGGGCGCGCCCGGGACGACACGTTGACGGCGTTTTTCACGCCGTCTTCGCAGGTGGCGCAGCAGCAATCACGGGTGAGTTGCGGGTGAGCCTATTTCTCTAATTTGTAGCTAACCTCTTTAGAATGTGGTGGCCAGAGACGGGATTGAACCGCCGACGCCGGCCTTTTCAGGGCCGCGCTCTACCACTGAGCTATCTGGCCTCAGTGCAAACTTCCAGTTGCAATTTCCTGCGCGGATTCCTGCTTTGCCGGAAAAAAGGCTAGTCCACGAACAAGTCGTCTGCAACAACTTGTACAGTATACCAACTCCCCACTTCCACGCCAAACCCGGCCCGCAACCCCAAGGCAATTGCCTGAATTCTTTTCCGTGAATCCCCCGCCAGAAACTCTCCGCGCGGCGGCCGTTCCTGCTCTACACTGAAAGGCATCATGCACCGTACAGCTTATCTCTTCGCCTGTTTTGCCCTCGCCGCAACCGCCGCGCTTCACGCACAGGCGCCCTCGCCGGAAGCACGCGCCGCCCACGCCTACCAGGCTGCCGTGCATGACGGCCCGCCGGCCCTGCGCGCTTTTCTGGACCAGTTTCCCAAGGGAGCCGACCTGCACATCCATCTTTCCGGAGCGATCTATGCCGAGAGCTTTATCCGCGACGCCGGCGAGGACAAGTTGTGCATTGATGTGGCGGATCTGAAGTTTGCCCGCAACGATCAAGGCGATCCCCTCAAGGAGCCCTGCGCGCCGCCACTGGCGCCAGCCAGCCAGCTCCCGGCAGATCAGCAGCTTTACGACCGCGTCGTCAACGCCTTCTCCATGCGCAGCTTTGTCCGCACCTCCGGCTTCAGTGGACACGATCAGTTCTTCTCCACCTTCGACCGCTTCGGCGGGCTCAGCAAAAAGCATATTGGCGAGTGGGTGGACGAGGTGGCCAGCCGCGCCGCCGCCCAGAATCAGCAGTATGTGGAGCTGATGGAGACACCCATCTTCTCGCATGCAGCGCGGATGGCCCACGAGAACCCCTTGAATCCGGACTTTGCCCAATACCGCCAGACGCTGCTCTCCCTCGCTCTGCGCGACGAAATCTTTGTTGACCGCGAGGATGTGCGCGCCGCCGAAGCGCTGCGACGGGATATCGAACACTGCGGCACTCCCCAGGCCACGCCTGCCTGCGGTGTGGAAGTCCGCTACATCTACCAGGTTCTGCGCGGCGCCGCGCCCGAGCAGGTCTTTGCGCAGGCGCTTCTGAGCTTTGAGACTGTGCAGCAGAGCATGGATGCGCATGAACCCAGCTACGTCGGCATCAACTTCGTCATGCCCGAGGACGGCTTCCTCTCCATGCGCGACTACACGCTGCAGATGAGAATGCTCGACTACCTGCACTCCGTCTACCCCAAGGTTCACATCAGCCTGCACGCCGGCGAGCTGGCGCAGGGCCTTGTACCGCCCGAGGGCTTGCGCTTCCACATCCGCCAGGCGGTCGAACTGGGGCACGCCGAGCGCATCGGCCACGGCGTGGATGTGATGTATGAGAACGACGCCCAGGGCCTGCTCAAGGAGATGGCCCAGAAACACGTGATGGTTGAGATCAATCTCAGTTCGAACGAGGGCATTCTCGGCGTCAAGGGCGCGGAGCACCCTTTCCCGCTTTATCGCGCTGCTCACGTCCCGGTTGCGCTTTCGACCGACGATGAGGGCGTCAGCCGCATCGACATCACCGGCGAGTATGTCCGCGCCGCCCTCGACTACCACCTCAGCTACCAGGACCTGAAGCAGTTGGCCCGCACCGGCATGGAGCACAGCTTCCTCGCCGGCGACAGCCTGTGGGCCGCAGCGGATGTTTTTACTGCTCCCGTTGCGCCCTGCAAAGGCCAGACCCTCGGCCAGGACAAGCCTGTTGCCGGCTGCAAAGCCTTTCTTGGCGGCAGCGAAAAAGCCGCCGCGCAGTGGAAGTTGGAGCGTCGATTCCGGGCATTTGAGGCCAGGTTCTGATCTTTGTGCAGTCAGTTTTCAGAGATCACCAGAGCAGCGCTGTTTTCAGAACAAAACTTGCCGTATCTTGAAATGAGATTCCCTCACCGCCGGTTACCCTCGACGCCGCAAAGTTCGTCTAATTCACTGCGAGGTCTCTCGCGCCGATTATTCTCAAAGAAGGAAATATCTCCGGGCAGCGGAGATGAGGGACGGGTGCAATCCTAAATCGATTCAATCCGGGCTGCGGACGAAAGAGTCCGCCCCGCCGAATACAGCTATCTTTTCCGATCGTTGTTTTTCTGGCGCTCTTCACACTTGCGAGGCCTGCGTGGTCCCAGCAAGCGCAACCGACTGTGCCTCTTCCGGCTGCCGATGCTGCTGCTTTGCCCAGCGCGCCCAATGCCCCGGCGGCTGCCGCGCAACAGGCGCCTGAGCAGGGTTCGCCGGGCAGCATCCACGGCGTCGTGGTGGACCGCGATGGAACTGTCTGCGAAGGCGCGCACGTCTCCCTTACACAGGCCGGCCCGGCCGCATCGTCTGCCAGAGTGGCGATCTCCGGCAGTGATGGCCGCTTCGTTTTCGGCAACGTCCCTGCCGGCTCCTTCAAAATCACCATCTTCTCGGATGGATTCGCGACCCAGCTCATCCCCGGTTTTCTGCACCAGGGCGAAAGCTATGAAGCGCCGCCGGTCAGGTTGCTGGTCACCACCGCTCAAAGCGAAGTGCGGGTGTCGGCATCACAGGTGGAGGTCGCCCAGGAACTCTTCAAGGATGAGGAAGAACAGCGCGTGTTCGGCGTCATTCCAAACTTCTACGTCGCTTACGCGCCCGACGCGCCGCCCCTCACCTCCAGGCAGAAGTTTCATCTCGCCTGGAGATCCTCAATCGACCCGATCACGCTGCTGGCAACCGGGGCCTTCGCGGGGATCGAGCAGGCTGAGAACAGTTTCAGCGGGTACGGGCAAGGCGCGCAGGGCTACGCCAAGCGCTATGCAGCCAATTACGCCGACAACTTCATCGGCACGATGATCGGTGCCGCAATTCTGCCGTCCCTGCTGAAACAGGATCCGCGCTACTTTTACAAGGGAACCGGGAGCACGCGGTCGCGCATTTTCTACGCCATCGCCAATGCGGTCGTTTGCAAGGGCGACAACGGCCAATGGCAGACGAATTATTCCAGCCTCAGCGCCAGCCTCGCGTCGGGAGGCATTTCGAACCTGTACTATCCTGCAGCCGATCGCAATGGAGTGTCGCTGACCTTCGAGAACACCGGCTTCGGCATCGCATCGAGCGCTGTCGGGAATCTTTTTCAAGAGTTTGTTGTCCGCAAACTGACTCCCAAACTCCCCAATTTCGGCGGCTCCAAGCCGTAGAGAACAAGCCCGCCGCCGGCGCTTCAAACGCGAATTCCGCCTGTGGAGATGGACGCCCGCAAGCCAATCCGGCCTTTCGCAGGCATCGCTTCCGGCATACACTCACCCCATGGACAACGAGCGCATCCGCGAGTTCTGCCTGTCTCTGCCGCACGTTCGAGAGACTCTCAACTGGGGCCAAGTTCTGGTCTATTGGGTAGGCGACCGCGAGATCGGCGGCAAGATGTTCGCTCTGACCAACGCCGACGGCCTGGGGGATGTCGTTCTGTCTTTCCACTGTGGGGCCGAGCGCTTTCACGAGTTGCTGGAAAACGAAGGAATCCGCGCAGCGCCGCACCTGGCCAGTGCATGGTGGGTAGCCCTGGAGCGGTGGGACGCGCTCCGCCCACGTGAAATTGAGGACGAACTGACCCGCGCACACGCGCTCATCTATAAAAAGCTCCCCCGGCGCACCAAGGCCGTCCTGGCCTTGTCCGAGAAAGAGCGCGCCAAGCTTATCAGCGAGCGCAAGAAACTTTTGGCTACACGCTCGGGATCCAAAGAGCAATGAAATGCGCACGCTTTGGCGCACAAGCAAAACGAGGGCAGGGATCACTCCCTGCCCTCGCTTGTTCCTGCTGGATTCTGCCGGAATCCGGCCTATGGGTTTAGAGCGGCTGCACGTCCGCGGCCTGCCAACCCTTGGGCCCCTTCACCACGTTGAATTGCACGGCTTGACCTTCCTGCAAGCTCTTAAAACCGCTTGAGTTGATCGCAGAGTAATGCACAAAAACGTCTTCGCCGTTCTGGCGCGAGATGAAGCCGAAGCCCTTCGCGTCGTTAAACCATTTCACAGTACCTTGTTCCATTTCGTTCATGTTTCCTAAATTGAATTGCGCTGGATGAATCGGAGCGACCACTGGCAGAATCTTGCTCGGTTGGGCGAGTTGCTGCTCACGCCCGCTTCGGATCGAACGCTGGATAAAGTTTATCACCCTCTACAAATCACACATGCCGAAATTATTGTTTTGCCTTTTCTTACCCGTTCCGTTTCCGGAAATCCTTGACGCTCAGGGTCTTATAATGGGATTTCTGTCTCTGTCTGTAATGCGGTGAAAGGCCCCATGCTGAAGGATCCGGTGCCCCATCTGTTGTCTCGCGCCACGGAATTGCTTGAAGAGCAGTTCAACACCTTGCCCCCCTTTAAGCCTGCCTCCAGGTCGGCGGCCGATCTCACGGCGATGGAGCGGGTTCTGGAAAACGTGGCCCACCGGATGGGCGACAACTATCCCTACTTTCACCCGCTCTATGCCGGACAAATGATGAGGCCGCCGCACCCGGTGGCGCGGGCAGCCTATGCGCTGGCCATGAAGATCAACCCCAACAACCACGCTCGCGACGGCGGCCGGGCCAGCTCGGAAATGGAGATTGAGGCTGTCCGGGGAATTGCCGGGATCTTCGGCTGGACCGAGTTTCTGGGCCACCTGACCTCCGGCGGCACGTTTGCGAACCTGGAGGCCCTCTGGGTAGCCGGGCAACTTGCGCCTGGCAAGCGAATCGTCGGCTCCGAGCAGGCGCACTATACCCATAGCCGCATTTCTGGCGCGCTGAAACTGGACTTTACGAGCGTCGCGGCCGACAGCCACGGACGCATGAGCCTGGAGGCGCTGGAAACCGAACTGCGCAAGGGCGATGTGGGCACGGTAGTCGTTACACTGGGCACCACTGCCATGGGCTCGGTGGACCCGCTGGACGGGGTGCTCGCGCTGCGTGAGCGATACGGTTTCCGTGTACATGTGGATGCGGCCTACGGCGGCTACTTCCGGCTGATTCCCGAAGCCCTGGACGAACCGGCGCGGCGAGCCTATGCGGTCGCGGGCGAAGCGGATTCGATTGCCATCGACCCGCACAAGCACGGCTTGCAGCCCTTCGGCTGCGGGTGCATTCTGTTTCGCGATCCGGCGGTGGGGCGCTTCTACAAGCACGACTCGCCATACACTTACTTCACTTCAAAGCAGTTGCATCTGGGCGAAATCAGCCTGGAGTGTTCGCGGGCAGGAGCGGCAGCGGTGGCTTTGTGGGCCACCGAGCAGCTTTTGCCGCTTGTTCCGGGGGGCGAGTTTGCCCGCGGGCTGGCTCGCGGCAGGGCGGCGGCTATGGAACTGGACCGCCGGCTGCGGCAGGATAAGACCGGACGCTTCCAGCCGCTTTCGGCCGGAGCGCCGGATCTTGATATTGTGGTTTGGAAGGTCAAGGCGGAAACGCCGGATCACGCCTCGAAGCTGGCGCAAAGCGTTTTTGATGCCTGTGCCACAAGGGATTTGCACCTGGCTCTTGTAAAATTGCCGGAGTGCTGGTTCGGGCCTGTGAGTTGCGCTGGAAACGGTTCCGGGCATGTGACTTGCCTGCGCTCGGTGTTGATGAAGCCCGAGCACGAGGCATGGCTGGACATAATATGGGAGAGGCTGAGCGCGGCCTGCGCGGAAGCCATGGAAGGATAGAAGGATGGCAGAGGTTAGTGGAGTTGATACCCGGGAAGAAAACGTTCTCATTCAGGCAGGCGGTTGTAGTGTAACCATTTATCCAGGCCTTGGCGGCAAGATTGCTTCCATTCGCGTCAAGGATCATGAGCTGATGCAGGCTCCGCTGGCCGCATACGCTCCTCGCACACAGACGATGACCTTCGATGAGGGCGACGCCAGTGGATGGGACGAGTGCATGCCTTCGGTGGCAGGTTGCACGGTGGAAACCGCCTCTGGCCCGGCCTTGATTCCGGATCACGGCGATCTATGGCGTGTGGCGTGGCAGACAATCGCCGCCAGCGGCAACTCCGCCACATTGCGCGCAGAGTGCTTCTCTGTGCCGCTCACGCTGGAGCGGACCGTTACCCTGACAGAAACAGAAGAGGGCAATGCCTGGCGCCTGCAGGTGGATTACAAGGTCACCAATTCCGGCAGCCATCCGACGCCCTGGTCCTGGGCCGTGCATCCGATGTATGCGGTAGAGCCGGGAGACAGAATCGTACTGCCAAACTCCATCACTTCGCTGATCCTGGAGGGCTCCGGTGGCGGCCGTCTTGGCCAGCAAGCCAATCATGTGAACTGGCCCGTTGCCACGCTGGTTCGGGGCGGAGAAACCGACCTGAGCGCTGTTCAGTGGCCGGAGTCGGGCGTTGGAGATAAGCTGTTTGCCGGTCCGCTGGCAACCTCGGAGAACTGGTGCGCGCTGGAGCGATACGAAGCAGGCGTGCGCATCAAGGTGAGTTTCAACCCCGCGGCCACGCCTTATCTGGGACTGTGGATATGCTCCGGCGGCTGGCCGGATCGGCCGGGGAAGAAACAGCTTTGTGTCGGCATGGAGCCTACCACCGCGCCGGTGGACTCGCTGGCCCGGACCGGCCTCTGGTCGCGTGTGCTGGCTGCTGGCGAGTCTTTTTCCTGGCCAATGACTGTTGAGTTTGAATCCATCTAGAAGGGTGAGACCGAAATGCATGATCCTGCAGCTTTGCGTTCGTTGCACGTAACCCGCTTTCAGGCAGAGCCGGCTGTTTTTGTCGCGCCGGGCCGCGTCAATCTGATTGGCGAACATACCGATTATGCCGAGGGATTTGTGATGCCCGCGGCCATCGACTTTGCCACCCTAGCCGGCATTTCGCCGCGCTCCGATGGCAAGATCGTCATCTACTCCGAGAATTACGGAGAAGAGAAGACCTTTGAAGCCGCATTGCTGCCCGCCAAGGCAGGCAAGCACTGGAGCGACTACCCGATCGGGGTGGTTGCCATCCTCACCGGGGAAGGCAACAAGTTTCCCGGCTTCAGCCTGAGCCTGTGGGGCGACGTTCCGCTGGGTTCGGGGCTTTCGAGCTCTGCCGCCCTGGAGGTTGTCACCGCCCTGGCCGTGACCTCTCTCATCAGAGTCAGCTATCCGGGTCCCGTGCTGGCGCGGCTCTGCCAGAGGGTGGAAAACGAATTCGTGGGCGCCAATTGCGGCATTATGGACCAGTTCATCTCCGCCAACGGCAAAAAGGACCACGCCCTACTGCTGGATTGCCGCGATTTGAGCTTCAAGCTGGCGCCTATCCCCGCCAACGTGGCGCTGGTAATCGCCAACACCATGGTCAAGCACTCGATTGCCGGGGGCGATTATCCCACCCGCCGCCGCGAGTCCGAAGCGGCCTGCGCGGTCATCAACAGCCACCGCGGCAATGTGCCCTTCCTGCGCGATGCGACGCTTGAGGACCTCGAGAAATGGGGCCACGAAATGGCTCCCAAGTCGCTGATGCGCGCCCGTCATGTCATCAGCGAAAATCTGCGCACCGTAGCCTGCGAAAAGGCTTTGGAAAAGGGCGACCTGAAGGAAGTGGGTCGGCTGATGACCGAGGCGCACTGGAGTTACAGCAAGGACTTCGAGGGCAGTTGCGCTGAGGCCGACGCCATGGTGGAACTGGCGCAGGATTTGCCGGGATTGATCGGCGCGCGGCTGACGGGGGGTGGCTTTGGCGGCTGCACCATCAATTTGGTGGAGCAGAGCCAGGCCAAGGCATTTGCCGAGGAACTGGGCAAACGCTATGCCGCCAAATTCAACATTGAGCCGCAGATTCACGTCTGCCACGCCTCGGACGGCGCTCACCGCATCTCGTAGGTACCTGCGGTGCGGCCAGGCGCTCGAATGGGGTTCGTGGTTTCCCAGGTCCGAAAATCCGGACCTGGGCACCCTAATCCGTTTCATCAACCAGTCTGGGGAAATGGCCCACCCGCCTTCATCGCAGTTCCAGGTCGGCCGCCGGGCAGCGGTTTCCTATTGAAAGAAGCCCGGTGGCCATTGTTCCCGTATTGATACAGATACACGCCAAAGCACATCGGTAACCCCAATTCGGGATGACCCATAGCAGGCAACGAGCGGCCATCCAAGCATTTGCAGAAGCGTTTATTGCTAAAATTGAAGAGTGTTTACCCCGATGAGAGCCGGGCTGGATCGCTAGTATCCGGCCGGTCGTTTAGAATTTTCATTCCCAGATAGCCGCTTTGCAGGTTGGAAGCACACGGAGGCATCAAGCCATGCAACCGACATCACTCAAGCCGTTTCGCCAGGAAACCTTCCCCGCCTCGGGCATGGTCGCTTACTTCTCGATGGAAATCGCCATCAACCCCGGCATGCCCACCTACTCCGGCGGCCTGGGCGTTCTTGCCGGGGATACGATGCGCTCCATGGCCGACATGGGGATTCCCCTGCTGGCCTTCACGCTGGTACACCGCAAGGGCTACTTCGAGCAGCATCTGGACGCGGCCGGCGCGCAGAGCGAGGATATCCAGCCATGGAATCCGGCGGATTTCTGCACCGAAGAGAAGGCGCGGGTTACGGTTTCAGTGGAAGACCGCATTGTGACGGTGCGCTGCTGGCGCTATGACTTGGTTGGCTGCTCCGGGCACGTGGTGCCGATCTACCTGCTGGACACGGATCTGGACGGCAACTCGGGCTGGGATCGCGGCCTGACCGATCACTTGTACGGCGGCGACCCCAACTACCGGCTGCAGCAGGAAATTGTGCTGGGCATGGGCGGGGTGCGTATGGCGCACGCGCTGGGCTACCGAATCAATGTGTACCACATGAACGAGGGCCACGCGGCGCTGCTGACGCTCGGCCTGCTGGAGAGGCAGTTGGGCGGCGGACCGCTGGGCGCGGCCACGGAAGCCGACATGGACCAGGTGCGCAAAAAGTGCGTCTTCACCACCCATACTCCGGTTCCAGCCGGCCACGACCGCTTCAGTACCGAACAAACCATTCGTATCCTGGGCGGCGACCGGACGGCGCGCCTGGAAAAGCTGGGCTGTTTCCGCGATGGAATGCTGAACATGACGCTGCTGGCGCTGCGCTTCTCGCGCTATGCCAACGGGGTGGCGATGCAGCATGCAAAGGTCTCCCGCTCCATGTTTCCGGAGTTTCAAATCGACTCCATCACCAACGGCGTTCATGCGCCCACCTGGGTCTCCAAGCCCTTCCAGACGATGCTTGATAAGCGCCTTCCCGCCTGGCGGCGCGACAACCTCTATCTGCGCAATGCCATCGACCTGCCCGAGAAGGACATTCTGACGGCCCATAAGGAAACCAAGGGCGTGCTTCTCTCCGAAGTGGCCGAACGCACCGGCATCGTGCTCAATCCCAAGGTGCTCACGCTGGGCTTTGCCCGCCGCTTCGCCACCTACAAACGCGCCACCCTGCTCTTTACCGATCCCAAGCGGCTGGCTGACATCGCCACCGCGGCCGGCGGCTTGCAGATTCTCTATGCCGGCAAGGCCCATCCCCAGGACGATCCCGGCAAGGCGCTGATTCAGCAGATCGTCGCCAAGGCCGCCGAGCTCTCGAATGTTGTGCTGCGCATCGTGTATCTGGAGAACTACGACTGGAATCTGGGCGCAATGCTCACGGCGGGCGTGGACGTGTGGGTGAACACGCCGAAGCGGCCTTCTGAAGCCTCCGGCACCAGCGGCATGAAAGCAGCGATGAACGGCGTTCCCAGCCTGTCGATTCTGGACGGGTGGTGGATCGAGGGCTGCATCGAAGGAGTGACCGGCTGGGCTATTGAAGATGGCGCAGATGATGCCGCCGAGGCCGACTCGCTCTATCGCAAGCTGGAAGCCGCGGTGGTTCCGCTCTTCCGGAAGGAACCCGGGAAATGGGCCCAGCTGATGCGCACCACGCTGGCTTTCAACGGCTCCTACTTCAACACCAATCGCATGGTGAAGCAGTACACCCGCAACTCCTACTATCCGGTGAAGCTGATCGAGCAGCCCAGGACGCGGGAAGAAGCCTCCGCGGAGTGATGTAGCGAATTCGCAAATCAGCCTGGAGCCCTGCGTTTCCGTGTGTCTGCGGAAACAGCGGGGCTTTTCGATGAATGACATATCCGCTGACCCTACCCCATCGGCTGGCGCAGAATGGTTTTCAGCTTTTCAGGCGCCGTTCGCCGCGGATCGCTCAGATAAATTTCGTGATGCTTTCCGCGCAATTGCTTGCCGGCCGCATGGATGAAGTCGTGCATCCGCTGGATCGTGGGACCCTCGGCTGAAAACGGCCCCAGATACAGGACCTGGGCAGACGGGCCTTCCTCCAGTTTCTCGAAGCGCACCCGGCCGAGCGCCGCGGGATTCTTCTTTTTCCGCACCTGGTCGAAGGCCGCGTCTACTTCCGCCTGGTTGATGACATCCGGCTGAAGAATCATCACCGTCCACTTCCATGCGGATTTGTCGGCCTCATAAAAGGCCCGCGGATCGTTGGCCCACCACAGGCTCTCCAGCGGCATAACGCCATAGTCGATGGCGCGGGGACTCTTCTTGAGGGTGAACTTGAGCGTGTAGGAGAGCGAGTAGAGCGCTTCGACGGCTTCCTGAAATACCTGCGATGTGTTCGGGTCACCCTCGCCGTCCACCATCAAATAAGTGAGCGGAGGAACTTCGACGGCGGTAATTATGCCGGCCTTGGCACCGTAAAGTTCCTTCCATTGCTTCTTCAGATCGAGCTTTTCCATTGCAGCTTCTCCGTAAGGCATTTCGCCGACGGAAGTATAACTCGGATATGGAAGAAACCGCTGTGATTCAACAGAGCGACCTAGTCCCTCAGTCCCTGCTTCAGTCTCCCGGCGCTTCATCCAGTTCCGCGCCCACCCTGTGCAGTTTCATCACATGCCATTGCAGGCGGTCGAAGAAAAGATAAACGACCGGGGTGGTGAAGAGGGTCAGCATCTGCGAGACGATCAGTCCGCCGACGATGGCGATGCCCAGCGGCTTGCGCAGTTCCGAGCCCACGCCCATGCCGATGGCCAGCGGAAGCCCTCCGAAGAGGGCCGCCATGGTGGTCATCATGATAGGCCGGAAGCGCAGCAGGCAGGCCTGATAAATCGCCTCTACGGGAGGCAGTCCCTGATCGCGCTCAGCCTGCAGGGCAAAGTCGATCATCATGATGGCGTTCTTCTTCACGATGCCGATCAGCAGAATGACGCCGATGAGCGCGATGATGCTGAAGTCAGTTCCGGTGAGAAGCAGGGCAAGCATGGCGCCCACGCCGGCCGGAGGCAGGCTGGAGAGAATGGTCAGCGGATGGATCAGGCTCTCATACAAAATGCCGAGCACGATGTAGACCGCAATCAGCGCGGCGAGGATGAGATATGGCTCGTTCTTGAGCGAGTCCTGGAAGGCCTGCGCCGTTCCCTGGAAGGTGGCGTGGATGGCGCTGGGCATGTTCGCCTCAGCCTGGGCCTTTTCCAGCGCGGTGACGGCATCGCCCAGGGCCACGTTGGGCGCCAGGTTGAAGGTGAGCGTTACTGCCGGATACTGACCCTGGTGGTTGACCGCCAGCGCGGTCCGCTGCGACTCGAAGTGCGCAATGGTCGATAGAGGCACCATTGCGCCGGTCGAGGACTTGACGAAGATCCCGTTCAGCGCGTCCGGGCTGAGCTGGTACTGCGGGTCAACCTCCATCACCACGAAGTACTGATTGAGCGCGGTGTACATGGTGGAGACTTCGCGCTGGCCGAATGCGTCGTAGAGCACATTGTCGATGGCCGCGGCGGTAATGCCGAGGCGCGAGGCTGCATCGCGGTCGATGATCACATTGGCGGCCAGACCCTGATTCTGCTGGTCGCTGGAAACGTCACGCAACTCGGGCAGGGCCCTCATGCGTGCTTGAAGTTGCGGCGCCCAGCTATTCAACTCATTCAGATTCTCGTCCGAGAGCGTGTACTGGTATTGCGCGGCGCTGCCGCGGCCGCCGATCTGAATATCCTGGTTGGCCTGGAGATATAGCACGGCACCCGGCACGCTGCTCAGTTTGCTGCGCAGGCGGGCGACCACCTGGTCGGCGGAAACACGGCCGGGGCGCTTGTCGAGATCCTTGAGGGCGATGAACATACTGCCGATATTGAAGCTGCCGCCGCCCGGCCCGCCGCCGCCCGCGAAGGCGGTAACGGACTGAACCGCCGGGTCTTCCAGCACCATCTGAGCCAGCTCGCGCTGCTTGGCGCGCATGGCGGGAAAGCTGATGTCCTGCGCGGCGAGTGTCCGGCCGCTCAGGCGCCCCGTGTCCTGCTGCGGGAAGAAGCCCTTGGGCACGATCATAAAAAGGTAGACATTGAGGGCTACCGTGCCAATAACCACGCCAAGCATCAGCGCCTGATGGCGCAAAACCCAGCGCAGGCCCGCGGCGTACTCACTGTGAAGCCAGTTGAAACCACGCTCTGTGGCGCGATAGATGCGGCCGTGGCGGCTCTCATCCCGTGACTTGAGGAAGCGGGCGCAGAGCATGGGCGTCGTGGTGAGCGAGACCAGCAGCGAAACAGCAATGGCCACCGAGAGCGTGACGGCGAACTCGCGGAAGAGCTTGCCCACGATGCCGCCCATCAACAGAATGGGAATAAAGACGGCGATCAGCGAGGTGCTCATGGATAGCACCGTGAAGCCGATCTCCTTGGAGCCCTTCATGGCCGCGTCGAAGGGAGTCATGCCCATTTCGAGATAGCGTGTGATGTTCTCGATGACCACAATGGCGTCGTCCACCACAAAGCCGGTGGCGATAGTGAGCGCCATTAGCGAGAGGTTGTCGATGGTGTAGCCCAGCAGCCACATGACGCCGAAAGTGCCGACCAGGGAGAGCGGGACGGCCACCGAGGGGATGATGGTGGCCCACACTTCGCGCAGGAAGAGGAAGACCACCAGCACCACCAGCACCACGCTGATCATCAGCGAGAATTCAACGTCGCGCACACTGGAGCGGATGGTGACGGTGCGGTCCACGGCCACGTCGATCTTGACGGTGGGCGGAATGGCGGCCTGCAGGCGCGGCATCTGGGCCATCACGTTGTCCACGGTCGAAATCACGTTGGCGCCGGGAATCTTGAAGATGACAATCAGAATTGCGCTCTTCAATTGGCCATGCTGGCCATCGGTATTGATACCCGAAAGACCTGCGGTGTGGATGTCGGCGACGCTGTCGGTGATGGTGCCCAGGTCGGTGACGCGAACCGGCGCGCCGGTCTGCTTGTTGTAGCCCGCAATGATGGGCGCGTAGTCGGTGGCCTTGAAGATCTGGTCGTTGTCGCTGATCTGCCAGCGACGGTTCGCGTCCTGAAATGCGCCCTTGGGCCGGTTGGCGTTGGCGCCAGCCAGAGCCGTGCGCACAGCCTCCAAGCCCACGCCGTTCGAGCCCAACTGCATCGGATTCAGCTCGACGCGCACCGCGGGGCTGGAGCTGCCGCCAACAAAGACCTGACCCACGCCCTGAATCTGCGAGATCTTCTGCGACAGAATGGAGTCGGCCAGATCGTATATCTGCGCCTTGGGAACCACATCAGAGGTGAGGGTGAGAATGAGGATTGGCGTCTCAGCGGGATTGGCCTTGCGGTAGCTCGGATTCTGCGGCAGGTTGGCGGGCAACTGGCTGCGCGCCGCATTGATGCTGGCCTGCACGTCGCGGGCGGCGGCGTCGATGTTGCGATTGATGTCGAACTGCAGAATGACCGAGGACGCGCCCAGCGAACTGGTCGAAGTCATTTGATTGACGCCCGCGATGCGTCCAAACTGGCGCTCCAGCGGGGTGGCGACTGACGACGCCATCGTCTCCGGGCTGGCGCCGGGCAGTCCCGCGCCTACGCCAATGACCGGGAAATCTACATTGGGCAGCGAGGCCACGGGCAGCAACGAGTAGGCCACCGAGCCGGCCAGCAGCAGGGCCAGCGAGAGCAGCGAAGTGGCTACCGGGCGCTGAATAAAGGGTGCGGAAAGATGCATGGGGCCTTATCCTCAGTCGCCGGTAACCGGTTGCTGCTCGTGGTGGATGGCCAGCTCGCGCGGCTTCATGCGCTGGGCCAGCTTGTCAAAGTAGAGATAGATGACCGGCACCGTGTAGAGCGTGAGCACCTGCGAGAAAAGCAGCCCGCCGACAATGGTGATACCCAACGGCCGACGCAGCTCAGCGCCCACGCCGCCGCCCAGAGCCAGCGGCAGTCCACCCAGCATGGCGGCCAGTGTGGTCATCAAAATGGGCCGGAAACGCAACTGGCAGGCCTGGAAGATGGCCTCGTCCGCGGACTTGCCCTCGATCCGCTGCGCCTGCAGGGCAAAGTCGATCATCATGATGGCGTTCTTCTGCACAATTCCGATCAGCAGGATGATGCCGATCAGCGCAATCACACTGAATTCGGTGCGCGTAATGATTAGGGCCAGCAGCGCGCCCACGCCGGCCGAAGGCAGCGAGGAAATGATGGTGATGGGGTGGATGTAGCTCTCGTAGAGCACGCCCAGCACGATGTAGACGGTGATGAGCGCGGCCAGAATCAGCAGCGGTTCGTTGGCGAGCGAGGTCTGGAAGGCTGCGGCCGTGCCCTGGAAGCTGGCATTGATGCTGGCCGGCATGTTGATGCGCTGCTCCACGCGCTTGACGGCCTCGACAGCATCGCCCAGCGCCTTGCCCGGCGCCAGGTTGAAGCTGACTACGGTTGACGGGAACTGGCCCTGGTGGCCGATGGAGAGTTGGGCAGTTGACTGCTCCCAGTGGGCCAACTGGCTGAGCGGAACCTGGGCGCCGCTGGCCGATTTGACGTAGAGATTATTCAGCGTGGCCGGATCGGTCTGGAAGTTCGGCCCCACCTCCATCACCACGTGGTACTGGTTGAGCTGGGTGAAGATGGTGGAGACCTGGCGCTGGCCGAAGGCGTCGTAGAGTGTGTTGTCCACGTCACTCATGGCGATGCCCAGGCGGGCTGCGGTATCGCGGTCGATGACCAGATGAGCGCCAAGGCCCTTGTCTTGCAGGTCGCTGGCCACGTCCGTCACCACTTTTTCCTTGCCCAGTTCGTTCACCATCTGGCGGGTAAATCTGGCCAGCTCGTTCTGGTCAGGATCTTCCAGAGAGTATTGGAACTGTGTGCGGCTGACGCGGTCTTCCACCGTGAGGTCCTGGAGGGGCTGCAGGAAGAGCTGGATGCCTTCAACGTCTTCGAGCTTGGGCTGCAGGCGCTGAATCACCTCGGTAGCAGAGATCTGGCGCTGATCGAGAGGCTTGAGCGTGATCTGGATGCGGCCGGAGTTGAGCGTGGTGTTGGTTCCGTCCACGCCAATGAAGGACGAGATGTTATCGACGGCGGGGTCCTGGAGCAGAATGTCAACCAGCTTCTGCTGGCGCTGGGCCATCGAAGTGAAACTGACTGCCTGCGGCGCTTCGCTGATGCCCAGGATGACGCCCGTGTCCTGCACCGGAAAGAAGCCCTTGGGCACCACCACATAAAGCAGCAGAGTGGCCACCAGCGTGCCGATGGTGACCAGCAGGGTGGCGAAGCGATGGCCTAAAACCACCTGCAAGGTGCGCCCATACCAGGCAATGATGGAGTTGAAGACCTTCTCTGACCAGTAGTAAAAACGGGTCTGTTTGGCAACCGACTTGTCCTTGAGAATGCGCGAGCACATCATGGGCGTCAGCGTCAGCGAGACGACCGCCGAAACCAGAATGGTGATAGCCAGTGTGATGGCGAACTCGCGGAAGAGCTTGCCCACCACGTCGCTCATGAAGAGCAGCGGGATGAGCACCGCAATCAGCGAGATGGTCAGCGACATGATGGTGAAGCCGATCTGCTCGCTGCCCTTGAGCGCCGCCTTCATCGGGCTGTCACCCTCTTCGATGAAGCGCGAAATGTTCTCGATCATCACGATGGCGTCGTCCACCACGAAGCCCGTGGAAATGGTGAGCGCCATCAATGTCAGATTGTTGAGCGAGTAGCCCAGCAGGTACATCACGCCGAAAGTGCCGACAATCGACAGCGGCACCGCGACCGAGGGGATGATGGTGGCCGCAAAATTGCGCAGGAAGAGGAAGATGACCATGATCACCAGGGCGATGGTGAGCATCAACTCAAATTCCACGTCCTTGACCGAGGCGCGAATGGTGGTCGTGCGGTCGGTGAGCACCTTCACGTGCACAGAAGCCGGCAGGCTGGTCTGCAACTGCGGCAGCAGCTTCTTGATGTGGTCCACCACGTCGATGATGTTGGCGCCCGGCTGGCGCTGAATGTTGACAATGACCGCCGGCTGGCGATCCATCCAGGCCGCCTGCTGGGAATTCTCCGCAGCGTCGACGATGGTGGCCACATCGGAGGCGCGCACCGCGGCCCCGTTGCGATAGGCCACGATCACCGGCTTGTAATCGCCGCTGGCCATCAACTGGTCGTTGGCGCCGATGGTGTAGGACTGGCGCGCGCCGTTGAGCGTGCCCTTGGCCTGATCCACATTGGCCGCTGCCAGTGCGGTGCGCAGATCTTCGAGACTCAGGTCGTAAGCGGCCAGTTGGGCCGGATTGGCTTGAACGCGCACGGAGGGCTTTTGTCCGCCTGCGATGGAGACCAGCCCAACGCCGGTGACCTGGGAGATCTTCTGCGCCAGGTTGGTGTCGGCCGCGTCCTCAATCTTGTCCATGGGCAGCGAGTCGGAGGTCAGCGCCAGCGTCATGATGGGCGCGTCGGCGGGGTTGACCTTGCTGTAGATGGGCGGGTTGGGCAGATCGCTGGGCAGGAAGCTGTTGGCCGCGTTGATGGCCGCCTGCACCTCCTGCTCGGCTACGTCGATGTTCTCGTCGAGGTTGAATTCGAGTGTAATGACCGAGCCGCCGCCGGAGCTGACCGAAGTCATCTGCTTGAGGCCCGGCATCTGGCCGAACTGCCGCTCCAGGGGCGCGGTGACGGACGAGGCCATCACCTCAGGCCCGCCGCCGGGATAGAAAGTGAGCACCTGAATGATCGGGTAGTCCACCTCGGGCAGGGCGGAGACAGGCAACTGCTCGTAGCCCACAAAACCTGCCAGCAGAATGGCCGCCATCAGCAGCGAGGTCGCTACCGGACGCAGAATAAAGGGCCGGGAAGGACTTACGCTCACTGCTGCTCCCTCTCGCGTTTGCTGTCAGCTTTGCCGCCGCCAGCCGACGCAGCGGGATGCGAAGCCGCGCCTGAAGCTGCGAACGGAGTACTTCCACTCTGGCTAGCCGCGCTTGGCGCAGCCGTCTGTCCGCCGCGCTGCCGGGGCACATTGATGGTCACAATCTGGCCGGGGCGCAGGCGATCCGCGCCGTCCACCACCACGTTCTGGGCCGATTGCAGGCCGCTGTCGAGAATCGTCTGCTGTCCCTCGGCCAGAGCCACTTTGACAGGCTGCATTCTGGCCGTCGATGTCTTCTTGGCGGCGTCGGTATCGACGACCCACACATACGAGCCCTGGTTGCCGGTCTGGATGGCCGCCGAAGGCACCACCAGCGCGTTAGGCCGGTTTTCCATCACCAGGTGAATGTTGACGAACTGGTTCGGGAAGAGTGCCTGGTCCTTGTTGTCGAAGACCGCTTTCAGTTTGTCGGTTCCGGTGGTGGTATCGATCTGGTTGTCGGCCGTGAGCAGATAGCCGGTAGCCAGCTTCTGCGTGTTGCTCTGGTCATAGGCATCCACAGGCAGGCGCTTTTCCGCGGCCAGTTTGTGCAGCACCTGGGGAAGCTGGTCTTCGGGCAGCGTGAAGTACACGGCAATGGGCTGGAACTGATTGATAACGACCAAATTGGTAGTGTTGGCGGTGATGATGTTGCCGGGGTCCACCAGGCGCAGGCCGATCTTGCCGTTGATGGGCGAATGGATGGTGCACCAGTTGAGCTGCAACTGGGCGGTCTCGATGGCGGCCTTGTCAGCCGCAATGGCGCCCTGATACTGGCCCTGCGTGGCCTCATCGGCGTCCAGCGTCTCCTTGGAGGTTACGCCTGCGTCATAGAGCGCCTTGTATCGTTTGAACTGTACCTGAGCGTCCTTGAGCAGCGCCTCATCGTGGGCAAGGTTGCCCTTGGCCTGATCCAGCGCGGCCTGATAGGGCCTGGGATCGATGACCATGATGGCCTGGCCCTGATTCACCTGCTGGCCCTCGGTGAACTTGACCGGCTCCAGCTCGCCGCTGACCCGCGCCTTAACCGTAACGCTCATGTAAGGCGTCACCGTGCCCAGCGCCGTCAAAAATACCGGCATCGGCTTCTGCTCGGTGGCCGTCACCTGCACCGGAACCGGGCGGCCAAGCAGCGCCGCCGCCTGGCTGCTGGCCTGGCTCTTGGCCGCCTGCTGGCTCTGGTAGATTCTCCAGACGATCAAGCCCAGAGCGGCAGCCAGTATCAGGTAGAAGACGATGCGCACCCACGAATTCTTGTGCGGGTGGGGTTGTTGCTGTATGCCGTTTGCGGCCAGTTGGGACTCAGGAGCGCCTTCAATAGACATAATGTTGATTCCTGTTGTTCTCAGTTGAGTAAACTTCCGTGCTCATGGGCATCGGGACGGCTCTGGGGAGCAAAAAACGTAACGCAAGCGCTTTTACTATTGACATTATTATGGACACGAAAGTCTCAGCAAAGTTTCGTTCCAGCCGCCGGAGAGCGAAATGCGCTTGATACGTATTGTAACCGGTGAAAAATGCATTCTTCTCGAATACAAGCTCAATGATAATGAGCGAGCCGCGCAATCGGCGGACACATTCAACGAGATGGTCCAATATAATCAATGCGATCATGATTTCGGTTTCGGACGGACAGCGCAGGATGTATGGTCTCTGCAGTTGGCTGCCGCAACCGATTCCCGCGAGGATGCATTGATTGAAAGCCCTGCCGTTGCCGAATCCGCCCGCCTCTCGCGGCCTCTGTGCGTCGATCTGGACGGGACGCTGATCAAGTCTGACTCGCTCTTCGATGCGGCTTGCCAGTTCCTGCACCGGAATCCCCTCCGGTTCTGGCAACTGCCGCTGTGGCTGGCCAAGGGGCGCGCCCGCCTGAAAGCGGAGGTGGCGCGCCGCGCGCCGCTCGATGTGGCCCGCTTGCCCTACAACACCGTGCTGCTCAAATATCTGCATTCTGAGCGGCGCCAGGGCCGGCAGCTTTACCTGACGAGCGGCGCGGATGGCCCGCTGGCAGAGCGGGTGGCGGCGCATCTGGGCATCTTTTCCGGCGTGCTGGCCTCCGACAGCGTGACCAACCTCACCAGCGGAAAAAAACTGGCCCTACTGAAGGCCCGCTTCGGAGAGTTCGACTACATTGGCAACTCACGGGCCGACCTGCCGCTGCTGGCCGGCGCGCGCCAGGCGATGGTGGCCAATCCCACCTTCGGCCTGCGCCTGGCGTTGCGGGTGCGGCGGATTCCTGTGGCCCGGACGTTTGTGGACCGGAGGCCGCTGCCGCGCACTCTGCTGAAGGCGATCCGCCTCCATCAGTGGGCCAAGAATATTCTGCTGCTATTGCCGCTCTTGCTCTCGCACAAGCTGCACCCAGCGGCAATCAGCGCTGCCATTGCCGCCTTCTTCTGCTTCAGCTTCATGGCCTCGGCAAACTACCTGCTCAACGACATGCTGGACATTGAGAGCGACCGCCGGCATCCGAGCAAGCGCTTCCGGCCCTTTGCCGCCGGCGACCTGCCAGTCTCCGGAGGCATTGCCCTGGTGTTCCTGCTCGTCGCCGGCTCGCTGGCGATTCTTCCCTGGCTTCCCGATGAATTCGCCATGTGGCTGGCGATCTATATCGTGTTCACGATGGCCTACTCCCTCTACCTCAAGAAGCTGGCTCTGGTGGACGTGCTGACCCTCTCCGGTTTATACACGTTGCGCCTGCTGGCCGGCGGCGCGGCCACGGGGACCGAGATCTCCCACTGGCTGGCCGGCTTTTCCATCTTCCTGTTTCTCTCCCTGGCCATGGTCAAGCGATTCTCGGAACTCGAAACCATGCGTCAGCGCGGTGTCGCCGCCACTAATGGACGAGGCTATCTGGTCGCTGATCTCGAACAGATACGCGCCTTCGGCACCTCCTGCGCCACGGCCGCCGTGGTGGTCTTTTCACTGTATATTTCGCGCTTCGACGTGACAGTTCTCTATAAGCACGCCGACCGGCTGTGGCTCATCGTTCCGTTGATGCTCTTCTGGCTGTACCGGATGTGGCTGCTCGGTTCGCGCGGCGAAATGGACGAAGATCCGGTCGTCTTCGCCCTCCGCGACAGGGTCAGCCTGGCGGTCGGAGTTGCCGTGGTGGCCGTGGCTATTTCTGCGCTTTGACGCCGCCCGGATTGTGCTTGAGATCGCGCGTCAGGCTGGCGCAAAATCCAGCCCTTGGCAAGCGCAACTTTTTCAACCCGTCATGAGTCTAAAGACATGAACGTATCCTCCCCTATTTACTGACGAGCGCATCTTTTGGCTGAGATTTATCGACTACCATAGAATTTCAACCGGGTGTGGAACGGACCTGGGCGGTAACGCAGCACGGCCCCTGAACCCGGCGAGCCGGCTGTGACCAGGCCAGAACGCTTGTTGTCGAGTCGTTCTGGATCGGTTTGACCTCGAACAGCCCATCTCAGGAGCGAGTACCTGCCTTATGATGTGGATAGTCCGTCTTGCGCTGCGGCGGCCCTATACATTTACCGTCGCTGCGTTTTTGATCTTGATCCTCGGTGTCTTCAGCATCCTCACGATGCCGACGGATATTTTTCCTAATATTGATATCCCTGTCGTGACGGTGGTCTGGGGCTACACCGGCCTCTCGGCGCAGGAGATGGCCAACCGCATCGTCACGCCCAGCGAACGCGGCATGACCACCACGGTCAACGACATTGAGCACATCGAGTCGCAGTCGCTCAACGGCATCGCCATCATCAAGGTCTTCTTCCAGCCGAATGTCAACATTGCCAGCGCCGTGGCTCAGGTGACCGCGGTCAGCCAATCGCAGGTGCGCAGCCTTCCGCCCGGCGCCACGCCGCCCTTTATCCTCCAGTACAACGCCTCCAGCGTGCCCATCCTGCAGTTGGGACTTTCAGGGCAAGGGCTGAATGAGCAGCAACTGAACGACTTGGGATCGAACATCATTCGCGTCCAGTTGGCGACTGTTGAAGGCGCGCAGACACCTTTTCCCTACGGCGGCAAACCGCGCCAGATTCAGGTGGATCTGGACCTGCAGGCCTTGCAGGCCAAGGGTCTGTCGCCCTCCGATGTGGTCAACGCCGTCAATGCGCAAAGCCTGGTTGCGCCTTCCGGCACCATGAAGATCGACCGCTTCGAGTATGCCGTCGAAACCAACTCCACGCCGGATATCGTCAATGAACTGAACAATCTGCCCGTTAAAGCGGTGAATGGGGCGGTCATCTATGTCCGTGACGTGGCGCATGTGCGCGACGGCAGCGCGCCACAGACCAACATCGTGCATGTGGACGGCCGCCGCGCCACCCTGATGAGCATTATGAAGACCGGCTCATCCTCCACGCTGGACATCATCGCCGGCGTGCAGGACAAGCTGAAGCTCGTCAAGAGCCAGTTGCCGCCGCAGTTGCAGATCAATTCCCTTTCCGACCAGTCGATCTTCGTGCGCGGCGCCATCAGCGGCGTGGTCCGCGAGGCCATCATCGCCGCCTGCCTCACCGCCATCATGATCCTGGTTTTCCTGGGCAGTTGGCGTTCCACCATCATTATCGCGGTCTCCATTCCGCTCTCCATTCTTTGTTCGCTCAGCGTGCTCTCCATGCTGCACGAGACCATCAACATCATGACTCTGGGCGGTATGGCGCTGGCCGTGGGCATCCTGGTGGACGACGCCACGGTGGCCATCGAGAATATCAATCGCTATCTCGAAACGGGCGCGGAGCTGGAACAGTCCATTCTGGACGGCTCGGCGCAGATCGCCACCCCAGCCCTCGTCTCGACCCTCTCGATCTGCATCGTCTTCGTGCCCATGTTTTTCCTGACCGGCGTGGCGCGTTACCTGTTCGTCCCCATGGCGGAGGCGGTGGTCTTTGCCATGCTGGCCAGCTTCCTGCTCTCGCGTACGCTGGTGCCCACCATGGCGAAATATCTGCTGCTGGAGCACAGCGACGAAGACGCCGCCCAAAAGCGTTCCAGCCGCAATCCTTTTGTCCGTTTCCAACAGGGATTCGAGGCCGGTTTCGAGCATTTTCGCCACATCTATCTGCGCCTGCTCACCCTGTGCCTGGATCACGCACGGGGCTTTCTGCTTCTCTTCCTGCTCTGCGCTCTTGGATCGCTGGGTCTGACGCCCTTTCTGGGCCAGGACTTCTTCCCCTCGGTCGATTCCGGACAGTTCAAGATTCACGTGCGCGCCCACACCGGCACGCGCATCGAAGAGACGGCCCAGCTCTGCGATCACATCGATTCGACCATCCGCGAGGAGATTCCGGCCAAAGAGGTGGTCAACATCGTCGATAACATCGGCCTGCCCTTCTCGGGCCTGAACCTTTCCTACTCCACTTCGGCCCCCGTCGGAACGGCCGACGCCGACATCCAGGTGCAGTTGAGCGATGATCACCACCCCACCGCGGCTTACGTGGAGCGCCTGCGCGCGGTGCTGGCCCGCCAGTATCCCGGCGTCACCTTCTATGTGCTGCCGGTGGACATCGTCACCCAGATTCTCAACTTTGGCCTCTCCGCGCCCATCGACATTCAGATCGTCGGTGCAAACCTGGATGGCAACCGCGCCCTGGGCGAGCGCATGTTGAACGAAGTCCGCTATGTTCCCGGCGCGGCCGACGCGCGCATCCAGCAGCCCTTCAATCTCCCCAAGATGACGGTGAACGTGGACCGCACCCGCGCCCAGACCATCGGCCTGACGGAAAAGGATGTCGACAGTGGCCTGCTGATTGCGCTGAGCGGCAGCTTCCAAACCGCTCCAAACTTCTATCTGGATCCCAAAAACGGCGTCAGCTACAGCATTGCCATCCAGGCTCCGCAGTACAAGGTTGACTCGCTGGCCGCGCTTGAGAGTTTGCCTATTACTGGCTCTTCGGCTGCGCAGAAGAGCAATGGCGCGGCCACCACCGGCGCGCCGGGCGCTTCTCAGCCGGTGCAGGTTCTCGGCAATCTGGCAGAGATTACCCCTGGTGCCGAACTGGGCACCGTCAGCCACTACGACATTCAGCCGGTCATCGACATCTACACCAATGTGGATGGAACCGACCTGGGAACCGTGACTCGCAAGATGGAAAAGATCATGGACGAACACAAGGCCGAGCTGCCCCGCGGTTCGCACTTTACCCTGCGCGGCCAGAGCGAGACCATGAAGAAGTCCTACACCGGCCTGCTGATCGGTCTTGCGTTTTCCATTCTCCTCGTCTACCTGCTCATTGTGGTCAACTTCCAGTCCTGGCTGGATCCGTTCCTGATTATCTCTGCTCTTCCCGCGGCTCTGGCCGGCATCGTATGGTTCCTCTTCCTCACTAATACGCGGCTCAGCGTGCCGGCTCTGACCGGCGCCATCATGTGCATGGGCGTGGCCACGGCCAACTCCATTCTGGTGGTGAGCTTTGCCCGCGAGCAGTTGGAGGTTCTGGTGGGCGATGCTCGCCGGGCCGCGCTGAACGCTGGCTTTGTCCGTTTGCGCCCGGTGCTGATGACTGCCCTGGCCATGATCATCGGCATGGTTCCCATGGCCCTCGGCCTGGGCGATGGCGGCGAGCAGAACGCTCCTCTGGGACGCGCCGTTATCGGCGGCCTGCTGTTGGCCACCGTGGCCACGCTCTTCTTTGTACCCACATTTTTCTCTGTCGTCCACGGCTGGCTGGAAGGCCGCCGCAAGACGGCTCACGCCTCTCAACTAGCCGATACATTCGACGAGTTTGATGAGGCTTCGGAGTAATCCTTTATGACGAACAAACCCAATCCGAACACGCAGCAAGCCCATCAGCACGAGAGCGCTCCCGAGCAGGAGCCCATCTCGCCGCGCAAGGCCCTGCTGGGCGTGGCCATCGTAGTGGTCATTGCTGCCGCCCTGGCGGGCTTCGGCATTCTCCGCCGCGTTCATGCCGACAGAGTGCTGGCCGATACCACCCAGCAGTTGGCCGCTCCCACGGTGAACGTCGCCGCGCCTAAACCGGGCGCGCCCGTGACCAGCCTTGTGCTGCCCGGCAACGTTTCCGCGCTCACCGACTCGCCCATCTACGCGCGAACCAGCGGCTATTTGACCCGCTGGTACTTCGACATCGGCGCCCGCGTCAAAAAAGGCGCTCTGCTGGCCGAGATCGCCACTCCTGAGCTGGACCAGCAGTTGGCCCAGGCCCAGGCCGAGCTGAATACCGCCCAGGCCAACGCCAACAACGCGCGCATCCAGGCCGAGCGCTACTCGGGGCTGGTCAAGAGCGACGCCGTCTCTCACCAGGACACAGACACCTTCGTGAATCAGGCCACAGCCACTGCGGCAGCCGTCCGCTCCGCACAAGCCAATGTCGATCGGCTGCGCGAGCTGCAATCCTTTGAGAAGGTCTACGCGCCCTTCGATGGCGTGGTCACTGCCCGCACCATCGACACCGGCCAGTTGATCGACCCCGGCGCGGGCAAGGAACTATTCCATTTGCAGGCCATCCAGACCCTGCGCGTCTACGCCAGCGTGCCGCAGATGTACTCGCAAAACGTGAAGCGCGGCTCGAAGATCGACCTGACCTTCGCCGAACACGCGGGCAAAACCTATCAGGGAACGCTGGTGCGCACCGCCGACGCCATCGATCCGGCCAGCCGCACGCTGCTGGTGGAAATCGACGTGGACAACCGCGCCGGCGACCTCTTGCCCGGCTCGCTGGCCCAGGTTCACTTCAAGATGCCCGCGGCCGGCCCCACCTTCATTGTGCCCGCCTCGGCGATCATCTTCCGCAAGGAAGGGCTGCGTGTGGGCACTGTGACCAGCGATAACGTCGCTCACCTGATTCCTGTGGTCATCGGCGAGGACGACGGCGCCAGCGTGCAGATCGTCACCGGGCTTGGGCTCGGCGACCAGGTGATTCAGGATCCGCCCGACTCCCTCATCGAGGGCGAAAAGGTGCAAGTGGTAAACCCCGGCAGCCAGGCCGGCGCGGGAGGCAAGTGATGAGGCCCGCGCTTCAGCCACAGGAGCTTTTATCACAACAATCTGTCATCCTGAGCGGAGCGCAGCGGAGTCGGAGGACCTGCGTTTCATCTTTTTTCTGGCGCAAGGGTGGGAAACCACGGCTCTCAACCCTCCATGTTCTTTCCTGTCTGATCGGCCTGATCTTTCTCTCCGGCTGCAAGCCCGTCGGCCCAAACTACAACCGTCCCGGCTACGAAGCGCCGCGGGCCTACAAGGAGTCCGGCACAACCGCGGCAGTCACGCCTCCACCCGCTCCCACAGGGGGCAGTTGGCAGCCAGCCTCGCCCTCTGACGGCATGTTGCGCGGCAAGTGGTGGGAAATCTACCAGGACCCGCAGCTCAACCAATTGGAAGAGCACATCGCTACTGATAACCAGACCCTGCGCGAGGCGATGGAAAGGTATCTCGCCGCGCGCGACCAGGTCAGCGCGGCCCACTCCACGCTCTTTCCCACGTTTTCCGCCGGGCTCTCCGCCCAGCGCGAAAAAATCTCGCAAAATGGTCCTTCCTACTCGTCCACGAAATCCGCTACCTACAGCGACTTCGCACTCGCAGGCCAGGCCAGTTGGGAGCCGGACTTCTGGGGCCGCATCCGCCGCACCGTCGAAGCCGCCCGCTCCAATGCCCAGGCCAGCGCCGCCGACGTGGCCACTGTGGACCTCAGCCTTCATGCCGAGATGGCCGCCGACTACTTCCAACTGCGCGGCCTCGACGCCGAGAGCAAGCTGCTGACGGCCACCGTCGCCGACCTCGAACGCCAGCTCGACCTGACCCAGCGGCGGCTGGCGGGCGGCGTCGCCACCGAGGTGGATGTGGCCCAGGCGCGCACGCAACTGGAAACCGTGCGCGCGCAGCGAGTCGATGTGGGCGTGGCGCGCGCCCAATACGAGCACGCCATCGGCACCATCGCCAACCTCAAACTTTCCGACTTCAGCATTCCGCCTTCGCCGCTCGATCTGGCTCTGCCCAGGGTCCCCGTCGGCGTCCCCTCGCAACTGCTCCAGCGCCGCCCTGACATTGCGGCCGCAGAGCGGCGCGCCCAGGCCGCCAACGAGCAGATTGGTATTGCTATAAGCGCCTTTTATCCAAACATTAGTCTGGGTGGAACCGGTGGTTTTGAGAGCATGAACACCGGAACATGGATTCAGGGGCCGAGTTCGCTCTGGAGCCTGGGCGGTCAGGCAGCGGAACTGCTCTTCGACGCGGGGCAGCGGCACGCTCTCACCGACCAGGCCCGTCATGCCTACGAGGCTCAGGCCGCTGCTTACAGGAGCACCGTCTTTGCGGCCTTCAACGACGTGGAAGACCAGCTTTCCGGGCTGCGGATTCTTGAAGCTGAATCGGCTGTCGAACAGCGCGCCGTCGCGTCGGCCCAGCACTCCTACGATCTTTCCAACCAACGCTACAAGGGCGGCGTTACAGGCTATCTCGAAGTGCTGACCGCCGAAGCCACTCTGCTTCAGAACCAGCGCACCGCCATCGACCTTCAGACTCGCCAGTTCGCGGCCAGCGTGGGTCTGGTCCGCGCTCTTGGCGGCGGGTGGGATGCGAGCGAGTTGCCGAAACAGTAGAGGTCAGAGGTCAGAGGTCAGAGATCAGAGATCAGAGATCAGAGATCACTTGTGAGTCTTGTGGCTTCCCACCCTTGCGACAGGAAAAAGATGAAACGCAGGTTCTTCGACTCCGCTGCGCTCCGCTCAGAATGACGGGGCACGGAGATTGGTTTTCTGGTCTAGTTCCTAGTTCCGTGTTCCCTATTCCCTATTCCCTTTTCCCTGTCTTATCGCATCCTGCCGCAGATGGCTGAATGCCGCCGGGGGCACATCAGTAAGCGGCAGCGCCGGGCCTTCCCAAAGCAGGCGAGGCGAGCCTTGGCTGACCGAATGCAAGCCTTCCAAATGAAACGTATGCTTGCCGGCGCGCAGGCCCAGCGAGCCGCGATCGTAGCGCACAGCGTTTCCAGGCGCGCCGCAAACCTGCGAAAACGGCGGCCCGGTCTTGGCCACTTCCACGCCGTCAATCACCAACCGCGCGCCATCGCGGGCTAGAAGCGAAAAGCTATAGCCACCGTCGGCGGGAATGTCGATAAAGCCGTCCCAGGAGGCGACATAACGCGTATATCCTTGCGAGTCGGTGTGCAGACTCGGCCCTTCGCCGCTGACGGCCGCGCGCTCGGCGGCCAGGTTGGGCAGTTCGGTCCAGGTGCCGGGGTAGATCTGCCAGGTGAGGCCGGGAACCGTTGAGCCGGCAAAGCTGGCGGAATCGCGCCAGTGGGCCACAGCCACCACTCCCTGCGCGGCCCAATCCTCGTTCCCCTTGCGATCCACTACATGAAGCAGCACACGGAAGCGTCCGGAGCCGTCCAACTGCGTTCCCTCGGCGTCGGGGAAACGGTGGCGCACAAGGCGGCCCTGGGCCTCGGTTCCGTCGCCAAAGAGCCATGTATAACGCGCCCCAGGCGAGAGTTGCGCGGTGAAGGTTACTTGCTGGCCGGGAGTAAAGACCGGCGGGTTCACGGTGAAGGCCGCCACGGGGCCGTGCACATCGGCAAAATGAGGCGGTTGCGCGCCTTCCGAGAGCTGCAATGGCAGATCCGCATTGCCGGTCACGCGGTTCTGGCCGTATTTGACGTTGTCAAAGGTCACGCCCGACACGCTGCCGGAGAGCGTGGAATCGGCCAGCGGCGGCTGATCCAGCGCCCAGATGTTGCGGAAGGTGACGCCATGCACGCCGGGGCTTTTCTGCTCCATCTGCACCAGCGAGTACCAGTTGTCGAGGAAGAGATTCTCGAAGGTGAAGTTAGTGTGGTCGCCCCTGGCCCCCTGCGCGCCCCAGAAGCCGATCAGGCCGAAGGTCTGGCCGCAGGCGCCGATGCCGCCGTGAAGAATGTCGGAGTCGCGCAGGGTGAAGTTGCGCGAGTTGTAGATCTTTTTCGGCCAGCCGGCGCGCACAATGTTCGAAATGCTCGTGGACAGGACACTGTGCTCGATGAGGATGTTCTGCACATCGTGGCCGGGACGCACCAAGTCCGCATCAGTGTAGCCATCCCAGCCGCCCTGCATGGCAAAGACGTCGTCGGAGGCCCTCAGAAAAGAGTTGCGCACAATGGCGTCGCCGCCGCCCAGCCAGTCCATGCCGTCCTGGTTGGCATTGGCGGTGTTGCCGCCGATGAGGCGCAGATCGTCATACACAAATCCAGAGGAATCCTTCATCTGGATGGACCAGGTGCGCGCGCGGACGATGCAGGTCAGCCCATCGATCTCGACGTTGTGGGCCTCGAGCGCGCCGATGCAGTGCCAGTCTGGCTTTTGCATCCAGCCTTCGTCGGCGTTGGGGTCCTGGAAGCCTTCATACACAATGGTTCCGCGGCCGAGAATCTTTACGTTCTGCACCTTCCACAGGTTGAGACTGCCGAAGAAGTAGGAGCCAGGAGCCAGGTAGATGGTATCGCCGCTTTGGGGATTGAGGCTTCCGTGATAGACCCCCGGCTGCCAGGCTTTCATCTTTGGATCGCGGGGCATGGGCGGCGGCGGCGCTCCGGCAAAGAGAAACAGCATTTTGGCGTGATTCAGGAAGTCGCCGGGCTGGGAGATGGAGAGCTTGGCAGGCCCAGCAAGCAGGAAGCGGATGGTCTGGCCCTGGCGCTCCGGCCGCAAACCCAGCCGCCAGGGCTGAATATCCACGCCCTTCGCCCAGAAGCCCGGCTCGGCGGCGGTAATCTCCACGGTCACCGGGCCGGTGATGTCGAAGCTGACAAACTCGTAGCTGGCGGCGGCGTGGGCCACGTCCACGGGCTGGCCGTTCACCTTGACGGTGAAAGCAGAGGAGTGCATTTCCTGAGGAACGGGAACGGGCTGCACGCGCGAGGCGGCCTGAGCCGCAATGGGAAGCGCGAGAAGGACCACGAGCATTGAACGAAGAGCCAGCAAGAAGACGGACCCCGGCACAAGTGAGAATGAAACCACTTTAGCACCGGGGGCGATGGGGGCTGAGTGCGGGGTGGAAGTCGCCAGCGCTTTCATCGGCCGGGTCTGGCGGCTTCAGCTTGCCGCATTTTTGTCGGCCTGCAAGACGACAAAGAGGGGCAAAAACGTCGCCGCGCAAGGCGGCAAACGAAGGCGTCGAACGGGAAAGGGCGGGAAAAGTCCTGTTGAGGGGAGAGAAAAAACGGCGCATCGTCCGGCTGGAAGCGGACCAAAAGTGTGATAAACGGCGTTAAATCGTTCTTAATTGCGCGTTTTTGGCGCATTTTGGCTTGATTTGGGGGCGGTTGGCGGGGGGGGGAGGAGTAATCTTCTTCTGGCTGATGCGTCCATCTCTCCCCGGTCCCCAACTGCGAGGGACCGGGGGCACCCTCGCTTTTGGGGAAAATCATCATCGAGACCGGGGCCACCCGCCAACCACCTGCGGTGGGGCCAGAGGCTCGCTCTTCGCTCGCATGGGGTTCGTGGTTACTCGACAGAGATCAGGGGGCAGAGATCAGAGATCAGAAATGCGCTGGTCGAGGTTCGTGGTCTCCCAGGTGCCCAAACGCGAGGCACCTGGGGCACCCATCTTCAGTGGTTGTACTCACTTCTCCAGGCACCTGGGGCATCCGCTGACGTACATATCCCCGGTCCCCAAAAGGCGGGTGGCCCCGGTCCCAGTGACGGTTTCCTATCACGATGAGGATGCCCCCGGTCCCTCCCTCGCTTTTGGGGACCGGGGAAGAAGAGTCGAACTGCCGGCAGCGCATCCACTCGGGCAGTTGCCAGCCACGCTCGCGGGCCGTCCACTCGGATTCAATTTCGACGGTTCCGTGCAGGCCCGTCTGATAGTGCCGATAACTCGACCACTTCCAGTCCTGCGGCTGTGCTACCAGACCGCGACGTACCGGGTTGCGATGGATGTAGCGCAACTTCTCCACGAACTTCTCGTGGGTGGAGATATTGAAATCATAGTAGTGCGCCTGCCAGAAGGGCCTCTGCTGGCGGCGCATCGAGACTGACAGCTTGAGAGCTTGTATCGCTTTGCAAAGAAGCGCGCGTTTGGGTTCGTTGACCAGCAGATGGACGTGCTCCGGCATCACGACATAGCCGCCAATCACAAAAAGATAGCGCAGGCGGACGCGCTCCATCGCGTCTTCAAAGAGTTCCATGCCCGAGTCCGCCGACAGATAAGGCCGACGCCGATAACAACTGAAAGTCAGAAAGTGAAACTCCCCTGTTTGCTGGTAACGGATGCGCTCGCCCTTCATACACACCGAGAATACTCCGGCAGGCGAGGGTTTGCGGAGGTGCGAGGTAGATATCCCCGGTCCCCAAGTGCAAGGGACCGGGGGCACCCTCATCGTGATCTGGAAACATCATCGAGATCGGGGCCACCGCCGGCTGCGCTACCCGCCCCAGCGATCAAAAAGCTCTCGCCCCGGTTCGGTGTGGCCGCACAGGATGACAGATTGTTTGGTTATGTAATCGTTTTGTTCAGGATTAGAAGGGGCGGCAGGCCCTTGTATATACTTTTTTCTGGATACATAGTCCCCGTCTCAAGGCGCTCAACAGGGGAAGACGGATCGAGGGTCAAGATGGCACGAGGGTGGTTCGATGGGGTGCTCAGGGGACGGATCGACGGTCTGTATTTATTGTTGCTGGGAAGCGCGCTGTTTCTTTCGGTAGGATTTTTTGGGGAATTTATCAGCTCCACCTCGATGCAAGACTTCAAGTCGGTATACTACGGCGCGCGCTGCCTGCTTCAACACGGCGACCCATACAACGAGAGCCAGTTGCTGCATGTTTATCTGTCAGAGGGAGGGGAGCAAAACCCGCGCCAGGCTGGTCAGCGCGCGGCAGTGGCATCGTTCATCAACCTGCCAACCACAACTGTCTTCGCCATTCCCTTTGCGATGCTGCCCTGGGGGCCGGCACATGCGCTGTGGATGATTCTCACTGCCGGCAGTTTTATGCTTGCCTGCTATCTGATGTGGGAGCTCGATGCGGATCGCACGCCACTGCTTTCCGGATTTCTGATCTGTTTTTTGCTTGCCAGCAGCGCAAGCCTGCTGATGACGGGGAATGCGGCGGGGATCGTCATCGGCCTTTGCGTAATCGCGGTATGGTGTTTTCTCAAGGACAGGTTTGCGCTGGCTGGCGTCATCTGCCTCGCGATCAGCCTTGCCATCAAGCCCCACGATGCGGGCCTGGTCTGGCTCTATTTTCTGCTGGCGGGCGGGGTCTACCGGAAGCGCGCTCTGCAAGCGCTGGGGGCAGCCGTTGCGCTTGGCTTGCCGGCCATTCTGTGGGTCTGGCATGGTTCGCCGTTTTGGATTCAGGAGCTGCACACGCATCTGGTGGCGCTTTCGGCGCGCGGCAACCTGAACGACCCCGGCCCCGCCGCCGGATGCATCCATGACGCTGGCGGGGTCATCAACCTGCAATCGGTCATCAGCATTTTTCGGGACGATCCACGCATCTACAATCCGGTCACCTATCTCATATGCTTTTCCCTGCTGCTGATATGGTCGGCTGCCACGCTGCGGTCGCGCTTTTCTCCGGCGAGAACCAAGCTGGCGCTGGCCGCGATCGCGCCTCTCACGATGCTGGTCACGTATCATCGGCCCTACGATGCGAAACTGCTGCTGCTGGCGGTTCCAGCCTGCGCGGTGCTGTGCGCCCAAAGAAGCTTGGCTGGCTGGCTGGCACTCGCGGCGACAATAACGGGGATTGTCGCCACCGGAGATTATTCGTTGATAGCCCTTGCCAATCTCGCCGGGAATCCGCAGTGGAATGCAGCGGGAGTCTTCGGAAAGACACTGACTGTGGCGCTAACTCGTCCCGTCCCGCTTATCTTGCTGGCAGCGTGTATTTTCCCTTTGTGGGTCTACGTCCGGCATTGTTTCGCCGAGAGCCATGAGCAAGCCGAAAGTTAAGATGGCCGAGTCAGCTTCGAGTCAACGGAAGATCAGGTTTTTGGACAACGAGGTCTCATCAGAATCTTCTGTTTTCAAAAGCAAAGCCATAAGCAGCGGGAAGAAAAGCACGAGGCCGCCGGCTTATGGCGAGGCCCTGGCCTAACGGTCGCGCCCTTTGAAAACCACTCTACGCCGGGGCTGGTGAGGCTTCAGATGCCTTCGCCCATGGAGACGTACTGGCGCATCTTCTCGAGCTTTTCGCGGTAGGCGGCGCGCTCGGCTTCTTCGGCGGTGAACTGCTGGGCCCCGGCTGGCTGCGCCTGGCCACCGAGCTTGGCTTCCATCTCTTCGACGCGGGCGGAGAGGGCGATGAGGGAATCGGAGAGCGGGTCCTTGATGTCGTGCGGATCGAGAATCAGGACGCGCTCGCCGTTGCGATAGACGATGTGCGCGGGGACGCCGACGACGGTGGAGTCGGGGGGCACGTCGGTGAGCACCACGGAGCCAGCGCCGACGCGCGAGTTTTCGCCGATGGTGACGTCGCCCAGCAGGTTGGCGTTGTTGCCGATGAAAACGCCGTCGCAGACGGTGGGATGGCGCTTGCCGTGGCCCTTGCCGGTGCCGCCCAGGGTGACGCCCTGGTACATGGTGACGTCGTTGCCGACGATGGAGGTTTCGCCGATGACCACGCCGGTTGCGTGATCGATGAAGAGACGCCGGCCGAGGTGCGCGCCGGGATGAATATCGACGCCGGTGAAGAAGCGGGCGACCTGCGAGAGCAGGCGCGCCAGAAGGTGCAGCTTCGCATTCCAGAGGACGTGGGAGACGCGATGAATCCAAACCGCCCACAGGCCCGGATAGCAGAGAAAAACCTCGAGCCGCGAACGGGCGGCCGGGTCGCGCTCCAGCACGGAGTCAATGTCTTCGCGGATGTGGGTGAAGAGGTTCATGGCGGCAAATAGAGCTGGTTCTGATGGATCGGCTTCAATGGTTTCCCCGGTCTCAAAATCGAGACCGGGGGCACCCAGCATTGGTACAGCTTCAAGCTTTCAAAAACAACCAGTTACAGCTTAACCTGTTCGGTGACCAAAGCCAGAGCTTTCTGGCGAAGCGACTCGAAAAGCACGCTGGACAAGTAGCGCTCGCCGAAGTCGGGGAGGATGGCGACGATCAGCTTGCCCGCGTTTTCTGGCCGCGCAGCCACCTTCAGCGCCGCTGCCACGGCCGCTCCGGAACTGATGCCGACGAAGATGCCTTCCTTCAGCGGCAGTTCGCGGGCGGTGTCGATGGCCTCGTCGTTGGTGATCTGGATGATCTCGTCGACCAGCTTGGTGTCTAGCACGCTGGGGACGAAGCCGGGACCGATGCCCTGAATCTTGTGGGGTCCGGACTTGCCGCCGGAGAGGACGGGGCTGTCAGTAGGCTCGACGGCGATGGCCTTGAAGCCCGGCTTGCGCTCCTTGATGTAGCGGGAGACGCCGGTGATGGTGCCGCCGGTGCCAGTGCCGGAGACGAAAATGTCCACTTTGCCATCGGTATCGTCCCAGATTTCCGGGCCAGTGGTGGCGTAGTGGATGGCGGGGTTGGCGGGGTTATCGAACTGCTGCAGGATGAAGCCATTGGGAGTTTTGGCCAGAATCTCTTCGGCCTTGGCGATGGCACCCTTCATGCCATTGGGTCCGGGGGTGAGCACAAGCTCCGCGCCAAAGGCCAGGAGAAGCACACGGCGCTCCAGGCTCATGGTTTCCGGCAGGGTGATGATCAGCTTGTAGCCCTTGACGGCGGCGACGAAGGCCAGCCCGATGCCGGTGTTGCCGCTGGTGGGCTCAATGAGCACGGTCTTGCCGGGCGTGATTTTGCCGGCCTTCTCGGCGGCTTCGATCATGGCCAAGCCGATGCGGTCTTTCACGCTGGAAACGGGGTTCTGGCTTTCAAGCTTGACGACGACGGTTGCGGGCAGCCCGGCCGCCAGCTTGTTCAACCGCACCAAAGGGGTCTTGCCAATGAGTTCCGTTACATTCGCGGCAATGCGCGCCATAAGAATCTCCTCTTTCCAGGATGCTCTCCCGGAGGTTTTTGCTTCAATTGTTTAGGGTATGGTGCAGCTGGAATAGCGGAGAAAAAGACACGCCATCAGGACGCACGTCTGCATCGGAGCTTGCACCAGGGCGGTGTTAGCGACATCGACGCATAAGTTAAGCGTAATACCGAAGAGCGGGTTGTGGCAAGCGGAGGGCCGGGAAAAGCTAGAGCGGTTTCGGGTTGACTGTTTACAGTCGAGATTAAGACCTGTGCTCTCCCACCCTTTCCGCGATGATGCTGCGGAAAGGATGGGGCACCCAGCATTTCGTTAACACTTGAATCTAAATTGCGCTAACTCAGGAGAGCGCGGCCTGTTCTTCGAGCTGCATCATCAGGTCTTCCCACTCGGCGGTAAGCGTGGCTAACTGCGCGTGCAAATCTTCGGCGAGCGTGGTCAGGCGCTGCGTTTCCTCGGCCGAGACATAGACGCCGAGCTGCTCCTCAGTGTGGGCGATGGAGGCTTCGATGCGCGGGACTTCTTCTTCCAGGAAGGCGCAGCGCTCCTCCATCTGCTTCTGCTTGATGGGATTGAGGCGACGGGGGCGGTTGCCGTCAGGGGCTAAAGCCCCTTCTTCTTTTTGGCCATCTTTCGGCACGACTGAAGTCGTGCCCTGACACGAGGCTCCTTGAGAGGCCCGAACCACAGGTTCTTCGCTACGCTCAGGATGACTGACCTGTTGAGATCCTGCGGCCAACGCCTCCTTGCGGCGTCGATAATCTTCGTAATTGCCTTCGTGGCAGGTAACCGCGCCGCCTTCCACTTCAATGATGCGCGTGGCCAGACGATCGATGAAGTCGCGATCGTGGGAGACGAAAACCACCGTTCCGCTGAAGGCTGCAATGGCTTCCAGCAGCACATCCTTGGCGCGCATGTCGAGGTGGTTGGTGGGCTCGTCGAGCAGCAGAAAGTTCGACGGCGAAACCAGAATCCGCGCCAGAGCGTAGCGGTTGCGCTCGCCGCCGGAGAGGATGCCGAGCGGCTTGAAAACATCGTCGCCGCGGAAGAGGAAGCAGCCCAGCAGCGAACGCAACTCGCTTTCCGGCACCTTGAGCGCGGCGCGGCTGATGTCGTCCAACATGCGCGCATCCGGGTCGAGCACCTTGTACTGGTCCTGCGCAAAGTATTCGCTGACGACGTTGTGGCCCATGCGCACCGAGCCGGAGGTGGGCGATTCAGCGCCGGTCAGCAGGCGGATCAGCGTGGACTTGCCCGCGCCATTGACGCCGACCAGAGCCACGCGGTCGCCGCGATTGATGGTGAAGCGCGCGCCGCTGAAGACCTGCTTCGGGCCGTAACTCTTGGCGAGCTCGTCGGCCTCCACCACCATGCGGCCCGAGGGCGGCGGCTGGGGAAACTTGAAGTGGATGGCGGGCTCCTCTTCGGGAACCTCGATGCGCTCGATCTTATCCAGTTCCTTGATGCGCGACTGCACCTGTTTGGCTTTGGTGGCCTGAGCGCGGAAGCGATTGATGAAAGCCTCCAGGTGCTCAATCTGCTGGCGCTGGTTGTTATAGGCCGCCTGCAACTGCGCCCGGCGCTCGTCTTTCTGGCTGAGATATTTGGTGAAGTTTCCCTGATAGATGGTCAGCCGCTTGTTCCATATCTCAACCGTGCGATCGATGGTGACATCGAGAAAGTAGCGGTCGTGGGAGATAAGGATGTAGCCGAAGGGGTAATTGCGGAGATAGTCCTCAAGCCAGTTGCGGGTTTCCAGATCGAGGTGGTTGGTGGGCTCGTCGAGCAGCAGCAGGTGGGGCTTGGCGAGCAGCAGCTTGGCGAGCGCGATGCGCATCTGCCAGCCGCCGCTGAATTCATCCGTCCGCCGCGTCCAGTCTTCCTTGCCAAAGCCGAGGCCGGTCAGCACCGAGCCAACCTGCGCGTCGAGCGCGTAGCCGTCGAGGGTATGGAAGCGCTCTTGCAGCGTGGAGTAACGCTCGCCCACGGCCTCGTACTCCGGCCCGGTGTGGTCCAGCTCGGCCAGTTGCCCGCTGAGGCGCACGAGTTCATGCTCCATCTCGCGCAGCTCGTCGAAGACGGTCAGGCATTCCTCGAAGACCGTGCGGCCGGAGAGTTGCAGCCCCTCCTGCGGCAGGTAGCCGATGCTCATGCCGCGGGTCTGCTGCAGCTCGCCGTAGTCGAGGGTTTCAAGGCCGGCCAGCACCTTCATCAGCGTGGATTTTCCGGTTCCGTTGGCGCCGACCAGGGCGGTCTTTTCGCGCTGCTGGATCAGCCAGTTGGCTTCCATGAACAGAATTCGAGGTCCAAACCGCTTGCCGGCATTTTGAAGGGAGAGCATCTATTCTCTATTTTCGCAGACCACCTGCGGCACCTGCGGTGCGGCTAAACACTCGCTAGTCGCTCGCAGGAGTTTTGAGGCTATGTCCGGCTTCCTTTCGGCAATTCATGGCGAGAGTGGCTTTCCTTTGGCTTTTCAAAGCATTTGGAGCTGTCCGGCGCCCTTTTCCTGCTCTTGCACAGGCGATTCGTCCTCAATGAAAGCGCAGGTTTGCTCCATTTCCGGTACCATAACAGAGGTACCTATTGCAGAATGAGCCTTAAAGCCAAGCTGGAAGCTGTCATTTACGCCGCGGAGGAGCCGGTCACACTGGCCCAGCTCTCCGCACTCTTTGCCGACGAAGCCTTTGAATGGAAGGCGGAGCAGGCAGCCGTGTGTGCCGAAGAGGCCGCCGAGGCTGCGCAGTCCCTGCCCCTGGAAGGCGGAGAGTTCGCCTACCTGGAGATGGAGGCTACCCCGTCCGAACCGGAGAGCGACCCGGTTCAGGAGCAAGACGCCGAAGCTCTTCCGGAAGCCAGCCCGGAGGCTGGCGCGGAGGCCTATTCTGAGACCGGCTCAACCGGCGAGGCTGCTGGTCCGGCCGCGACAGAAGAAACACCCATCGAAGCCGTGGACGATCCGGCGGCGGCGGAAGCAGAAGCCAAGCGGCAGGCCCGCCAGCGCGAGCGCGAAGCCCGCGCCATCATCCGCCAGTTGCTGGATGAAATCATTTCCGCCTACGCTTCCGACGACTGCGGAGTCGAGATTCGCGAGATTGCCGGCGGATACCGCATGGCCACAAAGCCCGAGTGCCACGACGCCGTGCGGCTCTTCGTAAGGAGCCTCAAGCCGGCGCTCAAGCTGTCGATGCCGGCACTGGAGACCCTGGCCGTGGTCGCCTACAAGCAGCCGGTCACAGCGCCCGAGGTCAATGAGATTCGCGGCGTGGATTCCTCCGGCGTTTTCGGCTCGCTGCTGGCTCGCAAGCTGATTGCCACGGCTGGCCGCAAGCCGGTCATTGGCCGGCCCATTCTTTACAAGACCACACGCGAGTTTCTGCTGCGCTTCGGCCTCAAGGACGTCTCCGAACTGCCCTCCATGGAGGAGTTTGAGAAGATGGCCGCCAGCGAACTGGAAGAGCCGGAAGCCGCATCGGAAGAAGAGTCCGAGCAGAAACCAAACCCCGCTCAGGGGCCCGAATTTGATGAAGCCGCCAGTGAGGAACTGGAAGACTCTGCGGCTGAAGGCACGGAAGCACGCACGGAAGCAATTGAACTCACCAAGACCGCCGCGACGGCGGACAGCAACGAACCCACCAACCCGGCAGAGGCCGCTCCTGCTGAACATTCCCCCACCGAGCAGGCAGAAACCGAGAATCTTCCCAATGGCGAAGAAGACAAGCAAGACCAAGAAAACCAATGACCTGCAAGCTGAGACGGCTGTACCAGAACTCATCTCGCCAGAGCTAGAGGCGGCGCCCGCCGCTGTAATTGAAGCGGCAACTGAAGCCGAGCCCGAGGCGGAAGCCGCAGCCACGGCGGAAGAGCCAAAAGCGAAGAAAGAACCCAAGGCGAAAAAGGCAAAGGCTAAGGCCAAGCCCAAAGCCAAAGCCGAAGCTGAAGTTGCGCCGGAGGCTGAGGACATTTCTGAGCCAGAAGCCGAAGAGAGCCCCAAGGCTGAGGACGCGGACGAGGATGAAGACGAGGGCGAGGCTGAATTCGAAGCCAAGCCGCGTCCGCCAGCCAAGCTGGAGCGGTTACAGAAGATTTTGGCCCAGGCCGGGATCGCCAGCCGCCGCCACGCCGAGGAACTGATCGAGCAGGGGCGCGTGCAGGTCAACGGCAAGGTCGCCACCGTGCTGGGCACCAAGGCCGACGCTGGCCGGGACCACATCCGCGTGGATGGCAAGCTGCTGCAAGGCGCCGAGCGGCTGCGCTACTTTGTTCTCAACAAGCCCAAGGGCTTTGTCACCACGGTCAAGGACCCCGAGGGCCGGCCCACGGTGATGCAGTTTTTCGACAAGATGAAGGAGCGCCTTTACCCCGTCGGCCGCCTGGACTACCAGAGCGAGGGACTGCTGCTGGTGACCAACGACGGCGAACTGGCCAACAAGCTCACCAAGGCCGGCTCTGGCGTGGAAAAGACCTATCTGGTGAAGGTCGCCGGCCAGCCTACGGAAGACGAGCTGAGCGTGCTGCGCGGGGGCGTCATGATCGAGCGCGGCAAGCCCGGCTCGGCCCAGGTGCGCACCTCTCCGGCGCGCATTCGCCAGGTGCGCCAGGGCGACAATCCCTGGTACGAAGTGGTTCTGATCGAGGGCCGCAACCGCGAACTGCGCAAGATGTTCGAGAGTGTCGGCCACTTTGTTGAAAAGATTCGCCGCGTCGGCTACGGCCCGCTGGTTCTGGACCAGGAGCCGGGCAACATGCGCGAACTGCAGGCGGAAGAACTGGAGCTGCTGCGCAAGGCCGCCGAAGGCAAGCTGCGCACCCCCAAGTCCAAGGAACTCCGCCGGCGCAACGCAGCCGATGCGGCGCAGTTGCCAACGGTGGCGCCCAAGCCCAGCCGTCCGCGCCCGGCCATGCCGTTTGCAAGCAAACCATTTGACCATTCCGCGGCAGCAACTGATCGAACCGCCAGCCGTGGCCCTGCGCGCTCCGAGGAACGCCCCCGCCGCGCAACCGGCACGGGCCCGTCCCGGTTTGGCGCTGCACGCCCCGCGCCATCGCGCTTTGCCGCGAGTGCAAGCGGCGAAGGCCGGCCCTTCACTCCCAAACCCGCGTGGAAGAAACCGGAACGGCCGGCATACAACCGTCCGGACGCGCGCTTTACCCCGAGCTCTGAAGGCGAATTCCGTCCCCGCTCCGAATCATCGAGGCAGGGTTCCGAGAGAACGGGCAGAACGGGCGCAGGCCGCCCCTTCACCGCGAAACCAGCCTGGAAAAAACCGGAACGCGAGGAACGGCCAGCGTACAACCGTCCGGCCTCGCCGCGCCGCGAGGCGCCTGACTTCGACGAAGACCTCGGCCCGGTGAGGCCGCCAAATCTGCAAATTGAGGAGATCACGTCCGAGCGGCATGAAACGATGCGCCCCAGCGCGCCTCGCTCCAGCGCCGGCCGTTTCACTTCAAACCGGCCCAGCGCACCCCGCTCCTATTCTGACCGGCCCAGGCCCAGCCGTCCCAACTTTGAGGGCACGGATTCATCCGCCCGTCCAGGCGCAGGCAAGCCCTTCCGCCCAGCAAGCGGCCTTGCACGCCCCTTCACGACCAGTAGCGGCAAGCCTCGCGCAGGCGGCGCACGGCCCAGCAGCAAGCCCGGCACAGGCCGGTCCTATGGATCTTCTTCGCGTGGATCGGCTCCGGGCGCGCATTATGGCGCAGGGGCTCGCGCGGGGTCAGAGTCCCGCCCAAGCTACGGCGCCAAGCGGCCCTATGGAGCTGGAGCAGGCGCCCGTTCCAGCTCCGGTTCCATCGAAGCGCGCACGGGCTCCGGCTATCGCCCCGCTCCGGGCGGAAGGGGCTCCTATGCTCCCCGGCCGGCCTCAGGCTCAGGCCCATCTGGTTCAGCCCGGCCCTTCACGCCGCGCACCGAGGGCGCATCCGACTATCGCCCCACGAAGGCGAGGCCGTATTCTCCCTCCACTCCGCGCGCCGAGAGAAAAGCCGGTTCTGACTGGAAGCCCAAGTCCGGGGCCCCCGCGGGCAGGCCTTCGTCCGCCGGGCGGAAGCCCAGCTTTGGCGGCGCTGGCAAGTCTTATGGCGGTTCGAACTCCAAACCCAGGACGGGCGGATTCTCGAAGTCCGGCTACAAGGGCAAGCCAACCGGTGCTGGCGGCAAGCGGACGGGATTCCGCCCTGGCGGCAAACCCGGTGGAAAGAAGCGCGGCTAAGAGCGGTTCTTCTATTGGTGTAGCGTATAGCGTAGACCGGGAGGTCCACGCTACATCCGGCCGGGAGGCCGGCGCTACCCATTAACGGACAGGCTCTTACACCAGCTTGGCGTCGAGCACGATCTCAGTATTATTCGCGAATAGCTTCGAGATGGGGCAGCCTTCCTTGGCTTCCTGAGCGGCCTTGGCAAAGGCTTCCTGAGAAGCGCCGGGAACCGTGGCTTTGGTGGTGAGCAGAATCCGCGTGATGGCGAAGCCCTCCCCGACCTTGCCCAGCGAAACAGCCGCATGGGTGCTGATCTTTTCAGGCGTCAGGCCCGCCGCGCCCAACTGCGCGCCCAGAGCCATCGAGAAACAAGCGGCGTGGGCCGCCGCAATTAATTCCTCGGGCGTGGTGCCTGAGGCGGCGCCTTCAAAGCGCGTGGCGAAGGAGTAGTTCGCGTTGCTCAACACGCCCGTCGCCATCGAGATCGTGCCTTTGCCTTCCTTCAGTGAACCTGTCCAAACCGCGCATGCCTTGCTTGCCATTGTTCCTCCTTGAAGTTTTGGGGATGGTGCGCCGCGGCCAAAGAAAATCCCTGGAGCCTAGACAACACCTTACCTATCCTATAGATGCGTCAAAAACTGCATGGATGCAAGGGAAAACGCTGCTTCTCTGGAGAAATCAGCGAAAAACATCCCGCAGGGGCTAAAGCCCTCACATTTATTTCTGCATTTACGGCACGACTGAAGTCGTGCCCTGACGCTTCTTGCCTCAGCGGATGTCTTTCCGCAGCCTGTAAAGCCCGCGTTGATTCTGCCGGCGTTATGCGGGGGTTGAAACCCCCGCCTCCCTCCGGATCGAGTTTTTCTACAGTCTACGAAATTTGCATCCTCCATTCAGAGCCACGTTCTTTGACTGGTTCTATCAACGTCAAGCGGAAGGCAGCAGATGGGCGCGGGTGAGCACCTTGCGGGCAAGCCCGGTCAGGGCCATTGCGGCCGCCTCGTCCAGCGAAACCCAGCGCCGCAAGCCGCCGGGAACGGTCAGCGCTTCGGTATCTTCTTCAGAAACGGTGCGGATGCGCACCTGGTAGTTCACCTGCATGATGGCGTGGCGCACCGTCATGCAAAGCTCCTTTTTGGGAAAAGCCATTTCCTTGAGAGCGGGCAGTTCCCACAGCCCCGGCATCACGGTCAGCGAAGCTGGGCGCTGCTCCAACAGAACCTCATGGCGCGCCGGGCCGTTTCGCACAGTGAGCGCATAAGCCGCCTCGCGGCTGAGCATGGGAGGCCGCGGCGCGGTCTTGTGCTCCCCCTGGGTTTCACAGTCGGCAAAGACCGGACAGTCAAGGCATTGCGGATTGCGCGGCAGACAGACGGTCGCGCCCAGATCCATCATCGCCTGGTTGAAGTCCCCCGGCCGCCGAGGAGAAACCAGGCAGGCCGCCAACTCCTCGATCTTGCGCCGGACCGGAGCGGCAGCGCCCCATCCCTTCATCCGGCACAAGACGCGCTCCACATTGCCATCTACCACGGCCACCGGCTCGCCGTGAGCGATGCTGGCGACGGCTGCGGCCGTGTAAGCGCCAATGCCCGGCAGCAGGCGCAACTCCGCCGCCGTTTGCGGCAGGCCGCCCTGATGCTGGCTGGCCACAAACTGCGCGGCCTTGAGCAGCATCCGCGCGCGGCGATAGTAGCCGAGGCCGCTCCACAAGGCCAGCACCTCCTCTTCGGAGGCGAGCGAGAGCGAAAGCAGCGTGGGAAAGCGCGCCATAAAGGCCTGGTAGCGATCCACCACCACGGCCACGCGGGTCTGCTGCAGCATGACCTCCGAAAGCCAGATGGCGTATGGGTCCCGGCTGCGCCGCCAGGGCAGGTCGCGCTGACAGCGGTCGTACCACTTCAGCAGCCGCCTCCGCACCCTGGAGATTTTTCCCGCTTCCCACTGGCCCATGCGCCCAGCTTAGCAGGCGGATTCTCGCTCCGGCCGAGGAATCTCATGCTCCCACGCCGCGGTGAAATGCTATAGGCTCGTAATAGGCATATGGAAAAGACCTGCAATCGCTGCCATCAAACCATTCAACCCGAGGACTGCTACTGTCCCGCCTGCGGGCTGCCGCAACTGGTGTATGCGGCGGAGGGCGCCGCCGGGGAAACCCAGCCGGAAGTGTGGGAGAAGGCAGTGCGGGACGCAGGCACGCTCGACTGGAAGCCGGCCTTGCGCGCGGCTCTGCTGATGGCGATTCCCGCAGGGCTGCTGTCGAGCGAGGTTTCGCCGACGGGACGCCTGGGACTGTTCTGGATGGCCTCAGCCGCGGCATGGGCCGTGGTGATCTACATGCGCAGCCAGAAGCCGGCGTGGATTACGCTGGGAGCCGGCGCGCGCATTGGCCTGGTCACGGGCCTGCTGGGCAGTTGGCTGGCCTTTGGCGTCAGCGGCGGCGTTTTGCTGGTGGAGCGCTTCCTCTTCCATCAGGGCGGCCAGATTGACGCGGAGTATTCCAGCATTTTCATCAGCAAGTTTCAACAGACGGCTCAGCAGACGGTGGCGGGGATGGGGCCGGCGGACGCGGCGCAGGCGCAGGCTGTTTTCGCCGGAATGCTTTCCTGGATGATGTCGCCGGAGGGCCATGCGGCAATGTGGGCAGGCTCGCTTGCAGTCAGCTCGCTGTTCCTGCTGTTCTTTGCCGTTTGCGGAGGCGCGCTGGGGGCGCGGATACAGGCCCGCAGACGCCGCCCGGAGGTCTAGGAGCATTTTCGGCAGGCAGGCTTAGCCGGGCCTGGAGACGGATGTTCTTTGGAGGCCGGCACAAAACGCCGCGTTTCTTTCCACTTTTCGACAACTTGCCCACAGGCCCAAACCCTTCTATCATCCTGCGAGAGACAGGCCGAGAGAATATACATGAGCGATGTACCTAGCAAACCCCTGCTGCGCACCAAGAGCAGGCTGATGTCCGCCTCGGAGATCGAGCGCACGCTGGTGCGCCTGGCCCACGAGATTGTTGAAAAGAGCAACGGCAGCGAAGACATGGCCTTGGTCGGCATCAAGCGCCGCGGCATTCTGCTGGCCGAGCGGCTGGGCAAACTGATCTCCGGCATCGAGAAGCGTTCGGTGGATACCGGCGTGCTCGACATCCAGTTCTACCGCGACGACCTCTCGACTGTCGAAGCGCGTCCCGTAGTCACGCCGGGCGAGATCGGCTTCGACATCACTGGCCGCGACATTGTGCTCTGCGACGATGTGCTCTATACCGGCCGCACCATCCGAGCCGCGATGGATGCACTCTTCGCTCACGGCCGCCCGCGCCGCGTGCAACTGGCTGTGCTGATTGATCGCGGCCAGCGCGAACTGCCTATCGAGGCCACCTACGTGGGCAGGCGCGTGCCCACCAGCAGCCGCGAAATCGTTGAAGTCAGGTTCGAGGAAGTCGACAAAGACGAGCAGGTTCTGCTTTCAGAGCCCGCCGACTAAGTTGCATTGACGGCTTTCGGCCTCCGGCTTTTCGCGGACGGCTGAAAGCCAGAGGCTGAAACAGCATGAGCCAGACCGCAGCCCCAACCCGCCGACCGCTTTCCACTCCGCCCGTGGCGGCCTCGCCGTTCCCATACAATCCCGGCTCGCTGCTCTCAGCCCAGCACCTGACGCTGGATGCGCTGAGCCACATCCTCGCCCGCGCCACCGCTCTGGAGAATCAGGAGCCGCTGGAGCGCGCACGCACGCTGGCCAAGCGCCGAGTGGCGCTGCTCTTTTACGAGTCCTCGACCCGCACGCGCACCAGCTTCGAGCTGGCCGCCAAGAGCCTGGGCGCAGACACCGCGCTGGTTTCCAGTCAATCTTCTAGCATCGAGAAGGGCGAGTCGCTGAAAGACACCGGCCTGACCCTGCGCGCGCTGGGGGCTAAAGCCATCATCCTGCGCCACAACTGCAGCGGCGCGCCCTGGCTGCTGGAAGAGGCGACCCGCCTGCCCGTGCTCAACGCCGGCGACGGGATGCACGAGCACCCTACGCAGGCGCTGCTGGACTTGCGCACCATCCTGGCTCACCTTTGCTCCGGCACAACTAGTGTCAACGCGGAAACACTGGCCGGCGTCACCATCAGCATCACCGGCGACATTCTGCACAGCCGCGTGGCCCGCTCCAACATGTTGCTGCTGCCCCGTCTGGGCGCGCGCGTCATTCTCTGCGGACCCAAGGAGTTGCTGCCGGAACTGGCCGCGCAGGCCGGACCGGGAATCGAGATCGAACGCAACTTCGAGGCAGCGCTCAGCCAGTCGCAGGTAGTGATGATGCTGCGCATTCAGGCCGAACGGCTGGCCGGATTGCAGCTCGATCTGGAAGAGTACAAGGCGGGCTACCAGCTCACCGGCCCGCGGCTGGCCTCGCTTGCGCCCACGGCCGTTGTGCTGCATCCCGGCCCCATCATTCGCGGCCTGGAGATTACCGCTGGCGTCGCTGACGGCCCCCAGTCGGCCATTCTGGAACAGGTCACGAACGGCGTCGCGATTCGCATGGCGGTGGTCGAACGGGCGCTGACGGCGGCAACCCAAGGAGGCCGCGCATGACGGCTCTGGTAATTCGTGGCGGCCATCTGATCGACCCGGCAGCCGGCGTCGACGGCCCCAAGGACATTCTGCTCAAGGACGGCCGCGTGGCCGAAATCGCCGGCCCCGGCAAGCTGAAGCAGGCTGAGGGCGCGGAGGTTCTGGACGCGACCGGCCTGACCGTTGCCCCCGGCCTCATCGACATGCACGTCCACCTGCGCGAGCCCGGCCAGGGCTACAAGGAGACGATCGCCAGCGGCACGGCGGCGGCGGCGGCAGGTGGCTTCACATCTGTTGCGGCCATGCCGAACTCGACGCCGGTCAACGACTCGCCGGAGATTACACGCTGGATGCAGGCGCCGGAGCGTGGCGCGGCCATTCGCGTCTTTCCGGTCGCCGCCGCAACGCGCGGGTCTAAAGGTGAAACGATCAACGACTATGCGGCGCTGAAGGCCGCCGGGGCTGTGGCTGTCAGCGACGACGGCCAGCCCATTCTGAAAGACAATGTGATGCGCGAGGCTCTGGCCGCGGCGGCGCGCGCGGGCCTGACCGTCATCCAGCACGCCGAGGACACGCGCCAGACCCGGACCGCCAACTGGACGGCCAGCATGAACGCCGGGGCTGTCTCTTTCAAACTCGGCCTGCGCGGCATGAGCGACGAGGCTGAGTCCTCAATCGTAGAGCGCGACATTCGCCTGGTCGGCGAACTGCGCGAAAGCCGCGCCCACCTGCACGTGGCCCACATCTCCACTGCCGCCGCGCTGAACGCAGTGCGCCAGGCCCGCCGCAACGGCCTGCGCGTCACCTGCGAGGTCGCGCCGCACCACTTCCTGCTTACCGACGAGCACGTCGGCCTCTACGACACCAATGCAAAAATGTGCCCGCCGCTGCGCTCGGCCGCCGACCGCGACGCCATGATCGAAGCCATTCTCGACGGCGTGGTGGATGCCATTGCCACCGACCATGCGCCCCATGCCGTCCACGAAAAAGAAGTCGAGTTCGAGCGCGCGCCCAACGGCATCATCGGCCTGGAAACCGCGCTGGGCCTCTCGCTGCGCTGGCTGCATACGGAGTGGAAACTGCCTCTGGGCCGGGTTCTGAGCCTGCTCAGCGCTCAGCCGGCGGCTCTGCTGGGGATGAAGGGCCGCGGCACCCTAGCCGTGGGCAGCTTTGCCGACGTGGTCGTCTTCGACCCCAAAGCCGAGTGGACCTACAACGCCCACAAAGGCAAGTCGAAGTCCAGAAACACGCCCTTCGACGGCTGGACGATGCAAGGCAAGGTGCGCTGGACGATCTCTGAAGGCCGCATCGCGTACGGCGCGGAGAAGGCGTAAGAAATCAACCGGCTGATGGCGCGTGAAGACCGAAAAGCGGATGCGCTTCCGGCGGAAATTCTGGAGGAAGTGCTGGCGAGAGTTGGGACGTTGTTCGAGTAACAGAGTGTCCGTTTGCGTCCGGTAAGGCGGTCGGGTCGAGGACTGGCGCGGCGTTCCGAAGGTCCGGCCTAGCTGTTGCTCCCGTTTCCTCTGGGAGTGCCTCAATATCCGAACCGTGAATCCGTTTCCAGCCCCCGCCACATCGCACCCAGCGTGCAGATTTCCCGCACTGGGCGCACCTGTTTGCTAAGTGCCAAGAGTTATGTGGCCTATCGTGCTGGGGCGACTTTCGCGCCCGACCACCGGCGAAGCTGGTAGTTGTTAAACAAGCCCAGCCGACCATATAGCCATTCGCTACTCCACCGCGTCCAGCCGAAGCCTTTGCGCCCTCGGGCACGCATCAGATGTTGCCTGACCTTCTTTTCTACCCACTGCTTGACCTTTGAAAAACAAGAACTCGAATGACCGAACCGAAAGTAGTTCACCCAGCCACGCAAGATCGGATTGATTCTCGCAATCACAACCTCGACGGGCCAGCTTACATGCTGTCGGAAGACTTCCCTGAGCTTTTCATATAGCGCTGTCCGCTTCCTCAGCTTGGGCGCATAGCAGGGCCGCCACTTCCGCTGAAGGCTGAGAATGCGCCGAAATTCAAAGCCCAGAAAGGTAAAGCTCTCTCCCTTTTTCAGATCCACCATTCGACTTTTGTCCTCGTTGATCTTTACGCGTAGCTTTGCGAACTCCTCACGCAGCCGCCTGTTTATCGCCGTCACCAGCCAGTCACTCCGCCGTTCGGCGTCGATCAAGATCACCAGGTCGTCCGCAAAACGCGCATACTGGACGCTGGTTGACTTGCCCCGTCGCGTGGTATCCACAGCCTTCTCCAGCATCCGGTCTACCTCATTCAGATAGAGGTTACTGAGAAGAGGTGAAATCACACCACTTTGGGGAACGCCTTTCGTACCGGTTGCTTCCAGAATCATCTTGAGCAAATGCATGACCGCATCATCCTGGACCCGCCGAGCCACTTTCTCTAACAGCAGAGAGTGCTGCACGTTATCAAAATAGGCGGTGAGGTCCAAATCTATGATGCGCGTCTTCTCTTCGACGATCGCTCGCGCCACCCGGGCTACGGCTTCATGCGCTGTCCGCTTCGGTCGATGTCCAAACGACCCCGCTTGGAAATCAGCCTCGAAGATCGGCTCCAGGATGAGCTTTAACGCCCCCTGGACCACGCGGTCACGGATGGTGGGAATCGACAGGACGCGGACTTTCTTGCCCCCATCCTTTGGAATCTCCTTCTTGCTTGCCGCCATGGGCCGATACGTGTTGCTAACTAATTCATCCCGAACCTGCACGAGAAAGCTCTCCGCTCCGCTTTCCTCAATGGCTTCGAACGTGACCCCGTCAATACCCGGCGCCCCGTTATTCCTTCTTGCCATCTGGTAGGCTTCCCGCAAAGTTCCATCTTGCAGACGTGGACGTATAGTCCCCAAAAACGCCAAGACGGTTCTGCCTTCGCCTTGACATATAGACTCCTTCTCAGGTCCTGCAAACTGATGGGCGCTTTTGTCATCTCACCCTTGCCTCCCGTTTTGTTAGAGCCACTACAAACAGCAGGGCCTCTTCGCTCTGCGGAAATTGCTCCGCTCCTCACTACTACAGACCCGGCCGAATCCCTCTCGCCGTCTACCGACTTCCCGGTGACACCGGTTATACGGCTTCCCTGCTCCGCTGATTTCGCGACGGGACGAGGAGGGTTTCTCCAGTTGCTTAGCATGACCTTGTCACCGTGCTGTCCCTACCAACCCCGCCGAAGTGTTTCGCCGCATCAGTCCTTGCGACGCTCCATGCTGCCTTCGCCCGAAAAGTGAGGGCTCGGCCTTCGGGTTGCAGTACTTTCGAGGCCATATGGGTTCACTTGCGTTACGGCCCAGCGACTCGCTCACCATCCTGAAAGATGGCTTTGTCAATAGGCTTCAGAACAGGAAGTTTCCTCTCTGCCCTGCCATTCAAGCTACGGGGGTTGGACTCTTGCTTCCGGCGGGACTCTCACCCACTGTTCATGCCAGCCTTCGCTGGACGCACACTTTTCGTCCCATATCCAATTGACCCTCCCTCAATCAGGGTACCGAAATCAGGACAGGCCAATCGAAAACGTCATAGTTTCCTACTCCCAGTCGTAGAGGCCGCCGGTGCCATCGAGGATGAAGTGGGCAACTTACCAGCGGCTTTTACTCTCCGGTTGGCAGGACTTCGTCAATCCCAGCCCAGGGTCCACCTTGAAGCACGAGGTACTTCAGGTAAAGTTCGGAGCCTGTGCGATCTGCCGATGCGAGCAAGCTACGGGCCGCCTCCTGAACGCGTTCATTTGTCAGGGCGGTGTAGTCAAAGTTCTCCTCGATCATTCCCTCGGAATGGGGAATATTAAGCAAGTCAAGAAAGCTGACAATCACGGCACGATGCTCGTGGAGAAGATACTTCTTCAACAGGTCATCCACGATCGGGTCAGGAAGTGACAGGGTTGCCGCCGTCCAGTTCACCAGCCGCTCAATCGGGCTTTTGCGAACAAAGACTTCACGCAGGCTTTTTGCTTTTGCGATAGAGGCAATGAGGAACTGTTTCTCTGTGCCCTTTGACTCGGCCCAAAAAATCTGGCAAACGGCGACTCGGATATCATTGGGCAATTGTCGCCAAACACGATTTGCAGAAACTGGCATCTGCGGTCCTCTCATACGTCGAATCTGAAGCATCAGCCTTAATGATAACGGTTGCGGAAAGAATTTCTGCGGACAACTGTTGGTTTACGGCAACACCTGTTAACGGCGACCGAAAGCGAGCCAGAGACAAATCGGCAGAGACTGGGCGACTTTAGGGGACCGATCTAGAAGATCGCCTGAAACACGCAAAAATAAACTGTTTATACTGGTTCAGGTTCTGCTTCTTGCACGAGTCGTCTGTTTCCTGTGAGAGCCTATTCTGCCACGCCGAGCGGTGAATTGCTGCCGCTGACATTATCGGGAATCCAATTGGCCCAGTATCCCAGAGGCGTGCTGGGTAGTTCCAAAGGAGTAACAGACGTGCAGGCGGTGACCCAACCAGAATGGCCATGTGTCCTGCTTCCAATGCCAGTCCTCGAACGTCTCACAGATCGATTGCGTCTCACAGTATGAACAAGCGTTCTGTATGGATACAGTTGCGGTTCGTTCAATCCATGGCACAGAAAGGCGCCAAAAATGTTTCCAAGAAGGATTCTTGCGTTTTTTGCTGTTTTTCTCCTCTTTGTTACGGCCGGCGCCGTGGCACAAACGCTTCCCAACGGTGTGCAAAAAATCACCTCCGTCGAGGGCATCACCGAGTACTCCTTTCCGAACGGCCTGCGCGTTCTGCTGTATCCCGACAATTCGCAGCCCAAGATCACGGTTAATGTGGTCTATCGCGTAGGCTCGCGCAACGAGGCCTATGGCGAAACAGGCATGGCCCACCTGCTGGAACATATGACCTTCAAAAGCTCGAAATCCGGCAGAGAGCTTTTCAAGGAATTGACCGACCGCGCCGGCGGCTTCTTCAACGGCCAAACCAGTTACGACCAGACTATGTACTTTGAATCGTTTACCGCCAGCGACGAAAACCTGCGCTGGGCGCTCGACCTGGAAACCGATCGCATGGTCAACATGACCATGCAGAAGAAAGATCTGGACACTGAAATGACGGTGGTCCGGAATGAGATGGAGAATGGTGAGAATAGCCCGTTGAATGTGCTGCACGAGCGGGTTCTGGGGGCGGCTTACAACTTCCATAACTACGGCAAGACGGTCATCGGCGCACGCAGCGACGTTGAGCGTGTGCCAGTTGAGAATCTGGCTGTCTTTTACAAGAAGTATTACCAGCCCGATGACGCCGAACTCGTCGTTGCTGGAAAGTTCGATGAGACCAAGGCCCTGTCCCAGATCGCGCAGACGCTGGGCTCCCTTCCCAAACCGGACCGCACTTTGACGCAGCCATACACCACCGAGCCTACCCAGGAAGGCGAACGCGAGGTGATTCTGCGCCGCGTCGGAAGCATACAGGGCATCCTCGCTGTCTATCACATCCCTTCGGCTTTGCATCCCGATATCGCAGCTCTCCAGGTTCTTGCCCAGGTGCTAGGCGCGCAGCAGACCGGCCGGCTCTACAAGGATCTGGTCGACGGGAAGAAGGCGGTTTCCACCTATATGTACGCATCGGATATGCACGACCCCGGATATGTGATGGCCTTTGCCCAGCTCAAGCCGGAGCAGTCCATCGACGACGCCCAGCAAGCGATGCTGAAGGACATTGAAAGTTTAGCGGCCAATCCGCCCACGCAGGAAGAGGTAGACCGGGCCAAGGCTCGCATCCTCAAGGGCATCGATCTTACGATGACCAACTCGCAGTCGGTCGCCCTTATGCTGGGCAGTTATGTCGGCGACGGCGACTGGCGCTTGCTCTTCCTGAACCGGGATGATGTCGGCAAGGTTACACCGGCAGACGTCACACGCGTGGCCAAAGCGTATCTCAAGCCATCGAACCGCACACTGGGCGAGTTCATTCCCACCCCGACGCCGGATCGCGCGGAGATTGCGGCCGCTCCCGAAGATGCGGCGCGCTTCAAGGACTTCAAGGCTGGAGCTGCCATCCAGGAAGGCGAAACCTTCGATCCGACGCCGAAGAACATTGAGGGCCGGGTGATTCGGACCACGTTGCCCAACGGCCTGAAGCTGGTGATGTTTCCCAAGAAGACCCGTGGCGGCATCGTTGTAGTGAACATGAACTTCCGATTCGGCAATGAGAAGTCTCTCTTCGGCAAATCGACTGCGGCGAGCTTGGCGGGTGAGACGTTAATGCGGGGAACGAAGACCAAAAACCGTCAGCAGATCCAGGACGAGACCGATCGCCTGAAGGCGAATATGAATGTGTGGGGCAGAGCCGGCTATGGCGGCGCATGGGCACGCACGGCGGAGGCGAACCTTCCCGACACATTGCGCTTTGCACGCGAGTTGCTGCGCGAACCGTCCTTCCCTGAAGCTGAGTTCGAACAGCTCCGGCAACAGCAAATCGCAGGCGCCGAGAGCCGGAAGACCGAGCCGAATGCGCTGGCCTCCCTTGAACTAGGCAGGCACATGAACGCCCAATATCCTCGCGGTGATGTGCGCTATGCGTCCACGCTCGACGAGCAGATCGAAGACCTGAAGAATGTGAAGCTCGAGGACGTGCGCCAATTCTATAACGACTTCTTTGCGCCGGCCGCAGGTGAAATCGAGGTCGTCGGCCAATTCAATCCAGAGCAGGTGCGCAAGCAACTCGCGGAATTGTTCGGTGACTGGAAGAGCGCCAAGCCGTATGCGCGAATCACCGATTCGTACGCAAAGGTCGATGCCATCAATCGCAAGATCGAGACGCCCGACAAGCAAAATGCGATCTTCCTCGCGGCTTCGGCATTCAAGATGAACGACGAGGATCCCGACTACGCTGCTTTGACCATGGGCGGCATCATCCTGGGCGGATCGCCGAATTCGCGGCTTTTCCTGCGCATTCGCGTCAAAGATGGCCTCAGCTACGGAGCCGGAGCCTCCTTCGGAATTCCCACCAAGGATGACAGTGCGTCTTTGAATGCCTACGCCATTGCCGCGCCGCAGAATATGCCCAAGGTGGAAGCGGATTTCCAGGAGGAAGTGGCTCGAATTCTTAAGGACGGCGTGACTGCCGATGAACTGGAGAAGGCTAAGAAAACCTGGCTCGATCAGAGGACGATGCAGCGCGCCGACGAGAGCAAACTTGCGGGTGTACTAGAATCGGTGGAAATCTGGGGACGTACCCTGCAATGGGACGAACAGTTGGAAGCCAAAGTAGCCGCGCTCACGCCTCAACAGGTGAACGATGCGTTGAAGCGGCACCTTGACCCATCCGCGCTGTCGATCGTCAAAGGCGGCGATTTCAAAAAGGCCAATGTGTACCAGCAGTAGCCGCCTGAGCTGCCTTGAGAACGCCTGCCCGTGCGCAAAGTTCGGGCAGGCGTTCAGACTTCCAGACGGACTTTTGCTTTTCTGTTGAGCAACAACGAAATCTCGACCTATGCATCATGCCCACCTGCCGGCGTGATTCTGGTGGTCTCCGGGTAGTCAAGCGCGTCTGCGCTCGGCGCTGGTGGTTGTCGAGATCGCAATCGATGAACTGGGTTATGTCCCGCTGGCCGAGGTGGCCGCTGAACTGCTCTTCCAGGTCATCGCCGACCGCGCTGAAAAGGCGGCCGTAGCGGTAACCACCAATCCGTTCTCCGAGTGGCCACAGGTCTTCACCAATGCCCGGCAGTGCAAGGCAGTGCTCGACCGGCTCACAGACCAGGCCCACATCATCGAAACCGGCGCCGAGTCATACCGCTTCCGCAGAACCGAACACTACCCTCAAAACCTCAACGTTCCAACGGTGGGCCAGAACAACTTGCCAAACGCACCGGAAATCTGAACTTCCACATAGCGCGCAAATCGGAGATGTTCTTCAAGACTTGAGCGACACCGGCGCTCTGCAACGCCGGTGTCGCTCTTTCATAGCCGCATCGTCCTGTGGCCATTACTCCGGCAACACGATTCTGTCTTTCACCTCAAACGTCCCTGATACTGACGGTGCGCCAGTATCAGGCTGACCGCCCCCCACCGACACAGAGTATTGTCCTTCGGGGATGACCGGCTCGCCCGCCTCTGAAACCATGCTCAGATCGCGCGGTTTCAGGTCGAAGCGCACCGCTTGCGACTGTCCAGGTTCGAGATGCACCCGCTGGAAAGCGCGCAAGGCGCGGATGGGCGCACCGCTCACACCCGGGAACTTGAGATAGAGCTGCGCCACTTCATCGCCAGCGCGTTTTCCCGTGTTCGTGACGGTGACCTGGGCGGTCAAAGGCTCACCAGCGGAGAGAGCGTCCGTTGGCAGCGAGAGGCCGCTGTATGCGAAAGTGGTGTAGCTGAGCCCGTAACCGAAGGGGAAAAGTGGGACACCTTCGAAGTAGCGATACGTGCGCCCCTTCATGGAATAGTCCTGGAAGTTGGGCAACTGGCTGACGTCTTTGTAGAATGTGACTGGAAGGCGGCCAGCTGGGTTGTTCTTACCTGAGAGTGTTTCCGCAACTGCCGTTCCTCCCTCTTCTCCGGGATACCAAGCATCGACGATGGCATTGACGTGCTCCTTGGCCCAATTTACCGCGAGAGGACTGCCATTCGTCAGCACGAGAACAACAGGCTTGCCCGTAGCAACAAGCGACTCGAGCAGATCTTCTTCAGCCTTAGGCAGGTCGAGGCTGGTGCGATCGCCACCTTCGAATCCGGGCTCGCTCACCTGCATCTCTTCGCCTTCCAACTCGCTGGTGATACCGAGGACGGCAACTACGGCGTCGGCTCCCTTTGCTGCCGCAATCGCTTCGGGTTGCGGCTTGAGATCTACCTTGGACCAGACCAACATGGCGTTTGGCGTTCCGTTTTCTGGCGGGGCATACTCAACGTGCAAGGCAGAGGGCTTCCCGGCCTCCAGATGAACCCGACCCAACTTTGCCTCGTTGCCATCGCCACCCCAGGAGAAAGTGACATTTTTGCCACCAAGCTGAAGGCGGAAGAAGCCGTTGGACTTCATCCCGAGATTGTAGTCGCCGGTCTCTGGCGCGGTGATCTCACCGTCCCAGCGAACGACGAGCGGGTGTACATTGGCAACCTCAGGTGGAAAGGGCTGGGCGGATGCATTGAGCGTGGGCTCCGAGCGCTTCGCCAGCGGCTTCATGGCCTCAGGGTTGTTGATGTCGGTCATGTCGAGCTTGGAATAGCTGACACTGATGCCGGGCTTGCCCCCAGCCGTCAGTGCCGCAGCGGGAACAGGGTCCGCTGCCTGGCTCAGGAACTGCGATCCAGGCACGTATTGGATGCTGGCACCCGTGAACTCCTTGCGCAGCCCTTCAACAATACTCACGGTGTGCGTGGGGCTGCCGTTGTAATTGCCGAGCAGGACCTTGGTCCGATCGGCAAGTGGCCCAATAACCGCGATCTTGATTCCGCTGGTCCTGAGCGGAAGCGTGCCGTCGTTCTTCAAGAGCACCATGGATTCATCGGCGATCTTGCGCGCCATGTCGCGATGCTCAGCGCTGCTCAACTGGTTTTCATCGATCTTGGTGTACGGGACCATCTCCGGCGGGTCGAACATGCCCAGCTTCATGCGCGCGGTATACAAGCGGATGAGCGCTGTGTCCATCGCGGCCTCGCTGAGGTACCCCTGCTGCACGGCGTCGATATAGGATTTGAAATCGTGGTTATCCTTGACCTTCGCGTAATCGACGCACTCGTTGTCCATGCCGCGCTCAACGGAGATGGCTGAGGCCTTGGGCTGGGTTGTGCGGTAATGGTGGCCAGTGTATACATCGAGCACAGCGCCGCAGTCGGAAACCACATAGCCCTGAAAGCCCCATTTCGAACGCAACTGATCCTGCAACAGGAATTCGCTGGCACACGCAGGCTGCCCGTTGATGGCGTTGTAGGCGCACATCACCGATCCAGCTTTTCCTTCGATGACAGCTGCGCGGAACGCAGGCTCATAAGTGTCGATCTCGTCGTGCTTGCTCACGTCCACATCAGCAAAGTGCCGCGTCGGCTCGGGACCGCTGTGTACCGCGTAGTGCTTGGGAGTAGCGATGACGCGATAGTATTTCGGATCGTCGCCTTGCATGCCTGTTACGAAGGCGACACCCATGCGCCCGGTCAGGAATGGATCTTCTCCGTAGGTTTCCTGGCCCCGTCCCCATCTCGGATCGCGGAAGATGTTGAGGTTCGGCGCCCAAAAGTCGAGGCCCTGCATGACATTGCTGGATCCGCCGTTTGCCTTGACTGCCTGCACGTTCTTAATGCGGCCTTCCGTGCCGATGACAGCCGCCATCCTGTGAATAGCCTCTGGATCGAATGTGGCGGCGAGTCCGATGGGCTCGGGGAATTCTGTCACTCCGTCTGCGATCACACCATGGAGCGCCTCGCTCCACCAGTCGTACGACGGGACATTCAACCTGGGAACGGCGCGGGACTGGTTGACCAACTGACTGGCCTTTTCTTCAAGGGTCATGCGATGCACCAGGTCGGCAGCGCGCTGCTCGGGCGCAAAGCTTGGATCAAGGTACTCAGGCTTTTGTTGAGCTGAAACCGTCAAGGCACAGAAAAGCACTACAACAACTACCAAATGAACTTCAATTCGTTTCATACCATCCTCATAGATTCTTGAAATGACTTTTTCAACTTGAGACGCATGGTACCGCGCGACTATGTTGTGACTTCTTCTTCCGCTTGCTAGTTGAATGGGACCAGATCCATTTCCTGAGGCCCCAGGACCACAGCGCCTTCGTACAAACGGTTGCTGATGATTCCTTTGTTTGTGCCAGTGATGGGAATTCTCTTCTCTTCTCCAGTTGTGTTCACATAGAGCGTCCGCCCATCGACAACCCTTGCATAAACGCCCTCAGGAGTTTTGGGTCCCGGTTCAATGCCCGCAACTGTGTAGAGATAGTTCATCAGGGGTCCGATAGCGGACGGATTCGATTCCGTCGCCAAATAGATTGCATTTCCCTTCCCGAACTTGTTGAGCGTAACGGCAGGAGTATGGTCCTCGGTATTTGTGAATCGCGCGACGACTGTGGCCATGGACGGCTCCAACACTTCGTAGTGATGCACCGTGGTCTCGATCGAGTGACCATCCAACTGAAACTTCAGCGCCGCTGTATCGTAGAAAGCGTTCGTCTTCAGTCCAAATACATCGCTCAGGCGGCCGGGGAGCGGCGTATCGAACCATTGCCCGTGCTCGTCGACCTTGGCTGAAAACGCGGTCATCAGAACAGTTCCACCCGCGCTCACGTAGTCACGAATGGCCTGCGCGCTTGCGGTGTCCATCACGTAATCTGCCGGAACGACGACAAGTTTGTAACGCGAGAGATCGGAATGCCCCACGTTGATGATCGTCGTGTCGATGTTGGCACGAAAGAAGGGTTCAAAGGCTCCCTGCACCTGGTCCGAATAAGGAGGATGGAAGAACTGGCGTGTCGTGCTGGAGGGACCGCTTGCATTTGAATCGATCCAGGAGTCAAAGGAATATGCAATGGCAACTTCCGGATGCGTGTAACGCGGGAAGCCGAGTTTCTCAAGCTGCTTGAATTCGGAAGCGAAACGCGCGAACTCGTCCACTTTCCAGGAGGGCGTTCCATCATGATCGACCAGTCCGAAAAGCGCCTGCTCTTCTCCGCCAAGATGACTATTGAAGGTCCATGCGAGCATCCCTTGCGCGCCCATCAACAGGCCAAGATAGGCGTACATCCGGCTTCGGCCCGGCGTTCCATAGTCACCGCCGCCGCCTGCCGTAAATTCGTTGAACCAGATGGGTGTGTCCAGATCTCCCTTGGTCATGAGCGCACCGAATGCGCCGCTAATCGGATCGCCTGGATAGAATCCCTCTGCGCCGTAGGAGACATACGACTTATATGTCGCAAGATAATCAAAGCCTTTACGCCCCGCGTTATCCCACAGATTCGAGATCGATGGAAGCTCCGGCATATTGCGCTGGCGGATTGCATCGAGTTCCTTGAGCCGGTCTACCGTCACATCCGACCAATAGCGATGCAGGTCGAGATAGCGCTCAGGAGGCCCTGGTCCGTCCGCAAGTGGCAGGTCAACGTCATCGAAGCAGTTCAACCGGCGTGACCATCGCTGTGTCGCCCAAGCCTTGTTGAGTTCTTCGATGGTTCCGTATTTCTGTTTGAGCCATGCGATGAAACGAAGCCGGTCGGCCTCCGAATACGACATGAAGCCGTTGCCGGTCTCGTTGTTGTAGCCGACAGCGATCAGTGCGGGATGATGGGCGTAGCGTTTGGTCATGGTGTCCGCCAGGATTCCCAATTCGCGCGCGTAGCCTGGATCGCTTATGTCGTCCATATAGCGCTCCGCCGGAGGAATACGAGTTCCATTCTGGCTGACGAGATCGACACCTGGGTACGCGCGATGCAGCCAGATCGGTGCCGGAGAGCCCGGAATATCCAGGATCACCCTGATCCCGGCGGCCTGCATCTTGTCCATCACCTTGTCGAACCACTCGAAGGTGAATTTTCCTTGCGATGGTTCAAACGAGTCCCAAGAAAGATCTCCCATGCGCACCACGTTGAAGCCTGCGCGCTTCATGATCGCAATGTCGCGATCAATCTGCTCCGGTGTGCGATCAATGGGCTGATAACAAGCCCCCACAAATAGCTGCCCGGGGCCGGGCCAGTTAGGGTGTGCAGGAGATTTCTGAGCCAAAGTCGCCGCGCTCAATGAACCCATGAGGATAAGGAGTAATGCAGACTTCCTGAGTGATGTGGTGAACACTTGATCTTTCAATTGCCTCCCTGATTGCGTTTCAGCTTTACAAGCACAACGCCGCTGCTGTTCATCGCCACAGTCAAGTCAACCGTACCATCTGGCTCGCTTTGCAGCATCATCTCTGTCTGGCAGCCCAGGCGGAGGTTTTGAGGAAGCCGCGGCGCAAAAGATCCATACTGGCTTATCTCCTGTCCTAACCTATTTGCAACCCGCTTGAAAACAGAGATTTTTGCTGAAGAACGGCAGCACGTAATTCTGGAATCGATCGGCAACGGCGCTGGTGTGCGTGCCGGGATAGATTTCAAAGCTGTTGGCGATTCCGTAGTTATCCAAGATGTCGTGCAGTTTGCCGGCATCGAAGCGTAATCCATCCTGGTCGCCTACGTCCATCGAAATAGCGTGATACTGCTTGAGATTCCCTATGTACTGATCCACGAAGGCAAGCGGGGCGTTGGCCGCGAGTTTCGCCTGAACTTCGGGTATCGGGACTCCGTCTTTAGTCGGCAGGTCCAGATAAAGCGGAGGGTTCTTTGGGTTGGGCGCCCAAGCGGCAGCCGTTGCAAGTTGCGCGACGCCAAAGCCCGGCAGAAGGGAGGCAGCTTCCGATGGCGATTTGGCGCCGGCAATCTTCTTTTCGTTTTCGATCGCCATTTCCTTCATGTGGTCAGCGGGGCCAAATCCGCCGCTGCCCATTGGCGACAAGCAGCAAGGGCTCATGACGTAGAGGCTGCCGAATACATCGGGGTGCTTCATCCCGATGCGCGAGGCGCCGTATCCGCCCATCGAATGACCAACCAACCCACGGCTTTCGCGGTTGGGGATGGTGCGATAGTGCGCGTCGATATAGGCAACCACATCGTGGGCAATGTAGTTTTCAAAATCGCCAGTGGTCGCTGAACTGGAATACATGGACCCGTTGTAAATGGTCTTCGAATCCGGAAGCACGACGATCATTTCGCGGGCACCCTGCGCGAACGCGCCTTCGATGGTCTGCGGCACGTGGATTTCGCCGCTCCACTGCGCGGCTCCAATGAAGAAGCCGTGCAGGGCGTAGACAACCGGATAACGCCGCGACTTCTCTTTGGCATAGCTGGGCGGGAGGAAAACAATCGCTTCGCGATCGACGGCGTCGCCCTCCAGATTGCCTTCGAGAGATGCGCCGTGAATCTTGATGTGCTCCACCGTGACCGGCTTGGCGCTGGGGATCACCGGCGGAACAACCGTCTGCACCTGAGCGGAAAGCATGGCGCCCATTGAAGCGGCAACTGCCAGCACACCCGCACAACACAATTTAGCAGCCTTCATTATTAACCTCATTTTTGGACGTTTGTTAAGCAAAAACAGCAAGTTAGCCACCGCTTCACGGTGACGAGCAAGTTAGCGAGTTAGCGGCAGTTCATGCCGGTTATAGCTTGACGCGGTAAGCCGGGTTACTCCTTCTGGAAAAGCCGGGGGGCAAAGTCGTTCAGATCGCGCCGCCAGGTGAGCCACTCATGGGCCGTGCCGGGCGAGGAGAAGTAGACGTACTTGACTCCCGCATTGTCGAGCATCGCGCGGAATGCGCCGATGGATTTATGAAAGAAATCAGGCTCCTCGGTGCCCATGCCGAGCCAGAGCAGCTTCACCTTCTGGTTGAAGGCCGCTCCATCCTTGAAGATGCCGCCAAAGGCAGTCGCGGGGTCGAGCGGATCGCCGCTCAAGCCGTTCATAGTGCCGCTGAATCCGGCCATGTAGGCGAAGGTGTCCAGATGGCCCGTCGCCAGATGCAATGCCTGGTTGGCGCCCATGGAGAGGCCGGCCATCGCCCGGTGATCGCGGTCGGGAATGGTGCGGAAGGTCGAGTCGATCATGTGGATGACTTCTTTAATCATCACGTCATCGAAGCCGCTATTCTCTCCGCCTGCTCCTGGGGCGGGACCGAAGGGGCCGAAGGGCCGGGAAGCATAGCCGTTGTCCATCACGATGATCATGGGCACAGCTTTCTTTTCCGCGATCAGATTGTCCAGAATCAGATTGGCGTGGCCCTGGAAGATCCAACCGGTTTCGTCCTCGCCCATGCCGTGTTGCAGATAGAGCACCGGATAGCGGGCGCTCGTGTTGGCGTCGTAATCCGGCGGTGTGTAGACAAAGCAGCGCCGCCATTGGCCAGTGACCTTCGAGTGATAAGTGCGGATGCGGACATCGCCGTGCGGCACATCCTTGGCCAGGTAGTAGCTGACGCCATCCTCGGGAATATCGATGCCACTTGCATCCATGCCCATGCCGAAGTAGGTGTGGCTGCCAGGATCGTTCATGCGGACCCCGTCGGCGTCGAGCGCGTAGTAGTGGAAGCCTTCAACGATGGGGGGTGTGGTCACGCTCCAAACGCCATCGTCGCCGCGCGTCATGGGGAATTTCTTTCCGGTGATGTCCACATCCATGGACTTGGCCGCAGGCGCTTTGATCTGGAAGGCCACGCTGTGGTCCGCCAGAACGCGCGGATACGCCGCGCCCATCACGTTGGTCGCGGCGGGTTTGGCGTCTTCAACCGCGGCGGCGCGAATGCCCTCCGGCGAACGCCGCCATGCAAAGTAGGCATCGAGCGCCTTCAGGCCCTCTTCGTTGGGAACCGGCCCAGCGTGCGGCGTTCCGGCCAGGTACATATACTCAGGATGCTGGTCGCTGAAGGCCGGCCACTTGGCGATGCCCTTGCCATTTGGGTTGCCATACTTTGCAAAGTTGGTCCAATAGGTTCCCATTGCGTCCGAGATCACCCGGTCTGTCGCGCTGGGAACTTCGCCTTGCAGATCGTTCAGATGGCCGAAGACATAGGGAACCTCTCTGCCGTGCCATGCGCCAAAGCCTTCATGCTCCGAGCCCACTGGAAAATCCGGATGCTGATCGAAGTAGTACATGAAGACCTTGGAGGAGCCTTGCCTGGATTGCAGCCGCGCCCAGATCCAGGTTTGCCAGCCGAAGGCAGCATCGCGGGCGAGGTCGCGCGCCGTCTTGGGCACGGACTTTTCGCCAGCGGGATAAGCCTTGAGCAGGCTGTCGGCAAATGCGCCGTAACGCTTGCGCACGCCGTCGATGTACACCTTCGGCGAGCTGTCGTGAGAGAAGCTGGCGCCCTCGTCCGAGTTATAGCCGATGAGAACCGGAATGTCGTTGAACTTCCTGGCGTCGTAGAGCTTGTACTGATCGTCGGGAATCACCCAGCCGTCGGTATTCGGCCAAGCCATTCCGCGTGTGGCGGCCAGAATCTTCTCGGGCGGCAGCTTGCGCAGATCCGCGAGGCTGTTGGCTCCCGCATTGATCTGGAAGGCCAGGCCGTCCTTCTCGGCGCTCGCCAGACGCCGCATGTTTTCTCCCGGCGCGCCGGAGGGCCGAGGGGGGCCAAAGGAACCGCCGCTCTCGCTGATGGCGCCGGAGATAAGGCCTTTGGTCAACGGCGAAGCGCACAACTGGCTGACAGCAATTCCGCCGGCTGATTCGCCGAAGATCGTTACTTTGTCCGGGTCGCCGCCGAAGGCCGCGATGTTTTTCTTGATCCACTGCAAGCCGGCAATCATATCGAGCAGGCCATAGTTGCCGGAGACGTGATTGGGCGACTCGGCGCTCAGCTCTGGATGCGCCAGAAAGCCGATCGATCCAACGCGGTAGGCAATGCTGACCAGCACCACGCCCTTCCTGGCCAGGACTTCTCCGCTATAGCCAGGTATCGAAGTTGCGCCGCCAGCAAAGCCGCCGCCGTAGATCCAGACCAGTACGGGGATTTTGGCGGAGGCCAACTTCGCCGGTGACCAGACGTTCAGATAGAGGCAGTCCTCGCTCATCGCGGGAGCCGGGCTGCCGTAGCTGCCCTGCATACACTGCGGCGCAAACTTGTCTGCCTTTCGCGCGCCGTCCCAATGAGCCGCGGGCTGTGGAGCCCGCCATCGCAGATCGCCAACCGGCGGCGCAGCGAAAGGAACGCCGCGGTAGACCGTCAGTCCGTCTTCGATTGTTCCTTGCAGCAAGCCTTGTTCCACCTTGGCGGTGGGCACCGCGGCCCAGCTCGTCCAGGAAGCAGCCGCGATACATAGTGCCAACAAAACCGTTTTCATCTTCAATTTCCTTTCACTCTCTCGCCTGGGTAGGCTTCAACGCTGCTACCCAGGCGGCAACCTTCACGCCCATCCATTCAAGCTGGCGCGCTACTGGAGCGGATACGAGTAAATATTGACGCTGAATGGCGGCGCATCAATCATTTCGGGAACCGATCCGAGCGCATGTTCCTCAACTGCAACCTCCGGCGTCTTGCCGACGGCGACAACAGCATTCACTGACGAGGGCGCCATTTGCCAGAGAGTTCCATGGCTGGCCAGTTTTGCGCCGTTGATGGCCAGATTCATGCTTTGTTTTGCATCCGATGGATTGAGCACCGCGAAGGTCAGCGTCTTGTGATCCTCGCTGAGCGCGGCACTCACATCCAGCGGATAGGTATCGCTGCCCGGATTGACCGAGGGCTGGTCGCCACCGGCTGGGAAGGTCGGCTTGGGCTGCGGTGAATCGCCGGAGACCTCGACCGGAATGACGCCGAAGTGGTCGCGATACATCTTGAAGAGAAGACCAGTGGGATTCAAAGTGGCCTCGGTTTTCGACTGGCTGATCATGGCCGTGGCAAAGGTGAATGCGCCAAGTTGGAAAACATCCGAATGTCGAAACATCTCGTGGAAAGCCCATGCATAAGCCGGAACCACCTTGTAGGAGTTTGGTCCGCCGCCAAAGTAAGCCCACTCGTCAATGGCCACCGGAACGGGCTTGGCGCGCAGCCCTGGAATCAGCTTCAGGTACTCCTGATAGTGCTCGTACTTGGCGCGAACCTGCACGGCCGGTGCGCGCTGCCACTCGATGAAACTCAGCGGTGGACTAATGGGAACTTTCTTCCCAAGTTTCATGTCGGTATGCTCAGTGCCAGATGCATAGTAGTGTTCGCTGAGCATGTCAATGTTGTCCAGGCAGTTCTGCAGCATCTGGCCGCTCCAATCGGCCTCGGAGAGATAGTCGGGAACATACTGCCCATTGATGCGTTTTGCCTGGTCAGCACCTTCCATCACATCCGGCATCGCGCCGCCCGCGATCAGCTTGATGGCTGGATCGACGCTTTTCATCGCCTTCGCGAAGAGGTTGTGCTTGAGCTCGAACTGCGGAAGCGACATGGCGCCCATCTGGTAGTCGCCCCAAGGCTCGTTACCGATGCCCCACAGCTTGACGTTGTAAGGCTGCGGATGACCGTTCGAGGCACGCCATTTGCCCATCGGAGTGGTCACTGCGCCGTTGGTGTATTCGACCAGTTCCTTTGCCGACCAAGCATCGCCAAAGCCGGCGTTGACGGTGACATAAGGATCGACGCCTAGCAGACGGCAGAGAGTGAGAAACTCATCGGTGCCCACGTCGTTCGGCTGCACGGCATTCCAGACTGGATCAAAGATTGGTGGGCGTTTGTCGATGTCACCAACGCCGTTGCGCCACTCGTACGAAGAGACAAAGTTGCCGCCGGGAAACCGGTATACGCCGGAGTGAAGCTGCTTGAGTGCGTTGATGACTTCAGCACGAAAGCCTTCGATGTTATCAGCAGGCATCAGCGAGACCGCGCCCACGTGGAGCGATCCCGCACCCGTCGCGGTAATCTCGATGCGCGCATCGTCCGTGTCGCCTTGCGCCTGGAATTTGAACAGGAACTTGCGATAGACAGAGGTAATCCCGGGAATCGTTACGGTCTGCCGGTCGCCCGCCTCCTTGCCGCAAATCAACGTTACCTTCACAACTGTGCCGGGGGTGCCCGCCAGCACAATGCGGCCGGAATACGATTTTCCTTTGCGCGCAACAATGCCTGACTCTGCAATGCCTCGCGCGGCCTTCGCATCCAGCTTCACCAGCGGCGTCTGCTCGCCGGTGTAGGGGGCTTTCTTATCCATCAATACTGCATCGTCGCCGCCAACCGGCATCCACCAGCGCGTGATCGGACGGCGAAATCGGGGATTACCCGCCGCATTGCCCATTGGCTGCGGAGGCTGGGGCGCTGTCGTCGAGACCGGGTAATAGAACTTGCGGTCGGCCAGCAGCTCAGCCCAAACCCCGGTGTTGACGATATCGCCGCCATGCTCCAGAAACTGCCCGTATAGGTACTTCGAGATCGGTGCGCCGGTCTTCGACGTGTCGATGGCTACGTTGACCGTGCGTGTCTGGGCGCTAGACACCATCGACAGACCAAGCAATGCCAGCAGAACTGCTGAGTTCTTCAATGCAGACGATCCTTTCAACAGGTGCGTCATCAATATCTCCGCTGCAAAGCCCCGCTCCCTGGTGGACGAACTGTGCAGAAGCGGGTTCTTGCCCTCATTGCGTTCAATTCTTTCTGTCTGACGTATCCGAGTTGGATAGAGACGCAGCCAGCTATGGTTCGAGCGAGATCACAGTCACCGACTTCGGTGCGACAGTCAGCACCAGCCTGCCGTCTTTCACGACCGCGGAAGCAGGTCTCGGCACCACGGCATCCGGTGCGGCGAAGGTGTTCACGCTGTCCACTGCGGGCGCGGTCAAGGTCTCTCCTTTGGCCGACCTGGCAGTGATGCCGGTGATCACCGCATCCACATCCAGTGGCTTTTCAGGATCGAGATTCGTGATTGCAACCCAGAGCTTGCCCGACGCATCCCTGGCGGCGATGGCATCCGCGCGCGGCAGCGTGATCCCGTTGTTGTGAATTGTGCCAGGATCGAAATCGACGGGAACAAACGTCGCATCCTGGAACGGCACATACATCTTGAACAGGTAATAAGTAGGCGTCAGAACCATCTTTTCCTTGTCCGTCAGTATCATTGCCTGCAGCACGTTGATCATCTGGGCGATGTTGGCCATGCGCACGCGGTCGGCGTGCCGCGCGAAGATGTTCAAGTTCAGCGAGGCCAGGATCGCATCGCGCAGGCTGTTTTGCTGGACGAGAAAATCCTTGTTGCTGCCGGGTAGCGGAGCATGCCAAGCTCCCCATTCGTCAACCACCAACGCAACCTTCTTCTGCGGGTCGTATTTGTCCATGACGGTCTCCTGCTTGCGCAGGAACTCCTCCATAAACAAGGTGGACTTGAGCGATTTGCCGTAATCCGCAACGTCGAAGTCTGTTGACGGAGTCGACGGCGGCCATCCGTTGGGCACCGTGTACCAGTGCACCGAGAGTCCATCGAAGTTCCAGCTCCAGGTGTGCTGTTGCCAGGCCTTCATCACGGTTTCGGTCCAGTCGGTCTCGGGAATGCCGGGACCAACCGCGATCTTGAGCATCTGGTTGGGACCTGTCTGGGCAGGGTTGAGGTTCCCGACGAAGCGGGCGTAGATCTTGAGCTGGCTCACGTAGTATTCCGCCGTCATGGCGCCGCCGCAATCCCAGCTCTCATTGCCGATGCCCAGGAAGCCCACCTTGTAGGCCTCGGGATGGCCATTGGCGGCGCGCTCTTTGGCCAGCGCCGTCGGCGCGGCTGCGGTCATGTACTCCAGCCACTCTGCCGCTTCCTGCGGCGTCCCCGATCCCACGTTGGCAGAGACGTAGGCCTCGCTGCCGATCTGGTGGACGAAATCCATGAACTCATCCGTACCGAAGGCATTGCTGTCGACTACGCCGCCCCATGCCGAGTTGAGCGTCGCCGGGCGTTGCGCAGCAGGGCCTATCCCTTTGCGCCAGTGGTACTGATCTGCAAAGCAACCGCCCGGCCAGCGGACGTTGGGCACTTTCAGGTCCCGAAGTGCGGAGACCACGTCCTTGCGTATCCCGCGCGTATTCGGAATCGGAGAATCCGATCCAACCCAGATGCCCTCATAGAGGCCGTGCCCCAGGTTCTCGGCAAACTGACCGAAGAGGTTGCGATCGATCTTTGCACCAGGCTTGGACGCATCGATGGTGAAATGAACTTTCTCCTGGGCCACCAGTTGCGCCGATACCAGCAGAAAAAGAGCAGAGGTGCTCAGTATGAGACGAAAACCACAGAATTTCATGACGACTCCCAGCGGGAATGTCTCGCATCGAACGCAGAGCAACTGCTGGAATGGATGTCAAACGGCGGCAGGCTACTTTTGGCCGATTCGCGAAATCGTTCTCTCAGACTCGGACTATACAAAATCACTCTGACGGCGGGCAAGTCAAATAAATCGCTTTATTCGCATCGATTCCTTCGATGGATTCTCGTCCGCAGAGGATCCCCATCGAAATCTCTTTAACTATGCTTGTTCAGACGCGTTGCGGTTCGTCGTTCATGCCCAGCAACTCAGCCAGAGCCGTGACCTCGGGGTTGCTGGCACTCAGATCTCGACAAACCAGATTCAGCCGGACATCCCGAGTCTTATCGTCTGGCAAAGGCAGTTCCAAGAAATCTCCGCTGTCGATCTCGGACTGTATACGATACTTTGGAATCATGCGCCATAACGGCAAGAGCGACGAGACAATCCAATAGATCATTAGGGCCCAGAGCATAGATCCGCCGTACTTGACGACGCAAAGAGGCAGCCCAAGATGGGCAAACCGAATTGCGAGGCCAGCCAGAGCGGTTGCGAATAGCAGTGCCAGCGAAAGTGCGAGGGAGCGAGCTGTCATCGTCACGAGCGTAGCATGGAGCCCACCTACGAGGTGGAATGGGCGATTGAGCACGCGGGCATTATCCTTGAATCACCATGTGTGGCCGTTTTGCACGCCGATCAACGCAGGAAGTTCTCGCCGACTGGTTTGGCGTGGCGCTTGAGGAGATGCCGTGGTTTGCGCCCAGCTACAACGTCGCCCCGCAGAGCTTCCAGCCCGTCGTGCGCCTGGATCGCGACTCCGGCAAGCGCGCAATATCGCTGCTGCGCTGGGGCTTGGTGCCCTTCTGGGCGAAAGAAGCAAAAATCAGCTATTCCACCATCAACGCCCGCTCTGAAGAGGCGGCGTCCAAGCCCGCCTACCGGGAGGCCCTCAAGAAGCGCCGCTGTCTGGTGCCCGCCGATGCTTTCTATGAGTGGCAGCGGCCCGATCCGAAGACGAAGCGGCCCTTTGCCTTCGCGCTCACCAGCGGCGAACCCTACGCCTTTGCCGGTCTATGGGAGAGCTGGCGTCCCAAGGACGGCGAGCCGTTGGAGACCTTCACCATTCTGACGACTGGTCCAAACGAAATCATGGCGCCGATCCACAACCGTATGCCGGTGATCCTGGAGCCGAAAGACTATGACCGCTGGCTCGATGCCGGCAATCCGGCAGCTCCGCCCGTGGACCTGCTGCGGCCTTACCCTGCCGAAGGCATGACCGCCTGGCCCGTCGGCGCGCGCGTCGGCAATGTGCACAATAATGATCCCGGGCTATTGGAGCCGGTCGTTTGAGCGCCGCTGATCCGGCCGGTCTTAAAGCTTCCATGGCTTGGGCTTAAGGGCTTCCGGCAGGTAGAGCGGATGGGACGGCGTGCCGTCGAGCGTGAGACGAAGGATGTAAGGCTTGATCTCAGCCTTTGCTTTCAACATCAAAGCGACTTCCAATCCTCGCGCCTTGAGGACACGCGTCTTTGGCTTTCCGTATGCGAAGATCACCAGCTCTGATGCACGAGCCATTGCCAGCAAATGGCGATCATTTTCGGGACCAATCGGGTCTGCGACCTGCGTCAATTCCCGCTGATCCGTGGCGCGGTAGGCGAAGGTGTTGCCCACATTCATGCTGCCGTATCCCCATTTGACCGCAAAGCGTCTGCACTTTGCCACCGTTGGATCGTCAACCAGAGGATCTGCCGTGCTCGGGTTCATCATGATGAACAAGACTCGCGGCCCACGGCTCCACGTTCGGCTGAGACGGTAACGATACTCATTCGAGACGCCGCCAAAAATCGCCGAGCCGATGACGCCCTTCGGGAGCAGAATCCGAACCTTGCCGCCGGGATCGTGCTGCTTGTCAACGTTGGAAGTCATGAGCCCTCTGTGGCGCCGGATCCTCTGGATTTGAAACTGGCAGCGAATGCACCTGTCCATCAGCTTACCGCACCACTTCGCATCGACTTGAGCCTTGGAAAGCAGGCCGCATCGCGGCAGCGATTGAACTGCTCCGGAAAGAGGGCGCATGATGGAGAAGGCAATGCTCATACGTAACGCCAGTGGCGACTGCTGGAGGGTGAGATGAAGATTGATGGCTTTTCCTTTGGCTTTGTTCGGATCGACGGCACAGTCTATGAGAACTATGTGGTGATCGATAACGGTGCGGTCCGCAAACGCGACAAAAATCCATCACGGAAGTTTCGCGGCGATTATGGGTACACTCCATTGTCGGTGGAAGAAGACATCCCTGGAATTGCAGCCGTCTGGTCATCGGCACCGGCGTGGACGGAAAACTGCCCGTGCTGCCAGAAGTGATGCGCGAAGCGGAACGGCGCAAGGTTGAGATCCTTGTCGCTCCAACCGCCCGCGCAATTAAAGAACTACAGCAAGGCAGGCCGGGAACCACGAACGCAGCTCTGCACATCACTTGCTGATTGAGCCGACATTCGCTGAAAAGGATATTGTATGGCTGTTCTCGTCAACCCAAGATCTGTCCAGGCAGGCCGGGGAACACGGGGCGACTTACCGGTCCTGATTGCCACGGGGCTGATCGGGCGTGCCCACCGGATTGCCTTCCCAACATGGAGCGCGTTCACATACTCTTGTTAGCGCCTATTGCGTATATTCGTAATATCTAATATACTGCACCATATGCAAGAGACGCTACGGACATACAAGGCTAGCATCTTCCAGGCTCTCTCCCATCCCACCCGCATCGCCATCCTTGAGTTGTTGCGCGACCGGGAGCTCTCCGCACGGACCATCCAGGAGAAACTCGGCGTCGAACAGGCGAACCTATCCCAGCACCTGGCGATCCTGAGAAGCCGCCAGATCGTGGTGAACCGCAAGGACGGTAACCAAGTCTTTTATTCCATTCGAAATCCGGTGCTCGTGGAGGTTCTCGACATCATGCGCCGGTACTTCCAGACCAACCTCGCCGATGCCATACAGATGCTTGAGGAAGTGGAACGCGAGGCGTCTGCCCGGTGATTACTGAGCTGTTCCTGAGCGGAATCGTCGTCTGGCTTGCGGGTGCCGTGGCCAGTCTGGCGCTGTGGCGGCAACCCGCTGTTGCGCGCCGGGTGGGGTGCTCGGCAGCGCTGGCGGGTTCGCTTCTCGATCTGGCGGCTTCGGCGGCCGTCCTCTTCAGCGGCAGCACCACCGCGACCGGCCTGCCCTTCGGCAACCCGGCGTTCACATGGGCGATCCGCCTGGACGCGCTATCGGCCTATTTCAACGTGACGCTGGCGGTGCTGGCGGCCGCTGTTTCGCTGTACTCCTTTGGATACCTGCGGGAGATGGAGGGACGCCGCAACCTGGGCGCATTCGGGTTCTTCCTCAACCTGCTGCTGCCGAGTTTGGCGCTGGTCTTCACCGCGTCCAATGCCTTCTTTTTTCTGGTGGCGTGGGAAGTGATGGCACTGGCGTCGTTCTTCCTGATCATCTTCGAGCACGAAAAAGAAAAAACGCGCAAGGCCGGGATGCTTTTTCTGATCATGTCGCACGCGGGCACCGGTCTGCTGCTGATCGCGTTCCTGGTTCTCACATCCGCCAGCGGCAGTCTGGACTTCTCCAGCTTCCACCTACTGGCTTCGCGTATAACGCCGCTTCAACAGGGTACGGTTTTTCTGCTTTTCCTTTTCGGCTTTGGCGTGAAGGCGGGCCTGGTCCCCGTTCACATCTGGCTTCCGGAAGCCCACCCCGTGGCGCCCAGCAATGTTTCAGCGCTGATGTCGGGCATCGTCATCAAGACCGGCATCTACGGCATGGCGCGCGTTTTCTTCGATTTCTACGGTCCGCCCCCGCTATGGATGGGAACCGTGGTGCTGGGGCTGGGCGTGGCCTCCGCTCTGCTCGGAGTGCTCTATGCTCTGATGGAGCACGACCTCAAGCGTCTGCTCGCCTGGCACAGCATTGAAAACATCGGCATCATCCTCATGGGCTTTGGCGCGGCGCTCATGTTTCGCTCCCTTGGGCAGGCGAACCTGGCCGCCCTTGCTCTGATCGCTGCCCTGTATCACACCTTCAACCATGCCATCTTCAAAGGGCTGCTCTTTTTGGGCGCGGGCTCCGTGGTACAGGCCACGCACACGCGCAACATGGAGAAGATGGGCGGGCTGATCCGGCTCATGCCGGTGACGGCGCTGTGCTTCCTGCTGGGCGCGGTGGCCATCTCCGGTCTGCCTCCGCTGAATGGATTTGTGAGCGAGTGGCTCACCTATCAGGCGCTGCTGGCGGGCTTCGGCACCACGCAAAGCCTGACGCGGTTGATGTTTCCCATCGCCGGCTCACTGCTGGCGCTGACCGCGGCGCTGGCGGCGGCCTGTTTCGTCAAGGCTTTCGCGATTCCGTTTCTGGCGCTGCCGCGCAGCGAGGAAGCAGCGGAGGCGCGGGAGTGTTCGCAGCCGATGCGCGCCGGAATGGCGGTGCTGGCGGTGGGATGCACCGCGCTGGGCCTGGGCGCGACATGGTTTGTGCCGGTCTTCGATTCCATTACGCAGCAGACGCTGGGAGTTCGCGCCAGCGCGGCGCTGGTGACGGCTCACGGCTTGGCGCTCACCGCGGGAACGGGGCATGGAACGGTTCAGGGCGGGACGATTTCGACCGCCGGGATGGCGCTGTTCTTCTTGCTTGCCGGCGCGGCCTTCGCGCTGCCTCTGGCTCTGCGCTGGAGGCGGCGCAGCGTTCGCGGGCCGGTGTGGGATTGCGGCCTTCCGGGGTTGACCGCCGACAACGAATACACAGCGACGGCATTTTCCAAGCCGCTGCGCATGATCTTTTCGGCACTCTATCGCCCGCGCCGGGAGATCCAGGCGGAGTACGAAGTCTCGCCCCACTACCCCAGCGCGATCCGCTTCGAGAGCGAAATCGAACGCACCTTTGAAAAGCGCCTTTACGGCCCGCTGCGGGAGCGGATCATGGCCGCGGCAAACCGCATGAAGGGCATTCAGGCGGGCAGCATCAACCTCTATCTCGCGTACATTTTCATCACCCTGGTTCTGCTCTTGTTGTTTGGAGTACGCGGATGATCCAGAGGCTCATCGAGAACGCAACGCAACTCTTCCTGCTGTTGGCGCTGGCGCCGCTGGTGACGGGAGTGATACGAACACTGAAGGCGCGCCTGCAAACGCGGCGCGGCCCCTGCATTCTTCAGCCTTACAGGGATCTCCGCAAACTCTTTGGCAAGGGCATGGTGATTCCCGAGACCGCCTCCTGGATCTTCGCGGCAACGCCGTGGGTAGTATTTTTCAGCACGATTCTGGCGGGACTGATGATTCCCATGGTTGCCGCCAAGGCGCCGCTTGGCTTGTTCGGCGGCGTGCTGGCGGTGATCTACCTGCTGGGGCTGGGCCGCTTCTTTCTGGCGCTGAGCGGACTGGATACCGGCAGCTCCTTCGGCGGCCTGGGCAGCAGCCGCGAGATGACCATCTCGGCGCTGGCCGAACCGGCGATGATGCTGGCTATCTTCACGGTCGCAATTGGCGCAGGCTCTACCGGGCTGACGGAAATCGCCGGAGCCGCCATCGGACAAAACTGGCGCTTTCTGGCCCCGGCGCAGATGTTCGCCTTTGCCGCGCTGGCGCTGGTGCTGATCGCCGAGACGGGCCGCATTCCGGTGGACAATCCAGACACTCACCTGGAACTCACAATGATCCACGAAGCCATGATCCTGGAGTACTCCGGCCCTTATCTGGCGCTGGTGGAATGGGCGGCTTCAATCAAGCAGCTTGTCTTGATGACACTGTTGATCAACTGCTTCTGGCCGATTGGATTGCAGCCGACCTGGTTCGGCTTCGGCGCGTTGCAGGGAATCGGCTGGCTGCTCGGGAAGCTGCTGCTGTTATGTTGCGCGATTGTTCTGCTGGAGACTGTGAACGCCAAGATGCGGCTTTTCCGCGTGCCTGAGTTGCTGGCGGTGGCCTTTACCCTGGGATCGCTCGCCCTGGTTTCCACGTTTCTCTTTTGAGGCTTATGAGTCCTTTTCACGATATGCAATTCGGCGACCGGATCGTCACTCTGATGGCGGCGCTGGTGCTGGTGCTGCAGATTGCGATGGTGGCCCAGCGCTGGATCGTCGTCCACATCCGCATCTTCGCGGCGCAATCTTTTTTTCTCGCGATGATTGCCGCGACCATTGCCTGGTACAACCATGCGCCTCATCTTTATATTGCCGCCGCGCTCACACTGGTGGTGAAGGTGACGCTGGTGCCGCTCCTCTTTGAACGCCTGGTGAAGCGCATGGAGATTCAAGAAGAGATTGAGCCTATTGTGAATGTGCCGCTCTCGGTGGTGATTGCGGGCGGCCTGACGCTGGTGGGCTATGTGGTTGCGGAGTCGTTTTACCGGCCGGAGGAACCCGGCCTGGGCCACAACGCGCTGGCAGTCGCCATCTCTCTTTTCCTGATCGGTTTCTTTACGATGATCAACCGGCGCAAGGCGCTGACGCAGGTGCTGGCGCTGCTTTCGCTGGAAAACGGACTTTTTCTTGCAGCCATTTCTCTCACGTACGGAATGCCGCTGATCGTGGAGCTGGGGATCTTCTTTGATGTGCTGGTGGCGGCGATGGTGCTGGGGATTCTTGTCTACCGCATCCGCGAGAGCTTCGCGTCGATGGATGTGAGCCGGTTGCGGAGGCTGAGAGGATAGGATGCTGCTGATCGCTCTATTGCTGATCCCCGTCGCCACCGCCGCCGCGTCATTCTTCGTTCGCCGGCGCGCGGCCATGGAAGCGGCGAACCTGATTGGATTCGGCATCGTCTTTTTGGCCGCCGTTGCGCTGGGGGCGCAGGTGCTCGCTCGCGGCACGGTCTCGCTGGCAAACGGCTTCTTCTATGCGGACGCACTGAGCGCGCTGGTGATTCTGCTGACCGCTTCAGTGGCGCTGGTTTGCGCCACTTACTCGATTGGCTACCTGCGCGACGACCAGCAGAGCGGAGCGCTGGGCGACGACGCCAGCAGCGCGGAGCAGCTATCGCGGCTGCGCATGTACTACACGCTGACGCCACTGCTGGTCTTCTCCATGCTCTTCATGGCGATGGCCAACAACCTGGGCGTGATGTGGGCGGCGATGGAAGCCACCACGCTGGCTTCGATCTTTCTGGTGACCTTCTATGGGAAGGTGACCTCGCTGGAGGCCGCATGGAAGTACGCCATCATCGGCGGCGTGGGTTTATCGATGGCTCTGTTCGGCACGTTGGTGGCCTACTATGCGGGACACCGCCTGCCCGGCTCCGAGTCCCTGAGCGGGCTGAACTGGTCGGTGCTGGCGCAGCACGCCGCGCAACTCGACAAGACCTCGATGCGGCTGGCCTTCGTGCTGATTCTCCTGGGCTATGGAACCAAGGCCGGCCTCGCGCCGATGCACACCTGGAAGCCGGACGCCTACAGCGAAGCTCCGGTGCCCACCAGCGCGATTCTATCCACCGCGCTGCTGAACTGCGCCCTCTACGGCCTTGTCCGCTTCTACATCCTGACCAGCCGCTGCCTGGGCGCGGATTTCCCTGGTCACCTGCTGCTGCTCTTCGGGCTGCTCTCCATGGGCGTCTCCGTTCCGTTCGTGCTGGTACAGAAAAACTATCGCCGCCTGCTGGCGTACCACACCATCGATCACGCCGGCATCATGGCCACGGCGCTGGGACTTGGGGGCGCGATGGGCAGCCTGGGCCTGATGCTGCACATGACCTTTCACACCATTGCGAAATCGCTGCTCTTCCTGTGCGCGGGCAGCGTCTATCAGCACTTCGGGACCGACCTCTTCGCCAAGCTGAAAGGCAGCGTGCTGCGGGCCATGCCGCTGACCGGCGTGGTTTTTCTCATGGCAATGCTGGCGATCATCGGCATGCCGCCCTTCAGCCTCTTTCAGAGCGAGTTCCTGATTCTACGCGCGGCCTTCGATGGCGGGCATCTACTTACTGGCGTTCTTTTCGTTCTCTTCAGCACGGGCGTCTTCACGGGCGCGATCCTGCACGTCGGCGGCATGGTCCTCGGACCCGGCGGCGAGACGGCAGTAGCGTCGCGCCGTCCCTGGCGCGACGGTTCGATGCTCGCCCTGGCCGCGGCGCTGGTCGTCATCGGATTCTGGGTGCCGGCTCCGCTCTTCCAACTGATCAGCAACGCGGCGCGGGTGGTGAACGGACAATGAAGACCTTCTCGAAAGAACTTCGCGAGCGTTTCCCGGAGCAGGTCCTCTCCGTGGAAGAATCTGTCTCCGGCCAGGTCACAGTTCTGTTGAACAGTTCTGATGCCACCGCAATCACCCGGCACTTCCTCACCGAGCGCCAGGCGAGATTGGCGACGGTTTTCGCCGAGGATCGGGTGAAGGCGGAAGGCGTCTTCTACAACTACTACGTCTTCGACCGGCTGGGCGATTCCACCTGGGTGATTCTGAAGGCTCCCATTTCCCAGGACCATCCCTCGTTTCCGTCGCTGGCCGCGGATTTGCCTTCCGTCAACTGGCAGGAGCGCGAGATTCAGGATTGGTTCGGCCTGGAAGCCGCCGGGCATCCGAATCCGCGGCGCGTGGCGTTGCACGATAACTGGCCCGACGTGCATCCGCTGCGCAAGGACTTTCCGCTCGACACCATGCTGCCCCCGTTTGAGGGGGAGCAACACGTCTACCGGCCCACGTACGGAGAGGGCGTCTTCCAGATTCCGGTCGGCCCGGTTCATGCCGGCATCATTGAGCCCGGCCACTTCAACTTCGCCGTCGCCGGCGAACCCATCCTTTACCTGCAACTGCGCATGTTTTACACGCACAAGGGAACCGAGAAGCTCTTCGAGAATCTTCCCATCCCCCGCGCAGTCTTTTTGGCCGAAAGTATTTCAGGCGATTCGGCGTTCTCCCACGGCGCCGCCTTCTGCCAGGCAATTGAGCGCGCGGCGGAGATCGAAGTTCCGCAGCGTGCGCAATTCATGCGCGCCATCTTGCTTGAACTCGAACGCATTGCGAATCACATCGGCGATGCTGGGGCCATCGCCAATGACGTGGGATTCGTGATTGCCAACGCTCATGCCGGCCGCGTGCGCGAGCTGGTGCTGGGCTTGAATGAGACCCTGACCGGAAGCCGCGTGCTGCGCGGCATGGTTGCCATCGGCGGCGTGCGCAGGGATTGGCGGCGCGAACAAGTTGAAGCCATCGAGACAACACTTGCCGTAGTGGAGCGCGAGTTCCGCGATCTGACGGCGATTCTTCAGACTTCCAATTCAACCCGCGAACGATTGGAGCGCACCGGAATCCTGCGCCCGGAGAAGGCTTCAATGCTGGGCGTCGTCGGCGTGGCGGGGCGCGCCTCCGGCGTCGATCTCGATGTCCGGCGCGATCACCCCTACGAGGCGTATCGCCATCTACCCTTCCGCGTGCCCGTTTATCAGGCGGGAGATGTTCGTCATCGCTTGCTGGTGCGCATCGATGAAGTGGGCGAGTCGTTGCAGATCATCCGTGCCGCCGTTGCCCAACTGCCCAAGGGTCCGCACCGCGCCCCAGAGCAGCCCATTCCACCGGGTCGCTGCGCGCTGAGCGCGGTGGAAGGCTGGCGCGGCGAGATCATTCACTGGGTACGAACCGGCGAGGGCAATCGCCTCGAACGCTGCAAAGTGAAAGACCCATCGATCAACAACTGGCCGGCGATCGTGGAAACGATGGAAGGCAATATCGTCGCGGATTTTCCCGTGATCAACAAGAGCTTCAACTTGTCCTATTCAGGGACGGATCGGTAGCGCGATGTTCAAGATCCTCCAAAAAACCTTCAGCGTTGGCTCGGCGACGGCCGATTATCCGAGCATTGCGCCACACTTGGCCGAGCAGTTTCGGGGATGCCCGGAGTTCGACTTCAACGCCTGGAGCGACGCACGTCCCGCGGCCAATGCGTGCCCCACCGGGGCCATCGCCGTCTGCGATCACGACGGCCTGCGCCAGGTCACCGTGGATTACGGTCGCTGCATTTTTTGCGGCGAATGTGAGCAGGCCTCCGTAGCCAGTGCCGGGCAGATAAGCCCCGTGCGCATGACCCAACAGTTCGAGCTTGCCGCCACCGATCGCCGCGACCTCGTTCTTATCGCCGAATACGCGCTCCATCCCGATGGTAGCCACGCCGAGTTGCAATCGAACACCAGCGGCCCAAGCGCCGAAATTCCCGGAAAGCGGATCGCAGCGGCCATTTACAACCTGCTCGGACGCGCGCTGTCGATTCGGCAAGTGGATGCCGGCTCGTGCAACGGGTGCGAGCAGGAGATCGTTGCGTTGAACAACCCGGTTCACGACATTGAACGCTTCGGCATTCATTTCGTGGCCTCCCCTCGTCATGCCGACATGCTGCTGGTCACCGGCCCGGTCACGCGCAACATGGAACTGGCATTGCGCAAGACCTGGGCCGCGACGCCGGATCCAAAGGTCGTCGTAGCCGTGGGAGCCTGCGGCATCAGCGGAGGCATCTTCGGGACCAACTACGCTTCGCTGGGCGGAGTGGATTCGGTCATTCCCGTTGACGTTTATATTCCCGGCTGTCCGCCCCGCCCGGAAGCGCTGCTCTATGGCATCCTGCTGGCGTTGGGCCAGGTGCGGCAACACATGGACTCTCATCCGCGCAGATGAGTCTTGCGCAAGACTCTCGCCAGCGCCGCCACGAGATTCGATGGCTTGAATGCCTCAGCACAACACGATCCTTGCGAAACCCTTACCACTCATCAGATGAGGAACGATAAACGCCGCAGGGTGCGGGAGCTTCATCGGACTCCAGTACGGTGGGAGGGCATGAGATCCCAGTCGACATGGCCGACTTTCGGGTAGTAATCCGCGTCGGTGAGTGACTTGGCGATTTGGCGTAATCTCAGCAAAATATGTTACGGCAGATGTGAAGGTGGAGGTCTGTTCTATTCCATGTCCCAAAAGCGGGACATGTGGTACCTCAACCTGCCGAAGCAGGCTCACGATCTGCTCCGGCGTATACTTCTTTCTCTGCACAATTCATGGCTCCTTCCATACCAGTTTCTCGTATTGTTACTGGTACAAAAAGAGGTGGGACTCCACCTTTCCCGGAGGAGAACTTTGGCCATCGAGGTCAAACGAACAATGGCGCCGAAGATCGATCGCGGCTTTCCTTCCGCCTGCGCCGACCTGAATCCGGAGAAGCGATTCTACGTGTACCCCGGTACCGAGTGCTTTCCGCTCGACGACAGGACGGATGCCATCGGTGTCGTGGAACTCGCAAAGGCATTACAGTCGGTCAAGTAATGTCGTGGCATTGAACAGAAAATGCAGCCTCTGCCCCCATACCGCCGCCGAAGCAGCAGGAGGCATACTTCCGGGCTGCTTCACTTCATGATGGATTCCGTCTTTACCGGAAGATTCAGCGTAGGCGTAGAGTGAAGCGGCTGCGCCTGGCCGACGGTAGCCTGAATGCAAAAAACTACATGGACCGGAATTGAGCAGGTCAACCGATCTGCTCAACTCCGGCTCTCCATATGGTACAGCCAGGCGTTGTTGAAACGCATTATTTGCAGGTTGTTCCGTTGATTGAGAACGACGCGGGTATTGCGTTGGTGGAGTTGTTCCAGCTACCGTTGAACCCCATTCCTGTATAGCTGCCTCCGGCAGGAATGCTGCCGTTATAGCTCATGCTGGTCGCCGTTATGTTGGCGCCGCTCTGAGTCTCTGTTCCGTTCCAGATTTGTGTGATCGTCTGTCCATTGGCAAACGACCATTTCAGCGTCCAACTCTTGATCGCAGTGGTGCCGGTGTTGTTGATGGTGATAGCCGCGCCAAAGCCACCCTGCCAGTGATTTGTAATCGTGTAGCCGACGTGGCACGCAAAGCCGGGCTTCGCAATCACAGTGAGTGTGATGGGAGTGGTTGCGGTCAGGGAACCAGAGGTCCCGGCAACGGTGATTGTGGCTAAGCCAGTAGCAGCTGTGCTGCTAGCTGTCAGAGTGAGTACGCTAGTTTTGGTTGTGGGGTTGGTGGAGAACGCCGCGGTTACGCCGCTCGGCAGCCCGGACGCAGACAAACTAACACTGCCGGTAAACCCGTTCAGAGGGGTTACAGTGATCGTGGATGTGCCGTTTGCACCCTGCGTAACACTCAGAGGAGCAGGCGAAGCGCCGATTGTGAAGCTCGGCGCGGGATTGACCGTGAGAGTTACCGTAGCCTTTGCCGTCGTGTAGTCGGCGCTATCAGTAGGCGTGAAGGCCACTGTCAGCGTCTGCGAACCAACTCCCAATATTGTTCCTGCTGCCGGTGAATACGTGAAGGTGCCGGCCACCGTCGAGGTGGCATTCAGATGTGTTGCGCTCACCGGCGTGCCGTAGGTGATCGCGACAGGCGTGGTCCAGCTGATTGTGGGTGTCGCCTTGTTCACCGCAAGCGTCGCCGTCGCCGTGACTGTGGAGTAGTTCGTCGTGTTCGTTGGCGTAAACGTCACGGTCAACGTCTGCTGTCCGGCACCCAGTACCGTTCCTGCAGCTGGCGAATAGGTGAAGGTGCCGGCCACCGTCGAGGTGGCATTCAACTGTGTTGGGCTCAGCAACGTGCCATAGGTTATGGCCGCAGGCGAGGCCCAGGTGATCGTTGGCGCCACTGGATTTACTGTCAGCGTTTCCGTCGCCGTAGCCGTCGTGTAATCCGTTGAATCGGTCGAAGTAAACGTTGCCGTCAGCGCCTGCTGTCCGGCACCCAGTACTGTTCCGGCTGCCGGTGAATACGTGAAGGTTCCGGCCACCGTCGAGGTGGCATTCAACTGTGTTGCGCTCAGCGGCGTGCCATAGGTTATGGCCGCAGGCGAGGCCCAGGTGATCGTAGGCGTTGCCTGAGTGCCTGTACCGCTCAGCATGATGCTTTGCGCTGTGAAGACCGGCGCAGAGGCATTCAGATCGTTATCCGTTAGTACAAGCGAACCGCTTAGAGCGCCCGCCTTCGTCGGGAAGAAGCTAATCGGCAACTGGCAGGATGCGCCAGCTGCGAGCACCCCTGGCGTCGCAGAATCCGCACTGATCAGTGGGCAAGCCGAAGTCCCGCTGCTATCCAGCGTGAAGTCTGCCGCAATGCTCGGATTGCTGCCGACCGACGATGCCGGGAAGCTCAGCGCGGCATTGCCCACGTTCTCGATCGTGGTTGTTTGGGGGCTATCGGTGCTGATTGAGCCAACGGTGGTGCTGGCGAAGCTCAGGCTTGGCGGATCGGCATAATCCAATCTCACGATGCGAGCATCGCCGTAATCGGCGACAATGACATTTCTGTTTCCGTCGATTGCCACGCCATTTGCATAAACAAGTCCAGTACCGAGAGTTTGGATGGTAGGCGAGGCTGGGATGCTTCCATTGACCGCGAGAATCTCGTACACCGTGTTGTAGGAGTATTCGGCAACATAGACGTTGCCGATGACATCCACTGCGATACCGCGCGGAAAAACAAATCCGCTGCCCAGCGAGGTGATAAGAGGTGATGCCGGGATGCTGCCATTGATCGCATGAATCTCGAATACCTCCCGACTGGTATCGTCTGAGACATAGACATTGCCATTGTTGTCCACCGCGATCCCATTGAGTTGTTTAAACCCACTTGCCAAAGTTGTGATCGTGGGCACGGCTGGAATACTGCCATTTACAGCGAAGATTTCGTTTACCGTATTGTTGCTGGCATCTAAGACGTAGACATTTCCACTGCCGTCTACCGCGATTCCCGCAGGCGAGACAAACTGGCTCGTCAGTGTCTTGACGGTTGGCGAGGCTGGAATGCTGCCACCGACCGCTTGAATCTCGTTCACTGTGTGATAGCACACATCGAAGAAGTAGATATTGCCCGCGGCATCCAATGCTGGACCTCCGGGACAATCGAGTCCACCGATTAAGGTTTTGATAGTCGGGTTAGCCGGGATGCTTCCTTTGACCGCCATGATCTCTTGTACATTTCCAAGATTGTTGATCATGTCGATTACATAGGCGTTGCCGCTTCCGTCCAGCGCAACACCCGAGGCGAAGTCAAAGCCGCTGCCCAGTGTTGTTTGTGTACCGGGAGAAAAGCTCAACTGCGGTCCCACGCCTGTGCCTTGAATGTAGGTGGTGGCAATTGCATTTCCATTGCTGTCATAGAGCACCGCGGCGCCGTAGCGGGTTCCGCTGAACCTGGGAGTGAAGGCCACATCGACTGTGCAGGTTTGGCCGGCAGAGTAGGCACTTCCCGCTGTGCAGGTACCCATGCCGGTGTCTGCAAAGTCCTGACCCTCGGCACCTGACGTCAGCACCACTACGGATCCCAGTGTCCCACCTGTCTTAAAGACGGCGGTCAAGGGTGAAACCATGCTCTGTGTGCCCACATTGACGGCGCCGAAATTCGTATTCAAGGGGATGATCTCCGGAATAGAATTGGCCACCACTCCCGCGTAGATTATGCCCTCGGAGTTCACGGCAACGTCTTCGATTCCACTAAGGCCGCTTGCGACTTTGGTTACGGACGGCAGCGCCGGCATGCTGCCGTCGCTTACGTGGAACTCAAAGACGGCGGCATTACAGTAGTCCGCGAGATAGAGGTTCCCAGTTAAATCGAGCGTCAAACCCCACGGGGCGCAAAAGCCCGAGGCTAAAGTGTTGATCGTTGGAGAGGCCGGAATACTTCCGCCTACAGACAGTATCTCTTTGACCGCTTTGTTGCCAAAGTCTGAAATGTAAACATCTCCTGCGCTGTCTACGGCAATGCCGCGCGGACCAGAAAATCCGCTCCCAAGCGTCACAATGGTCGGCGATGCAGGTATGCTGCCGTTGACTGCCAAAAGCTCTTTAACCAGACTGTGGGAGGAATCGGACACAAAGACATCTCCGCTCTGGTCAACTGCAACGCCCATCGGGTAAAAGAGCCCACTCCCCAATTGTCTAACTGTCGGCGAAGCGGGAACCGTGCCGTCAATCGCAAGCAGTTCTGTTACCGTGTTGTTCCCAAAGTTGCTGGAAACGTCCAGCGTGGTGAAATAGACATTTCCGCTATTATCCACAGCTATAGCTTCTGGATTCGCTGAGGGCCTGTAGAGCGTGCGAATGGTTGGCGATGCAGGAATGCTGCCGTTGACGGCAACAATCTCGTAGATGGCCATATTTTCAGCGTCGGCCACAAACAAGTCACCCTTCGCATCCGCGGCAACTCCCAAAGGCTCGGAGAATCCGCTTCCTACCGTGGTTTGCACGCTGCTAAAGTTGGCGGTCTGGGCAGACACCATGCTCCCCCCGCCGCAGAGCAGCACAGCCAGAACTGCGCACAACGCAACCAACCAGCGCCGCGTCCACGGACGGCTGGAAACACGAGTTGAGGCGAAGGCAATTGTTTGGGAACCCGGCAGATGGAAGGAAATCATATCTCGAACGCTCCTGGGTGCTGCGACTACCGGCCAAAAGCCGGTAGGTTGTGTTGCGACTGAATGTCGCCAAGACGGCGGAAGCCGACCGAAACGCTTCGCGTTTGGCTGTCACGCGACTGCGATTTAAAGACTCTGTTTAACTATGGTTGAAAAACGCGATAACTGTAACATAAGACACAGAGCTTGTAAATCAAATGAACTGCGTGAGTGCCCGAGGCATTCTGTACCAGGGGAAATGAGACAAATCGGCACACAAGGAGGCCGGGCTCGCGGCAGCCTCATTCCTGCATAACAGCAAGGAGTTTGCACAGCATGAACAGATCGGGATTGATCTGAAGCGGGGATACTGCTTTGCGCATCACCACGCAGCCTGGAAACGCGGCGCCAGCAAAGATATCAACGGCCTGCTGCGCCAGTTCTTTCCCAAACGCCGCAAGCTCGAAGAGGTCACCGATGAAGAAATCGCTCTGGCACAGCACTGGCTGAACTACAGACGAAGAAAATGCCTCGGATGCAAAACCCGGCATCAGTTCTTCTGGAAACAGTTACGCTCTGATATGGAGTGACCCTGTCAATTCCTGCACATCGCTGGGGTTGTTTTTGCCGTTGTTGTTGCTTTTGCCGTTGTTCGAGAGCAGGGCCAGCAGCAGCCGGGGCAGTTTTGAGCGACGATTG